>Ga0307288_10000002_pt1 | contig 349991 bp, 364 predicted proteins | sample ER_DNA_142_FD_194469 | JGI IMG/M metagenome (GOLD analysis project Ga0307288, IMG submission 194469) | Bulk soil microbial communities from the East River watershed near Crested Butte, Colorado, United States - ER_DNA_142 | ecosystem: Environmental > Terrestrial > Soil > Floodplain | place... | reverse complement strand
GGGCCGTTGCCGATGGCCCCGCCCCGTTCGATTTCGATCGAGAGCGGCCCGGGCCGCCCGGCGACCGAGAAGGCGCCGGCGCCTTCGGAGCTCTCCTGGCCGATGTCGTCTTGGCCATACACCGTGACCGGGTATTTCTGCGCGGCCGCGCCGTAGTTGGGGGGCGCTTTGAAGTGGCCGACGAAGTGCGAGGAGCTGACCGGTTCGAGCGGGACTTCTTTCAGCGTTTCGTCGGGCAGCGTCACGTTCGCGAAGGCGTAGCTGACGCTGCGGTTGTCGCTGATGTCGGCGCTGATCGTCACCCAGCCGCCTTCGGTCACGAGGTTGCGCGGCGTCACCGCCGCGTTGGAGACGTAGGGCGCTTCGTCGAACTGGGGGGCGCCGGCGACTTCGGTTTCGCCGGCGAAGGTTTCCGCCTCGCCTTCGAAGGCGTCGAGCGCCCGGATCGAAAACTGGTAGCCGAACGGCGTTTCTCGATAGTTGGGCGGAGCGCCGATTTCAGCTTTGTAGGCGCGGGGGTTGCTGTTGAGGTCTCCCGTCGGGAGCACCTGGAAGCTCCATCGCAGCCCTTCGCTGGTGCTCACCTCCGCGTAGACCTCGACGCCGCAGTCGCTTTCCACTTCGGCCGTGAGCGTGATCGTTCCGCCTTCCCAGGGGAGGCTGTTCGGGATCACCTTCGCCGACTTGATCACCGGCGGCGCGCTTTCGCCGCAGGCGGCCGCGGTGGCCGGCACCGCCAGCAGGGCGGCGAGCACGGTGAGGGCCGCAATGGCTGCCCTGGGCCGGCTGACAAGAGCTCGCATTTGGCTCGACCTCGGCCTAAGAGGCCGGCGGGATGCCTTTGCCGCTCAGGCTCCGGGTGATCGGGGGCTGAGCGCCGTCGGCGCGTGAGAGGGTCAGGGAGCCGGTCGCCGTCGTCAGCGCGGTCGGGGTGAATTCGAGCCAGAAGCTGCGGCTCGCATTGGGGCCGATCGAGAATTCGATCTTGCGCCCGATGGAGTTGCGCAGGACGAACCACGGCGAGCCGGCGAGGGCGAGCGAGGATTTGATCGATTTGGCGCCGCTGTTGTGAACGGTGATGAGCCGGGTGGCCGTGCGCCCCACCGTGACGTTGCCGATGGCCCCGCCCCGTTCGATTTCGATCGAGAGCGGCCCGGGCCGCCCGGCGACCGAGAAGGCGCCGGCGCCTTCGGAGCTCTCCTGGCCGATGTCGTCTTGGCCATACACCGTGACCGGGTATTTCTGCGCGGCCGCGCCGTAGTTGGGGGGCGCTTTGAAGTGGCCGACGAAGTGCGAGGAGCTGACCGGTTCGAGCGGGACTTCTTTCAGCGTTTCGTCGGGCAGCGTCACGTTCGCGAAGGCGTAGCTGACGCTGCGGTTGTCGCTGATGTCGGCGCTGATCGTCACCCAGCCGCCTTCGGTCACGAGGTTGCGCGGCGTCACCGCCGCGTTGGAGACGTAGGGCGCTTCGTCGAACTGGGGGGCGCCGGCGACTTCGGTTTCGCCGGCGAAGACCGGTTCAGCGGAGGCGCCCTCGCTATCGGTCGCAGAGATGGTGACCTGGTAGTAGACGGGCCATTCCTGGTAGTTCGGCGGCGCCCCGAATTCGACCCGGTAGGTCTTCCGTTTTTGGTTGACGGTCTCTTCCGTGGCACCCATTTCCGAGGGGTAATAGCCGCCTTCGCTGCTGGTGATTTCCTCATAGACCGTGACGCCGCAGTCGTAGTCGACTTCGACTTCCACTTCGATCCTGATCGTGCCGCCTTCCCAGGGAAGGGTCCCCGGGGTCACCTTGGGGTTCGTGATGACGGGCGGCGATTCTTCGCCGCAGGCCGCTGCGGTCGCCGGCACCGCCAAGAGGAGGGCGGCGAGCGCGGTGAGGGCGATGATGATGCCCCTGCGTTGACTGGTAAACGCTCGCATCAGATCCGACTATATGGACAGGTTGGAGAAGTGCAAGCAGACCGGCACTTTTCTCAACCCCGCTGCCGCTCACGGCTGCCGCGGGCGTAGGAGCCCATGTCGATCGCGAAGGCGAGGATGACGATGAACCACTCGAAGCCGGAGACGCGGTGGGAGCTCGCCCACATCACCGCGTAGGCGAGGGTCGTCCAGGGCAGCAGGAAGAAGCCGAGGAAGGGGACGAACCAGCTGTCGAAGGCGCGGCTCAGCAGGTCCGAGAAGAGGAAGATCGCGAACAGCGCCAGCCGCGGCGAGAGGAAGGCGAGCAGGACGACGAGACAGCCCATGGGGAAGACGCTACCCCCTGCAACGGTCGCCCCGCCAGTTAACAGGCTCGTTATATCTCTGGCGTACCCTCGTCATAGGAAGCCACCACGAGGAACAGGCTCAAATGAACAGACTTGGAAAGCTGATGGAGATGATGCAGCCGGAGAAGACGAAGATGGTCGGCCCGGCCGAGGCGCTGCCGGGGCGCAGCGAGCGGGCCTTCGACGTGCCGGCAACCCACGCGGTCCTCGGGACGCCGCTCGAGCCGCCGTTCCCGGAGGGGATCGAGGTCGCCTACTTCGCGCTCGGCTGCTTCTGGGGGGCGGAGCGCCTGTTCTGGGAGCTCGACGGCGTCTATGCGACGGCGGCCGGCTACCAGAACGGGACCACGCCGAACCCGACCTACGAGGAGGTCTGCTCGGCGAAGACCGGCCACGCCGAGGCGGTGCTGGTCGCCTTCGACCCGCAGAAGGTCTCCTACGCGGACCTGCTGAAGGTGTTCTTCGAGGAGCACGACCCGACCCAGGGAATGCGCCAGGGCAACGACGTCGGCACCCAGTACCGCTCCGGCATCTACTTCACCAACGACGCCCAGAAAGCGACGGCGGAGATGGCGCGCGACGCCTACGACCAGGCATTGCGGGCCGCCGGCAAGGAGCCGGTGACGACCGAGATCGAGCCCGCCGGGCCCTTCTACTACGCCGAGGATTACCACCAGCAGTACCTGCACAAGGTGCCGAACGGCTACTGCGGCCTGAAAGGGACCGGAGTCGCCTGCAGCATCCCCGCCGCCGCGGCCTAGCCGCGGCGGGGTCCGGGGGGCGCTCCGAATAGCATCCCGCCCTCATTGGCCCCGTCTTTCGGCTCCTACATAGTCGGCTGCCTCGCCGTGATCGGGATCGTCGCGGCGCTCGGCCTCGGCGGCTACTGGCTGCGGCGCTGGATCGTGCCCGAATTCACCGGCGCGCTGGCGCGGCTCGGCGACGCGACGCTCGCCGTCGCGCTGCTGATCGTCACGCTCCAGGTGCTCGGCACGCTGAGCGCGCTGCGGATCGACTGGGTGGTGCTCGGGTGCATCGGCGTCGGCCTCGGAGCCGCCTGGCTCGGGCGCTCGAAGGCGCTTGGCGGCGGGCGCGAGGTGGCGGCGCCGCCGGTGGAAACGATCGCCCTGCTGATCGCGGTCGGCGTCGCCTCATTTGTCGTCGCGGAGTGGACCTTCCCCTCGCAGTCGAGCCTCGACTTCGGCATGTTCGGCGGCGACACCACCTGGTACCACATGCCCTTCGCGGCCGGGATGGCGCAGACCCACTCGACCATCCACCTCCACTTCACCGATCCGCTGCGCCTCGCCGCCTGGTTCTACCCGCAGAGCTCGGAGCTGGTCCACGCCACCGGCATCGTCATCTTCAAGAGCGACTGGCTCTCGCCGCTGATCAACCTCTTCTGGGTGGCGATCGCCCTGCTCGCGGCCTTCTGCGTCGGCCGCCCCTACAAGGTCGGGCCGGCGACGCTGGTCGCGGCGGCGATCGTCCTCGATTCCGGGGTGATGATCGAAACCCAGCCGGGGGAGGGGCGCAACGACATCATGGGCCTCGCCTTCCTGCTCGCTTTCGTCGCATTCCTGATCAACGGCCACCAGCGCCGGGCGCCGGCGGAGGGAACGGCGGTGCAGGACGCGCCCGAGCGCGATGCTGCGCTGCTCGACAAGGGGCCGCTGGTGCTGGCGGGGCTCGCGGCCGGCCTGGCTGCCTCGGTGAAGACGACCTTCCTCGTCCCGGTGGTGGCGATCGCCCTCGGCGTGATCCTCTTCAGCGGCCGCGGGCGGCGCTGGACGACGACCTGGGCGATGGGCCTGCCGCTCCTCGTCACCGGCGGCTACTGGTACCTGCGGGCGGCGATCAAGAGCGGCGGCAACCCGATCCCGATCACCAAGTTCGGGCCGCTCAACCTGCCGATGCCCGACCAGATGCCGCTCGACCCGCGGCCGCGCTTCGCCGTCGCCCACTACCTGACCGAGCCGACGATCTACCGCCGCTGGTTCTTCCCCGAGCTCGACAACGCCTTCGGGCCGCTCTGGCCGCTGATCCTGATCTGCGCCGTCGCCGCCGCGGTCTACATCGCCTGGCGCTCGCGCAACAAGATCCTGCGGGTGATCGCGGTCGCCTCGCTGCTGACCGCGGTCGTCTACGTCTTCACGCCGCTGACCGCGGCCGGGCAGGAGGGCTCGCCGACCGGGTTCTTCACCAACACCCGCTACCTGACCCCGGGGCTGGTCCTGGCGATGACGATGCTGCCGATCGCGCGGCCGTTGCGGGCGCCGGACCGGCGCGCCTGGCTGACGCTGGTGTTCCTCACCGCCGTCTACGCGATCACGGTGGTGACGACGCCGCGGTGGTTCACCAGCTACCTGCTCGGCACGGTCTTCCTGACGCTGGCGCTGGTCTGGGCGCCGGCGGGGCTGTCGCTGGGGCGGAGCCGGCTGGGGGTGAGCCGGGCGATGGTGGCTGGGATCGCCGCCGCGGTGGTGCTGCTGGCGGTCGTGCTCGGGCGCGCGCAGCAGGTCCAGTACGCCGACCAGCACTACGTCAACCCAAGCCCGTTCCTCGGCGAAGGAGGTCCCTGGAAGGCCTACGAATACACCCAGAAACTGAGCGACCAGAAGATCGGGATCCTCGGCGCGAGCCAGATCATCTTCGGCCAGTACGGCTTCTACGGCAACGACGCGACCAACCAGGTCGAGTTCATCGGCCTGAAAGGACCGCACGGCTCCAACCGGCTGCCGACCAGCTGCCCGCAGCTGCGCCGCCTGATCAACGAAGGCGAATACGACTACCTGGTGATGAGCCAGTACACCCAGGACACCGGCCCCTACAACACCGGCACCCCGAACCCGTACCAATTCCCGGTCTACGCCTGGGTGAAAAGTGACCCGGCGGTGGAATTAGTGGTCAACGACAGCGAAAAAGCCTCGCCCGAGCCCGACTTCGTCTTCAAGGTGAAGGGCAAGCTCGATCCTGGCGCCTGCGCGCCGGAAAAGCGCCCCTCGGTGCCGGGCGAATTCGAAGGCGCGGGTTAGATAAAAGCGGCTGGGCGCGGCGGCGGCCCTAGGCGCGGCTGGCGGCGAGCGCGTGCTCGCGGATCAGCTCGGCGGAGAGCTCCGGCTTCTCCCACCAGAACATGTGGCCGACGCCCTCGAGGGTCTCCAGCTGGGCGGTGGGCAGGAGCGAGGCGATCAGCTCGCCGTTGGGATAGGGGAGGACGCCGTCGTCGGTGCCGTGAACGATCAGAGTCGGGGCCAAAATCTCGCTAAGCCGGGCGCTGGTGTCGTGACCGAAGATCGCCTGCGCCTGCAGTTCGATCGTTCGTTTTGCGGCGGGGACCGAAGTCGCCATCTCGTGGAAGGCCGCGTAGTGGCTCTCGTCGGCGCGGAAAGCGGGGGAGAGGTTGACTTCGTAGCTGGCCCGGATCGCCTTGTCACGGTCGCCGGAAGTCATCCCGGCGGCGAGGATTTCCACGTTCTCCTGCGGCATCAGCCGTGAGCCGGGCCCGCCGCAGTAGGTGCAGCCCAGCGTCAGCGACCGCAGCAGCGCAGGATGGGCGAGCGCCAGCTCCTGGGCGATCATCCCGCCCATCGAGATCCCGACAACATGCGCGCTCTCGACCCCAAGCTCGCCCAGCAGCCCCGCAGCGTCCGCGGCCATTTCGACGATCGTGAACGGCCCGTCGATCGGCGCCGAGAGCCCGATCCCCCGGTTGTCGAAGGCGACGACGTCGAACGACTCCCGCAGCGGCGCCAAGAACGGCTCCCCCCAGGAAACGTGCGTCCCGCTCATCCCCTGGACCAGCAGCAGCGGCTCCCCCGAGCCACCCCGCTCGTAATGAAACTCGTGCTCCCCAACCCGGACCTTCGGCATCGTCCGATCCTACGCCAGCCGCCCTCTCAGCCCCTAACCTTGCCCGTGAGCCCCCGTAGCTCAGCTGGATAGAGCATCGGACTTCTAATCCGACGGTCGCTGGTTCGAATCCAGCCGGGGGCGTCATCTAGCGATTGGGTGGCGGTCAAACAGGCCATCACCGGCCTCGCTCCGCAGACGACCTACCATTACCAACTGATTGCGGAAATGCGATCGGGGGAGTCGAAAGCGAAGACCTCACCTTCACCACCACGGCCCGCCCGACCGCGACGCAGCTGGCGAAACTGGCGGTGGTGAGCCGTTCGACGGCTCCTCCACTTCCTCGTCCAACTTCGGCGCCAACTGGCTGAAGCTGGGTTGGGTCTGCGGCAAGAGCGAAGACGCGACGACCGGTTGGCGCGGGTCAAATAGTCTGCGCAAATGGGGAGAGGACGCCTTTCATTGGTTGCGGTTGGTCTCGTAGTCGCGGCCGTGCTGGTTCTCGCGGCCGGTGCGGGGCAGGCGGAGCTTCGGCGTGCCGGCAGGTTCGACGTGCAGCGGGCGCTTACTGCCGGCTACTTGTCTCTCGGGAAGGAGAAGGGCTACCAGCTTGCTCTTTCCATGCCTAACGCGCAGGTCGTCATCTTCTCCGCGGTCCGCACGGAACGGTTGCAAGACGAACGCTTCAGCGGCAGGTACAGCGTCTACGTCACGCGCAATCGGGGGAGCCTGGAGCGCGGAGTGGTGCGGGCGCGGTTCGGCTCGTTGGGTCGAGTCTCGCTGCGGTTGCGGCCGAGTGGGCCGACCAGGAGGAGCGATCCGCGCTCGGGGTGCGAAGGAGGGTTGCTGACCGCCCGGCGCGGCAGGTTCGTCGGACATCTCAGCTTCCGGGGAGAGGGCAACTACTTCCACGTCGCTTCTCCCAAAGGCAACGGCTATATCGCTCACTCGCCTCGCCTCAGGTGCGAGCAGGGGAAGGCGGAAGAGCGTCCCCCGAGGTCGTTGCGGGCCTACGCCGCGCCCAACTTCGTGTTTTCCGACGAACAGAGCATCGCTCTCCTCTACGCCTCCACTCACAGTCACGGGCGCTACGTGGGCATCTCCGCGATGCACCGGGAGGAGTCCCGCCCTGGGGCGGACGTCCAATTGAAGATCGTCGAACCGCGGCGCGGGATGGTGACCGGCCACGGCGCCTTCCTGGACGGGCCCCCGGGGACGTTGCTCACCAGCCGGCCCGGCGCGCATCCCGCCACGGCCACGCTGGCGCCGCCGGCACCGTTCTACGGGGAGGCCGCCTACTCGGAGGAGGCCGATGCCTGGACCGGCAACCTCGGGGTCAAGATCGCCGGGTTGAGCCTGCCGCTGAGCGGCCCTGACTTCCATGCCCGCCTCTGTGTGGTGAACCCCCTGAGAGACAAGGACGGCTGCGACTTCTTCAAAACCGAGCCGGCGTTCATCGAGAGGCCGGCGCGTCCGGGGTGGATGCTGCGATGAGGATGCGACAGGCCGCCGCAGCGGTGCTTGCGCTTGTCGCCCTCGCCTGTATTCCGGCAAGCGCCGGAGCAGTCGCCGAGGGCAGTGGGTCGCCGCCGATGCAGTGGCTCGACATCGACCTGGCGGGCTCCAACGGCTACTCGATCCACGTCAGCGTCAACCCGCGCCGGCACCTGATCCTGCAGGTGAGCAAGGAAGGGGTCGAGCTCGAATATATGACCCGGGATGTCCTTCCCGACGCCGATCGGGTGAAGGCGAAGCTGGTCGGCTTCGGCACGGTCTCGGTGCGGTTTCACAGGCGTGGAGCGGTCCGTCACCCCTCGCTTCCCGGCTGTGAGGGGAAGCGCCCGACCGTGCAGCCGGGCGTGGTCCGCGGAACCATCAAGTTCGTCGGGGAGCGGGAGTACACCCAGGTCAAGGTGCGTGAAGCCGAGGCGGCGATCGAAGAACCGAAGAGCTGGCTCTGTCGCTACGCAGCGAAATTCGAACCGCGCCCCGGTCAAAGCGATTGGATCAGCAAGTTCTCGACTGAGGAAGAGGGGTTCTATTTCCTCGCGCGGAAGTACCGGCCCGGGGTGATCGAAGGCGGCGAGGTCATCTACCTCGCGGAAACGGGAGAAACCTTCAAAAGGACTGCGGGACGCCCGCCTCTCACCATATTCAGGGACGTGTCGGTTCCCGCTTCCGCCTCGACCTTCCGCGACGCCCATCCCGAACGCCTCACCCTTTCGCCACCCCCGCCGTTCATCGGAACCGGGACCCTCACCCGCACCGCGGAATCCGTCTTCGCCTGGGGCGGCGACCTCGCTGTGCAGTTCCCGGGCATCGACCCGATCCCATTGGCCGGCCCCGGCCTCGGATCCGATTACTGCCTGCGGGAAACGGGCTGCATCCGCCAGGTCGAGTACCAGCGTTGAGACCGAAGTCACCTCGGGTGCGTGATCGCGAGGCAGACCGCGGTGGCGTCGTCGTCGAGCTCGCCGCCGGTGGCGGCGAGGACCGCGGAGTGGATCTCGCGGACGGTGTCGGGGGCGGTGCCGCTCTGGGAGCGCTGGGCGGCTTCGAGGAGGCCGTCGATGCCGAGGCCGGCTTTCTTCCTGCCTTCGGCGACGACTCCGTCGGAGACCATGATCAGGCGGTCGCCAGCGCCTAAGGTGGTGGAGCGCTCGGCCGGCTCGGGGGCGGCGCGGCCGCCTAGGCCTCTGACCTTCGGGACTTTGAGTTTCTCGGCGGTGCCGTCGTTTCTGATGACCACCGGCGGGACGTGGCCGCAGTTGGCGATGGTCAGCTCTCGCGTGGCCGGGTCCCAGTGGGAGATGACGGCGCTCATCTCGGTCTGGGTTCCTGGCATCTGTTTCAGCGTGCTGTGCATGACCATCAGCGCCTCTTTGGTCGTGCCATCGCTGCGCCGGCTCGCGCGGAGGGCGCCCAGGGCCACCGCGGCGCTGGCGATCGCTCGGGTGCCGCTGCCGAGGCCGTCGGCGATGGTGAGCCAGATGCCGTCCTGGTTCTCGACGACGTCGTACCAGTCGCCGGCCACCTCGTAGCTGGGCAGCACGTTCCCCGCCACCTCGGCGCCGGTGAAGCGGGCGATGCGCGGCGGCAGCAGGCTCTGCTGGATCTCGGCCGCCGCCTTCGGCTGCTTGCGGCGCTGGGCGCGCGCGAAGGCGTCGGTGTAGCGGTCGGCCATCGCGATCGAGGCGGCCGCCTGCGGCGCCAGCTCGGCGAGGCCGGCGCGTGGGTGCCCGAGGGTGAGCAGCACCCCGATCGCCCGTCCGCGCAGCCAGAGCGGGACGATCTCGACGCCGGCGTAGTCGGCGAGCGCGTGGCGCAGCAGCGCCAGGCCCTCGCGGTCGAGCTCGGGACCGACCGCGAGCGGCGCCTCGATCTTCTCGGGCAACCGCGTCGGCCCGGCCATGCGCAGCAGGTGCGAGCCGTCGATGTCGAGGACGTAGAGGCCGAGCGGAACGCCGGCGATCCGCTGGGCCTCGGCGACCAGTTGCTCGGGAAGGAGCGGCGCCGCGACGGAATCGAGGACCTGGACGGGGTCGAGAGGCACCGGCTCCTCGCGGCCGAGCTCCCCTGGCGGCAGCAACTCCTCGGCTTCTTGCGGAGCGGTGCGCGGCCGCTCGCCGATCTCCTTGATCAGCCCGTCGCGGTCGCTGAAGTGACGGTAGATGGTCGAGCGGGAGACCCCAGCGGCGGTGGCGATTTCGCCGAGCGACGCCCCCGGCGACTGCTCGAGCAGCTTGGTGGCCGCCTCGAGGATCCGCTCGCGGTTGCGCGTCGCGTCCGCCCGGGCAGCCGCTACGACCTCGCTCTTTTCCTCCTGAGATGCCAAATGTCACACCCTGTCCCGCAACTCTGTGTCACTTCGAAGTCAACTGTTTCTAGTGGGACATACCCGGCAACCCTGAGCTCACCACGTCAAAGGGATACGAACGGAAGGAAGCAATGAAAGAGTTCACGGAGGCATACGACTGGCGGGACCGCGAGGTCGTCGGCAGCGACGGGGAGAAGATCGGCAAGGTCGACGAGGTCTATCTCGACACCGCCAATGGCGAGCCCGAGTGGCTCTCGGTCAACACCGGATTGTTCGGGATGAAATCGAGCTTCGTGCCGTTGCAGGGCGCCGACCCGAGCGGCGGCAGCGTGCGCGTCGCCTACACGAAGGACGAAGTCAAGGACGCCCCGAACATCACGCCCGACGCCGAGCTCTCGGTCGAGGAGGAGCAGGCGCTTTGGTCGCATTACGGCCTCGACTACGACGCCGGCTACATCGGCGCCAACGGGGTCGGCGACCGGGAGGAGCCGGTCGGCCGCGATGTCAGCGGCCCTGAGACCGACAGCGCGATGACCCGCTCCGAGGAGGAGGTCAACGTCGGCACCCGCGAGCGGGAGAAGGGCCGCGCGCGCCTGCGCAAGCACGTCGTCACCGAGGAGGTCACCAAAACGGTGCCGGTGCGGAAAGAGAAGGCGGTGCTGGAGCGCGAACCGATCACCGAGGGCAACGTAGACGCCGCCCTGGACGGCCCGGCGATCTCCGACGAGGAGCACGAGGTCACCCTGAGCGAGGAGGAGGTCGTGGTTGAAAAGAAAGCGGTGCCGAAGGAGCGGGTCCGCCTCGACAAGGAGACCGAGGTGACTGAGCAGCAGGTCTCAGAGGAGGTCCGCAAAGAGCAGATCGAGGCTGAGGGTGACATCAGCCGCTGAGGGTTGGGTTCTCCTCCGACCGCACCCCCGCGCTTACCCGCGGGGGTGCGCGTCTGTTCAATGCAGGGAAATCGCGGATGGACAGGAATACCGATGCGTTCTAGATTCATCGTTGCACCTGCGTTCGCGCGAGGCAGGGGGGTGCGCCGATAAGTGAAACGGCCCCCGGGCCATACGAAAGGAGCCTCAATGGAGGCAGGCGCTGCAGAGAGACGTGAGCACTCGCGGCGAGTGGAGAGTAGGCAGCCGACCGGCTGGACGGTGTTCGCCGGAGCGGTGATGTTGATCGTCGGGTCGCTGGACGCGCTCTACGGGCTGGCCGCGATCCTCAACAACGAAGTGGTGATCGTCGGCGGTCAGGGAGTGATCATCGCCGACGTGACGACGTGGGGGTGGATCCACCTGATCCTCGGCTCGCTCGTCGCCGCGACCGGGCTCGGGCTCTTCGCTGCCGCCAACACGGCTCGGATGGCGGCGGTGTTCTTCGTCTCCGTCAACGCCGTCGCGCAGATCGTCTGGTTCCCCGCGGCGCCGCTGTGGGCGTTCCTGATGATCATCCTCGACGTGACGATCATCTACCAGCTGACCGCGCGCTGGGAGGAATAGCGCTCCAGGAGTGAAATCACATCGTCGTGGGCGACTTGGTCAGCTTCATTGGGCTGTCGCTCACGGCGATGCTGAACCCGACGCTGCTGGCGGCGGTGACGGTGATGATGCTGCTGCCCGACCCGAAGCGGCTGATGCTCGGGTACCTGCTGGGCAGCTACCTGACCAGCATCTCGGTCGGGCTGCTGATCGCATTCTCGCTCCACCACAGCAGCGGCGTCGAAAGCGCCCGCACCACCCTCACCCCGGCCGAGGACCTGGTCTTCGGGGCGATCGCCCTGATCGTCGGTCTGGTCCTGCGCAGCGAATTCGGTGAGGAGCGGCGACGGCGCAAGAAAGAATCTGCAAAGGAATCCTGGCCGGAACGGATGCTGGGCCGCGGCTCGCCGGCGGTTGCCTTCGCCGTCGGGGCGCTGCTGAGCTTTCCGGGCGCTTCCTACCTGGTCGCCCTCAACCGGCTGGTCCACCTCGATCCCGGCGCCGGCGCAACGGTCTTCCTCGTCGTCCTCTTCTGCCTGATCCAGGCCCTGTTCCTCGAGCTGCCGTTGATCGGCTACGCGCTCTCTCCCCAGCGCACCGAAGAGCGGGTCGCCGCCTTCCGCGACTGGCTGGCGCGGAGGGGACGGCAGACCGCAGCAGCGGGGGCGCTCCTCATCGGCGCCCTGCTGCTGCTCCGCGGCCTGCTCGAGCTGGTCCTTCAGTGACCCGCTATTTGACGAATTCGCGAACTTCTTTGTAGACCGTTTCGTCGGTGGTGAGGGCGGCGTGCGTCATGCACGCGGTTTTGTGGTTCGTCGCCCCGCTGAGGATGACGCTTTCGTCAGGGTTGATGATTTCGTCGCAGGGCGACCACCAGGTGCCGTAGTTGACGGTGCCAGGGGTCTCGTCGCCGGCATTCAGTTCTTTGAGGAAGGTCGAGCCGACCCTCATCTCGACGCAGGCGGTCTGCCCGCAGATGTTCGCGGTTTCGGTGCCGTGGTTGGGGCCGCCGAGGGAGACCCAGTCGTCTACCTTCGATTCGCCGCCGAGGAACTTGATGTACCAGCGGGTGTTAAGGCTGCCCATCGAGTGGGCGATGATGTCGACCTTAGTCGCGCCGGGGTTGTTTTTCAGCAGCGTTTCGACGTGCGATTTGACTTCGGTTTCGGCGAGCGTCTTGTTCGAGGTGGCGGTGTTGTAGCTGTAGGCCATCAGGGCCGATTTCGCGTAGCCGTCTTTTTCGAAGCGGCCGATCATCGTGTTCCAGAGCGAGGCGCTCTCGGTCCAGCCGTGGACGAAGAGGATCGGGTCCTGGGCGAGCGAGCTCGCGGGGGCGATTCCCGCGACTCCGACCAGGATCGCGGCCGTGGACGCAAACGCCAGCAAGCGCTTTCTCATGTCTCTCCTATCTGTAAAGGCGGGCCCTCCCTGAGCGCCTCGCCGGATGAAGGCTCTTGAGCTAAGCAAAGCTCTTGAGCAATGGGAAGGGCCCGCGGGTGACTACCTCAGCGACTCAGGCCTGCCAGGAGCGGACGCGGATGCGCGCGGTGTCAAGACGCTCGTCCGCCCTGGCGCTTCGAGCTAGGGGGTCTGGGGACCCCTCGGGTCCGGCATCTTGAAGCAGGCCTGGGATGAGGAGACGTTGAAGCCCTCCTCGCCCGACTCGATCATCCGTTCGGCGCTGCGGGAGGCAATCTCCAGCACCTCCTGCCGCGCTCTTTCATGGGCCTTGAGAGCTTCTTGCAGTCCATCTTCGTCCAGCAGCAAGGGGGTTCGCGTCAGATGGAAAGCGCCCTTGTTGACAATCGTGCGCGTCTGCGCCGCTGCGACGAAGTCATCGAGGGCCTTCTGCATCATTTCGTGGATGAGGTTCTCGGCCATCATCGGGTCGAGTTCGTCCCATTCCGCTTTGTCAATCAAGGAGCGTTCGGTCGCTCGGTAAAAATGCTCTAGCGCACCGCGAACTGGTCGGGTGCTGACCAGCTCGGCGCATTCCAGCTCAACCAGCTGTTTGGTGTGGTAGCTGACGTTGGAGAGGTCCTCGTCCAGCTCGCGCGCCATTTCGGCCGGGCTAGAGGTTCGTTCTACGAGGATCCGAAGCAATGCCGCCCGCAGGGGGTGGTTCATCGCTTTGATGCGGTTCTGAGTCGCCGTTCGACGCTCCACTTTGGTTGACATCGCTTTTCCCTTTATCGGTAGCTGATTAGTGCCGGTTTCTTGATCCTAGTCGGTTTACTGGACAAGTTGTTCAAAAATCCGGATTCTTTTCCTGGGCGGGATTCCATTGGTGGAACCCGCTCTACCAAAGCGCGGTCAATTGACCGTCAAGTGAATAGCCGGGGAGGAGGTGAAGACGGATGGATCTCCACACCGGGCGTATGGTGCCGCTTCTGATGATCGTGAAGACGGCCTAGCCACCCCAAATGGAGGCCGGCCCCCGCCTGGGGGGCCGGCCTCCTCCGTTTTAGAGGCCCGGCGGGTGGCGGACCACGAACCCCGCCGTCGAGGTCGTGGCGAGGTGCCAGCGCGGGCCGGTGCCCTGCTCGTCGCCGACGGTGTCCCAGCGCAGGCCGGCGATCTCGGCGAAGGTGTGGCCGGCGTTGGCGTAAACCGTGATCCACTTTCCCGGCCCGGGCGCGCCCCAGTGCTCGAGTTCGCCCGAGGTCAGCGGGCGGGGGATGAGGCCGCCGCCGAAGAGGGCGAAGCTGACCGAGCCGGAGCAGTCGTAGCCGGTCGAGTAGAACGAGCCGTGGCCGCCGCCCCATATATAGGGGCGGCCGATGATCGTGTTCGCCGCGTCGATTGCGCCCTTCACCGCTTCGGGGGCGTCGGGCGGCGGCAGGGCGACGCCGGTGAGCAGGATCGCGGCGTTGGGGTCGCCGCCGCGGCGGTGGGCGAAGATCTCTTCGCGGCTGAGGTTCGACTTGTGGGGGACGGAGGTGCCGTTGGTTCCGGCAGAGGCCGGGGGCAGCTTCGAGGGATCGGCGGCGATTTCGGCCGGGGTGGGGGCGGAGGGCGCGGCGGGCGCCGGCGCTCGATGCGCCCTCGGCGCCGGCGTGACTTCGAGCTGGTGGCGGGCGCTGACCAGCGCCAGGCTGTCGCCTACCGCTTGGATCTTCTCGTGGCCTCCGCTGACGCCGAGGCCGACGTGGCCGAAGGCCATCACCAAGGTCGCAAGTGCCGCCGTCGCTCCCATCGCCACTGCAAGACTACGCAGCTGTGAAAGTCCTCCTCGTTCCCTTTGCGGTCATGGCCTTCGTGATCTTCCTGCTCGTGCTCGGAGCGATCGGCTTCGCTGTCTCCTTCGCCGTTCTCGCCGTGCTTGGTCGGGCCTGGCGGCTGGTCTCCGGCGTCCGCCCCCGCGCGCGCTAGGCCCGCTTCAACCGCGTTTGCGCGCCACCGCATCGGGAACCTTTTCCTTTGGGAAGAGGAACAACGCAGGCGAGGAGAGGTGGAAGCACGTGGCTCAGCAGACCAAAAGCAGAAGCAAACGGAAAACGAGATCTTCCGCGAGCAAAAGCGGCCAGTCCGTCCACCAGAGCACCAAAGGGAGCGGGCGCAACAAAAGCCCGCGCGAAAAGAAGGACAAACAGGAAGAACAGGGTTCGAACGGCGGCGCGAAAGCCCGTAATCAGGGCGGCGACAAGACCCGTCCGGAGCAGGTCTACGAAGACTATACGGTCATCGATCCAGGGGAAATAAGCGATACCGACGAGCCCGACGTCATCGTCGACATCCCGGTCGTCAAAGTCGACGAAATCCACTTCGAGCTCGACGACCTCATGGCGCGGGTCTCCCTGCACGCCGAGGTGCTCGACCTGGTGAAGCTGAGCGTCGGCGTCCACGTCGAGCTGGGCAAGGTCGAACTCAACATCAAGGGCGTCGAAGCGCAGGCCCTGATGCGGGCGCGGCTCGACCATGTCACCGCGATCATCGATCGCGTCCTGACGACGCTTGACCGCAACCCCGAGGTGCTGCAGAACATCGCCAAGGCGCTGCAGCCCGTTACCGAGGGCGCCGGCAAAGCGGTGGGCGAAGTCGGCGAGGGCGCGAACAAGGCCGTCGGCCAGATCGGTGAAGGCGCCGGGAGCGCCGTCGAAGACGTCGGCGAAGGAGCCGGCGGTGCGGTCAAAGACGTCGGCAAAGGCGCCGGTAGCGCGGTGGAGGATGTCGGAGAAGGTGCCGGCGGGGCGGTCGAAGACGTCGGTGGCGGCGCCGGGAAAGCGGTCGGCGAGGTCGGCGAAGGAGCGAACAAAGCTGTCGGCGAGGTCGGTAAAGGCGCTGGCCAGGCGGCCGGCGGTCTAGGCGAAGGGGCCGGGCAGGCCGTGGGCGGCCTCGGTCAAGGTGCTGGCGCGCTTGGCGCCCTTGCAGGCGGCGGAGGGGGCGGTGCCGGTGGTGGAGGCGGAAACGGCGGTGGAGGTGAAGGCGGCAACGGCGGCGGCGGTGACGCCGGCGGCGGGATCGCCAAACAGATCGCCAAAATCGTCGCCGCCGAGATCAAAGCCGCGGCCACCGACGAGGTCAAAGACATCGGCCTCGGCGCCGCTCACAAGGCGATGGAGATCGGCGAGAAACGGAGGCAGAAGCGGGCCCAGAAGCACAACGCCACCGAGGCGGCGATGCGCAAGGCCCAGGAGGCCGGGGTGGACATCGACGAGGTCGAGGGCACCGGTGCCGAAGGTCGCGTCACCGTGCATGACGTCGAGAAGGCGGCGGCCGCGTGAAGGGCCGCCCCGACCTCGACTTCTTCACCTCGGTCAAAGCCAAGGAGGTGACCTTCGGCAAGCTCTCCGACGAGCGCAAGGTCACCTATTACGGCGAACCCGACCACGAAACCGAGGCCACGGTCGAGCGGGAGAACATTCCCGAGGAGCCGGAGGTCGGCGTTACCTACCGCGACGTCAAGGTCGACTGGACCGTGCTGCAGCGGATCGTCCACCCGATCGAGGACGACGACGAGGAGTGAGGCATGCGACCGCGCGTCCCAGACGCGCGGTCGCAGTCATGTCCTCAGGGCCAGCCCTGGCGCTAGCGCCTCGCGGTAAGTCCCTGTAGAACGACCTCTATCGGCGAACGGTGCTTTCCGTCCCCGTTCGACGAATCTTGTGCGCGCTGGATCCCGTTGGCGATCTCGCCGACTTGGGCGCTGACTTTTCCAACCTCTTTGGCTGCCTTCGCCAAGTCGCCCGACTTGATCTTGACCTTGGGTTTCTTCGGCATCGCCGCTTTGAGGTTTTTCATGCCTTTCTTGCGCCCGCCTTTGGACGCAGCGGCGAGTGCCATCGCGCCACCCGCTCCGGCGATCGCGGCTCCGCCGGCGACGAGCGGCACTTTCGCTTTGCTCGCGACTTTGCCGACGCCCTGTCCGGCGCTTTTGGCTTTGTCTCCTACGCCGCCGACAGCGTTACGAACCGCCTCGATCGGGGTGGAGCCGCCGCTCGAGCCGTTGCTCGACCCGCTTGAGGACGGCGATTTCGCTTTGGGTTTCGATCTCGATTTCGAACCCGACGATTTCGGTTTTGCGCGTTTCGCCGACGTAGTCGCTTTCGGTTTAGCCCTTTTCGATTTCGGCCGGCTTTTCGACTGCGTGCTTTTCGACTGAGCACGGGGTTTCGATTTCGCCTGCGATCTGGGTTTCGATTTCGACTGCGATTTCGGTTTCGATCCGCTCGACGAGCCGGCGCTTTTCGAAGCCGGCTGTTTTTTGGGTTTGGTCTCCGCCATGTTCCTCTCTCCTCGGGGTAGTCCCTATTAGGTCAGGTACCCAATCCAATGGCGGCAAATCACGCTGAGTGCGGCTAAATCAGCATGAATGGACGCTTGCGGCGCTCTTCACGACTTCGAAGGCGCTGCCGGGGATCCGCTTCAGCTGGTTGAGGTTGTCGTCATCCCAGCGGCGGTCGCTGCTGCCGGAGAAGAACCAGTTGGAGCCGTTGTCGGCGACGATCAGGCCGTAGCGCTTCATCGCCAGGGCGATCGTCATCGCCGCGCCGCTGAAACCGCCGAGCCCGAAGCCCGGCTTCAGGCGCAGGCGCAGGCCCATCGGCGGCGCGGCTGGGTCGGAGGTGTCGCCGGCGCAGTGGGAGGCGGGGTGGACCCAGGCGTCGCGGGTGCTCTCGAAGGTGACGCGGATCGCATGGTCGAGGTGGCCGGCGGCGGCTTCGTCGTAGCGGACGAGGCCGGGGAAGATCGGCAGCCCGGCGGCGTCGGCCGAGGTCCAGCCGTCGGGGCGGCGAGACGCCGAGCGCAGGTTCCATTCGGTCCCCGAGTCGGCGTTCCAGTGCGGCCGCGGCTTGGCGACGTAGAAAGCGCGGTAGAGCTCGTACAGCTTGCATGCGGAGCGGTCGATGACGAGCACGTGACGATCGCCGTCTGAGCCGTTGCCGCCCTCGATCGGCGCCTTCGGCGGCACCGGGAACGGCCCGGGATCGCTCTCGTCGCCGTAGGCGGTGTAGTGGATCGGCAGCTCGGGCTGGCCGGCGTTGACGACCGAGTAAGGGAAGCCGTAAGGGCGCGGCGAGCCGAAGTCCGGGTGCAGGTGGCCGCCGCCATGGGCGTCGATGTAGGCGATGTAGGCGGCGGAGCGCGGGTCGCGGGGCGCCTTCGAGATGTCCTGGTTCCAGGCGGCCTCGGTCGGAAGGGACGGCGCGCGTGGGGAGAGCGATGCGGGCGGCTGCGGGAAGACCGAGCACGAGTTGAGGCTGGGGTAGGGGCCGACGGCATTGGCCGAGGGAGCGGCGAGGGCGACCGCGCAAACCGCCCCGAGAACGGCAAGCGTTCCAGTGGTGCGCCTTATGACCGCATAGCGGTCAAAAGGAACACCGCTCGCTGTGACCTTTCGCATGCCCGCAAGCTACCCGGGTAGGTTCGGCTCATGGACGTATGCCTGATGGTCGAGGGGCAGGAGGACGTGACCTGGGAGGACTGGCTGGCGCTGGCCGCGGCCTGCGAAGAGCACGGCATCGGGACGATGTTCCGCTCCGACCACTACCTCTCGGTCGACGACCGGCGCGAGCGCGGCTCGCTCGACGCCTGGGGGACGATCACGGCGCTCGGGGCGGTGACCGAGAAGCTGCGGCTGGGGACGATGGTCTCGCCGGCGACCTTCCGCCACCCAGCGGTGCTGGCGAAGGCGGCGGTCACCGCCGACCACGTCTCCGGCGGCCGGGTCGAAGTCGGGATCGGCGCCGGCTGGTGGGAGCGCGAGCATGAGCTCTACGGCTTCGAGCTGCCGCCGACGGGGCCGCGGCTGGACGCGCTCGAGGAGCAGATGCAGATCGTCCGCGGCCACTGGGGCGAGGGCCCGTTCAGCTTCGAAGGCGAGCACTTCTCGGCCCGCGACCTCGACGCGCTGCCGAAGCCGGTCCAGCAGCCGCTGCCGCTGATCCTCGGTGGCCGGGGCGGCCCGCGCAGCCTGCGCCTCGCCGCCCGCTACGCGGACGAGTACAACACGGTGATGGCGACGGCGCCGGAGGTCGCCGACATCCGCCGCCGGCTCGACGAGGCCTGCGAAGCGGAGGGGCGCGAGCCGGCGACCCTGCCGCTCTCGATGATGACCGGCTGGCTGGTCGGCGCCGACCGTGGCGAACTCCTCGACCGGGCCTCCCGGCTGTCCCAGTGGAAAGGCGAGAGCGGCGACGGCGAGGCCTTCATCGCCGGCTTGCGCGAGAGCACGATCCGCGGGACGGTCGAGGACGCGATCGAGCAGCTGCGCGAGCTGGAGGCGGCGGGCCTGACCCGGATCATGGGGCAGCACCTGCTCCACCGCGACCTCGACGCGCTCGCCCTGATGGGCCGCGAGGTCGCGCCGCGAATCTAGTGGCGCGAGACCGTGAAAAGCCCTCTTGAAGTAGGGCTTTTACGGTTTCGCCGGCTCGGCGGTGCCGTAGATCGCCCGCAGCCAGATCTCGACCAGGACGTCGAGGACACGGTCCTGCTCCAGCGAGGGGGACTCGCCGGCGAAGCTCGCGTATTGCACCCGCTCGTTCATCTGCACGAGGGCGATCGCGAGGTCGCGGGCGGGCTCGCCGGCAGGGGCGGCGCCGCGGGCGCGCTCGGCCTCGATCACCGCGGTGACGTCGGCGACCCAGCCCTCCATCACCTCGGCCCAGAGCGCGCGCGCTTCCGGGTTGGTCACCCGCAGTTCGGCGGCGGCGAGGGTGACGGCGCGGCGGGAGCGGAAGGCGGCGTAGAGGTCTTCGAGGGCCTGGCGCAGTCCGGCGCGCGGGTCGCCTTCGGCCAGCGTCGTCAGCGCCTCTTCGCGGCTGCCGGCCGCGGCGGCGACAAGGCGGTCGATGATCGTCAGCACGACCGCGTCCTTGGAGGGGAAGTAGAAGTAGAAGGTGGGGCGGGAGATGCCGGCGCCCTTGGCGAGGTCGTCGACCGAGATATCGCTCAGCGGTCGCTCCTCCAGCAGCCGCTCGGTCGTCTCGAGGATCGCCCGCTCGCGATCGTCGCCGCTGGCGCGGGTGGCGCGGCGACCGCGCCCGGTGGCGGCGGCTTTTGGTTTGGCGGCGGTTGCCATCGGGTTCAAGATACATTGCGTCGAGAGTTTCGACAAGTAGTTGACTCACTCGACACAGTGTTGATAGAGTTCCGCCTGTGAGCCAACCGTCCCAGGAGAACCCCATGCCGAGCACCAGCAGCCCCGAGCGCGAGCACGTCAACGTCTTGATCGTCGGGGCCGGCTTGGCCGGGATCGGCGCCGCCGTCCACCTGCAGCGGAACTGCCCGGAGAAGAGCTACGCGATCCTCGAGGGGCGCGACCGGATCGGCGGCACCTGGGACCTCTTCCGCTATCCCGGCATCCGCTCCGACTCCGACATGTTCACCCTCGGCTACTCCTTCAAGCCCTGGCTGGGCGAAAAGTCGATTGCCGACGGCGACTCGATCCTCGACTACATCAAGGAGACGGCGCAGGAGAACGGGGTGGAGGAGAAGATCCGCTTCGGCCACAAGGTCCTCTCCGCCGACTGGTCGAGCGCCGAGGCGCGGTGGACTGTCCGCGCCGAGCGCGACGGCAAGCCGGTCGAGATCACCTGTGACTGGCTCTACGGCTGCACCGGCTACTACCGCTACGACGAAGGCTTCTCGCCCAAGTTCGAGGGCGCCGAGCGCTTCGGGGGGCAGCTGGTCCATCCCCAGCACTGGCCCGAAGACCTCGACTACGAGGGCAAGCGCGTGGTCGTGATCGGCAGCGGCGCGACCGCGATGACGCTGGTGCCGGCGCTGGCCGAGCGGGCGGAGAAGGTGACGATGCTGCAGCGCTCGCCGACCTACGTCGTCTCCCGGCCGGCCGTCGACCCGCTCGCCCAGCGGCTGCGGCGCCTCCTTCCCGAGAAGCTCGCTTACGCGGCGGTGCGCTGGAAGAACGTCCTCGTGCTGCACGGCAGCTACAAGTTTGTCCGCCGCTGGCCCGGCCTCGGGAAACGCATACTCCGCAAGGACCTGGAGCGCCAGCTTCCCGCGGGCTACGACATCGACACCCACTTCAAGCCGCGGTACAACCCCTGGGACGAGCGGCTGTGCGCCGTGCCCGACGCCGACCTCTTCAAAGCGATCCGCGCCGGCAGGGCCGAGGTCGTCACCGACCACGTCGAGACCTTCACCGAGAAGGGGATCCAGCTGCAGTCGGGCAAGGAGCTCGAGGCGGACATCATCGTCACCGCGACCGGGCTCAACATGCTCGTCCTCGGCGGGATGCAGATCCTCATCGACGGCAAGGAGAAGCAGATGTCGGAGACCGTCGGCTACAAGGGGATGATGTTCAGCGGCATCCCCAACATGTGCCTGGCGCTTGGCTACACCAACGCCTCCTTCTCCCTGAAGACGGACCTGATCGCCGAGTACATCTGCCGCCTGCTCAAGCACATGGATGCCAACGGCTACCGCGTCGCGACGCCGAAGGCGCCCGGTCCCTCGGTCGAGATCGAACCGATCATCGACCTCAAATCCGGCTACGTCCTCCGCGCCCTCGACCAGCTCCCCAAGCAGGCCGCGGCCCACCCCTGGCGGCTGCACCAGAACTACGCCCAGGACATCCGCCTCCTGCGCAAGGGCCCGATCGACGACGAGATCGAGTTCTCACGCGGTGGGGAGGCGGCTGGCGCTGGCGCGGCCGAGCCTGGCCGCACCGGCGAGTTCGCCGCCGTCGCCTAAAAGGCCCCAGCTCAGTCTCGCCGCAGGATGCCGGTGACCGCGCCGAGGAGCAGCCCGGTCAGCAGCCAGCCGAGCGCCGTCTCCAGGGCAACCAGGTAGGAGAAGAGCGCGTTGGCCGGAACCCAGGCGGCGGTCTGATTCAGGTCGATCGGGACGAAAGCGTCGAGGGAGAACATCATCGGCCTGAACGGCGGCGCGCCGGCTTCGGGCACGGCGAAGCTGCCGCACGTGGGGTTGCGCGCGCCCGGATCGCAGGCGGTGAGGGTGGACTGGTAGAAGGCGAAGAAGAGGAGCACGACCAGGGCCGAGACGACGAAGAATCGGGCGGGTTTATAGCCGTAGCCGAGGAGCAGCCCGTAGATGGCGTTGCCGCGCTTGCTGAGCCAGCCCATGCCGCCCCGGTCATGACGGACGCGCTCGCGCCTGATCGCCGTTTCCCGCGCCGCGGACTCTTCGCCGGAGTTCAGCAACGCCAGCCGGAGCTGATCGTACGGGTAAGGCGACCAGCGCCCCTCGGGCTGCTGGTTCAGCCACTCGAGCCGCCGCCAGAGCCACGCGGGTTGTGAGATCAGGCTCGGCAGCTCGCGCCTGTGTCTGCGCCACTCGGGCGTGTGCGGTATCGCGACGGCATCGAAGTCGAAGCCGTCGAGGGCCACCTCGAGGCCGTCCCACGACGAGAGATCCGGATCGTCGAGCATGCGCACCTGCGCCTGCTTGAGGTCGACGGTGAGCGGCCGGTTGCCTCGCTCGGGAAGGCCGCGCAGTCCCCAGGCCAGGCGCCCGCCGAGCCTCACGCGCCGTAACAGGACCCGGTTGGCGCCCACCCTGGTTCCCCGCAGGTCGAGGTCTCCGGTGACGATGAGGCCATCGAGGTGGAGGGCGGTGCTCTTGCGCTCCGCCTCGTTCGTCATCGCCCCGCCGACGACGGCATCCTGGAGGCGCGCGATCCCCTTGATCTCCGCCCGGGTCAGGTTCAGCTCGCGGTCGAACCGGGCGTTTCTGCACAGAAGGCCCCCGCCGATGCGAGCGTTGCGGCCGTAGACGCCGTGGTTAGCGTGAAATTTCTGGTCCTGCCCGGCGAAGAAGCGACGGCCTATGTGAGCGCCGTCGAACTGGATCGACGGCTGATGCGCAGGTGCGATGAACGAGGCTCCCATCAGGTTGAGGTCGCCGCCGATGTTGGAGGAGCGCAGCCAGAGAGATCCTCGGCACATGAACCCGCCGCTCAGCACGACGTCGTGTGCGACCTCCACCCGGTCAGCGGCGATTTCGCCGGCGGAGCCCCCGTGAAGCTCGATGCTGACAAGCCGCGTGTCCTTCAGCACGAGATCGCCCTTGAAGTGCGTGCCGTGGAACCGAAGGCCCAGATCAAGCCGCAGGCCAGCGAGATCGAGCGGACCGATGACCGTTCCGCCGTTGATTTTCAGCACGCCCAGCTGGCCCCCGGCGAGCTCATCCGCGTGAACGCAGAGGCTGCGGATCACCGATCCCCGGACGGTTGCGTCGGCGGGGAGGGAGCCCCAGCGTTGGCGATGGACATCGGTCACGAGCTGACGCTCAGAGGCCGAGAGCGTCGAGGGGTCCTGCGGGTTCGGCTCGACGTCGTCGAGACCTTCCTCGCACAGGGCAATGATCTTGACGATGCCCTCGCCCATGCTTAAGAGAATTCAACCATAGGCGGAACGATGCTCGCGGGGGGCGAGGCGGGTGGCGCGGCGGCGAGCACCGGTTTGGGCTGAGCCCGGAATCGAGTCCACGGGCCCAAACGCCGCCCCTCCGGTAAATTGGCCTAGGCGCGGTGGCAGTAGCTCAGTTGGTAGAGCTCCGGCTTGTGGTGCCGGCGGTCGCGGGTTCGAATCCCGTCTGCCACCCCTTCGAGCCCGGAGAGATCGTTGAAGCCCCTCTTCTTCGCCAGCGAGGACCCCATCTGTGCCAAGCCAGCGCCCTTCCTGGGGGCGGCGGCCTCTCCGCCGCCGTATGTGACGCCAATCCAGGCGAGGTGAGATCAGATGCGCAACTTCCCTTGATCATTGCCCCAGGCGGTGCGAGCCTCTTTTCGTGCCCAAAATCTCCGAGCCGCGAGCTCGGATACCAAGGAGAAGAAATGAAGCTCAACAAGATCCTCGGGCTCGTCGCCGTCGCGGCGCTGGCCCTGATGGCGTTCGCGAGCACCGCCTCGGCGACCACACTGGAGACAAATGGCGTGAAGCAGAGCGGAGCGGTGACCCTCGAAGCAACCCTCAGCGGCTCGGCGATACTGAAATCCACAACCGGGTCTTTCGCCAACACATGTAGTGAATCAACGGTGAAAGGAACGACCTCGGTCTTCACCGGCACCACGGCGAGCGGCAACGTCAGCTCTCTGACGTTCGAAAATTGCACCCACGAAGCGATTGTCGTCAACAGCAAAGGCAACCTCAGCGTCGAAAGGATCGGCAGCACCACAAACGGCACAGTCCGCTCTAGTGGAGCCAGCGTCTTGCTGGAGGTGACAGTCTTGAACTTCCTCGTTGGCACCACCTGCACGACCAGCAACACCGATCTTGGCACGCTGGACGGGGTTAGTGCTGGCGCCACGAAAATCACAATCAACGCCAACCTCACCTGCAGCGGGCTGCTGCCTAGTGCGAACTGGGCAGCCACGTACGTCATCACAGGGCACGCGATCGGCGTTACCGCGTGATCGAACGCTGAAAAGCCTAGGACGAGTAGACGAAGCGCTGCCCCTCTGGGGGCAGCCCCCTTCGTTTACTTTGGCGGTCTCCTGTCCGGTCTTTCATGCCGGATTCAGGAGCCGCGGGCCTAGGCGGGAGGGGAGCAGCAGGGCGGAGGAGCAGACCATTGCGAAGGCGGCGATCTGGAGGGCAATTCCCAGGGGGCTGGGGGAGAGGGGGTCGCCGAAGACGAGGATGCCGCCGATGATCTGGGTCGCGTTGGCGATGATGCCCATCAGGCCGATGGTCTCGATCGCCCCGCCGCTCTGCAGGGCGGCGACTGCCGTGTACTGGGCGAGGCCGCCGCAGGCCAGGGTCAGGGCGATCAGCACGATGATCAGGGGCGGGCTGCCGGTGCCGCCGGTCAGGGCCTTGATCGCGATCCCGGCCAGGGCGAAGAGCAGGCCGGCTAGAACCGCCAGGAGCACTCCGCGCTGCTCGGCCAGGCGCTCGGCGCGATGGGCCAGGGCGATCCCCGCCGCCAGCAGGACCAGGCCGCCCTCGAAGCTCGCGATCCCCGCCAGGGAGAAGCCGGCATGGGCGCCGTGGAGGTTGGGCAGGGTGGCGGCGAGGAGGCCGAGGCCGGCGCCGCCGAGAACCAGGGCCAGCCATTGCCGGCGCTCGACCCGCTCGCCGAAGATGCGCTGCGAGAGGACCGCCAGGGTGACGGCGCCCCCTGCGAGGACCGCCTGGACGAGGGAGATCGGGGCCATCGAGAGGGCCGCGACGTGGACCAGCCAGCCAAGCCCCGCCAGGCCCCAGCCGGCGGCGAACCAGGGCGAGGTGGCGAGGCCGCGGAGGCTGCCCAGCGGGTGGCTGATGCAGACGGGCTGCGTCTGCTGGCAGCCCCGGTGCTTGAGGAGCGAGGCGAGGTTCGTCATCAGCGCGGCGGCTGCCGCGAGGCCGATCCCGATCTCCATGGAAGGTGCCCGGTTAGGCGCCGACCGAGGCGCCGGCATCGGGTGCGGTCGCCGGAGGGTTCTCAAGACCGCTGCGCACGGTCTGGACCGCGGCGCCCGAGGTGCGGCAGGCGCGGGCGATGATCCCGTTCGTCGCCTCGGGCGCGCGGCCGATCTCGAACTCGATCAGGGCCGTTCGCCGCAGCCGGACGCGCTCCTCGCGCGAGCTGGAAGCGGGGGCCGACTCCATCGCCGCCTCGCCGGCGAGCGCCCTGCTGCAGGACAGGCAGTAGGTCTCACCGTCGGATCGGCTCCAGCTCTCCGGCAGCTCGGTTTCCCCACCGTCCATCCGCCCGACGGAAACCTCGCAGCGGGCGCAGCTCCACCTGACGGCATCGGCGCTCATCGGCTCGAGGCCGCCCTGCTCCGCCGCCGGCGATTGCGGCGCGGCCGCGGCTTGGGTGCGGTGGCCCCAGTCGCGGGCGCCGGCTTGCCGAGTCCGTGATCGAGGCCGAGGCTTGTGGCGATCTGCCGCATCTCCCCGGTCTGCTCGGCGAGGACGAAGCTGATGCCGGTGCCCGTGCGCCCGGCCCGGCCCGTGCGGCCGACGCGGTGGACGTAGGCCTCGCGGTCCTCGGGGGCGTCGAAGTTGATCACCCGGGCGACGTCGGGGACGTCGATGCCGCGGGCGGCGACGTCGGTCGCGATCAGGGTCACCACGGCGCCGCTCTCGAAGCGCGCCAGCGCCCGCTCGCGCTGCCGCTGGGTCTTGTCGCCATGCATCGCGACGGCCTCCACCTGCTGGCTGCGCAGGCGCTTGACCAGCCGGTCGGCGCCGCGCTTGGTGCGGACGAAGACGAGCGAACGGCCGCCGTCCTCGCCGGCCACGTGCGCGACCAGGCGCTCGAGCTTGGCGCTCTGGGAGTCGACCGGCTCGAAGCGGTGCTCGATGTTGGGCTCCGCCTGCTCGGGCTCGGAGTGGGTGTGGGAGCGGGCCCCGCGCGTATAGGAGGCCGCTACCTGCCCCGCTGCGCCCTCCAGGGTCGCCGAGAAGAACAGGGTCTGGCGCTCGGCCGGGGTCTGGCCGACGATCCGGTCGACCGCGGGGCGGAATCCCATGTCCAGCATGCGGTCGGCCTCGTCGAGGATGAGCACGCGGATTCGCTGCAGGGACACCACGCCCCGCCCGAGCAGGTCCTCGAGCCGGCCCGGCGTTGCGACGAGGATGTCGGCCCGGCGCGCGGCGGCGATCTGGGGGCCCATCCCGACGCCGCCGTAGACCGCGGCAATCTTCAGGCCGCGGGCCTCGGCCAGCGTGGTCAGCTCGGCGACTATCTGGGTCGCGAGCTCGCGGGTGGGGGCGAGGACCAGCGCCTGCGGGCGCTTGCCCTCGGGCCGGATCAGGTCGACCAGGGGGATGCCGAAGGCGAGGGTCTTGCCCGATCCGGTGGGGGATTGGACGAGGAGGTCGTGACCGGCGAGCGCATCGCGGATGACCAACTCTTGAACGGGGAACGGCTGGGTGATCGAACGCGCCTGCAGGGCGTCGACCACCGGCTTGGAAGTGCCGAGATCGGCGAAGTTAATGATGTTGTGAACTCCTGTTTGAACGTCTGGGGAGATCCTGCGGCCCCAAGGCGCCAGAAAGAGCACGTGGAGGAAACGGAACCTCTCGGGCGGCGAATTGGCCAGGCCCGACTAGTCCACCGTAGCAGCAGGCCCTGTCAGGCCGGGCGGATCGGCCCCCGTGCACAGCGAATCCTAAGTTTTCGTCAGAGAAGCGACGGGTAGCCAGAAAGTGCTCCGAGCGGATCATCCCATGGGTCACCAGTCGGGGATACGAATCGGGGATTCAGGTTTTGACCCAGTTCAGCGCGGTCTCGTCCACGGGTGCGCGCGGATCTCGGGAAACGAAATCCCACTCAGGAGGAACGACTGATGGAGTCAGCAACGGCCCGAGCCGGAAACAGCGGCGCGAGCGACCGCTCCGAGAGGCGCGGCGTGGTCCGCCGTCTCTCCACGGAGACGAAACAGGCATTCAAGACGACCGAGTTCTGGGCGATGGTGGCGGTGATCGTCGGCATCCTCGTCGCCGCCGCCTCGATCAAGGGCGGCGACACCGCTCCCGGGACCGACGAGTTCATCGCCCGGCAGGCGTGGCTCTACGTCGCCATCGTCGCCGTCGGCTACATGATCAGCCGCGGCCTCGCGAAGTCGGGCTCGCGTGAGCCCTACGACGCCGACCGCGACGACCGCGACCCGCCCCGGCACTAGCCGCGGGCCATCGTGATCTGAAGAGGGGCGCCGCGGCGCCCCTCTTCATTTACCAAGCAGCTTGTCGACCCGACGGGTGTGCGCTGGCCTCGATATGCAGCATTCCGTCGTCGGGCTCCCATCTTCAGCTTCCTCCTTCTAAATCTGATCGCATCAGCGAAGGTGTCGAAAGGGCCGGTTCCCGTTCGTCTAAGCGGTGACCAAACCCCAAAGGAGGGATTCGATGAGGTACATGATCTTGATCAACCAGGGCTCGACGCCGCTGCCTGGCTCGGCGGAGTGGGACGCCCTTTCCGACGAGGAGCGCGGGGGCGTTTACCGGTCCTATCAGGAGGTGAACGAAACCCCGGGCTTTACGCCCGGCGCTCAGATGCAGCCGCCCGAGATGGCGACTACCGTGCGGGTGGAGGGCTCGGAGGTCCTGACGACCGACGGCCCGTTCGCCGAGTCGAAGGAGGCGCTCGGGGGGTACGGGTTCCTCGAGGCCGACGACCTCGACGCGGCGATCGCGCTCGCCGCGAAGATCCCGGCTGCGCGGATGGGCGGCGCGGTCGAGGTCCGGCCGATGGTGGAGTCCTAGCGATCCTCGAGCGGGTCTACAGGGAAGAATGGGGGCGCGTCCTGGCTTCGCTGGTCGGCTTCCTCGGCGATTTCGATCTTGCCGAGGAAGCTAGCCAGGAAGCCTTCGCGGTCGCCGCGGAGCGGTGGCCGCGGGACGGCGTCCCCTCGAACCCGGCTAACTGGCTGATCACGACGGCGCGGCGCCGCGCGATCGACCGGATCCGCCGCGACCGGACCCTGATCGAGAAGACGCGCCTGCTCGAGATCCCGGAAACGGTGCCGGACGAGGTGGAGCCGAGGGTCTTTCCAGACGAGCGCCTCGAGCTCCTCTTCACCTGCTGCCACCCGGCGCTGGCGCTGGAGGCGCAGGTTGCGCTCACCCTGCGGACGCTGGGCGGGCTGACGACGGGGGAGGTGGCCCGGGCGTTCCTCGTCACCGAGTCGACCATGGGCCAGCGCCTGTCGCGAGCGCGCCGGAAGATCAGGACGGCGGGGATCCCGTTCCGCGTTCCCCCCGACCATCTCCTGCCCGATCGCCTCGCCGCCGTCCTCGCGGTCGTCTACCTGATCTTCAACCGCGGCTACGGCGGCCGCGAGGAGCTCTCGGGGGAGGCGATCCGCCTCGGCCGGGCGCTGGTGGAGCTGATGCCGGACGAGCCCGAGGCGCGCGGGCTGTTGGCCCTGATGCTCCTCCACGACGCCCGCCGGGCGGCTCGCTTCCGTGAAGACGAGATCGTCCTCCTCGCCGACCAGGACCCGAAGCTCTGGGACGCCGCCCAGATCGCCGCGGGACGGGCGGCGCTCGACGGCGCTCTGGCGCTGGGGAGGGGCGGCTCCTACGTGCTGCAGGCGGCGATCGCGTCCCTGCACGCCGAGCCGGACCGCGACTGGCCCCAGATCGCCGCTCTCTATGGCGAGCTCTCCCGCGTGACCGATTCGGCCGTGGTCGAACTGAACCGGGCGGCGGCGATCGCCGAAGCTGAGGGTCCGGAGGCCGGGCTGGCGATCGTCGAGGGCCTCGAGCTGGACGACTACCTCTACCTGCACTCGACGCGGGCGGAGCTGCTGCGGCGGCTCGGGCGCCGGGAGGAGGCGGCGGCGACCTACCGGCGCGCGCTCGACCTGGCCGAGGACGACCGCGAGCGCCGGCTGCTCGAGCGCCGGCTGGCCGAGCTGGGTCCGACGGGATGAGCCTGCCCTCGATCCAGATCCGGCGCGCCGACTGGGGGGACCTGAGAGCGATCGAGGGGGTCGTCGAGTCGGCGTACGCCAAATACGTGCAGCGGATCGGCCGGCGTCCCGGGCCGATGGAAGTCGATTACGCAGAGGCGCTGGCGCGCGCCGACGTCTTCGTCGGCGTGGATGGGGAGACGGTGGCGGGCCTCTCGGTCCTTGCCCCCCAGAGCGATCATCTGCTGATCGAGAACGTCGCGGTCCTGCCGAGCCATCAGGGCCGCGGGTTCGGACGGGCCCTTCTGGCCCACGCGGAGGAGTGGGCGCGGCGGCAGGGTCATCGAAGGCTCCGCCTCTACACCCACGAGTCGATGGTGGAGAACATCGCCCTCTACGAACGCCTCGGGTACCGGGAAGAGCGCCGGGCCTCGAAGAACGGCTTCACCCTCGTGTTCATGGTGAAACACGTCTAGCGAGAGCGTCTGCCCGGCAGCTCAGGTGTACGGTGGTCGCTGATGGAGACGGTCCTGGTCAGCGGCGGGTCGGGCTTCCTCGGCGGGCGCTGCGTGGTCGAGCTGCTGCGCCGCGGCTACGCGGTGCGGACGACCGTTCGCGACCTCGCCAAGGAGGGGGAAGTGCGAGCGCGGGTGGGGTCCGAGCTGGACCCCGGTGACCGGCTCGCGGTGATGGCCGCCGACCTGCGCTCCGATGACGGCTGGACGGAGGCGGTCGCGGGTTGCGAGCACGTTCTCCATGTCGCCTCCCCGTTCCCGGCGGCGCAGCCGAAGGACCCCGACGAGCTGATCGTGCCGGCGCGCGAAGGGACGCTGCGAGTCCTGCGGGCGGCGCTCGACGCCGGCGCGTGCCGGGTCGTCGTCACCTCCTCGGTGGCCGCGGTCCGCGGCAGCGCCGACTCCGCCGCGGCGCCGCTGACCGAGGCGGACTGGTCGGACCCCGAGGACCCCAAGCTGAGCCCGTACGCCCGCTCGAAGACGATCGCCGAGCGGGCGGCCTGGGACCTGGTGCGGGAGCGAGGGGAGGAGGAGCGGCTGGCGGTGGTCAACCCCGGCGCGATCCTCGGCCCGGTGCTGGGCGCCGAGCGCTCCACCTCGCTGGCCTTGGTCGAGCGGCTGATGAACGGGATGCCGGGGACGCCGCGGATCGGGTTCAGCGTCGTCGACGTCCGCGACGTTGCCGACCTCCACATCCTCGCGATGACCGCCGATGGGGCGGGCGGCGAGCGTTACCTCGCGACCGCCCGCTTCCAGTGGATGGCCGACATCGCCGCGGTCCTGCGCGAGCAGCTCGGGCCGGCGGCGGCAAAGGTGCCGAAGCGCTCGATCCCCGACTTCCTGGTGCGAGGGATGGCGCTGTTCGACCCCGCCGCGCGCTCCATCGTCGGCCAGCTCGGGCACCGGGTCGAGCTCTCCAACGCGAAGGCGAGGGCGCTGGGCTGGGAGCCGCGCCCGGTCGAGGAGACGATCGCCGACTGCGGCAGGAGCCTCGCCCGATGAGGATGCGGGCGGCGGTGCTGGAGGAGTTCGGGGCGCCGCTCGCGGTGCAGGAGGTCGAGCTGGCCGAGCCGCGGGCCGGGGAGGCGCTGGTCCGGCTGCACGCCTGCGGGGTCTGCCACACCGACCTCTACACCGCCTCCGGCGCTGACCCGTCCGGCTACGCGCCGACCGTGCTCGGGCACGAGGGCGCCGGCGTCGTCGAGGCGGTCGGGCCGGACGTCGGCTCGCTGGCGCCGGGCGACCACGTCGTCACCCTCTTCTCGCCCCAGTGCCGCGAGTGCGTCCACTGCCTCGACGAGCGGACCAACCTCTGCCTGGCGATCCGCGAGGAGCAGAACAAGGGGCACCTGCCCGACGGCACGACGCGGATCTCCCGCGACGGCGAGGAGATCCGCAGCTTCATGGGCTGCTCGACCTTCGCCGAGCACACGGTGATGCCGGAGATCGCGCTGGCCAAGGTCAGCCCGGCGGCTCCCTTCGAGCACGCCTGCCTCTTCGCCTGCGGGCTCTCGACCGGGCTCGGCGCCGCGATCAACACCGCCGCCGTGCGACCCGGCAGCACCTGCGCCGTCTTCGGCGCCGGCATGGTCGGGCTCGGGGCGGTCGCCGGCTGCCGCCTGCAGGGCGCCGAGCGGATCATCTGCGTCGACCTCTCGCCGCAGCGGCTGGAGCTGGCCCGCGGCCAGGGCGCGACCGACCTGATCGAGGGTGGGGAGGGGACCGTCGATCGGATCCTCGAGATGACCGGCGGCTTCGGCGCCGACTACACCTTCGAGGCAACCGGCAACGTCGCGGTGATGCGCCAGGCGGTCGAAGCGGCGCGGATGGCCTGGGGCCTCTGCACCGTCGCCGGGGTCGCCGGCCGCGGCGAGACCCTCGACGTCGTCCCGCGCCTGCTGATAACCGGCCGCCGCATCGCCGGCTCCTCCTTCGGCGGCGTCAAGGGCCGCGACCAGGTCCCGGTCCTCGTCGACCGCTACCTGGCCGGCGAGATCGACCTAGACCCCTTCGTCTCCCACCGGATCACGCTCGACGAAGTCAACCGCGGCTTCGAGCTGATGGAGGCCCAGGACGGCATCCGCAGCGTGATCGAGTTTTCCTAGTCACGTTTTTGATGTTGCGAATGGCGACGGATCCGGCTCTTCGCTAGTCGAGCGGTGGCAGTGGCGGCTTAGGTCGGCATCGAGGCGATGTCGGAGCGGCCTTTTTCGGCCTTCGAGGTCAGGTAGGCGAGCTGCTGGTCGCGCTTGCTGTCCAGGTCGGCTTTCTTTTCGGCGGCGACCTGGTTCCAGTGCTTGGCGCTCTTCTCGATCTTGGCTTCCGCCGCCGCCTTGATCTCTTCCTGCTTCTTGCCTTCGGCGGCGTGGAGGACGGCCTTCTGGTCGCGGAAGGCCTTCTTCAGCGCGGCGCGCTTCTGGCTCTCTTCTTTGCGTTTGATTTGCAGTTCGGTGATCTTGGCGGTGATTCGTTCCTGGATCGCGTTTTTCTCACCCACGTCGGCGGTCTTTGCCTTCTGCTCCCGCAGCCTCGCGATCTGCTGGTTGACCTTCGCTTCGAAGGTCCGGTGCCCGGTCTCGACCCGCTGGACCTTTTCGCGGTAGCTCTCGGCGGCCTTCCTTACCTTCGCCGCGAATTCAGCGTCGAGGGCATCGGCTTCTTCGGCTTCGGCGCCGCGGATCATCGCCCGCTGTTCCTTGAACTTGGCTTCGGTTTCGGCCTGCGCTTCCTCGCTGCCGCGATTGAAGAGGGCGTTCGCTTTGTGGGCAGCCGCTTCCAGCTTCGCGGTCAGTTCCGACTGGTAGGTGTCTTTTTGCGCAGAGGTGGCAGGCTGGCCGACAAGGCCGTCGAGCTTCTTGACGTATTCGATGAACGCCTTGTACTGGGCGGTTGCCGCCAGGCTCGGCCGCTTGCCGGCGGCCGTCGCACCGGCCGGCAGCAGCAGCACCACGCAGAAGACGACGAGGACGAACCTTCCTGCAAAGCGCTGCGGTTGCTCTCGCATGACTGGCCTCCGGGGGCGAGACTGGTTTGCACCCGCGCACCTACCCGCGCGGTGCGGGAAATATCGCTCGACGGGTGGCTGCGTTAGCTCGAGGCGCTCGACGGGACCCCGGGCTTGTCCCGGCGTCGCCGGCTGCTCAGCCAGCAGCCCAGCGCGGCCAGCAGCGCCCCCGCGACCGCGTCGATGACGATCAGGGAGGGTGGGAAGCTGCCGAGCGAGACCTTGGCGTCGGTCCCGGCCAGCTGGTGGGCGGCGAGGATGCCGAGGCCGAACATCGCGCCGGCGACGGCGCCGCGGCCGGCGGCCTCCTTGACCTCCTCGTGCTCGAGCCCGACAGCAGGGCGCCGAGGGCGGCGACGCCGAGCAGGATCCAGTAGACGGTCGCCGAGGTGCCGAGGACGACGCCGACGACGGCGCCGAAGAGGAGGGGGACGATGACGGCGAGCCAGACCTGGGTGTTCTCGGCGCGCTCGCGCAGGAGGGTCGGCTTGGGCACCGGTCCACGGTAGCCCTCTGGGCGGGGGTAGTAAAGCCGGGTCTTCAGCGCAGCTCGTCGAGCGAGCCGACCTCGAGGTCGAAAGCCTCGTCGGCGGAGCGGCGGCGGCGGTAGGGCGAGACGGTGACGCGATGGGTCTCGCCGCAGACGCAGGGCACCTCGATCGGGCTGGTGTCGGAGGAGGGATCGGTGTCGACCTTGAGCCGGCGGAGGGTGCCGGTGGTTTTGCAGCCGAAGGAGATCACCCAGCCGTAGTCCCCTCGCTCGGTCTTCTTCTGGCGGCGCGGCTGGGGCATCGGCACATCCTCTCAGGAGAGCGCGCGGCGGAGCGGTGAGGCGAGGTCGCCTCTTCGCGCCACCGAGACGCCGCCGAGGTTGAGCCACTCGCTCAGCAGCCGCAGCTCCTCGGCGAGCTCAGCGGCGACGTGGGCGGGATCGGCGCCCGGCTCGGCGAAGGCGCCGCGCACCCGCAGGACGCCGGCCTGGCGGTCGCTTTTCAGGTCGACGCGCGCGACCAGGCGATCGCCGAGCAGGAAGGGGAGGACGTAGTAGCCGTAGACGCGCTTCGGCGCCGGGACGTAGATCTCGATCCGGTAGCGGAAGCCGAAGAGGCGCTCGGTCCGCTCGCGCGCCCAGACGAGGGAGTCGAACGGGGTGAGGAGCGCTCGCGCCGACGCCGCTCGGCGCAGGTTGGCCGGGCGCTCGGTCGAGACGTAGGCGGGCTGCCGCCAGCCCTCGACCCGGACCGGGATCAAGCCGCCGTCCTCCGCGAGCTCGGCGACGCGAGCCTTCGACTCGGCGCGGGGGAGGCGGAAGTAGTCGCCGAGGTCGGGCTCGGTCGCCACCCCCAGCCGCTTGGCGGCGATCAGGAGCAGCTGCCGCTGCGCGTCATCCTGCGAAGGAGTCGGCGCCGCGAGGACGTGGCTCGGCAGCACCCGCTCGGGGAGGTCGTAGAGGCGCTCGAAGTTGACCCGTCGCGCCGCGCACACCTGGCCCGCGTAGAACAGATGCTCGAGCGCGGTCTTCTCCTCGCTCCAGCTCCACATCTCTCCCGGCTTGCGCCGGCGCTCCCCAGGCGCCAGCTCCGAGGCCCGCAGCGGCCCGCGCTCCCGCACCTCGCCCAGCACGAACTCGAGCAGCTGCGGCTGCTCGGCCGCGATCCGGCGCACGCCTTTCCAGGCCAGCGAATCCGCTCGCGCCATCCGCCAGCGCAGCAGCGGCTGCAGCTCGACCGGCAGCAGCGAGGCTTCGTGCCCCCAGTACTCGAACAGGTCCCGCCGCCGCGCCCGCCGGGCCTTTCCCTTCCCATTTTCATGCCAGGCGATCCGGTCCAGAGCCTCCCGCGGATAGGGACCGAGGCGCGAGAAGACCGGCATGTAGTGGGAGCGGAGGAAGACGTTGACCGAGTCGAGCTGGAGCATGCCGACGTCGTCGATCACCCGCCGCAGGTGCCTGGCGTCGACCCGGCCGGCCAGCCGCGGACGGCCAAATCCCTGCGCGGCAAGGGCGTGCCGCCGCGCCTGCTCGGCGCTGAGGTCGAACTCGGTATGAGCAGGCATCGGACGATTTTGCCGCAGGTGGGGAGAACGGGCGATAGGGTGGCGTCGTGCGTTACCGGTCCTCGCTTGCACTTCTGCTGCTTACCGCAGCTCTGGCCCTCGCCTCGGCACCGGCGGCGTTCGCGCAGAACGAAATCGCCTACCAGTGCGATCTCGACATCTGCCTGATGGACCCCGCCAACCCCGGCGCGGTCCAGGACCTCACCGACAACGGCGAAACGAGCTACGACAAAACGCCGATCTGGTCGCCGGACGGGACCAAGGTCGCCTTCGTCAGCGACTTCACCAATTCCGGGCACGGCGAATGGAACGTGTTCGTGATGCCGGCGGCGGGCACGGGGGACGAAATCAACCTCGCCACGCAAATCACCAGGTACCCCCACACCGAAAGCAAGGTGATCGACGACCTCGCCTGGTCGCCCGACGGCAGCCGCATCGCCTACACCCGCGGCAACAACGCTGGCGACGACAAGGTCTGGGTCGTCAATGCCGACGGGACCACGACCTTCCCGCTGGAGATCGGCGGGGGAGGCGCCAAGCGGCACCCGGCCTGGTCTCCGGACAGCTCGAAGATCGCCTACGCCGTGGTCAAGAACGAACCGGAACAGATCTACGTCGCGCCCGCGACCGGCGGCTTCGGGCAGCCGCTGGCGAACGGCGTCGGCCACGAACCGACCTGGTCGCCTGACGGTTCGCGGATCGCCTTCGATGGCTACCGTCCCAGCAGCTTCAGCTTTGTCGATCTGCACATCGTCAACGCCGACGGCAGCGGCACGCCGCTGATCGTCACGCCGAGCCTGCAGACGGAGTGGACCTTCAACGCTTGGTCGCCTGACGGTGGACGGATCGCGTACCGCTCGACCCCTTCCAACGAGCAAACCATCTACCGAGTTATGAACGCCAACGGCAGCGGCGACCATCCGCTCGCCAGCCCCGGCGAAGGCGATGCCCGTTCGGCGTCCTGGTCCCCCGATGGCTCGCGGATCGTCTACGAAGGGACGCTGATCCCGAACGTCAGCGAAAGCAACCTCTATCTCGCCAACGCCGACGGATCCGGCGCCGCCCAGCCTCTCACCACCGATGGCAAAGCCAGGAATCCATCCTGGCGCGTGGTCACCGCCGCCCCGCCAGGCCAGCCGCCGGCGCCAGGGCAGCACGCGCAACTGCCGCCGCCGCACCCCGGGGCGGAGAAACCAAAGATCGTCTGGATCACCAAACGGATCTTCGTCAGCGCCGCCCGGCCGGTCCCGATGATGATCGTCGCCTGCGGCGCCCCGGACTGCGGCGCCAACAGCCACGCCACCGGCCGCGCCTCCCGCGCCGCCGGCCTCACCTTCCGCCCGGCGGTGGCGAAGCCGGGGAAGAAGGCCAAGCAGATCCTCGTCGGCAAGGGCAAGCTCAGCCTCCACGAAGGCGAAAGGAAGACGCTCTATCTGCGCCTCAACAAGGCCGGCAAGGCGCTGCTCGAAAAGCAGGGCAAGCTCGACATCCACGCCACCGTCACGATCACGAGCACCGGGCTGCCGGCCGTGACCTCGAAGAGAACGCTCCATCTCGTTCTCGCCAAGAAGAAAAAGAAGCACTCCTGAATTCGGAGTTATGGTCTCCTCGTGGCGGAGACGTTTTACGAGACGCTCGCGCTGGCGGCGTTCGCGCTGCTCGGTCTCTGGTGGGTGGTGGTCGCCGAGCGGCGGCTGGAGTGGTCGGTGCTGCCGTACCGGCGGCGGCAGGCCTACTCGGTCTCGCTCTACTTCACCCTGACCGGGATCATGAGCCTCGTGTCGCTGATCTCGACGGACCATCCGGCGCTGTGGCGGCTGGCGTTCGGGATCGCCGGGGCGATCGGGGCGGTGGAGGTGGTGCTCTCGCTGCTGCGGGCGCGGGACGAGCCGCAGCGGGAGAAGCGCGGCGACCAGCTGCTGGCGCTGACCCTGCCCTTCTACCTCCTCATCGTCGCGATCGCGATCCGTCCCTCGCTCGCGGTTGACGTCGGGATCCAGCTGAAACCGCTCGAGACCGAGGCGATCGTCGTCTCGGTCCTGTTCTTCCTCGGCATCAACTACGGCTGGCTGCTCTTCATGGAGCCGCCGCGCTCGCTGGACGAGCCCGAGGGGTAGATGTTTCAGAGGCTGTGCGTCGTGGTACGAGTACCAAATCTTCGGTAAGGGAGCGACCATCGAGCGGCGGCCCGGAAAGCCCCTGTGGCTGACGCTCGGTTGCTGCCTGCTGGCGCTGCTGCTCAGCCCCGCCGCCGCGCACGCCGCTTCCTTCGACGCCCACGGGAGCGTCGAACAGGTCTACGCGACCGGCTTGCCGCCGGGTGCGCAGGTCTCGCTCTTCGACGGTGGAGGGCATGAAGTCGCGAGCCGGAGCGCCAACCAGCTCGGGGGAGCGCTGTTCCGCAATGTCGCCCCGGGACCCGGCTACCGCATCCATTCCGGCGGAGAAGAATCGGATCCGCTGCAGGTCCTGACGACCCAGTCGGCGCCGCCCAGCACCACTCTCTATGACCAGACGATCACCGAAAGCGGCTACCAGTACCTGACCACGCGCGACGGGACCAAGCTGGCGATCGACGTCCACCCGCCGCAGGACGTCACCCACGTCCTTCCCGGGGTCTCGCTGCCGCCGATCCCGTCGGGGCCGAAGCCGACCCTGATCGAGTACTCCGGCTACGGCTACGCGAACCCCGCCGGGCCCGAAAACGGGATCGCGATCATCGCCAACCTGATGGGCTTCACCGTCGTCGACGTCAACATGCGCGGCACCGGCTGCTCGGGCGGGGCCTACGACTTCTTCGAGCCCCTGCAGAACCTCGACGGCTACGACGTGGTCGAGACGATCGCCCACCAGCCCTGGGTCCTCCACAACAAGGTCGGGATGATGGGGATCTCCTACGGCGGCATCAGCCAGCTCTTCACCGCCGCCACCCAGCCACCGGACCTGGCGGCGATCTCACCGCTCTCGGTGATCGACAACACCCAGACGACGCTCTATCCCGGCGGCATCCTCAACACGGGCTTTGCGCTCGAATGGGCGAAAGAGCGGGTGCAGAACGCCGAAGCCGCGGGCCCCGGCCACGGCCAGGCGTGGGCCTACAAGCGGATCCACGAAGAAGGCGACACGACCTGCGCCGCCAACCAGGCGCTGCACCCCGAAGCAGTCGACCTCCTCCACAAGATCGAAGAAAACAGCCACTACAAGCCCGAGGTCGCCGACCCGCTCTCGCCCGTCACCTTCGTCAACAAAATCGACGTCCCGACCTTCATGGCCTGCCAGTGGACCGACGAGCAGACGGGTGGCCACTGCCCGACCCTAGCCGAGCACATGACCGGCACCGACAAAAAGTGGTTCACCTTCACCAACGGCACCCACATCGACTCGCTCGACCCGGAAACCTTCAACCGCTGGTTCGACTTCCTCAAACTCTACGTCGCCGAAGAATCGCCGCTCCTCGCCTCGCCGGCGGTCCAGGCCGCGGCGCCGGTGATCTTCAAAGAAGCGATGGGAATCGAAGGCGTGACCCTGCGCCCCGACCCGATCCAGCAGCAGCCGTACGCATCCGCGCTCGCCGCCTTCGAAGCCCTGAAGCCGATCCGGGTCCTCTTCGACAACGGCGCCGGCGGTTCTTCACCCGGCCAGCCCTACCCTGGCTTCGAGCAGTCCTTCGATTCATTCCCCGTCCCCGGCACGCAGGCCCAGCGCTGGTACCTGGCCCCGGGCGGTGGGCTCAGCGATGCCGCGCCCGCCAGCTCACAGGCCGACGAATTCACCTGGAACGCGAACGCCCTGCCGAAGACCGACTTCAGCGGCGGCACCGGCAGCGGCGCCGGCGGCCTCTGGACGGCGACGCCTGCATATCACTGGGAACAGAACCCGGCGGGGAGCGCGGTCTCATACGTGACCGCTCCCCTGGGCGCCAACACGAGCGTGCTCGGAGCTGGCGCCGTCGAAGTCTGGGTCCGCTCCTCGACTCCCAACGTCGACCTGCAGGCGACGATCAGCGAGGTCAGACCTGACGGCAAGGAGACCTTCGTCCAAAACGGCTGGGTGCGGGCGAACGTGCGCAAACTCGACGCCGGTAAGAGCACCCCGCTGGAGCCGGTGCTGAGCCTGCGCGAATCGGACGTCGAACCGATGCCGGCCGACCAGTTCGTTCCGGTGACGATCCCGCTCTACTACGAGGGCCATGCCTACCGGGGCGGGTCGCGGATCCGGGTGACGATCGCCGCCCCGAACGGCACGCAGCCGATCTGGGCCTTCGACCAGACCGAACCGCAGGGCACTACCCAGGTCGCGGTCGCCTACGGCGGCAACACGCCTTCCAACCTGCTGCTGCCCGTGGTCCAGGGAATGAGCGTCCCGACCGGGCTGCCGCCCTGCCCGGGCCTGCGGGGCGAGCCCTGCCGCAACTTCCAGCCGTCCCCGAACAACCCGGCCTCCTCGTCGGCGGCGGGACAGGGCGCACAGGGCAACTCCGACGAGACCGGCGGTGGGGAGACCATCTTGGCGCCTCACAACCCGAAGCGCACCTGCCGCAAGGGCTTCAAAAAGAAAAAGGCGAAGCACCACCGGACGGTCTGCGTCAAGAAGCACCATCGCAAGCACCACCATCACAAACACCACCAGCAGCACCGGCACCATTAGCGGCGCCACCCTAGGCTGAGCGCTTCTCCTACCGCTGACCCGCTTCCCACGCCGCCGCCATCTCGATCCTCTCCATGATCGTCGGGTGGTCTTCGTAGAGGCTCGAGATCCAGCTCGGCGGCTCGGGGTTGCCGAGGCTCTTGGTCGCCAGCTTGCGCATCACCGCTTTGCCGGTGGCCGGTTCGCGGGTCGCCTGCAGCGCCGCCCAGTCGGCCGCTGCCTCTTCGCGGCGGAAGGCGACGTTGAGCAGCGGCGTGGCGAGGAACTGGGCCGAGACAAGCACGAGCAGTGCGAGGGGGATCGCCTCGGGGCGGGCCATCCCGCCGCGGCGGCGGGTGAAATAGGCGGTCAGACCCCAGGCGGGGAGGAGGAAGAGGGTCAGCCAGCCGAGCCGCTTTAGCGGGTCGTGGTGGGCGAGGTGGCCGACCTCGTGGGCCAGCACGAAGCGGACTTCGTCGCGATCGAAGCCGCCGTTCAGCAGCGTGTCCCAGAGGATCACGGTGCTGCTGGGGCCGAGGCCGACGGTCTCCGCGTTCGGCGCGTCGGTGAAGCGGTGGACGTGCTGGACCCGCAGGCGCGCCTCGCGCGCGCCCTCGACCCGCTCGAGCGCCCGCGCTTCGGCCTGCAGCGCCGGGTTCTCTACGGCCGAGGTGTCCGGCACCAGGTAGGGGCTGAGGAAGGTGGAGAGCAGGCCCAGCGCGACGAAGGCCGGCACTGCCGCCAGCCACCACCAGCGCCGCATCACCCCGGCCAGCCCCATCGCGATGCCGAAGCCGAGGCAGACGAAGACGAACTGCCCGCCGAGCCCGAGGAAGCTGAAGAGCAGGTGCTGGACGTACCCCTGGTGGGAGACGCCGTAGCGCCGCTCCCACCAGAGGGAGGCGAGGCTGAACGGGACCTGGGTCAGCCAGACGACGGCGAAGCCGAGCATCGCCAGCAGCATCCCGGTGCCGACCCGGCCGGCCGCCGACTCGCGAACCAGCCGGTGGCCGCGGCGGGCGTAGACAACCAGGACGGCGATCGTCACGATCCAGGCGAGCAGCCCCTCGATCGCCAGGAAACGCTCGTAGGAGGCGCTGCGGCTGAGGAACGAGTCGCCGAAGAAGCTGTGCGGGTCGAGCTCGGGGAGGTCCAGCGAAGGCAGAGAGGTCGCCGCCCAGAGCGCGTGCGCGGCCCAGGCCCAGAGCGCGGCGCCGGCGAGCAGCGCCAGCGTCGAGGGTCGCGCCAGCCGCCGGGTCAGCTGGTCCATGCGACCGGCCCGGGCGCCGGCGGCGCGACCGGATCGGGGGCCGGCGGCGCCGGGTCCGCTTCGAGGCAGGGACCGCTGTAGGGGTAGGCCTCGGTCAGCAGCAGGAGGTAGGCGTAGGCCTGGGCGATGTAGCGCAGGGCGAAGGCGCCGAGGTTGCGCAGGCCGAGCGGCATCCGCGCCGTGAACAGGCCGACGAACCAGCCGAAGACGGCGACGACGAAGAGGAGCTGGGAGAAGGCGCTCGCGAGCAGCAGCGCCGGCAGCGCCAAGACGAGGCGGAAGCCGACCTTCCAGCGGTTCTGGCGCTCCGGGCCGGCGACGCGCAATTCGATCGGGTAGCTCCCGGCGGCGCCGGCGAAGCCGGGGAACGGGTTGCCGACCAGGTAGAGGAAGGAGCTGACGTGGAGCTGGTAGCGAACGTAGCGCGAGAAGAAGCGGTGCAGCCAGCCCGGGGTGGCGCCGAGGATCAGCGTCGCCACCCAGTTGAAGATCGACAGGGGCAGGACCAGCAGCCCCCACAGGGCGAGCCAGACGAGGTGGGGGACGGCGAGGGCGAAGCGGAAGAAGACGGTGAGGCGGCTGCGGCGCAGCTCGTCCGTCACATCCATCCGCACCGGATCGGTGCGGGTCGGCAGTGGGCCGATCGCGGTCAGCGGGTCGCTCGAGGGGTAGCGGTCCCTGACCAGGAGGAAGTAGGCCCAGGTCTGGGCGCCGTAGGAGAGGGCGAAGGCGATCAGGTCGCGCAGGCCGCGCGGCATCCGCGCGCGGAACATCGCGTAGACCCAGGCAAAGAGCGCGGCGACGGTGAGGAGCGGGAGGGAGCCGCTTTGGACGCGGGTGAGGTCGAAGGCGAGGTTGCCGGAGCCGACGAGGAGGAAGGTCAGGAGGAACGCCGGCAGGGCGAGGACGAGGCGGAAGGCGATGCTCCAGCGGTTCTGCGGGCGGGGCGGCTCGACCTCGAGGTCGACGGGGTAGCCGGGCCTGCCGTCAAAGGCCGGCAGCGGCTCGGCGCCGAGGCTCAGGTAGGCGTAGGTATGGGTCGCGAAGCGGATGAAGCGGGCGAGGAAGTCGTGCAGGTCGTCGGAGGGCTTGCCGTCGAAGAGCGCGATCAGCCAGTGGAAGAAGGCGATGAAGGCGGCGCCGACCGCCCAGACCGCGAGCCAGATCAGGAAGGGGAGGGCGAAGATGGCGCGGAAGAAGACGGTGCCGCGGCTGCGCTCGAGGTCATCGTCGATCAGCAGCCTCACCGGGCGATCACGTCCTGGAAGGCGAAGCCGTCCCGGGTCACCACCTCGCCGAGCTCGACCTCGAGCGGCGCCTCGAAGATCGGGCCGTCATGGACGAAGGTGTGGAACTCGCCGTTCTCGCCGCAGGGGTCGACGCCGGCGGGGAGGTCGGCAAGGAGCGCCTCGTCGAAGGCGCGGCCGACGAAGGAGGGGTCGAGCTGGGACGGGTCGACGCAGACGAGGGTCGCTTCGAAGCCGGCGTCGACGAACTGGCGGGCGAGGGCGGCCGTGTCCCGGCCCCAGAGGGGGAAGACGCCGCTGCGACCGGCGCCGGCCAGCCGCTCCTCGCGGTAGGCGCGGACGTCGGCAAGGAAGAGGTCGCCGAAGGCGATCGCCGGCACGCGGTCGAGCGGGGGAGAGGCGAGGGCGGCGGCCATGCGTTCTTCGTAGGTGGCGTTGACGCAACCGGCGGGGATCGGGATCTCCACCAGCTCGACCCCGATCGCCCGCGCCTGCGCCCGCAGCAGCTCGCTGCGGACGGCGTGCATGCTGACCCGGTCGTAGTCCTCGGTGACAGTCGTCAGCAGCGCCACCGGCTCGGTCCCGAGCTCCTCGCGCAACGCCCATAGGGCCAGCGCCGAGTCCTTGCCGCCGCTCCAGGAGAGGGCGACGGGCGTTTTCTGCCGAGCCATCGGGCGAACCTAACCGACACGGCCGATCGAACTTGGCAGAGAGGCCTTCCTCGATTATGGTCAGTGAAATCTGTCCAAGCTGGACAGCCAACCAGCCGGGCTGAGCGACGGCATCTGCCTCCGCGGCAAGGGCTCCCGGTCTTTTTCGAGGAGGAGCATCATGAAGTGGAGGCGCATCTCAGCTGTTCTCTGCGTGGCCGCGTTCTTCGCCGCGTTTGCCGGCAACGCCTGGGCGACCAAGTACGTCGCGCTGGGGGATTCGTATTCGTCGGGGACGGGCACCCGGACGTTCTACGAATCGACCTGCCAGCGTTCGGTCTACGCGTATCCGTACCTGCTGCACAACGCCCATCCGGAATGGACCTTCGTCAACGCCACCTGTTCGGGGGCGAAGACGAGTGACCTGATCAACACCCAGGCGGCGAGCCTGACCTCCGACACCAACTGGGTCACCTACACGATCGGTGGCAACGACGCCGGCTTCTCGTCGGTGATCACGACCTGCGCGCAGCCCTCGTGGGCATCGGACTGCAACGGCGCGATCAACACCGCCCAGGCCTACATCCAGAACACCCTGCCGGGCCGGCTCGACCTCGTCAACAACACGATCAAGTCGAAGTCGCCGAGCGCAAAGGTGATCGTGCTCGATTACCCGCGTCTGTTCAACGGCGAAGACTGCAACGCGCTGACCTGGTTCAGCCCCAGCGAGGAGACGCGTCTGAACGAAACGGCGGACATGCTGAAGAACGTCGAGAGCGCCGCGGCGGCACGAGCGGGCTCGAACTTCATCTTCCGCGACGTGATCCCGCCGTTCGTCGGTCATGCCGTCTGCGACGGCGGCGGTGGCTCGTCGACCGAGTGGATCAACGGTCTCTCCAGCCCGACGAGCGAAAGCTACCACCCGAAGGTCGCAGGCCATGCGAACGGTTACTACCCCGTGGTGCACGGCGTGACGGGCTGATCAAGCCGGTGTTTATAAAGGCGGACGAGGTGAGTCCTCGTCCGCCTTTGTCGATCAGCAGCGTTTGGTGTACCGAGAGCCGCAGATCGCCCACACGTAGTAGCCGCCGACATATTCGAGGGCGCGATGGTCGTAGGCCCATCTATGTTGGTACCGGAACTTGATGGTGAGGCGGGTGTACAGGCTGTGCCGGACCCGGCGTGCTCGCACTATCGCTCGATGGCGATGGAATTGACCCCGGGCGCAATACGGCCGGCAGTCGTTCAGCCAGGCATAACCACGCGCGACTGCGGTTGCCCCTCCCCATGAGAGCCACTCCAGTCCTGCGCGATCGAGGTGTCCAGGGTCCGTGTCACGCCCGCCGAGGTAGCCGGTGCCATCGCCGGTATAAGAGACGATCTGCGGTTCCACCTGCAGGGGTTCTTCCACGGCCTGAGTTGCCAATCTGATGTCCGCTCGCGCCAGCGCGGCGGATGGCACCACCAGGACCAACAGAACAAGCGCTAATGACATGGTGATTCGCATGGCGCCCCCCTCAGTACGTGCTTTGGCGGGCAGTGATCCTGCTGGCCTCAAAGCCGTGGCCGGTTTCGCTATTCGAACAGGTGATGCCTCGCGGTTCATTTGACTCGGGAACCGAGCACACGACCGACCCGACGGCAATTGAGACGCCGTACGGCGCTAGTTCTCCGGCGCCTCGCGGCAGCGCGGTTCCGGTTTCGAGACGAGCTTCTTCGCCATTCGTCAAGGTGAAGGTCTCGTCGATCGAGTCAACAGAGCAGGACGCGCCGCTGGAGGTGACCTCGCATGAAACGTTCCCGCTTGGCGCATGGAAGATCCGGGATGCGGTTGAGGCCTCAGTTTCCGGGGCTGCGTTTGCCTGGCTAGAGCCGGTGACCACCACCGCTGCTGGATGCCCTTTGCGAACTTCCCTCTGCAGGTGGCGGACCTTGTGCTGGAGGCTCTTGATCTGAGCCCTTTCCTGTGCGGCTTCTTCGCCTTCGCGTCTTGCCGACTCCAGCCGCTGGGCTGAAGGCTGGGGAGGGCTAGAAGCGCCGCCGCACCCGTCCAGCGCAGTTAATCCGCTGAACAAGCACAGCCCCACCACCGCTAATTTCCCTGCTCTATTCATTGCCCGCTCGCTGAGACTTCTGAACGGTGGGGAGTGTATCCCTCAGCCCGTCTTCAGGCGCGCCCAGAGCGGGCGGTGGTCGGACATGTAGTACTTCACGTAGGAGCGGAATTTGGTCTGCTCGGCTTTGGTGTCGCCCCAGAGGTCGCGGAAGAGGGCGCCGTCGTAGTCGAAGACCCCGGTTTGCTCGATCGCGTCTTCCATCGGGCCGGGGAAGACACCCATCTGGTCGTACTGGGCGTCATCGCTGAGGTTCGAGCCGCCGACCTTGGTCGAGTGGGGCGGCAGGTGCAGGCCTTTGCGGGTCAGCGCGCGGAAGACGGGGTCGGTCTCGTTCTGGACCGGGAGGTTGAAGTCGCCCAGCGCCAGCACGTTCGGGGTGTAGGCCTGCTTATCGCGACGGCGCAGGTCGGCCCAACGACCCACCGCATAGGCCTCGAGACAGCGCCGTTCCATCCCCTCCTTGCTCCTTTCGTCGCCGAAGTAGAGGTGGACGTTGGCGAGGACGAAGCGCAGCTCGTCGGCCGCGAAGCTGACCAGGTAGGGGTTGCGGTCGAAGCCCTGGAAGGTCTGGCTGGTTTCGGGCAGCTTGACGCTGTCGAGATCCTTCGGCGGCACCGTCACCCGCCCGACCTCTTCCAGCACCTGCAGGCGGCTGGTGTCATATAAGAAGGTGAAGCGCTCGTTGTTGCCACCGGGATCGGAGAACAGCGCTTCGTAGCCCTTCGGCAGCTGCTCCTGGATGCCCCGCAGCCCCTCGAGGTTGTCGTTGGTCTCCTGGATCGCGATCAGGTCGAACCAGGAGATGATCTCGGCGATCAGGCGGTAGTCCTTCTCGCGCCGGTCCTGGACGCCGAGGTTGGCGATGTTCCAGGTGGCGAGGAGCAGGTGGCCTTTCGACTTGGCCGGGACCGCCCGGTCCTCCTTTTCAGGCAGCTTCGGGTAATCGCGCAGCGCTTTCAACTCCTTGTTGAGGTCGTAGTCGTAGGAGAAGCGGGGCTTGGGGAAGCCGGGCACGTTTTCCCCCTAGGCGTAGGTCGCGAGCCGCACCCGCTCGCAGGCGAGGACCTCGGTGCTGCCGGAGAATTTCTCCATCCCCGCGGGGAGGACGGTGACGACGTGGACCTTCACCTGCTCCCCCTGGATGCGGGCGAGGGCGTCGGTCACGGTGACGGCGACCGTCTGCGGCGTCAGCGGATGTGGCGGGCGCCGGTCGAACTCGTCGCTGTGGCGGTCCACCGGCGCGCAATGATTGTCGCCGCCGAAGCAGCCTCCGTGCCCGAAGACAGTGAACGAGCCCGCGTAGCCCTCCTCGACCGTGCGCGGGGTCTCGGAGTTCGCGCGCGGGTTGTCGAGGAAGACGCGCGCTTCGTAGGTCGGGCCGGAGTGGTCGACGCCGTAGAAGATCAGGTCGGCGCGCTTGACGTCGGCGCGGTCGGTGGGGAGGTCCAGCGGCTCGGACTGGAAGCGTTTCATCGCCGCACCGTCACTTGGGAGGAGGCGGTCGAAACCGCGTAGTCGTAGCCGAGCGCGGTCACGCTGAGGGTCTGCCGGACCGTCATCCGGAACGGCGGCAGGGCCTCGTCGAGGAGCGCAGCCGGCGGCGTCGCCCCCGTATGGCGCAGCTGCCAGAGGCGCCAGATCCGGTCGATCATCGTGTGGTGGGCCCAGAAGACGGGGTCGAAAGCGGCGAAGGGGATGACGCCCATGTGGCCGCCGACCCAGCCGTGGACCCGATTGTGCAGCCCCTCCAAGGTGCGGCTGAAGTCGGTGAACTGCGGGCGTTCAAGCGCGTCTTCGACCTCTTCGCGGCTGGGCAGCTCGGTCGGCGATCCTGGTTCGCGCTTGGTCGTCGCGCCGACCTGGATGCCGCCCTGTTTGCCCTGTTGGAGCGCGAGTTTGGTGACCTTGGCGGAGTAGAGGGGGTTGGCCCTGCCGTCGGCTTTGGATTTCGCGTACGGACCCGGCAGGCTCGCTTGCCGGTTGGGACCGGTCTGCCAGTCCCACCAGACCAGCCCCGCGTTGGGATCGCGATCGCGCAGGGCTCGCTCGAAGAAGTAGAGGTAGGCGCGGTGCCAGGGCAGGAAGTAGGGGGTGCCGTGGGCGTTCTCGCAGCTGATCGGCAGCGGCAGCCCGTGGATGCCGGCGTGGTAGCCGTAGCCACGGTCGTCGTCGAGCTCGTAGACCGATTGGAAAGCGCCGCGAAGCGTTTGCAGCTGGCCTTCGGTGAGCCGGTCGGCGTTGCGGCGAAACCGCACAGGTGCGGCAGGCTGTTGGGCGAGCGGGGCGCCGGTGCTCATCGCCGCCCCCACCTCCGCAGCCGGTGGAGAGCGATCCCACCCGCGCTCAGCAGCACCGGGGCGAAGCCGAGCGCGGTCTCCTCGATCGGTATGCCGGCCACGTGTGCGAACACGTCGCCGAACCTCTCACAGCCCTATGCGGAAATCAATTCTTATTAACTAATAAGAAACTTGCCTGTCATTTAAGAACCGTACTGTCAGCAGTTGAGGAGGCGCTCACGAGGGTGACTGGAGCTACCACTCGCCGGCCCGCGCCCGCTCCCAGATGTCAACGCCCGTGTCGGCATCGGTGAGACGATCGATCTCGGTCAGCTCCTCCTCGGAGAGGTCGAGGTTGTCGAGTGCGCCGACGTTCTGCTCCAGCTGCTCGACCGAGGAGGCGCCGATGACGAGGGAGGTGACGCGCTCGTCGCGCAGCGCCCAGACGAGGGCGAGCTGGGCGAGGGTCTGACCGCGGCGGGAGGCAAGGTCGTCGAGGGCGCGGAGGCGCTCGATCATCTCCTCGCTGAGCCAGTCGTTGTCGAAGGTCTCGGTGTTGCGGGCGGCGCGGGAGTCCGCGGGGATGCCATCGAGGTAGCGGCCGGTGAGGAGGCCCTGGGCGAGGGCGGTGAAGCCGATCACGCCGACGCCGAGCTCGGCCGTCGCCTCGAGCAGGCCCTCGGTCTCGATCCAGCGGTTCAGCATCGAGTAGGAGGGTTGGTGGATCAGCAGCGGGGTGCCGAGGTCGCGGAGGATCGCCGCCGCCTGCCGGGTCCGCTCGGCGTCGTAGGAGGAGATGCCGACGTAGAGGGCCTTGCCCTGGCGCACCGCGGAGTCGAGCGCGCCCATCGTCTCCTCCAGCGGGGTCGTGCCGTCGAGGCGGTGGCTGTAGAAGATGTCGACGTACTCGAGGCCCATGCGCCGCAGCGACTGGTCGAGCGAGGCGAGCAGATACTTGCGCGAGCCGCCGCCCTGGCCGTAGGGGCCGGGCCACATGTCCCAGCCGGCCTTGGTCGAGATGATCATCTCGTCGCGGTAAGGGCCGAAGTCCTCGCGCATCAGGCGGCCGAAGTTGAGCTCGGCGGAGCCGTAGGGCGGGCCGTAGTTGTTGGCGAGATCGTGATGGGTGATGCCGAGGTCGAAGGCGCGCCGCGCGATCGCCCGCTGCGCCTCGAACGGCCGCTCGTCGCCGAAGTTGTGCCAGTAGCCGAGCGAGAGCACCGGCAGGTCGAGGCCCGAGCGGCCGCAGCGGCGGTATTGCATCTTCCCCTCGTAGCGGTCAGGGGCGGCGCGGTGGCTTGTCGATCCCATCGTCGGCGCTGATACCCGAATCGGATTCCCCATACGCGGTTGGCCTATAACGCAGGCACAAGCGCGGTCACAGCGGAATTCCAGCTGCCCACCTGGTCAGGCCGGGCTGCGGCGCCGGCCGCAAAATGCCGACAACGGAAAGCGTCGGTCGGCCGAAAGAGCAGCTTCTCAGGAGCGACTTACCCGACTTGAGCTCTGCTCTATTCCAATCTGGGTCAAAACACAATTCGATGCGCAGACCGTTGAGTTCTGCTTTGAAAACCCGTCGCCTCTTTCTCGGAAAGGCGGTCCGGTTCCTCCGAGAAACGAAGAACATGAACCAGCGCGAGCTCGCCGGCGAGAGCGGGATCGACGCGACCGAGATCTCCCGTCTGGAGAAGGGGAAGAGCAACCCGACCCACGAAACCCTGCACCGCCTGGCGGAGGGTCTGGGCGTCCCCTGCTCGCAGATCTTCACCCTCGAAGAGATCTTCGCGGGCGCGCCTGACCCCTGAGGTTCGGCTCAGCGATGCTGGGCGGCCTCGGGAGAGGCCTCCCAGAAGTCGTCGACCTTCTCGCCCCCGTCGCCCTCGCTCTGGCGGGAGATCGCCCACATCTCGACCGGCTCGTCGCCCTCGTTGCGATGGGAGCGGACCGTCTGCGGGGCAACCCGCACCGCGGTGCCGGCCTCGACGCTCTCGACCTCCTCGCCGAAGCGCATCGTCAGCGTGCCGCGGGTGACTAGGTAGATCTCCTCGATCTCGCTGTGCCGGTGGCCGGACCCCTGCTCGAAGTCGGAGTGGGGAGGGATCCGGATCAGCGTCACCGCCACCTGCTCGGCGCCGAGCGCCTCGGTCAGCGAGCGGAACTCGCCGGGAACGTCGCTGTCGGCGTAGGCGTCTTCGATTTGGTCGGCTTCGACGATCGCGTAGTCGCTCATGGCCGCCTCGATACCCGCGGCCGAACCGGCACAATCCCGACCGTGATCGAGGCCGTCACCTTCGACTTCTGGAACACGATCGCGCAGGTCGCAGAGGGGGCGATGCCCGAGGCGCGGCGGCGGGCGGTCGCGGCGGCCTGCGAGGAAGGTGGGCTCGCGGTGGAGGCGTCGGCGCTCGAGGCGAGCCTGGACGAGGTGAGGCTGCGCTGGGAGAGCTCGTGGGTGGAAGGCGTGCACATGCACCCGCAGGAGGGGGCGGAGATGCTGGTGCGCGCGCTGGGGTTGGAGGAAGAGGGCGGCCGCGTCGCCGAGGCGTTCCTCGGCGCGATCCACGAAGTCGAGCTCGAGCTGGCGCCGGAGATCGGCCCGGCTCTCCAGGGGCTGGGAGAACGGGAGATCCGCATCGGGATCGTCTGCGATGTCGGCTTCAGCGGCGGCGCCGTCCTGCGGGACCTGCTCGACCGGGAAGGGCTGCTCGCGCATTTCGACGGCTGGTCTTTCTCGGACGAAACCGGCTGCTACAAGCCGGCGCCCGAGGCCTTCGAACCGGCTCTGGCCGCGCTTGGGGCGCAGCCGCGGGCGGCGATGCACGTCGGCGACCTGCGCCGCACCGACGTCGCCGGCGCCGCCGCGCTCGGGATGAGGACCGTCCGCTACCGCGGCCTGCATGACGACCCGGCCGAGGGGATCGAGGCGGATTTCGTCATCGGCAGCCACCTCGAGCTGCTCGGGGTGGTCGATCGGCTCAGGCGTTAGCGGGGGTCAGCGCGAAGGCCGCGAGGTCCCTCGGGGCGCCCTTGGCGCGGAAGCGGCGGTTCCTCGCCATCACCGTCTGCGGGTCGAGCTCCATCAGGGCGCGGTCGGAGACGAGGATCTCGCCAGGCTTGGCCGCGTCGCAGAGGCGGGCGGCGATGTTGACGTCGATGCCGAGGTAGTCGCCGCCGACCTTGCGCGGGCGGCCGAGGTGGATGCCCGCGCGCAGCTGAGGCCGGAAGCCCTCGATCTCGACAGAGGCGATCCGCGCCTGGGCGGCGAAGGCGGCCTCGGTCGCGCTGCGGGCGTCCCAGAAGGCCGCCATCAACCCGTCGCCGAGCCGCTTGACGACCTCGCCCTGGCGTTCGGTCACCGGCGGCTCGATCGCCGCCGCCACCTCCCGCAGCAACCGCAGCGCCGGCTCGTCGCCGGCGTCGAGGGCCCAGCTCGAGAAGCCGACCAGGTCGGTGAAGAGGATCGCCACGTCGACCTTGCCGCGACCGCGATCCTGCGACTCCGCCAGCCGCTGCCACGCCTGCAGCGCCGTCAGCCCCAGCTCGCCGAGGACACCGTGGTCTTCTCCTCGCAGCTCGACCAGCTGCCTGGCCGCGAGGTCGGAGGGACGGCCGCGGGCGGTGGAGAGGTGGTCGACCAGCGCCTCGTCGCCGAGCATCCGCTCCCGCGTCTGGCGCGCCGCCCGCAGCAGCTTCGGTTGCCGGTTGAGCCGGCGGGCCGCCGCGGCGAGGCGCTTCGCCGGTTTTTCCTCGGGGGCCGCGGGCACGCCGGCTCAGGCTGGGTTGCGGGCGACGGCGCCGACGACCGCCGCCGGGAAGACTGCCTTGCCGTCCTCGGCGATGAAGCTCTCCGCTTTTGCGAGGGCGACGGAGTGGATCCCCTCGCGGTCCTCTTCCGGGAGCGCCTTCAGCATCGCGGCCAAGGGGCCGCTGACCTCGAGGATCTCCTCCCACCATGCGGATGGCGAGTCGTAGGTCTGCTGCGCTTCGATCTCGGCGAGCTCGACGCCCACCAGGCCGGCCTGCGCCAGGAGGCCGCCCAGCCGCTCCCTTTCGCCGAGTGAGAAGGGGCCCGGCATGCCAGGCTCGGGAGCCGGCGCGCCGAGGTGGCTCATCACCGCGTTGAGGATCAGCGAGAGCCAGGGGTTCTTCTCCCCAACGCCCCAGACAGCCAGCACCAGCCGGCCGCCGGGTCGCAGGACCCGCGCGCTTTCGCGCAGGGCCTGCGGCTGGTCGGCCATCAGCATGTAGCCGAAACGGCAGAGGACGGCGTCGAAGGGTTCGTCGTCTGAGAGGTCGAGCTTTTCGGCGTTGAGCACCCTGGTGGCGACGTTCGGCACCTGGTGCCGCTCGACCCGCTGCGCGGCCGCTTCGACCATGGTCTCGGAGAAGTCCGAGCAGAGGACGGCGCCCTCGGGCCCGACCCGGCTTGCCGCCTGCAGCCCGACCCGGGCGGCCCCGCAGGCGAGCTCGAGCACCCGCTGGCCCGGCTGCAGATCTGCTGCCTTCAGCATCCAGGCGGTGGCCTCGGCCGAGGCGCCGGTCTCCTCCTCTTCCGCCGCCCGGGCCCAGCTCGCAGCCGCCTCGCTCCAATGCTCTCGGCTTGCCTCGCGGTACTCCGCCTCGCTCATGCGGAATCGCTCCGCCGGCCAACCGTGAGCAGGTACTCCATCTCGAAGCGGGCGTCGTCGTCGCTGCCGCGGTTCCACTCGGCGCAGAACTCGCTGAGGACCCGGTCGAACTCCTCCGCGCGCCCCTCTTTCTCGGCGTTAGCCCGCGCCGCGATCGTCGGGCCGTAGCGCTCGGTGAAGTGCTGGGCGTAATCGTCGGTTCGCGGGAAGGCGGTGACCTCGAGCACGTCGCGCTCCGCCCGCTCCAGCTCGACCCGCTCGCCGAAGAGCTCGCGCAGGTGCTCCGCGCTTCCCCACAGCGGCGGCGGCTGCGCGCCCGGCGGCGGCGCCGGCATGAACCCGCCCATCGTCCTGAACAGGGCGCCGATCATTCCCTCCGGCGTCCAGCTCAGCAGGCCGATCTTGCCGCCGGGACGGCAGGCCCGCACCAGCTCGTCGGCGGCGGCCTGGTGATGGGGCGCGAACATCACCCCGATCGAGGAGATGACGACGTCGAAGCTGCCGTCCTCGAAGGGCAGGCTCTCGGCGTCGGCCTCGGCCCACTCGAGCTCGACGCCCGCTGCGGAGGCGCGGGCGCGGCCGGCCTCGAACAGCTCCGGGGTGAGGTCGCTGGCGGTCACCTCGGCCCCGGTGGCCGCCGCCGGAATCGAGGCGTTGCCGGTGCCGGCGGCGACGTCGAGGACGCGATCGCCCTCGCCGATTTCGCAGGCCTCGACCAGTCGCGGGCCGAGCGGGGTGAGGAAGGTCTCGACCATCGACGGGTAGTCGCCGGAGGCCCACATCTTGCGGTGTTTGCGCTTCAGCTCCGGGTTGAGCGCTTCGCTGTCGGTGCTCACTTCAGGCCTCCTTGGGTTGCTGTGGGATGACTATCCATCAGCAGGGCGGCCCGATCAACCGGCCTAGCGGCTGAACCGCGGCCGCAGGCGCGGGATCGCCCGTGCCACCGAGGCAAGCCGGCCCGCCTTCTTGACGGTGCCGCCGACCCGTCTGGCGGCGCTCCCGGCCGAGTCCGGCAGCGCCAGGCGGCAGATCTTTCTGACGACGCTGCCGAACTGGCGGTGCAGCGGGCCGACGTTGTAGGGGAGGCCATAGCGTTCGCAGATCTCCCGCACCTCGACCGAGATCTCCCCGTAGCGGTTGGCGGGCAGGTCGGGAAAGAGGTGGTGCTCGACCTGGAAGCTGAGGTTGCCGGCGAGGATGTGGAAGAGCCGGCCGCCGCTGAGGTTGGCCGAGCCGAGCAGCTGGCGGTGGTACCACTGGCCGCGGGTCTCGTTCGCGGTCTCCTCCTCGCTGAACTCGTGCGTCCCTTCCGGGAAGTGGCCGCAGAAGATGATCGTGAATGACCAGAGGTTGCGGACGATGTTGGCGGTCGCGTTGCCGGCCAGGGGGAAGACGAAGAGCGGGCCGGAGAGGGCGGGGAAGAAGACGTAGTCCTTCAGCGCCTGGCCGCGGACCTTGGTCCCGATCCCCTTCAGCAGCTCGCGCTTGTCCGCCAGGCTGATCTCGCCGTCGGCGATCCGCTCGACTTCGAGGTCGTGGAGGGCGACCCCGTACTCGAAGAAGGTCGCCAGCAGCGCCGCCCAGAGCGGGTTGCCGAGGTAGTAGGGCTTCCACGGCTGCTCCTCGGACATGCGCAGGACCCCGTAGCCGATGTCGCGGTCCTTGCCGACGATGTTGGTGTGGGTGTGGTGCATGTAGTTGTGGGAGTGGCGCCACTGGTCGGCCGGGCAGGCGGTGTCCCACTCGAACCGCTTGCCCGAGAGCTTCGGGTCGTTCATCCACTCGTATTGGCCGTGCATCACGTTGTGGCCGATCTCCATGTTGTCGAGGATCTTGGAGAGCGAGAGGGCGGCGGTGCCGGCGAGCCAGGCGGGCGGGAAGACGCCTGCCCAGAGCAGGCCGCGGCCGGCTACCTCAAGCCCGCGCTGGGCGCGGATGACGCCGCGGATGTAGTCGGCGTCGCGCTGGCCGCGGTCGGCGAGGACGCGCTGGCGGATCGCGTCGAGCTCGGCGCCGAGGGAGTCGAACTGCTCCGGCGAGAGGTCGTAGGGGTTGGTGGTGAGGCCCTCGACGGCGGTGAGCGAGGGCGGCGGCGCGGTGGGAAGGGCGGTGGTCATCTATTGCCTTTCGTTGAAGTTCAAAGCTCGACGGTGAGGTCGCCGAGGGCGGCGGAGACGCAGAGCTGGATCTCCTCGTCGGGGGCAGAGGAGACCTCGCCGGTGACGAGGTTCTTGTGGGTGCCGGCGCGCTTGCGGCAGGTGCAGGTGTGGCAGATGCCCATCCGGCAGCCGTATGCCGGCGTCAGGCCGGCGGCCTCGGCCTGCTCGAGCAGCGGGGCGCCGCTGTTGGCGACCTCGAGGCCGGAGCCGGCGAAGCGGATCGCGCCCTCGCCGGGCGCGCCGACGGGGACGAAGGTGGGCGGGACGAAGCTCTCGACGTGGAGGCGGCGCTCGAGGCCGTTGGCCCAGGTGCCGCGGACGGCGTCGAGCAGGGTGGGCGGGCCGCAGGCGAAGGTCTCGGCCTGCGTGAAGTCGGGGTCGGACTGGGGGAGGTGCGCCGGGCTGAAGTGCCCGTCGAGCTCGCCGGCGCCGGGGGCGCGGGTGTAGGAGCGGGCGAGGGTGAGGTTCGGGTGCGCGGCGGCGAGGCGCTCGAGCTCCTCGCGGTAGATGCAGCGGTCGGCGTCAGGCGCGTAGTGGAGGAGCGCGATCGGGTCGCCGTATCCCTCGCCGAGGAGGGTGCGGAGGATCGACATCAGCGGCGTGACGCCGCTGCCGCCCCCGATCAGGAGGACGGACTCGGGACGCGGGCTCGGCAGCTGGAAGTCGCCTTCTGCAGGGGAGAGGCCGACCACCATTCCCCGCTCGGCGCGGTCGACGAGGAAGTTGGAGACGAGCCCCTCGGGGTGGCGCTTGGCCGTGATCTCGACCGTCGCTCCGCGGCCCTCGGCGCAGGCGGGGGAGTAGCAGCGCTGGTGGCGGACGCCGTCGATCTCGACCGCGAGGTTGACGAACTGGCCGGCGCGGAAGCCTCGCCAGGCGCGGTTGGGGCGCAGCGTCAGGGTCACGCTCTCGGCCCCGCGCTCGACGGCAACCACCTCGGCCCGGCACTCGCCGGTGACCAGCAGCGGGTCGAGCTGTTCGAGGTAGGAGTCGACGCCGTGCGGCGTCGCCACCGCCTCGAGGAAGCGAAGATTGGTGCGGGGGAGGAGCTTCGGCGGCATGACCTAAGCAAGGTAACACCAAGTGACGTCACGTCAAGGGGCGAAACGTCACACAGTGGTAGCTTTGCCGCCGTGCCGGAGGAGAGACATCAGGACAACCACCTCACGATCGAAGAGCTCGCCGCCGAGACGGGGATGACGGTGCGCAACATCCGCTCCCACCGGGCGCGGGGTCTGCTTCCGGCCCCGGAGGTGCGCGATCGGGTCGGCTACTACGGGCCCGAGCACCTGGCGCGGCTGCGAATGATCCAAGAGCTGCAGGCCGACGGCTTCAACCTCAAGGGCATCCAGAAGCTGCTGAACCAGAACGTCGGCGCCGCCGAGCAGTTCCTCTCCTTCCGGCGGGAGCTCGACGGCTTCGACGGCGAGCAGCCGAGCACCTTCACCAGGGACGAGCTGGCCGAGCGCTTCGGCGAGGACATCGACGAGGAGTTGAAGCGGGCGGTCGGCGTCGGAGCGCTGGTCGCGGTTGAGGAGGACCGCTACGAGGCGCCCTATCCCTCGCTGCTCGACGCCGCCGAGGGGGTCGTCGCCACTGGCGTCCCGCTCGACCACGCGTTGACCGTGATCGACAAGGTGCGCAGCCGCTGCAAGTCGATCTCCCACGAGTTCGTGCGGCTCTTCCTCGACGACGTCTGGAAGCCGTTCGAAAGGGAGGGCTACCCGGAGGAGCGCTGGCCCGAGGTCCGCGAGGCGCTCGACCAGCTGCGCCCGCTCTCCCTGCAGGCCCTCGCCGCCCTGCACCGGATGACCCTTGCCGACGAAGTCGAGCGCGCCCTCGGCAAGCAGCTGGAGCGAATGGCCAATCGCAAGGGCTAGGAGGGGTTGCCATAGACCGCGTTCCCCTTTAGCGTCGGAGGGGTCCCGGCGAGGTGAGGTGGTTTCGCCGGGGCTTCGATCCGCCGGAGCCTCGTACGCGCGCATCGGGCGCGCTAAGGAGGTTCCATGCGATGAGCGCCCAGGAGAACAAGGAACGGGCCGAAGCCGGCTACCGCGCTTTTGCCGCCGGCGACGCGGCGGCGGCGATGAAGGACATGGACGACTCGGTCCAGTGGACTGTCCGCGGCGACAGCTCCCTGACCGGCACCTACAAAGGCAAGCAGGAGATCGGCGAACTCTGGGCCAAGATGGCCGAGAAAGGGGTCAAAACCGAACCCCACGACTTCGTTGCCGACGGCGACAAAGTCGTGGTTTTGACCACCGCCTCGCTCGACGGGGAATCGGCCGAGGCGGCCGACGTCCTCACCTATAACGGCGAAGGCAAGCTGATCGCCTTCGAACAGATCGGCGACCCCTCAATCGCCAACCGCGCCTTCGCCCGCTGAGCCCCAGTGTCGAGTTTGCATGGCATAGCCGTGCAAACTCGACATGCCTACCCGTAGTGGGCGATCACCTCCGTGACGAGGCTGCCCTCGCCGAGGACCATCAGCTCCGCCGCCAGCAGGTCCTGAACCGAGTGGTAGTGGAGAACGAGGCTGCCGATGCCGACCATCAGCGCGATCGGCTCGAACTTCAAGTCAGGGAAGCGCTCCAACGCGGCGCCGAAGTAGGCGCGCAACGCCTCCTTGCCTACGAGCCGCCCGTCGGGGCGGCCGGCGATCTCCACCGCGAAAGGGGAGACGAAGGCGACGTCGTCGCTGTAGTGGGAGAGGATGCGCTCGAGGTCGTGGTCGTTCCACGCCGCGTACCACTCCTCAGCCAGCCGCTGCGCCTGCTCCTTGTCCATGCCGCAATCCTCGCAGCCGCCGCCAGGCGGCGTAGAGGCCGAGCGCGACCAGCGGGACGATGAAGTCGCTCCAGAGGAGCAGGCCGGTGTTGTCGGGGTCGTGGTTGTCGTGGACGGCCTCCTGGTGGAGGTGGCCGTAGGCGTCGCCGAGGTAGGCGATCGAGACCGCGATCACAGCGGCGAGGAGGAAGCCGTCGCGGAAGCGAAAGCAGAGGACGCCGACGACGCCGATGGCTATGTCGGCGAAGGCGACCTCGGTCTGGAAGCCCCCGTCGCCGTTGGTGTAGCCGATTTCGCGGGCGGTTTTGGCGCCGTCGAAGAGGTGGAACATCGCCCCGAAGATCGCGGCGAGGCCGACCGCGACGACCATCCACCAGACGAGGAAGATTTCCAGCGTCCGCTCCGGCCCCTCGTCCCTCTCGCGGTGGGCGTGGACGGCGGCGCCGATCAGCGCGATCGCGGCGAAGAAGAGGAAGGGCACGGCCGCGCAGCTTAGGCGGCGGCCCGGATCAGATCGGCGGCTTTCTCGGCGATCATGATCGTCGGCGCGTTGGTGTTGCCGGAGACGATCAGCGGCATCACCGAGGCGTCGACGACGCGCAACCGCTCGAGGCCGCGGACGCGCAGCTCGGGGTCGACGACGGCGTCCTCGCCGGTTCCCATGCGACAGGTGCCGACGGGGTGATAGAGGAGCTCGGCGCGGCGGCGGGCGTCGGCGGCGATCGCCTCGTCGGTGTCGACCTCCGGGCCCGGGAAGAGCTCGCGGCCGACGACCTCGGCGAGCGGCCCCTCGGCGGCGATCCTGCGGGCGAGGCGGACGCCGGCGACCAGCGCCTCGACGTCCTCGGTCTCCGAGAGGGAGTTGGTGAGGATGCGCGGCTTCGCCGCCGGGTCGGCCGACCGCAGCCGCACCCAGCCCCGCGCTCGCGGTTTGACCAGGACCGGGCCGGTGGTGATCGCGTGGCCGTCGTATTCCTCGAAGCCGTTGTCGACGAAGTAGGCGGGGCCGAAGTGGAACTGGAGGTCAGGGGAGGGGAGGCCGGGGCGGCTGCGGACGAAGGCGAAGGCCTCGGCGACCGAGGAAGTCAGGGGGCCGGTGCGCCGCAGCAGGTACTCGAGCAGCGCCTTCGGCGACTCGGCGTCGGCGAGCGAGCCGCCGCCGGGCACGTCCCAGACGCAGGAGACGTAGGGGTGATCCTGGAGGTTCTCGCCGACCCCCGCCAGCTCGTGGCGCACCTGGACGCCGAGCCCGCGCAGCTGCTCGGCGGGTCCCACCCCGGAGAGGAGCAGCAGCTGCGGCGAGCCGATCGCGCCGGCGCTCAGGATCACCTCGCGCCCGGCCCGCGCCAGCTGGGCGCCGCCGCGGCGGCGCGAGTAGCGCGCGCCCTTGGCGACGCCGCCCTCGATCTCGACCCCAGAGACCAATGCCCCGGTCACCACCTCGAGGTTCGGCCGCTCCAGCGCCGGCCGCAGGTAGGCGTCGGCGGCGCTCCAGCGTTTGCCGTTGCGCTGCGTCACCTGCGCCAGCGCCGCCCCGTCTTGCTCGGGGCCGTTGTAGTCGGCAATGCGCGGGATTCCCGCCTCCGCGCAGGCGGCGAGGAAGCGCCCGGTGAGCGGCCGTGGCGAGCGCTCGTCCTCCACCCGCAGCGGCCCGCCGGTCGCGTGGTACTCAGAGGCGCCGCGCTGGTTGTCCTCGGCGCGCAGGAAGTAGGGGAGGACGTCGTCCCAACCCCAGCCGGCGGCGCCCGCCTCGACCCAGCCCTCATAGTCGAGCGGGTTGCCGCGGACGTAGAGCATCGCGTTCATCGAGCTCGAGCCGCCGAGCCCCTTGCCGCGCGGGATGTAGATCGAGCGGTTGTCGCAGCAGGGCTCGGGCTCGGTCGCCAGGTCCCAGTCGAGCTTCGTCTTGAACTGTTTGGCGAAGGCGGCTGGGATCTTGATGTTGGGATGGCGGTCGCGCCTGCCGGCCTCGATCAGCAGCACCCGCACCGAGGGGTCCTCGCTGAGCCGGTTGGCCAGCGCGCAGCCGGCCGAGCCGGCGCCGACGATGACGTAGTCGTGCATCGCGCTCACCCTCGCAGCGAGAGCGCCAGCGCGCAAGCGTCGTCCTGGCGCTCGGCCGTCTCGAAGGCGCGCAGCAGGCGCGCCGCCAGCCGATCGGGTGCCAGGCCCCGGTTGGCCTCGACCTCGGCGACCAGCCGTTCCATCCCCGCGTCGAGCGACTGGTTGCGTCGCTCGACCAGGCCGTCGGTGTAGAGGAGGACGACGCTGCCGGGTTCGAGGCGGCAGCGGGCTTCCGGCCGCGCCTCTCTTTCCCTGCCGTTGTCGCCGAAGCCGAGCGGCAGCGATCTCCCCTTCCAGCCGAGCTGGGCGGGCTCAGAGGCGTGGGCGAGGACGGGCGGCAGGTGGCCGGCGCAGGCGAAGCGCAGCTCGCGCGAGTCGACGTCGAGCTCCATGTAGACCACCGTCGTCATGAAGCCGACGCGGTGGCGGGCGCCGTAGGCGTCGAGCGCTTCGAGCAGGCCGGCCGGCGGCAGGCCGGTGGAGGCGAGAGCGCGGGTGGCGCTGCGCAGCTGCCCCATCGTCGCCGCCGCCCCGATTCCGCGGCCGACGACGTCGCCGACGACGAGGCCGACCCGGTGCCGGCTGAGCCAGAAGGCGTCGTACCAGTCGCCGCCCACGTCGAGGGTGTTGTCTGCCGGCTGGTAGCTGGCGGCGACCTCGACCTCGGCGGAGCTCGGCAGCTCGCCGGCGAGCATGCTCTGCTGGAGCTGCTGGGCGATCTCGCGCTCGCGTTTCTGCGACCGCAGCAGCTCTTCCTCGTAGCGACGCCGATCGCTGGCGTCGAAGACCGTGGTGCGGATCAGCTTCGGCTGCTCGTCGGCGCCCTGCACCAGGGACGAGTTGACCAGGACCGGCAGCCGTGAGCCGTCGGCGCGGACGATCTCCAGGGCGATCTCGCGGACCTGCCCCTGCATTCGCAGCAGCGGCGCGTAGTGGGTCTCGTGGTAGATCCGGCCGCCGCCCGAGAGCAGCTCGGAGAAGCGCCGCTTGCCGACCAGCTCCTCACGCTCGAGCCCGGTCCAGATCTCGAACGTGCGGTTGACCTTGAGGATGGTCCCGTCGAGGGTGGTGGAGAGGTAGCCGCAGGGGGCGTTCTCGAAGAGCTCCTCCGCGCTCTCGCTGAGCAGCTCCTGCTCGACCCTCACCCGCGCAGGAACTCCTCGATCGCCGCCGCGGTCTGCTCGGGGGCGCTCAGGTTCGGGCAGTGGCCGACCGCTTCCAGCATCGCGAAGCGGGCGCGGGGCATCTTCTCGGCGACGTAGCGGCCGACCGCCTCCGGCGCGATCGCGTCGTTCGAGCACTGCAGGACCAGGGCCGGGATGTCCACCTCGGCGAGGTCAGCGCGGTTGTCGGAGAGAAAGGTGACGCGGGCGAAGCTGCGGGCGATCTCGGGATCGGTGCGGCAGAAGCTGTTGGTCAGCTCCTCGCCCAGCTCGGGCCGGTCCTCGTTGCCCATGATCACCGGCGCCATCTGGCTCGACCAGCCGAGGTAGTTGCTGTCCATCGATTCGAGCAGGCCCTCGATGTCCTCGCGGCTGAAGCCGCCGGCATAGCCGTCGTCGTCGATGTAGCGGGGGGACGGGCCAACCAGCACGAGGCTGGCGAACCGCTCCGGCTCGGCGGCGGCGGCGAGAACGCCGATCATCGCGCTGACCGAGTGGCCGACCAGGACGACGTCGCGGAGGTCGAGCTCGCGGCAGATCTCGACGACGTCGTCGGCGTAGCCTCGCAGCGAGGAGTAGCGGGCGCCGTCATAGGCGGAAAGGTCGGAGCCGCCGGCGCCGACGTGGTCGAAGAGCACGATTCGGTAGTCCTCCTCGAAAAGCGGCCAGACGTGGCGCCACATGTTCTGGTCGCAGCCGAAGCCGTGGGCGAACAGCATCGGCTGCCCGTCCCGCTGGCCCTGCTCGACGACGTTGTTACGGGTGCGGACGCTCATCGACTGCGTCTACAGGTCCCCGCTGCGAGGGATCCTGAACCTCTATTCGCGGCCGGCGCTCGGAGTGTTGCGGTCGAACCCACGCGGGTAGTGGAGGAGCGATGGGCGGAGCAGGGAAACGATTCGCGCTGGGCCTCATGGCGGTTTGCCTCCTAGGGCTCGTGTTCGCCACCGGCCTGGAGGCGTTGCAGCCGCTCTGCGGCGGCAAGCGGGTGACGATCGCCTCCAACGAGCGCTCGATCAATGGCAGCCGCGGACCCGACGTGATCGCCGGCGGGCGGGGGCCAAACATGATCCACGGCGGGGGCGGGAACGACGTGATCTGCGGTGGCCGCGGGCGCGACCGCATCTACGGTGGGCGGGGCAAGGACACGATCGACGGCAAATGGGACGCCGACCTCGTCCACGGCGGCCGCGGCTCCGACGAAGTCGACGGCGGTCCCCAGCGCGACCGGGTCTTCGGCGACAGCGGCAACGACGCGGTGCGCGGCGGGCCGGGCGATCGCGACCTGGTCGAAGGCGACCTCGGCGACGACGACGTCCGCGGCGGTCGCGGCAACTTCGACGTGCTGATCGGCGGGGTGGGACGCGACCGCGTCGACGGTGGCCCGGGCGAGCGCGACATCGCCTCCTACATGAGCGCCGGCGGCCCGGTCACGGTCGATCTCGGGAGCGGCAGCGTCAGCGGCGCCGAACAGGAGCGCCTGGTCGGAGTCGAGGACTTCCTCACCGCCCCGGCGACGAATCCCGGAGGAATCGGGGTCCAGATCCAGCTGGGCAGGGGCGCGCCGGGGTCCAGCGTCGCGATCACCGGCGGGGACGGGGCCGACGCCGCCGCCGTGAGCTTTTCGCGATCCAGCTACCTCGTCTCCACCGCCTCGGGCAGCCCGGTGTGGATCGAGGGTGGCGGGGTGAGCTCGATCAGCGTCTCGCTCGGGGCCGGAGACGACGAAGCCGCTTTCGATCGCTCGCTGCCTGCCGGCGTCTCCGTGGTGGTCGACGGCGGCCCGGGAAGCGACTGGCTGCGGGGCGGGCCGGGCAACGACACGCTGTACGCCGGCGACGACAGCGACCCGGACGTGCTCGCCGGCGGCCCCGGCGACGACGCCCTCTTCGGCGTCAACATCCTGCATCCGCGGCACCCGAGCGGGCCGGCGCTGATGGACGGGGGCGGCGGCAACGACCTGATGGTCGGCGGACAGCCCTGCGAAGGGGACTTTTTCGACGGCGGCGCGGGCGGCAACGACAGCGCTTCCTTCGCTCGGGTGCGCAACGAAGGAACCTTCGTCGAAGCGCGTGTGGGCGGGGCGGTGCTCGACCCGGACGTTCCCGGTTGCGCTCCTGGCCGCATCTCCCGCGGGACCGAGAAGATCGAGGGCTCGACCGGCCCCGACGTCCTCGTCGGCTCGGCTCGCGACGACGTGCTGCTGGGGCGCGGCGGCGCGGATGCGCTCGACGGCCGCGGCGGCGAGGACCGCTGCATCGGCGGCAACGGCGAAGACTTCGGCCGCCACTGCGAGTACCTCCGCTAGCCCGGCTCATAGGATGCGGCGGTGCCACCCCAGCCGGTACAGGGCTCTTTCGAGATCGCCCGCGGCGTCATTCCCCAAGAGCGGATCGACGGCGCGCTGCGCCTCCTCCACCTCGATTTGCTGCAGCGCGGCGCCTCGGCTGAGGAGTTGAGCGACTGGCTGTGGGGCATGCACTGGTTTCCGCACCTGAAGGAACGCGAGGAGATCTTCGCCCTCGCCGAGTCGCTTCCGGAGGAGTGGCGGACGGGCCGGCCCTGCGAGCCGCAGATCCTCCTGCAGTTCCCGCACACAGGATCGGAGCCGGAGATCGAGTTCCACCTCGACCAGGAGCCGTCCTGGGCGAGGGAGAGCACCTACCTGCGGATCGTCGGCGTGCCGCTCAGCCCCTGGCGCGGTGACAACGGCGGCCTGCTGGTGAAGACCGCGCAGGGGCCGGCGCCGGTCGAGGCTGATCCCGGCGACGCGATCGTGATGTCGCCGGACCTGCCCCATTCTGGCGGCGTCAACCGCACCGGCTCGCTGCGCTACGGCGTCTACTTTCGCTGGCTCGACTGAAGCGGCGGGCCTTAAGCCGAGGCCCCTCGGAGGGCGCGCTCAGGCGCAGAGCCCCGCGACTTCCCGGCGAGCGCTGGCAAGGCGGCGCTTGGCCCGCCGGGCGCGATGGCTGAGGCGGCGCTTCGACAAGCCGCGCGCGTGGCGCGCGTTGTGCCTCAGGCGCTTGTACTGGCGGCTGAGCACCAGCGCCCGGCCCTCGGCGAGTTCGCAAGCCGAGGGGGGCGGCGCCACCGGCGTGGCGATCCTCACCGTCTGCTTCGGGGCGACCACTTCCTGGTAGTCGTTGGCGGCGGGGTGGAATACAACGAAGCTGGCGTTCTTGTTGTACGCGGTTTCCGGCAGCGCCAGCTGGAAGCTGACGACGCCACCGCTGCTGGTGGCGGTGTAGGAGGCGACGCCGCCGTCCCGCCAGGTGACGGTGAGGCCGAAGGTCAATCCATCGGGGGCCGGCTGGCCGTTCGCCAGGGTGGCGGTCGCCTTCACGACGCCGTTGGCGCTGACCTTTTCCACCGGCTGGAAGGCAAGTCCGAGGTAGTGGAGGACAGGCTGCACGGTGAAGTCGTAGGGGTAGGTTTCGTAGCGGTCGGATTCGGTCTGGTTGGCGTATGCGTAGAACTCGAGGTAGGTGGAGTTCGTGGAGGTTTCCTGGATGGTGATCTGAGTGTGGGCCGTGCCGCTTCCTGACAACTCGTAGACGGGACCGTCGTTGTCGCAGTAGTCGCGATGTTCGAAGACGCTTCCCCAGCTGAAGTCATCGATCCCCTGGACGAGGGTCATGCAGACTGGGAATTCACCGGGATACCTGGTGGACGGGACGCTGTGCCAGTCGACCGTGACCACATCGCGAGTCGAGACCGGAGGGAGTCGCCAGAAAGCCACCTCGGCAGAGCTGCCGTAGTTTGCGTCATTCTGGTGGTTGTTCAGCTGGCCGGTGTAGTGCTGCCCCACCGCGACCGTCGGAGCTTCGCTCGGTTTTTTCCCGCCGCCTTCGAAGGCGGCGGCCGAGGAGTTAATCCCCAGCACGAAGATCGCAACCGTGGCAAACGCACCTATCGCTTTCCGCATCGTTCCCCCACCTGTAGATCCACCCGTCTCCCTTCGAATACTCGAAGAGTTTCGGAAGCATATATGCGCTCCGGGGAGGGTGGCGACTTAGTTACCTATGAGGTAATGAACTCGACATGCGCGTCACCGCCCGCAGTTCGGCGGCGCGGAGCTCCCGGGCGTGGTCAGAGCGCGAGTCGCGCTCGCAGACCCAGACCTCGTGGGCCGGGCGAGCGGCGATCCGCAGGCCGGCGGAGCGGGCCATCGCCTCGACGCAGGCCTGGTCGGCGGCCCACCAGTTGGTCGGGTCGCCGGCGAGCTGGTGCTCGATGAAAGCGGCGCGGGGCCAGCCGGGCCCGAGCAGGCACTCGCGGTCTTCGATATCGACGTCTTCCGGGGTTCCGGGAGACTCCTCACCCGGCATCGTCAGCGTCTGCAGGACGAGGGTGCCGCCGACCTTCCCGGCGACGACGTCGAGGGCGAGGAGGGGGTAGCGGAGGTGGTAGAGGACGCCCATGAAGAGGACGATCTCGAAGGACCCTGCGACGCCGGTGAGGTCGTAGACCGAGCCCTGGCGGAACTCGACCCGCCCTTCGGGGTCGAGGTACCGCGCCGCCCAGCGTCCCTGCTCCAGGTAGTGCTCGTCGAGGTCGAGCGCCAGCACCCGGGCGCCGCGGGCGGCGAGCTCGAAGGAGTAGAAGCCGGCGTTGCAGCCGACGTCGAGGGCGCGGGCGCCGCTCAGGTCCCGCGGCAGGCAGCCTTCGATCTGGCGCCACTTGAAAGCCGGGAAGTCGCCGAGCGGGTGGCCGGGCGCGGTCTCCCGGCCGTCGGGTAGGTGGAGGTTGTGGAACCAGGGGCCGAGCTCGGCGATCGCGCCTTCGACCTGCAGAGTCACGCCGTCACCCCCGCGACCTCCGCCTCGAGCTGTTCGCAGCGCCGCTCGGCGGTGTGCTCGGCCAGCACCCGGGCGCGCGCCCGCTCGCCGAGCGCGAGGCGCCTGTCCTCGCCGGTCTCGACGAGGTAGCGAACGACGTCCTCGGGTGAGTCGGCGACCAGGATCTCCTCGCCGGGGATGAAGATCTCCTCGAGGCCCTCCCAGCGGTCGGAGATCACCGGCACCGCGCAGGCCGCCGCCTCAAACAGGCGCACGCTCGGCGACCAGCCGGCCTCGCACATCTGCGGCCGGGTGACGTTGAGGGTGAAGCGCTGGGAGGCGTAGAAGCCGGGGTGATCGGCGGGGGCGACGTGCCCGATCCGCTCGACGTTCGCGGGCCACTCGATCTCCTCCGGGTACTGCGGGCCGGCGACGGAGAAGTCGCCGTCGGGCAGCAGCCGCGCCGGCTCGATCAGCAGCCGCTCGAGGGCCGGCTGGCGGTCCTCGCTGTAGGTGCCGAGGTAGCCGAGGTCCCAGTAGGGGGTCTCCTGCAGCGGCCGGTAGGCGTCGGGGTCGACGAGGCAGTAGAAGGCGCGCGGGCGGCGGGCGCCGAACTCCTCTTCCAGCGCCTGCAGCGTCGGGCCGCCGGTGAAGGAGAGGTAGAGATCGAAGCGGCCGACCAGCTCGGGGGAGAGGTACTCGGCATCGCCGCCGCGCAGCTTGCCGAGGGTGATCGGCGTGTCGATGTCGTAGAAGGCGACGGCGCCGCCGGCGCGGTCGAGGACCCAGTTGGCGACGGCGACGCCTTCGGGGACGTAGGAGCCGAGGATTGCGAGATCGGCGGCGGCGAGCTCGCCGGAGTGCTGCTCCAGCTCCTCGAGCGAGCTGTAGAGGGCGGTTCTGCCCCAGGACGGCTCGGGCGGGTCGCGGTGGGAGGCGTACCAGGGCTCGTCGCGCTCGAGGAAGAGGACCTCGTGGCCGCGGCCGCTCAGCTCGCGCGCCAGCGCACGGTAGTTGGTCGCGTGGCCGTTGCCCCAGGAGGAGGTGATCGAGAGGCCGAGGAAGACGATCTTCATCGCGCCGGCGCCCCCGCTAGGACCGCCTCGACCTGCTCGGCGCGGCGGTCGTAGGTGTGCTCGGCGAGGACCCGCTCCAGCGCCGCCTCCCCGATCGCGCGGGCGCGCTCGGGGTCGAGCCCCTCCAGCAGCTCGGCGACCTCGGCGCCGTCGCGGGCGACCAGCACCTCCTCGCCCGGGGCGAGGAAGTCCTCGAGGCCCTGCCACTCGTCGGTGAGGAGGCAGGCGCCGGCGCCTGCGGCCTCGAAGACGCGGGTCGCGGGCGACCAGCCGTTGGCGGCCATGCTCTCGCGGCTGACGTTGAGGACGGCGAGGGCGCTGCGGTTGAGCGCGTTGTGGTCGCCGGGGCGGACGTGGCCGAGGCAGCGGAGGTTGCCGAGGCCCGAGGCGCGGTCCTCCCAGCCGTTGCCGCCCAGAACAAAGACGCGGTGTGGCAGCGCTTCGGCTACACGGAAGAAGAACTCCTCGACCCGCGCCTCGCGGTCGGGCAGGCGGTTGCCGAGGAAGGCGAGATCGCAGGCGAGCTCGGGGCGGGGCGGCTCGGGATGGTGGGTCGCGGGGTCGAGGGCGTTGTAGATCGGGGTGCAGGAGCGGGCGCCGAGGGCGAGGTAGCGGTCGACCACCGGCTGGCCGCCGCCATAGGTGAGGACCATGTCGTAGGCGGGGACCAGCTCGCGCAGCGGGCTCGCCGCATCGCCCTCCATCGAGGAGAGCGTCGCCGGCGCGTCGACGTCCCAGAAGATCCGCGCCTCCGGTCCCTCCAGCTCGGCCACCGCTTCCTCCAGGATCGCGTCGAAGACGCCGACCCCGCTTGCCTTGACGACGACGTCCGCGCCGGCGGCACCGGCGACGACCGCTCGTGCCGCGCGCTCGTCGCTCGGCTCGTAGACGACGACCTCCGCCCAGGGCGGGTCCTCGATGTCGCGATGCGCCTGGCGCTCGAAGGCGTCGGGTTCGTAGAAGGTGACGCGGTGGCCGCGGGCGTCGAGGGCGCGGACGATCCCGCGGTAGTAGGTGCAGGCGCCGTTCCAGTAGGCGGAGACGAGGCTCGAGCCGAAGAAGGCGATCCTCATCCCGCCACCTCCAGCGCCGGCTCGCCGCGCAGCTCGGCGTCGATCGCCAGCAGCTCGTCGACCCGGTGGGCGCAGGTGTGGCGGGCGCGGATCGTCTCCAGCCCGCTCGCCCGCAGTTTCTCGGCCAGCTCCGGGTATTCGACAACCGCCTGCATCGCCTCCCGCATCTCCGTGCAGTCGCGGGCGACGAGGTAGTCCTGCTCGGTGCGGAAGAGGCCCTCGCAGTCGTCCCAGGGGGCGGAGATCAGGGGGATGCCGCAGGCCATCGCCTCGAACGGGCGGATCGTCGGGATTCCCGGCAGCGCCTCGACGTAGGGCCGGCGGGGGACGTGGACGGTGAGGCGGTGGCGGGCGAAGAGCTGCGGGGCGCGGTGGTTGGCGACCCAGCCGCGGTAGTGGAGGCGAGCCATGGCGATCCCCAGCCGCGCCGAGCGGGGATAGCGGACCCCATATATAGAGCCGTGCAGGCGCGCTGTCCGCGCCGGGCGCAGGAGGAAGGCGCGCAGCTCCTCGCTGCGCTCGCCGTCGCCCCAGTTGCCGATCCAGACGAGGTCGGCTTGGGGATCGACGTTTGGCTGCGGGTGGAAGACGCGGGTGTCGGCGGCCTCGTGCCAGGTCCAGGCGCGCGCCACCCAGCCGCGCTCGAGGTAGATCCGGCGGATCACCTCGCCGTAGGCGAGGACGCCGTCGTAGCCGGAGAGGTCGAAGCGCGCCATCTCCTCCGGCGCCGTGGCGGCGCGGTGGTGGGTGTCGTGGAAGAGCAGCCGGTACCCCTGGTGGCGGGCGCGGTGGGCGCCGATCCGGGCGACGAGCTCGGGCTGGTTCCACTCGTGGACGAGGACGAGGTCGGCGTCGTCGAGGGCGCTGTCGACGTCGAAAGCCTGCGGGTCATAGGGGGTGGCCCGCAGGTGAGGGAAGGCGCGGGCGAACTCACGTAGCGGCGCCTCGCCGTGCTCGCGCAACAGGTTGGCGCGGCTCCAGCCGTCGGCGGGTTCGTAGACCGTCACCTCGTGCCCGCGCTCCTGCAGCTCGGTGGCGACGCCGCGGAGGAAGTGGGCGTTGCCGTGGTTCCAGTCGGAGACGAGCGAGTGGGAGAAGACGACGACCTTCATGCCGCCACCTTTGCGAGGAGGTGCATGTAGAGCTGGCGGTAGGCGCTGGCGGCGCGCTCGATCGAGTGCTGCGAGGCGCGCTCGCGCGCCCGTTCGGCGAGGTCGTCCCGTAAGCGGGGGGCGTCGATCAGGCAGGCGAGGACTTCGCGCAGCGCTTCGGGGTCGCGCGGGTCGACGAAGATCGCCGCGTCCTCCCAGAGCTCCCGCAGCGACGGGATGTCGCCGAGGACAAGCGCGCAGCGGTCGCGCGCCGCCTCGAGGATGCCGAGCCCGAACGGCTCGTAGACAGCGGGCGCAGCGTAGATTGGCGCCTGTCCCCGCAGCTCCGCCAGGGCCTCGCGATCGAGAACGCCGGTGCTCCGAGCATGTACGGGCGCGGGGCCGTCGCCCAGGTCCCCGGCCAACACCACCGGCCAAGAGAGCCCCCCCGCAGCCGCATCCAGCGCCGCGAGGTTCTTCGCCGCATCCCAAAACCGCCCCGACCCCAGCACGAACTGCTCAGTCGCCCGAACTGCATCAACTTTTCTATCTGCTGGGTGGAAAAGTTGATGCAGTTCAACTGAGACGCCTCGCGGTCCCGCTGGCGGGGAAGTGGGGGCGGGCGAGCCGTTGTGGATCACCTGGGTGCGCTCGGGGTCAAGGGCGTGGTCTTGTTCCAGCTCCTGGAGCATCGCGGTGGTGGGGGCGATTATGGCGTCGGCGGCTTCGAGGCCGGCGGCCATCTCTTCCCGGTAGCGGTTCCACTCGGCTGGGGCCTCGGCGCCGTGGACGGCGCGCCACCAGGAGAGGACGCAGGAGTGGGCGACGAGGACCTTCGGCGCCCGGAAAGGAAGGGCGCCGTGGGCATAGGAGCAGAGGTGGACCACGTCGGGCCGCTCCTCTTCCTCCAGCTCCAGCAGCCAGCGGCCGGCGGCCTCGACCTCGTCCCAGGGGTCGTCCATCCACTCGAGGCGGCAGCCGCTCTCGTGGATGCGTCGCGGCAGCGCTTGCCGCTGCGCTCGGCGCAGCGGCGGCCCCATGGTCGCGACGGCGACCTCGTCGCCGGCGGCTTCGAGCGCGGCGGCGAGATCGGTCGTGTAAGTGAGGACGCCGCCGGCGGTGTCGGTGCTGATCAGGATCTTCATCTACCGACCCCTACCCGCCCGCGCGTAAATGACATCGATCGTCTCCGCGACCGGCTCGAGCTCCTCGGCGGCGGGGTCGTAGCGCCGGTCGCCGCGCAGCCGCTCGGCCCACGCTGCGATCGCCCGGCCGCCCCACTCGTCCGGCGGCTCGACCAGCGTCTCGCACCCCGTGCCGCGCCAGAGCTCGGCTCGGAAGTCGTAGAAGGAACCGCCGACGTTGCGGACCGAGACCGAGCCCTCGCTGCCCCACGCGGTGCACTCGAAGACGCAGTCGCGCCCGGCGGAGGCGAACCAGGAGCAGGCGAGCCGGACGCGCGCATCGCCCAGGGAGAGCTCGGCGCTGGCGTGGTCCTCGACCTCGTGGCCGCGGAGGGCGAGGATGCGGGCGGTCTCCACCCGCGGCCCTTTGCTCTCCGTCAGCCAGAGCGCGAGGTCGACGAGGTGCGTGCCGAGATCGATCAGGCAGCCGCCGCCGGCCAGCTCGGGGTCGGTGAACCAGGGCTTGCCGGGGCCGTAGGCGTTGTGGAAGACGAGGTCGATCGCATGCGGCTGGCCGATTGCGCCGGATGTCACCTGCTCGCGCGCGGCGCGCAGCGCCTTCACGTGGCGGTAGGAAAGGTCGGCGGCGAGCAGGCGGTCGGCGGCGCGGGCGGCGTCCAGGACCCGTCGGGTCTCCTCCGCGTCGCGGGCCAGTGGCTTCTGGCAGAAGACGGCGCGGCCGCGCTCCAGCGCCGCGACCGCCTGGTCGGCGTGGAGGGCGCTCGGGGTTGCGATGACGATTCCATCGAGCTCCTGCTCGAGCAGCTCCTCCAGCGACCCGGCCCGGGTCGCCTCCGGCGCAACCTCGGCCGCCGCCGCCAGGGCCTCGGCCTGCGGGTCGGCGACCGCCGCCACCCGCCCCAGCCCCTCGCGGGCGAGCGCCTCCATCCGGTTGCGGCCGATCCAGCCGACGCCGAGGAAGCCGAGGCGGGGGAGGGTCGCGACCGTCACACGATCACCAGCGCCTTCATGAACCCCTCCGGCCGCTCGACCGCGGTCTCCAGCGCCCGGTCGACCTCGTCCAGCCCGAAGCGGTGGGTGTAGAGGGGGGACGGGTCTAGCCTCCCCTCGCTGACGGCCGCCGCCGCCTCGCGGATGCCTTCGACGTAGACCCGTGGGTCGCGCTCGTGGGCGTTGACGACGTCGAGCCCGCGCCAGTTCCAGAGCTGCATGTCGACCTGGCGCGAGCCGTCCTGGTGGAAGCCGGCGATCACCAGCCGCCCGCGCGTCTTCGTCAGCGGCCCGGCGATGTCCAGGGCAGCCTGCGCCCCCGCCGCCTCGATGACGACGTCGCAGAGCGCGCCGTCGGTCAGCTCCTCGACCCGCTCCAGCACCGGCTCCTCCAGCGCGATCGTCTCCGCCGCGCCCATCTCGCGCGCGGTCTCCAGGGCCGAGCGCCGGCGGGAGATCGCGATCACCCGCGCCCCCGCGCCGGCCGCCAGCTGGGCGATCACGCAGCCGAGGAAGCCGGCGCCGACGACGGCGACGGTGTCACCGGGCTCGATGCCGCTGCGCCGGACCACGTTGACCGCGCAGCCGAGCGCCTCGCCGGGGAAGTGCTCGACCCCCTCGGGAAGCGGCACCAGGTCCTCGGCCCGGGCGAGGTCGTAGTTGGCGTAGGCGTTGTAGGAGAGGCCGGCGACCCGGTCGCCCGCGCCGAGACCCTCGACGCCGTCGCCGACCGCGTCGATGACACCCCAGCCCTCGTGCCCCGGCGCGCCGGGCGGCCGCGGGTACTCGAACCACGGCCGGCCGGTCCAGACCGCGAGGTCCGAGCCGCAGACGCCGGAGCCCTCCAGCCGCAGCCGCGCCTCGCCCGGGCCCGGCTCGGGCAGCGGCACCTCAACCAGCTCGGCCGAGCGGCTCTCGCGGATGAGGGCCGCCCGCGGCACCGCGCCTCCTAAGCCGCCCAGGCGAGGCTGCCGGCCCCGGCCCCCTCACGCGGCCACCCGCGCGACCGCTCGGCGAGGTTGGTCCCGGTGAAACCGGCTCCCCCGGTCACGAGCGCCGTCACAGGGTGAGCCCTCGCGCGGCAAGTTCACCGTGCGCGGATTCCACCCTGTCTTCCGCGGTCTGTCCCTCCAGCCACTCGGCAAGCTCGGCCATGCCGTCGTCCAGCGCGATCTGCGGTTCGTACCCGAGGAGGTCTCGGGCGCTCTCGATGTCGGCGAAGCAGTGCCGGATGTCCCCGACCCTGTATTTGCCGGTGACCTCGGCCTCGATGTGCTCGCGGTCGCTCACCCGCGCCAGGCGCTGGGCGATCTCCCGCACGGTGAGGCTCTCGCCGCTGCCGACGTTGACGGCTTGGCCGGCGGCGGCGTCTCGCTCCAGCGCCAGGGCGCAGGCGCGGGCGACGTCGTGGACGCTGACGAAGTCCCGTCGCTGCTCGCCGTCCTCGAAGATCAGCGGCGGCCGCCCGTTCAGCAGCCGGCCGCCGAAGATCGCGAGCACTCCGCTGTAGGGGTTCGACAGGGCCTGGTCGGGCCCGTAGACGTTGAAGAAGCGCAGCGCCGTCGTCGGCACGTCGTAAGAGGAGCCGAAGAGCAGGCACATGCGCTCCTGGTCGTACTTGTTGAGAGCGTAGATCGAAGAGAGGGAGGGGGTCTTGCTCTCGGGCGTCGGCTCCGGGACCAGCGGGCGGCCGTCGGGGGAGACCGGCTCCCATTCGCCTCGCTCGAGCTGCCCGCGGTCGCGCTCAGCCGCCTCGGCGATTCGACCGTCGGCGCCGCAGTAGAGCCCCTCGCCGTAGATGCTCATGCTGGAGGCGACGAGGAGCCGGCGGACCGGGCGCTCCATCACCGCCTCGAGCAGGACGCCGGTGCCGACCGTGTTCACCGAGCAGTAGTCGGCGATCTCGTACATGCTCTGGCCGACCCCGACCCGGGCGGCGAGGTGGACGACCGCGTCGACTCCGATCAGCGCCTCGCTGACGGCGCCGGGGTCGCGGACGTCGCCCTGGATCAGCTCGACCTCGGGGTCGAGGTAAGCGGGCCGCTCGCGCAAGGGGTGGACCTGGGGGTCGAGCCGGTCGAGCGCTCTTACCTCATGCCCCTGCCGGAGGAGGTGCCGGGCCAGATGCGAGCCGATGAAGCCGGCGCCGCCGGTGATGAGCACTCGATCTGGCAAAGGGGGTGGCCTTCCGCTGGTAGTTCAATGTCTTGATCCCTAAGTACCTTCAGCGGCTGGGGCTAAACGCAAGACGGCCCCGGGGCGGGTGTCACCCTTCGAACAAATCAGCAGGGGCGCCAAGGCGCGGCGAAGAGGTCGTACGACTTGCGGATCGCGCTGAACCCGAGCGCCTTCGCTTCCGCGCAGTAGTCGCCCGGGTCCAGTTCGTACTCGGCCTCGAAGACCGCCTTGCCGCGAGCGAGGAAGGGCGAATAGCTGTCGCATTCGTCGTACTGGAAGCACTGCTCGACGATCGCGAAGTCGAACGGGCCGACCAGTTGGGGCACCTGGCGGGGGTCGTTCTTGAGGGCGACCGCCATCCCCAGCGCGCGCGACCGGCTCGCCACCCAGCGGTTGAAGCGAAGCTGGTCGGCGGCGGTGAGGTCGAAGCCGGTGTCGTTTTCCCAGCCGGCGACGTTGTCGGGCTCGACGGCGTCGAAGCCCTTGCGGGCGCAGAGGCGGAAGCGGCGCTCGAGGATCGGCGCGAAGAGCCGGAAGCGGGAGATGTCGAGCCAGCGCTCGTCAGGAAAGCCTTCATAGCGATTGCCGAGCACCGAGCGCGGGAAGCGCCCGGCGTCAGGCCGGTAGCTCTCCCAGCTGCCGACGTCGAGGTAGCAGATGGCGACGCGACCGCCGCGGTGCAGGAACGCCACCGTCGCCCGCGGCGTTTCGAAGCCGTCGACGTCGTAGAAGCAGGCCGGCGCGCTGGTGTCGATCCGCCCCTGCAGCTGCCACTGCCAGGGAGCGGTCGTGGGGGCCGCCTTCCAGATGCCGCCGGCGCGGTGCTGGATCGGCGCGCAGGAAGCGCTCGCCGCCGCCGCGCCGGCCCCCGGCGCCGCCGCGAGCAGGAGGAGGGCGAGGACGATCGGGGCGGGGAGAAGCCGTCGCATGAGCCGACGGTAACGAGCGCGGTTAGCCTGCGGCCGGTGAGCGAAGGAAAGCGAGCGATCAGGGCCGAAGCGCGCGGGCGCGTCCAGGGAGTCGGCTTCCGGGAGGCGACGGTGCGGCGAGCGCGAGCGCTCGGGGCGCTCGGCTGGGTGCGCAACGCCGAAGACGGCAGCGTGCGCGTCCACGCCGAGGGCGAGGACCGCGCGGTGGCGGATTTGATCGCCTTTCTCCGCCAGGGGCCGCCGGGAGCCGCGGTGGACGAGGTCGCAGTCGAGGACGTGAAGGTGGAGGGGCACGAGCAGTTCGCGGTCCGCGGGGTCAGCGCCGGGGTCTTCGTCGTCCAGGAGCACCAGGCGACCGCGCACCACTACGACCTGCGGCTCGAGGTCGATGGCGTGATGCGCTCCTGGGCGGTCCCGAAGGAGCCGACGATGGACCCGGCGGTGAAACGGCTGGCGATCGAGGTCGCCGACCACTCGCTCGCCCACAACGATTTCGAGGGCGAGCTCGAAGGCGGTTGGGTCAAGACGTGGGACCGCGGCACCTACGAGCAGGGCGGGCGGGTCCCCTGGCCCGAGGCGCTCGAGCGCGGCCACGCCGTCTTCGTCCTCCACGGCGAGAAGCTGCGGGGCGGCTTCGCCCTGCAGCGCACCCGCCGCGGCGAGAAGCCGCAGTGGCTGCTGATCAAGCGCCGCGACGAGTTCGCCCGGCCGGGCTAGACCTAGCTTTATCCATATGGGAACACTAAGATTCTTTTCAGTAGTCCGATGGCTGAGGCTGACGAGAGGGAAGCCACGAAGAAGCCCTTCCACGAACGGGGAGCGTTCAAAGCTGCCGTAGCTGTGATCGGGCTGCTGGGCGGGCTCTGGGGGGTGTTGGGCGCGCCCAAACCGTGGGAGGTGGCGACGGAGTTGGCTGCCAACCCCCTCCCGCTTCGCAATACGGAGATCGTCCTCGACGCCTCGGCGCGGATGGGCGAGCCCTTCGGCAAGGCGACGAAGCTGGAGATCGCGGCCGAGGCGGTCGATCGCTACGCCGCGGCGGACGAACACGTCGGGCTCGCCCTGCGCCGGATCGGCGGCTCCTGCGACGAATCGTCTGAGCCCTTGGTCGGCTTCGACGACCGCCAGGTCAGCGACGTCACCTCGGCGGCGGCGAACCTGAAGCCCCAGGGCAGCTCGAATCTGTCGCTGGCGGTGAGAACTGCCATCAACGACTTCGCCGGCGAAGCCTTCCACCGGCCGGGGTCCGAAAATCAGATCGTGATCTTCGCCGGCGGCGGCGACGAGTGCGGGGACAAGACGGGGTGGGAAATCCGACGCCAGCTCGAACAGGCGAAGATCGAGCCCGAATTCCACGTCTACGCGATCAACGTCTCGAAAAAGGAGATGAAGAGCCTGGAGGCGTTGAGGCGGCAGCTAAAGCCGGTTGCCCCGGTGCAGCTGGACAGGGCCGAGAACGTCGAGCAGCTCTACGAAGCGGTGCAGGAAGACGCGCGAGGGGCCGACAGCCACGAGGCGCCGGCGCCCGGTCAGGGGGAGCGGTCCCCCGAACCGGCGGCGCCGGAACCGGCGGGCGCCCAGGCGGAAGAGAGCCAGGCCGAAGCGTGGGCCGGACCGGCATCCGAATCGATCGAAGCGCCGATCGAAGAAGAAGTCGAAGAAGCGCCAACCGATGCGAGCAAGGAAGAAGAAGCGCTCGAAGAAGTTGAAGAAGAAGAAAAGGAAGCAGAAGAGGAAAACGGCATCCAGGCCGCCGAAGAAGCGCCGGCAGAAGAAGAGGAAGGGGAAGAACAGGAGGGCGAAGAAGTCGGAAGCCTGGGAAAGTCCGAACCGGTGCAGGCGCCGCCGAAGTCCCTGCCCCGGCCGGGCTCCCGAGCGCCAGTGGTTCAAGACTCCGATCCAACGAGCCGATGAAGTCCCGTGGACACTCCGTCCAAGCGGCCGCTTGCGTCGCGCAAAGCCGCTCTTGCCGCGCTGGGGCTCCTAAGTGGGCTCCTGGTCTTCTATGCCGTGGTCACGATCTGGACGCTCGGCACCGCCTCACTGCAGGATCCGGTCGGCCGCTGGGTCTACGACGCGGTCGTCCTCGGCGCCGCCCTGCTCGTGCTCTCCCGCGCGGCGCTGGTCCCGGGTGAGCGAGCGGCCTGGTGCGCGCTGGGCGGTGGGTTGCTGCTCTGGGCGCTGGGGCAGACCTATTACTCGGTCGTCCTCTACTACGCGAGCCCGGCGCCATTCCCCTCGCCGGCCGACTTCGGCTTCCTCGCCTTCTATCCGGCGACCTACATCGGCTTGGTCCTCCTGCTGCGGGCGCGGGTCGCCCACCTCGAGCCGCTGTCCTGGGTCGACGGGCTGATCGGGGCGCTGGCGGTCGCCGGCGTAGCCGCGGCGCTGATCTTCCCGCCGGTGCTGGGAGCGCTCGAAGGCAGCCCGTTCGGGGTCGCCGTCAGCCTCGCCTACCCCTGCTTCGACCTCGTCCTGCTGGGGATGCTGAGCGGCGCCTTCGCCGCCTCGAAGTGGCGCACCGAGGGCACCTGGCTGCTGATCGCCGGGGCGCTCCTGCTCTTCGGCGCCTCCGATGTCGTCTACCTCTCGGTCGGCGGCCAGTCGACCACCGCGCTCAACATCGCCAGCGTCGGCTGGCCGCTCGCCTTCCTGCTGCTGGCCGCGGCCTCCTGGTTGCCGGCAACCGCGGCGGGGGCGGCGGTCGGTCGGGCCGAGCGTCGCCGGATCCTCGCCCCGATCGCGATGGGCGTGGTCGGGGTCTGCCTGCTCGCGGTCGGCAGCTTCGTCCCGATCGGCGTAACGGCGGTCGCCTGCGGCGCCGCCTGCCTGATCGCGGTCCTCCTGCGCCTCCTCATCACCTTCGAACAGAACACCCAGATGCTGCGGGTGACCGAGACCCGGGCGGTCACCGACTCCCTCACCGGCCTCGCCAACCGGCGGGCGCTGATGGCCGACCTCGAGGACGCGGTCTCCGCCTCGCCGCCGGAGGCGATGGTGCTGGCGCTGTTCGACCTCGACGGCTTCAAGTCCTACAACGACAGCTTCGGCCACCCGGCCGGGGACGACCTTCTGCGCCGCCTCGGCCAGCGCCTGGACGCCTCGGTCGAGGCGCATGGCCGCGCCTACCGGCTCGGCGGCGACGAGTTCTGCATCCTCGCCCGCACCCGTGGCCATGCGGCCGAAGCGATCTGCGAAGCCGCCGAGCGGGCGCTCTGCGAGCGCGGCAAGGGCTTCAAGATCACCGCCTCCTGGGGCAAGGTCCTGATCCCGGTCGAGGTGACGACCTCGACCGACGCGCTGCGCGTCGCCGACCGGCGGATGTACGCGAAAAAGGGCCGGCGGGCCGATTCGGCTCGCAGCCAGACCCGCGGGGTCCTGCTGCGGATGCTGCACGAGCGCGAGCCCGAGCTGGAGCGCCACCTCGACGGCGTCGCCCGCCTCGCCGCCGCTTTCGGCAAGGCCCTGGCGCTGGACGCGGAGGAGCAGGACGTGGTGGTGCGCGCGGCCGAGCTGCACGACATCGGCAAGGTGGCGATCCCCGACGCGGTTCTGCACAAGGGCGCCAACCTGACGCCGGAGGAGTGGGAGCTGATGCGCAAGCACACGATCATCGGCCAGCGCATCCTCGGGGCCGCGCCTGCCCTCACCCCGGTCGCCGACCTGATCCGCTCGACCCACGAGCGCTGGGATGGCGAGGGCTATCCCGACCGGCTCAGCGGTCGCGACATCCCCCTCGGGTCCCGCGCGATCTTCATCTGCGACGCCTACAACGCGATGACCGAAGGCCGCTCCTACCGCGCGGCGATGAGCCGGGAGGAGGCTCTCGAGGAGCTTCGCGGCGGCGCCGGCACCCAGTTCGACCCGGACCTCGTCCGCGCCTTCGTCGACAAGGTCATCCCGGCGCTGCATCAGAGCAGCAGCTCCGTCCCTGCTTGAAAAGAGTTCTTTCGAAAGCTACCTTTCCAAGGTGGCAGCCAGACGAACCATCCAGCTGACCGACCCGCGGGCGCTGCGGGCGCTCGCGCACCCGACCCGGATGGAGCTGATGGGCCTGCTGCGGCGCGACGGGGCGCTGACGGCGACGCAAGCGGGAGAGCAGATGGGGGAGAGCGCGGCGAGCTGCTCGTTTCACCTGCGCCAGCTGGCGAAGTACGGGCTGGTCGAGGAGGCCGGAGGGGGGCGCGGCCGAGAACGGCCGTGGCGGGCGACTGCGATCTCAACCGAATGGGCGGCGCGGGGTCCTGACGAGGAAACCGACGCGGCCGGCGCCCTGCTCTCCCGGGTCGTCGTCGAGCGCTACCTCCGCAGCGCGATCGAGTGGTTGGAGCGGCGCGGCTCCGAAGACCCCGACTGGGTCGAGGCGGCGACGATCAGCGACGCCCTCGTCTACATGACCGCCGCCGAGCTGCGCGAGCTCGACGAGAAGGTCCGCGCTCTGCTCGAGCCCTACCTGCGGCGGCTCGAAGATGAGGAGCCTCCCGCCCCAGGGGCCCGGCCGGTAAGCGTGATCGCGCTCGGGTTCCCGGCGCCCGAGCCGAGGGGGCAAAGTTGATGTTTCAGTCGGCGATGCCCCGACTGCTCAAGAGGAACAGGCCTTTCCGGGATTTTTGGGTGGGGCAGACCGTCTCCCTCTTCGGCGATCAGGTCTCCCTGCTGGCGATCCCGTTGCTGGCGGCGCTCGAGCTCGACGCCGGCGCCACCCAGATGGGCCTGCTGACCGCCGCCGCGCTCGTCCCCAACCTGCTCTTCTCGCTCCACCTCGGCGCCTGGGCCGACCGGCGGCCGCGCCGCCGCGAGCTGCTGATCGCCGCCGACCTCGGCCGCGCCCTGCTTTTGCTGACGATCCCGCTGGCCTGGCTGCTGGGCGTTCTCTCGCTCGCCCAGCTCTACCTCGTCGCCTTCGCCGCCGGCTCGCTCGGAGTGGTCTTCAGCGTCGCCTACGACATCGTCTTCGTCGCCCTGCTCGACCGCGAGCAGTACATCGAAGGGGGATCGCTGATCCACGGCAGCCGCGCCGCCTCGATCGTCGCCGGCAACAGCGTCGCCGGGCTGCTGGTCCAGGCGCTGACCGCTCCGATCGCCATCCTGCTCGACGCCCTCTCCTACCTCGGCTCGGCGGTCTTCATCGGGCGGGCCGGGGCGGTCGAGGCATCGCCGGCCCAGGGGCGCGAGGGCGCCAGCCTCGCCGCCGGCGGCCGCTTCATCGCCCGGGCGCCGCTGATCCGGGCCGCGCTGCTGGCGTCCGCGACCCTCAACCTCTTCAACACCGGCTTCTACGCGCTGCTCGTCCTCTACGCGACTCGGGACCTGGGGATGAGCGCGGGGACGCTCGGGCTCGCGCTGGCGATCGGCGGCTTCGGCTCCCTGCTGGGAGCCCTGGTGGTCCGCGGGCTGAGCAGTCGGATCGGCCTCGGCAAGGCGCTCGTGTTCGGCTTCGTCCTCACCCCGGCGCCGCTCCTGCTGGTGCCGATCGCCGCCGGCTCGCCGGTTCCCGCGGTCCTGGTTGCCGTCGCCGAGTTCTTCAACGGCATGGGTGTGATGGTGCTCGACGTCGGCCTCGGCTCTCTGTATGCGGCGCTTGTCCCGGACCCCCTGCGGGCGCGGGTCTCGGGCGCCTTCCTGCTCGTCAACTACGGCGTCCGCCCGATCGGCGCCGTGGCAGGCGGGCTGCTTGCCGCCGCCGTCGGCCTGCAGGCGACGATGTGGGTGACCGCGGCCGGCGCCCTCGCCGGCGTCCTCTGGCTGCTCCCCTCGCCGATACCGCGGCTGCGCGAGCTGCCCCGCGCCGCGGTTGACTACTGATGGCCTCCGCCTCGGCCCGGCCTTAGGATTCATCGCATGGGCGAGTTCCGCTACGAGGGGCATCGGATCTCCTACGACGTCTACGGCGAGGGGAAACGGCTGGTCGTGCTGACGCACGGCTTGCTGATGAACCGCCACATGTTCGACCGGCTGGGGCCCGAGCTGGCGGAGCGGGGCAACCGGGTCGTGACCGTGGACATGCTCGGGCACGGGCGCTCGGACCGGCCGGAGGACCTGCGGCTCTACTCGATGCCGCTGTTCGCGCGCCAGCTGGTGGCGCTGCTCGACCACCTCGAAGAGGAGAGCGCGGTGATCGGCGGCACCTCGCTCGGGGCGAACATCGCGCTGGAGCTGGCGGTGCGCTACCCCGACCGGGCGCGGGCGCTCTTCATCGAGATGCCGGTGCTGGACAACGCCCTCGGCGCCGTCGCCGGCTTCTTCGCGCCGGTCCTGCTCGGCCTCAAGTTCGGCCGCCCGCTGTTCGAGGGCGTCTCTCTGGCGACCCGGGCGATCCCGCGCACCTCGTATCTGGTCGACATGGGACTGGACTTCGCGCGGCAGCGCCCCGGCCCCTCGCAGGCTGTGCTCGAGGGGCTGCTGCTGGGGGAGACCGCGCCGCATCGCGAGGAGCGGGTGAAGATCGAGCACGAGACCCTGGTGGTCGGCCACCCGCGCGACCCGCTTCACCCGTTCAGCGATTCCGGGATGCTGCTCGAGGAGCTGCCCAACGCCCGCCTGGTCGAAGCCAGCTCGATCTTCGAGTGGCGCCTGCGCCCGGAGCGCCTCAATACCGAGCTGACCGCCTTCCTCGAGGACGTCTGGGCGCCCAAACTGCGCGCAGTAGCGGCTGGCTGACCTGGGCCCTGTCAGAATCCTGGCCGGTGAGCCAAACTGCCGGCGACAAGCGGGTCGAACGCGAGGCTGAGTTCTCGACGATCTCCGGGCAGGAGATCGAGCCGCTCTACGGGCCCGAGAGCGTCGACGGTGAGCTCGAGGAGCGGGTCGGGGCGCCCGGCTCCTACCCCTTCACCCGCGGGCCCTACGAGTCGATGTACCGGGGGCGGCTCTGGACGATGCGCCAGTTCGCCGGCTTCGGCACGGTCGAGGAGACCAACGAGCGCTTCCACTACCTGCTCGACCAGGGGCAGACCGGGCTCTCGACCGCCTTCGACATGCCGACCCTGATGGGCTACGACTCCGACCACGCGAAAAGCCTCGGCGAGGTCGGTCGCGAGGGCGTCGCCGTCGACACCCTCGCTGACATGGAGCGGCTGTTCGAGGGGATCCCGCTCGGCGGCGTCACCACCTCGATGACGATCAACGCGCCGGCAGCGATCCTGCTCGCCTTCTACGTGCTGGTGGGGGAGAAGCAGGGCGTCCCGGCCGAGAAGCTCGGCGGGACGATCCAGACCGACATCCTCAAGGAGTACATCGCCCAGAAGGAGTGGTGCTTCCCGATCGAGCCGGCGATGCGGTTGGTCACCGACATGATCGAGTGGTGCACGGAGAACATGCCGCGCTGGCACCCGGTCTCGATTTCCGGCTACCACATCCGCGAGGCCGGATCGACCGCCCAGCAGGAGCTGGCCTTCACCCTGAAGGACGGCTTCACCTATGTGGAGCGGGCGATCGAGCGCGGCCTCGACGTCGACGACTTCGCGCCGCGGCTCTCCTTCTTCTTCAACTCCCACATCGACTTCTTCGAGGAGATCGCCAAGTACAGGGCGGCGCGCCGGATCTGGGCGCGGGAGATGAAGGAGACCTACGGGGCGACGAAGGAGGAGTCGATGCGGCTGCGCTTCCACACGCAGACCGCAGGGGTCTCCCTGACCGCGCAGCAGCCGCTCAACAACATCGTCCGGACGGCGCTGGAGGCGCTGGCGGCGGTGATGGGCGGGACCCAGTCCCTGCACACGAACTCCTACGACGAGGCGCTGGCGCTGCCGACCGAGGAGGCGGTGCGGGTGGCGCTGCGCACGCAGCAGATCATCGCCACCGAGACCGGGGTGCCGAACACCGCCGACCCGCTCGGCGGCTCCTGGTTCGTCGAGAAGCTGACCGACGAGATGGAGCGCGCCGCCTACGAGTACTTCGCCCGGATCGACGAGCTGGGGGGGATGGTCGAGGCGATCCGCCGCAACTTCCCCCAGCGCGAGATCGCCGAGTCCTCGTTCACCTACCAGCAGGAGCTGAACGAGCGCAGGCGCATCGTCGTCGGCGTCAACGATTTCACCAGCGAGGAGGAGGACGAGATGCCGATCCTCCGCATCGACCCGGCGCTGGAACGCAAGCAGGCCGAGCGCCTGTCGGCGACCCGCGCCGCCCGTGACGGCGGCGCCGTCGAGTCCGCCCTCGCCGAGCTGAAGCGCGCCGCCGTGACCGAGGCCAACCTGATGCCGCCGATCATCGAGGCAGCCCGCGCGCAGGCCACCGAGGGCGAGATGATCGCGGCGATGCAGGAGGTCTTCGGCACCTACACCGAGTCCCCGGTCTTTTAAGTGTGAACCGAGTTGTCCCCGGTATGCGGGGACAAAAGGCCAGGCGCAGTAACGACTTATGAACGAAAGGAACGAATGAGCGTCGACACCGTCAGCCCCGCCTACGAGATTTCCCAGGAGGCGCTCGATCTGCGCGACATGGTGCGGCGGCTGGCGCAGGACAAGATCGCGCCGCGGGCCGGGGACATCGACCGCAAGAGCGAATACGCCTGGGACGTGCGGGAGCTGCTCGCCTCGCACGACGTGTTGGGGCTGCCGTTTGCGAGCGAGCACGGCGGCACCGGGACCGGGACGCTGGTGCTGCAGATGGCGGTCGAGGAGATCGCAAAGGCCTGCGCCTCCTCGGCGCTGATCCTGATGGTGCAGGAGCTGGGGACGCTGCCGATCCAGCTCTACGCCACCGAGGAGCAGAAACAGAGGTGGCTGCCGAAGTGCGCCAGCGGCGAGTGGTCGCCGGCCTTCGCGCTCTCCGAGCCGGAGGCGGGCTCGGATCCGGCAGCGATGCGGACGAGCGCTGTCCGCGACGGCGACGAGTGGGTGATCAATGGGCAGAAGGCGTGGATCACCAACGCGACGGTCGCGGACTTCTACGTCGTCTTCGCCACGACCGATCGCGCCAACCGCCGCACCAGCGCCTTCGTCGTCGAGAAAGACGCGCCAGGCTTCGACCCCGGCAAGCTCGAGCACAAGCTCGGAATCAAGGGCTCGCCGACCGGCTCACCCAGCTTCACCGACGTCCGCGTCCCCGACGAGAACCTGATCGGCGGCGAGGGCAACGGCCTGCGCGTCGCCCTCGGCACCCTCGAGCGCACCCGCCTCGGCGCCGCCGCCCAGGCGGTCGGGATCGCCCAGGGGGCGACCGACTACGCCAACGCCTACGCCAAGGAGCGGATCGCCTTCGGCAAGCCGATCAACCAACTGCAGGCGATCCAGTTCAAGCTCGCCGACATGGAGGCCGGCACCGCCGCCGCCCGCGAGCTCCTCTACAAAGCCTGCTCGATGGCAGACCGGCCCGAGCGCCCCGCCGACCTCGGCAAGTGGACCTCGATGGCGAAGCTGATCGCCTCAGACAACGCGATGAAGGTGACGGTCGAGGCGATCCAGGTCCTCGGCGGCTACGGCTACGTCAACGAGTACCCGCTCGAGCGGATGATGCGCGACGCCAAGATCACCCAGATCTACGAGGGCACGAACGAGATCCAGCGCGTGGTGATCGCCCGGGCGATGGCGGGCTGACCGTGCGGCAGCCGCAACAGCGCGGCAAGGGCACGGCGAGCGATCCGCGCGCGCTGCGGGGGGCCCTGGCCGCTCGCCTGCGCGAGCGCTTGCCGGAGCTGGAACGGGCGGTGACGACGCGGGTGTACGCGATCTCGGATCCGCGGGAGGTGGCCGATCCGGGGTACCTGCAGGGGCTGAACGAGGCGGTGGCGGCCGCGATCGAGTACCGGCTCGGGGTGCTGGAGGCGGGGGAGCGCCAGGCTCCGGCTGTGCCGGCGGTGCTGCTTGCTCAGGCCCGGTTGGATGCTCGCGACGGGGTGCCGCTGGACGCCGTCTTGCGGCGGTACTTCGCCGGCAACGCCCTCTTCGGCGACTTCCTGGTCGAAGAGGCCGAGCGGGCCGAGGTGGCGAGCGCGGAGCTGCGACCGTTGCTGGCCGCGCAGGCCACGTTCGTCGAGCGCCTGATCGCGGCGGTCAGCGAGGAGCACGCCCGCGAGGCTGAAACCCGCCCCCGCGACGCCGCCGAGCGGCGGCGGGCGTGCGTCAAAGCCTTGCTCGCGGGGGAATTGGTCGAGCGCTCGGAGCTCGGGTATGAGCTCGACGCTCACCACCTTGCCCTGATCGCGAAGGGGGAGGGGGCGGAGGAGCTGGTGCGGCAGGTCGCCGTCTCGCTTGATCGGCAGCTGCTCGCGGTCCGGCGAGAGGAGGAGCCAATCGTGGCCGCCTGGTTGGGCGGCTTGCGGCGGCTCGCCGCCGAGAAGGCGGCGGCGGCGATCACGGCTGCCGCCCCGGAACGGGTCTTCGTCGCGGTCGGCGAGCCTGCGGAGGGGCTGGCGGGGTGGCGGTTCAGCCACCACCAGGCGAAGGCCGCGCTGCCGATCGCCGAGCGGCGGGGCGCGCCCGTCCTCCGCTACGCCGATGTCGCCGTGCTCGCTTCGATCGCCCGGGACGATCTCCTCGTCACCTCGTTGCGCCGCCTCTATCTGGAGCCGCTCGAGCGGGGGCGAGACGGCGGCAAGGCGGCGCGGGAGACGCTGCGCGCCTACTTCGAGGCCGGGCGGAACATCTCTTCGACCGCGGCGGCGCTCGGGGTCGACCGCCGCACGGTGCGCAACCGGTTGCGCGGGATCGAGGAGCTGCTCGGCCGGCCGCTCACCGGCTCGCTAGCCGATCTCGAGATCGCGCTGCGCCTCGACGACTAGCACCACTTCCCACATTGGTCATTCGCGGCCGCCCGAGGCTCCGAATCGGGGAGGCGCGGTCGGCTCCCGCCCGGCGAGGATCGAAGCGATCCCACTCACGGGACCTCACAAAGGGAGGCGGGAGCATGAAACGGAAGCTGATCTACATCGCCGCGGTCGCGGCAGGCTTGGCGCTGGTCTGGGCGAGCATCGCCGCGGGCAATTTCGGCAACCGCCAGGAACACTGCGTCGGCGTCCTTTGCGTCGGCGACAACGGCGGCATCTCGCCGACGAAGCTCCCCAAGCACGGCAGCGTCCCGGCAACGGCGCAGATCATCGGCGACATCTCCACCCGCGACGGCAGCCATCCGCCGGCGCTGCGGCAGCTCGAAGCCGATATCGACCACACGATCGAAGTCGACGCCGTCGGCCTGCCAACCTGCTCGGAACGGCAGCTCGGGGCGAGCAGCAGCGCGAGGGCCAAGAAGGTCTGCGGCGACGCGCTGATCGGCTCGGGGAGCGCCGAAGTAGAGGTGGCCTTTCCCGAACAGAAGCCGTTCCGCTCCACCGGGCCGCTGCTCCTCTTCAACAACGGCGTCCACGGGGGCACCACCTCCGTGCTCCTGCACGCCTACGTCGCCGTGCCGGCGCCGACCGCGGTCATCGTCCGGGCGAAGGTCACGCGGATCCACCGCGGCCGTTTCGGCCTTCACCTGGAAGCGCATATCCCCGAGATCGCGGGCGGCGCCGGCTCGGCGACGGCGTTCACCGTCAAGATCGGCCGCCGTTACACCTACAAGGGCCGGAAGAAGAGCTTCTTGAGGGCCAGCTGCCCGACCGGGAGCTGGGCGACCAAGGGCAATGTCCTCTTCAGCGACCACACCAGGCTCGGCTTCACCCACATCTTCACCTGCACGCCGTTGGGCTGAGGTCCGCTGATGACGGCATAGAACGGGAGGGCTGGACCCGCGGGCTCAAGGCCGGGGATAATGATCGGCGTCCGCTTACCGGTCTAATCTCAACTCAACATCCGCTTGTACCCAAACAGGTAGATGTACCCGCCGTGTCACCCGTCCAGGTAAAGATCGGAGCATTGGCCGCGCACGCGCTGGCGGCGACGGCCGATCCTGGTCGCGAGCGACTTTCGCTGCTGCTGCCGCGAGCTGTGCGCTTCTACTTCGAGGAGCGCCACAGCGGAGAGCGCGGCTGGCGCTACCCGTCATTCCTCAACGGTGGCGAGGCGGAGGAGGAGTTCGAGGCGAGCCTTCCCGAGAGCCTCTGGCGACAGCTGCAAGCCGAGGCCGAGCTGCAGGAGGTGAGCCCGGAGACCCTGCTCCAGCACACCGCCTTTTACTACGGCGCCGCTCGCGACGAGGGCCGCCTCACCGAGCGCATCGCCGAAGAGCTGCGCCGGGAAGAAGAAGGAGGGCGCTAGCCCGCGATCACCGGCGTCGCTCCCAGCTTCTGCAGCGAGCTCTGCAGGCTGAGGCGGCCGCGGTGGTGCAGCCCGTGGACCGAGCTTTCGGTCTTGCCGAGGACCGAGGCGATCTCGACGGGGGAGAGGCCGATGATGTGGCGGAGGATGAGGACGTCGCGCTGTTCCTCGGGCAGGCCCTCGAGCGCCTGCCGCAGGTCCTGCCCCCGCTCGCGGCTGATCCGCGAGCGTTCGTCGTCCCTGACCCGGATTTCGTCGGTTGGGGTGGTGCGGCGCGCCCGCAGGTAGTCGAGGGCGGCGTTGCGGGCAACCCGCAGGATCCAGGCCGCAAAGGGGACCTCGCGCGGCTCGTACTTGTCGATCACCCTCATCAGCTTCATGAAGACGTTCTGGGTGATGTCCTCGGCCTCGTAGTCGTCCTGGACCAGCTTGCGGACGTAGCGCAGGACCTCCGGGGAGTAGCGCACGTAGAGGAAGTGGAGCGCTTCCGAATCGTTCTTCTTGGCGCGCGCGACAGCCTCCCGCACGAGGGCGCTATCGCCTCCCGCCACCGGTCCATCCGCCGATGAAGGCCGCTCTGATCTCGACTCGAGCCTGTTCATCTCCCGCTTTCGTTTCGACCCGGCCTACCCAGACCGGGAAATCACTCCCAAAATGCTCCGAGATCCCCTGCACTGAAAGATGTCGAGATCTCGTTGCCGGTCATGTCTAATGATTAAACGTCCAGAAGTCAACCCGAAAATTCGTCCAAATCTCCTTCCCAAGCTCAAGGTCACCGCGCATATGCTCGGCGGACGTGCCATTTCCGGGGGTGCCGCAAGGGAGAGGAATGAGGGTCGCTTTAGGCGAGTTCGCGTGTTTTTGCGTGGCCAGCAGATTCGGGGCCGACCTCGGTTACGGGATCGAATCCGCGGCCCGGTACTACAGCCGCAAACTGAGCTCTCAAGGGGAGCAAGACTCCTTCTCGCGCCTCCCCAAGCGCCTCGAGAGCCCTTTCGTCGAGCTCGATGTGCCGCTGGACTCTGAGGTGGTGGACCGCCTCGAACAGGAGGCCTCGACGCGTTCGGTCGACGTGCAGCAGCTCCTCAATCATGCGGTGTTCGTCTACTGCGCCGAGCTCGACCGCGAATTTTAAAAAAAGGAAACCGAACCTCGTGAAAGAAGCGGTTTCGGCTCGGCGTTGCTGAGGTGATGATGCGCAAGGGACTTCTCTCGCTGACGTTTTTCGTGACTCTGCTGCTGGTGCCCGCGAGCGCCGCGCAGGCTGACTCGCCGATCGAAGGCGTCTGGTCGTTCAACGGCGGCAAGGTCGCGGTGGAAGCGAACCCCGACGGCAGTTTTCGCGGGGTCGTCGTCGCCCCCACCAAATTCAGCCAGTGCTTGCACCCGGTTGGCGAGGAAGTCTGGAGCCAAATCCGCCCGCAGCCCGACGGCTCCTTCTGGGGGCTGCACCAGTGGTACTTCGAAACCTCGGAATGCGTGCCCAATCCGGAACGGGGGCTGACCGCCTTCCGCGTGGTCACCGGGGGCGACGGCTCGAAGAGCCTCGAGGTCTGCTTCAGCGAACCCGCCAGCAAATCACAGCCGAAGATACCGCCGAGCGGGAGCCCGAGCGGCGCCACCTACGGCTGCAGCACCTCGGCGCGGATCTCGCCGCTGCCGTCGGTGGAGCCGGCTGACGCGCCGAAGTACATCCTGCTGCCGGGCAACGGGCTCTGCTTGAGCCGGCCGACGCTGAAGGTCCGCCTCCGCAACCCGTCGGGCGATCCGATCGTCAAAGCGAAAGTGCTTCTGCGGAGCGGCAAGATCCGCCGCCGGGCGAAACTCGCCCACAAGTCGAACGGCATCGTCGCCACCCTCAACCTGCGGCGGCTGACCAAGCCCAAGTTCACCGTCAGCGTCAGCGTCACCACCGTTCTGGGCCATCAGCTCACGCGAAAGCGCGCCTACAGGCTCTGCGGCCCGGTGGCCGCCGGTAACAAGCACCGCCATCACAAGCACGCCGCCTAGCCCGGCCCGGCCCGGCCCCGGTAGGAAATTCGGCGGAGATCCGAGCGCAAGAAGTTCACTGCGCTGGGAGTTATCCATGCGTGGCCGCTCACCAATCAGCTTTTGGCTTGAACCTTTGCGGGCCTCTGTCATTGCCGGGGCTGGCGGATGCTCGGCCGGAATTGCCCGTGCTGGAGCTGCAGGCCGTTAGCGCCGAGCAGCTCGAGGCGGCTTGGAGCGGGGCGGCGACGCCGGACAGCTGGCGGGGGAACCTGCGCGACGGCGTCGAGCTGACGATCCGGTGGGGGCGCGACGGCGACCTGCTGTTCGGCTACGGCGCCCAGGCCCGCTACCTGCTCGACCCCGCGGCCGAGCGCCTGCTCTGCGCCCCGGCCGATCCGAAGTCACTTGCCTGGCAGCGGGTGCTGCTCAGCCGGGTGCTGCCGGTGGTCGCGATCGCCCGCGGCCACGAGGCGCTGCACGCCGCCGCGGTGCGGACGCCGGCGGGGGTCGTGGCGGTGGCCGGCGCCAGCGGCGCCGGCAAGTCGACCCTGGCGGCTGAGCTGGTGCGACGGGGTCATGGGCTGGTCGGGGACGACGTCCTCGTGGTCGGCCGTGGTGCCGACGGAGTCGTCGCCTTCCCGGGCGGAGCCCATTTCAGCTTGGAGCCCGGCGGCGCAGATGGCCTCGATGCCGAGGTCCTCGGCGAGCTGGGTGGCAAGATCTGGGCCGTCGTCGGGGAGCCGGCGAGCGAGCCGGCCCCTGTCGCCGCCGTCGTCCTGCTCGAGCGCGGCGAGGGCCCGGTCGAAGCGGAGGGGCTGCCGCCCTCGCCGTTGACGCTGGCTCCGTTCATGCTCGGCCTGCCCGACGAGGAGGGCCGAGACGGGGCTCGCTTCGCGCTCTACGCCGACCTCGTCGAAGCGGGGAGGCTCCTCCGCCTGAGCGGCAAGGGCTCGGCCCCCGAGCTCGCCGAGGCCCTGGAGCAAGCGGTGGAGGCGCCGGCGATGGCGGCGGTGGGAGAGAGGCAATGAGCGGCGTCCTCACCCGGAGCGATCTCGAGATTTCGGCGGCCGCTCCCCGGCGCGAGGAGCCGATGCCGCTCGCGCTGCGCGGCGCCAGCAAAGCCTGGGACAAGGGGCGGGTGCCCGTCCTCGATCGCGTCGACCTCGACCTCGGTGCCGGCGCCAAGGTCCGGATTGCCGGCCGCAACGGCGTCGGCAAGACCACCCTGATGCGGATCGCCGCCGGCTTGATCGATCCCGACCGGGGGCGGGTCGAGGTCTTCGGCTTCAGCCCGATCGAGCGCCCCGAGCGCTACCAGCGGCTGGTTTCCTTCCTCCCCGCCGGTGACCGCGGGCTCTACGCGCGCCTCACGGTCCGCCGCCAGCTCGACTTCTGCGCCCGCATCGCGATGGTGCCGCGCCGGGAGGTGGCGGCGCGGGTGGAGGAAGCGATCTCGATCTTCGACCTCGGCGAGCTCGCCGACCGCCGCGTCGACCGGATGTCGATGGGGCAGCGCCAGCGGCTGCGGATCGCGATGACCTTCCTGCCCTGGCCGGAGGTCGTGCTGCTCGACGAGCCCCTGACCAGCCTCGACGGTGAGGGGGCGGCGCTTCTCTACGGCGCGATCGAGCGCCTGCTCGGCGAAGGGGGGGCGATGCTCTGGTGCTCGCCGGCCGGCGAGCACACCGACTTCGAGTTCGACCGCACGCTGATGCTCGACCAGGGAAAGCTGGTGCCGGCATGAACGAGTTGGCCGCGAACGCGAGCGCCTTCTACGCCGTGATCCGGCGCGATTTCCAGGTCTTCCTCTCCTACCGGACGCGGCTGGTCAGCCAGGCGCTGACCACGGTCTTCAGCCTGACGCTCTTCTATTACGTCTCCCGCCTGGTCCACGTCGAAGGCTTCACCACGCCCGACCGCTACTTCGGCTTCGTCGTCGTCGGCATCGCCCTGGTCGGCGTGCTCTATTCGTGCTTCTCGGTTTCGGAAACGATCCGCCAGGAGCTCGTCGCCGGCACCTTCGAACGGCTGCTGCTCTCACCCTTCGGCGGTGTTCGCGGAGCCGTCGCGACGGCGATCTTCCCGCTCGCCTACGCCTTCCTGATGTCCTCGATCACCCTCACCATCGGGGCCTTGGTGTTCGGGCTGGAACTGCACTGGCCGACGGTGCCGCTGGCGCTGCCGGCGCTCCTCCTGTCGCTGCTCGCCTTCCTCCCCTTCGGGCTCTTCTTCACGGCGCTGACGATCGCGACCAAGCAGGCCAACGTCGGCTCCAGCTGGATCATCGCCCTGCTCTCGATCGTCGGCGGCCTCTACTTCCCGATCGCGTTGCTGCCCGCCTGGGCGCAGCTGGCGGCCAAGGTGCAGCCGTTCACGCCGGCGACCGAACTGCTGCGCCACTTCCTCGTCGACGCCCCGATGGAAACCTCGGTAGGCCTCGCCCTGGTCAAGGTCGTCGGCTTCGCCGAGATCCTGGTGCCGCTGTCCCTGTACGCCCTCCATCGCGCGATCCGGCTCGGCCAGCGCCGCGGCACGATCATCGAGTACTGAGAGGGAGGAGACGATGGCCGACGAAGTCACCCAGGCGGAAAGTTCGCAGGAATCGCTTCTGGAGGCGAAGGTGAAAATGCCGCAGAGCGTCGTCTTTCGCAGCTTCCCGACCGAGACCGTCGTCCTCAACCTGCAGACCGGCAAGTACCACGGCCTCAACCCGACCGCCGGGAGGATGCTGCAGGCGCTGACCGAGGCCGCCTCGGTGCGCGAGGCGGCGGCGGCGCTGGCGGCCGAGTACGACGCCCCGGCGGCGACGATCGAGCTCGACATCTGCGATCTCTGCCAGAACCTGCTCGATCGCGGTCTGGTCGAGCGAGACGGGGGGGCCGATGGCAACGGCCAGGGTGGCGGCTGAGCCGGCCCGGCTGCCGCGCGACCGCTCGCTCGGGCCGCGGGAGCGGGCGCGGCTAATCGCTGAAATCGTCGTCGCCTACCTGCGCGCCTGGCGCGAGCTGCGCCGGGCGCCGATCGAGACGGCGGTGGTGCGACTGCGGGGCGGCCGGTCCGCGGTTGGCCGCGGGGGCCCGGAGGCCCTGCAGGAAGCGGGTCGGCTCGGACGCGCGGTCGTCCGCACCCTCGCCTTCCTGCCCGGCGACACCCGCTGCCTGCGCCGCTCGCTCGTCCTCACCCAGCTCCTCGCCCGCCGCGGGATCTCGGGCCGGCTGGTGATCGGGGCTCGCACCGCGCCCGAGTTCCTCGCTCACGCCTGGGTCGAGCATGACGGGATCCCGGTCCTCGATCCGGAGGGCGACTCCTTCGGCCGCCTCGTCGAGCTCTAGCTCATGGCGACCGCGACCGCCTTCGGCCTCGACCTCGACAGCGCGACGCCGCTGCCCTTCCTCCAGGGCGAGGGCGCCGGCGCCGCCGCGCGTCCGACGGGGCGGCAGCTGCGCATCGTCTACGGCGAGCAGCCGCCTGCCTGGCCGGAGGGGGCGCAGGTGGTCTCCGACGAACGCGGCCTCGACGGCGAGGTCATCTTCCAGATCGAAGCTGCCGACGGCGCCTACCGGTTTCACGGCCCCGCTTACGGCTGCAGCGTCCTCTCCGGCGAGGCCACCGCGGTGGAGGGCGCACCCGGCGAGGAAGGGTTCGGGGGATGGCAGCGGCTGCTCGTCGCCCAGGTGCTGCCCTTCGCCGCCGCCCTGCGGGGGCTGGAGGTGCTGCACGCCGGCGCGGTCGTGGTCGGGGGGATCGGCGTGGCCCTCTCCGGCCCAACCGGCTCTGGCAAGACCTCGCTGGCGCTGGCGCTGCGGCGGCGCGGGGCAGAGCTGCTGGCCGACGACGTCCTCGCCGTCGAGCGGGCGGGGGAGGGGCTGCTGGCGCACCCGGGCGCGCCGATCGCCGGCATCGACCGGGCCGAGGCCGAGCGCCTCGCCGGGCGGGGGGAGGGTGAGCGGGCGGGGGTGCTCGCCGTCAACGCCAGGGAGCAGGTCGAGCGGGCGGCGCTGGCGAGCGGGCCGGCGCCGCTCGGCGCTCTCTTCCTGCTCGACCGGCGGCTGGAGGGGCCGGAGGAGCCGCGGTTCGAGGCGGAGGGGGACCCTCGCCAGCTGCTCGCCTCGACCTTCAATCTCCTGCTCGCCTCGCCCGAGCGGCTGGCCGGCCTGCTCGACGTTTGCGCCCGCCTAGCCGCCCGCCGCGTCGAGCGCATCATCTTCGGCCCGGCCACCGACCCCGATCAGCTGGCGGCAGCGATATGGGCGCGGCTGAGCGAGTAGCGGCGCAGCCGGGCCTGGTCGGCAGCTTCTCCCCGGCGGGCGGGCTCGAGCTCGCCGGCATCGCGCTCAGCGATGAGGGGGTGACCTGCCGTGTGGACGGCCACCTCGATAACGCTCAAGAGCTGGGTCTCGACCTAGCGGCCGCATACAGGCGGTGGGGGGACGGGTTGCCGGAGCGGATGCGGGGGGATTTCGTGCTGCTGGCCTGGGACCCAGAGCGCCGGGAAGGTTTCCTCGCGCGGGATCAGCTGGGGGTGCGGCCGGTCTTCTTCGCCGAGACGGGCGGGCGGCTCCTTTTTGCCTCGGAGCTGCGCGACCTGCTGGACCTGCTGCCCAGGACGCCGGCGCCGGACCCGGACGGGGTGGCGCACTGGATCGCGCTCAGCGCGCGGCCCGGCACCGGCACCCTCTACGCAGGGGTCGAACGGCTCGGCCCGGGAGAGATGCTGCGCTTCGGCCTCGGCGGCGTCAGCCGCAGCCGTTACTGGGCGCCGCGCTTCCGCGAGCCGCTCGAGCTGACGCCGGGGGAGTGGGCGGAGCGGGTGCGAGAGGGGCTGGGCGAGGCGGTGCGGCGGCGCCTCGATCCGGATAAAGAGACGGGGGTCTTGCTGAGCGGCGGCCTCGACTCCGCCTCGGTTGCCGCCGTCCATGCCGATTCCCTCCTCGCCTGTTCGGCGACCTTCCCGCAGCACCCCGAAGCCGACGAGTCCGAGCTGATCGGAGAGCTGCGGCAGGCGCTTGGCCTTGGCGGCCTCTTGGCCGAGGTGCGCCCTGGGGGCCTGCTTGCGGGCGCCCTCGAGCACGTGGCCGCTTGGCGGGCGCCGCAGCTCGGCTGGGGCGACTTCTGGGCCCTGCCCCTGATGCGGGCCGCGGCCGCGCGCGGCTGCGGGACGATGCTGGGCGGGGACGGCGGCGACGAGGTCTTCGGTCCGCGCGCCTACGCGCTGGCGGACGCGCTGCGACGGGGACGGCCGCGACGGGCGCTCGATCTGGCCCGCCGCCTGCCGGGCGCGGGGCCTCACGTTGGCCTTCGCCGCGAAGCTTCGATGGTCGCCAGCCTCGCCCTCGCCGGGGCGATGCCGCCGCGGCCGGCTGGGTGGGCGCTCCCAGGGAGCCGCGCCAACCCCGCCTGGCTTACCCGCTCGGCTCGGGAGCGCGTCCGACGCTCCGACGACCCGGATGCGTGGAAGCGCCTCGACGGTCCACGGTGGTGGAGCTTCTCTGCCCACGGCGTCTGCTACGGGATCGAGTCGACGGGCGTGCACGAGCACCAGCGGCGGCGCGCGGCGATGGCCTGCCTGGAGGCCCGGCACCCGATGCTCGATCTCGACCTGGTCGAGCTGGCGTTGCGGCTTCCGCCCGAGCAGACCCTGGACGCGCGCTTCAGCCGGCCGGTCCTGCGCGAGGCGATGGCAGGGCTGCTGCCCGACAGCGTGCGCCTGCGACCGCAGAAGGCGCTGTTCGAGTCGGTGATCCTCTCTGCCCTGCGGGGCCCCGACGCCGTCGCGGTGAGGGAGATCCTGACCGCGGCCGGGGCGGAGGTGGGCGCCTACGTGGATCGGCAGCGGATGGAGGCGGAACTTTTCGGCACCGACGCGGTCCTAAAAAGCGAGCCGTTCCGCTGGATGTGGCAGGTCTGGCGGCTCCTCACGGCGGAGCTCTGGCTCCGCTCCCTGAGGACTGGAAAAGGCTTGAGAGAGCCAAATATCGGCCTGTCTGCAGCTCGGGTCGAGGTTCGCCAAACCTAGGTGCTCCTACCTTTTTCCACCTTGCATAGATGCCGCTTGTCTCTACTCTCTTCGGCAGGTACAGGCGCTTGAACCTCAGGCGCCTGATTGACCAGTTAGTTAAGAAAGCAAGGAGCGACCTAATGGACAAGACCTACGAGTCACCTCAGGTTGTCGATTACGGCGATCTGCAGGAGCTCACGGCGGCTTGCCTGGGTGGCACCGGCGGCGACGCCGGTTACCCGGCGACCCTTCCGGGCGGCTACACCGCGGGTCCCAGCAACCCCGCCGCGGGCTGCAAATCGAACCCGTAGTCGAGCAGTAAGACAACTCAAAAGCTTTCTCCTCCGTTGCTTTTTTGGCGGAGGTAGGTCGCTTCTAGGCCGGCAGCCTTCGGGCTGCCGGCCGTTGTCGTTTTTGGAGTGAAAAAACCCCGAAATTTCCCATAACCATGCGGAAGTCGGGCCCCCTTCCCACCGTTGATGTGGCGTGACTCTTCAACGGGAGGCAAAGGGTTCTGCGACGGCGCCGGAGGAGAACGGGGGGGCTGCCCGGGTGGCGCTGATCGCCGGCGGCGCTTCGGAGCGGGTGGCGACCGTGCTCGAGGAGCGCGGCTTCGAGTTCGAGCTCTCCGAGACGAGCGACGAGCTGAGCAGGGGTGAGCGGCCGGCGGTGATGGTGCTCTGCGCCGAGGGCAAGGTCGCGACGGCCGTCGCCGAGGAGCTGCCGCCGCTGCGCGCGGTCCAGCCGGAGGCGCCGGTGGTCATCGTTTGCGCCGAGGTGCGGCCCGGCGAGCTGCGCGGCACCGTCGCGGCCGGAGTCAACGGCATTGTCTTGGAGGAGCACCTCTCCGCCACCCTCGGCGTCTGCATCGAAGCGGTGCGAGCCGGGCAGGTCTGCGTTCCGCGACGGCACGCGCCGCAGGTCGAACCGGCAACCCTCTCGGCGCGCGAGAAGCAGATCCTCGGCCTGGTGGTGATGGGCTACATGAACAGCGAGATCGCCAGCCAGCTCTTCGTCGCCGAGAGCACCGTCAAGAGCCACCTCTCCTCGGCCTTCTCGAAACTCGGCGTCCGCTCCCGCAACGAGGCCGTCGACCTGATCGTCGATCCCGAGCGCGGCCTCGGGATGGGGATCCTCGCCCTCGGCGGCGAGCCGATCGAGGCGGGGAAGGGCTGATGAGCGGCGGCGTCGGCACCGAGGCCCCCGTGGCGCCGCCCGCGGTCGAGGCGGCTGCCGACTTCCACGTCGCCGGCAGCGGCCTCCCCGCCCACGAGGTGCTGCGGCGCGACCAGCTCTTCCGCCGCTCGCTGCTTCTCGCCGACCTCACCGCCTTCGTCCTCGCCGTCGCCGCGCTCGCCGAGTTCTCGAACCGCTCGGTCCGCCTCACCTGGGTCGGCGTGGCGGGGCTGGTCGCCGTCTTCGTCGGCGCCAAGATCGTCGGCCTCTACGACCGCGACGAGGCGCTCCTGCACAAGACCACCCTCGACGAGGCGCCGAAACTCTTCCAGGTCGCCACCCTCGGCGCCCTCTGCGCCTGGCTCGCCGGCGGCTTCATCATCGGCGGCGGCACCCTGGACCGGGGCGAGGCGCTGGCCCTCTGGCTGATGTTGATCCTCTTCCTGATCCTCGCCCGCGCCAGCGCCCGGGCGTTTGCCCTGGCCCTGGCGCCGACCGAGCGCTGCCTCTTCATCGGCGACCGCCAGAGCGCGGAGACGATCGAGTCGAAGCTCGCCGACAACCACGGCCTCAAGGCCGAGCTGGTCGGCTCGATCAATCCGGCCGAGGCGCCGCTCTGGTCGGCCGACGGCGCCTCGGCGGTGCGGCTGACCGAAATCCGCGCCCTCGCCCGCCAGCTCGACGTGCAGCGGGCGGTGGTCGCGCCCGACGGCTTCGAGCCGGAAAAGATGCTCGACCTCGTCTGCACGCTGGAGGCGATCGGGGTCAAGGTGAGCGTGCTGCCGCGGATGCTCGAGGTGGTCGGCTCCTCGGTCGAGTTCGACGACCTCCACGGGGTGATGGTGATGGGGATCAAGCGCTTCGCGCTGACCCGCTCCTCGACCTTCGTCAAGCGCTGCTTCGACCTCGCCGGCGCGACCTTGGGGCTGCTGGCCATGGCCCCGGTGATGCTGGCGATCGCGATCGCGATCAAGCTCGACAGCCGCGGCCCGGTCTTTTTCAAGCAGCGCCGCGTCGGCCGCCACGGCCACTGCTTCGAGGTCTACAAGTTCCGCACGATGGTCGCCGACGCCGACGCGCTGAAGGAGTCGCTGCGGGACCTCAACGAGGCCAAGGATGGGCTCTTCAAGATCGCCGACGATCCGCGCATCACCCGCGTCGGCAGGCTCCTGCGCAAGACCTCGATCGACGAGCTTCCCCAGCTCTTCAACGTCATCCGCGGCGAGATGAGCCTGGTCGGCCCGCGGCCGCTGGTGGTCGACGAGGACCAGCACGTCAAAGGCTGGTACCGGCGCCGGTTGGAGTTGATGCCCGGGATCACGGGGCCCTGGCAGATCCTCGGCCCCGCTCGCGTGCCCCTACGCGAGATGGGTGCGATGGACTACCTCTATGTCGCGAACTGGTCGCTCTGGGGGGACGTGAAGATCCTCCTGCGGACCGTCAGCCACGTCTTCGCGCGCAAAGGGTTGTGAGAGCAGCCAGCCCATCGGGCCGTCCATGGCGACAGCTTCGTCCTGCGCGGTCATCTCCTCGTCTGCGCGAGCGGCGGCCTTGCAGGCCGCGATCACGATCGTTGCGATGGCGACCCAAGTCAGCGCTGCGAGGGCGACGAGCGCAACCGTGGAGTCGAGTAGCTGGATCACCGAAAGCTCCTAATCACTAATAATCGTGCAGACCACCTTTAACACCTCTATCGGACCCGCTCTTGAATTCCTTTACGGGAAACGGGCTAACGTCCGCCTCGGGTTCGGGTGCTCGAGCCTGATGCGGCTGCCTTCGCGACGGCGCCGGCAGACGCTCTTGGCGGAGGCTTTCGAGCAGGGGATTCGCCACTTCGACGTCGCCCGGATTGACGGGCTGGGCACAGCGGAGGGAGAACTCGGGCGCTTCGCCAAGGGGCGGCGCGACGAGATTGCGATCGCGACGAAGTTCGGGATCGAGCCGAGCGGCAGGTTCGGCCGTCCGGTGCCGCTGCAGGCGCCGGCGGGGGCCCTCCTGGCCCGCTTTCCCGGGCTGCGGGCCCGAACCAAGCGCAACCAGGGCATGCTCCACGCTCCGCGTCACTACGACGCCGCCAGCGCCTGTGCCAGCCTCGAGACGAGCCTGCGCGAGCTCGGCACCGACTACGTCGACGTCCTCTTCATCCACGACCCCCTCGCGGTCGCCCTCCCAGACATGGACGAGCTGGTGGGGGCGCTTGAAGGGCTGCGCGAAGCGGGGCGGATCCGCGCCTGGGGTGTCTCCGGCGAGGCCGGGCCGGTGCTGCTTTTGGGGACCGGCTGGCCCCAATGCGTGCCCCAGCTGCGCAAGGACATCTTCTCCTTTGACTCGCCGCAGACCCTGGGCAAGGTGCCGCCGATCTGCTTCGGCATCTTCGTCAGGGCGATGGTGGCGATCCGCGGGCGCTTGCTCGCCGACGAAGCGCTGCGGGCGAGCTGGCAGCAGACGGTCGGCCTCGACTGCGCTGACGCGAACGTGCTGGCGAGCCTGCTGCTGCAGGACGCGCTCGATCGCAATCCCAATGGAGGGGCGATCCTCACCACCACCCAGGTGGAGCGGATCGGCGAGGCCGTTGCCGCCGCCGTGGCTTTGCGGCGCGGCTCCTCGCCGGCGCCGCTCGAATCCTTCCGGCGCCTGGTCGCCGCCGTGGAATGGAGGGGCGGGGATACTTGAGGAACACCGGGATCGACACCGACATGGCTGCGGTCGGCGCCCGGCCGGCTCCTGACGAGAGGAACCCGAACCTGGGCGCCGGCGTCGAGGTCGTAACCTCGCAAAGCTCCTCCGCGGGGAGCGGCGGCGTCGCCGTCCTCACCGCGGCCAATTACGCGGCGCAGGGGACGCGACTCGTCTTCTCCGTCGTCATCGCCCAGGTCTTCGGCCCGGTCGGCCGCGGCGCCGTTGCCTTGATCGCCGTGCTCGACGAAGCCTCGAGCATCCTCCTCACCGGCGGGGTCCCGCCGGCCGCCGGCTATCGGGCGAAGATCGGCGCCAGCTCGGACTCGGCGCTGATGAGCGCTGCCCTGCGTTTGGGCTTGATATCTCTGCCGCTGGTCCTCCCGCTCGCGTTCGCGATCGGGATCTTCTTCCTCGGGGCCCTGGAACCGCCCGTGCGCTGGATCACGGTTCTGTTGATCGCCTGGACCGGGCTGGTCAACCTCCCCAGCCTCACCGGCATGAACCTGATGCAGGCCCATCGCGACCTCACCGGCCTGGCTGTCTACAACGTGCTCTTCGGGAGCGTCACGCTGGCGGTCGTCCTCGTCCTCCTGCTGGCCGGCCATCTGACCCTCCTCGGAGTCGGGATCGGCATTGCCGCCGGGCGCCTGGCCTCCTCGCTGTATGCGGCGGCGCGGGTGGCGTGGCCGAAGCTGCGCGGCGCGGCGCCGCTGAGGCCCTTGCTGAGCTACGGGATACGAGCGCTGCCGGGCACCACGAGCATGCTGGTCAACAATCGCTTCGACCAGCTCCTGATCGCGCCGCTGGTCGACCTCCACGCGCTGGGCCTCTACGCCGTCGCCGCCGGCACGAGCTTCCTGCCCACCGTTCCCGCCAACTCCGTCGCCTCAGCGTCGTTCTCGGCGATCACGCACGACAGCCATCTCGGCCGGCAGGCGGTGGCCAGCACCGCGATCCGCCGCGGCCTCCTCGTCTCGGCTGTCGTGGCCGCCGGGCTGGCCGCCCTGGCGCCGCTCGCCGTCCCGCTCGTCTACGGGTCCGATTTCCAGGGCGCCGTGCTGCCGACGATCCTCCTTCTGGTGGGAAGCGTGCCCTGGGGCGGGCAGATCGTCGCCCGGCAATGCGGCAACGCCCTCGGCTACCCGGGGTTCGGATCGGTGGGGGAGGTTGCCGGCTTGGTCGTCACGGTGGCCGGGCTCGCCGCCGCCGTGCCGTTCTTGGGCATTCTCGGCGCCGCCCTCGTCTCGCTCGCCGCGTATGTCGTCCGCTTCGGCACGACGATGCTGCTGCTCCGCCGCAACGCCGGCGTGCGCGGGGTCGTCCCCGGCTTCGACGACGCTCGCTGGCTCGTCAGCCGCTCCTGGCAGACCGCCAGGTCGGCGACCGGCTTCTCCCCTGGAAAAAGGCATTCCTAAAACTCGAAAGACCCGCGCACGAAATCGGGCCCTTCCCCCGTTGATAGGTGAGGTGAACGTGGAAGATCCGCAGCCAGCCAACCTAAATCTCGCTCTCAGCTTCCTGCGGCGCAGGGCCCTGCTGATCGTCGGCTGCATGCTCCTCGCCGGGGTTGCGGCGTTCGCGATTTCGAAGTCGCAGCAGAAGATGTACACCGCAACGGCGTCTGTCGCCTTCAACGAAGACCAGCTGACGCAGGCGATCGCCGGCCTTTCGACGGTGCCGCCCAACGTGCTGCTGCAGCACGCCAGCAACCTCGAACTGCTGGACCTCGGGAACCTGGCCGACAAGACCGCCGCCAAGGTGGGGCGCGGCTTGTCCGGCCGGGAGGTCGCCGCCGCCGTCAGCATCGGCGGCAACACCGAATCGAACATCGCCGCCATCTCCGCCACCGACAAATCGGCGACCCTGGCCGCGGAGATTGCCAACACCTACGCGAAGCGGTTCGTCAAGGCCCAGAGCAAAGCCAAGGCCGCGTACTTCGAATCGGCCCTGAAGCTGGTGCGCAAGCAGATCCACGCCATTCCGTCGGATGAGCGGGAAGGAGCGGCCGCCGTCGATCTCCTGGCCCGCGCCCATTCGCTTGCCCTGCTCTCCAAGCTGCAGCCCAGCACGGTGGAAATCGTCCAGCCGGCCTCGGTCCCGGCCGGGCCGTCCTCGCCCACGACGAAGAAAAACACCGTCATCGGCCTCCTCCTCGGGCTCTTCCTCGGCCTCGGCGCGGCCTTCCTGATGGAGCGGATCGATCCGCGGGTGCGCAAGGCGGGGGACCTGGCGGACATCTACGGGACGAATCTTCTCGGCACCGTGCCGAACAGCGCCGAGCTGGCCGAGTACAGGGCCGACGGCGTCGAGGCGCACGGAGGCGAGAGCTTCCAGATCATCAGGACCCAGCTGACGTTGTTCAACGCGGATCGGCGGCCACGGTCCCTGCTGGTCTCGTCGGCCGACGCCGGAGAGGGAAAGTCCACGGTCGCCTTCCATCTCGCCTGCGCCGCCGCCAACGCCGGCTCGCGGGTGCTTCTGCTCGAGGTGAACTTCCGGCGGCCGAGCCTGGCGTACCGGCTCGGGATCGCGCAGGCCCTGAGCGTCGTCGACGCGGCGACCGGCAACCGGATCAACCCGGTTGCCCAGGTCGGGATCGCTCCCGGCGCCGGCAGCCTCAGCGTCCTTCCCGCCGGGGACCTGGCCGGAACGAGCCCGGCGGCGATGATCGGCAGCCAGGCGATGGCCAGCTTCCTGGAAGGCGTGAAGGCCACCTACGACCTCGTGATCGTCGACGGCTCGGAGCTCGAGGGCGTCTCGGACGCCTTCGCCCTGCTGGGGAAGGTCGACGGGCTGGTGATCGTCGGCCTCAGCGGGCGGGTGCGCCGCGACGTCGCCGAAGGTCTGAGACAGCGCCTGAGCGCCGCGAACGCGACGATCTACGGGGTCGTGGTGAACCGCGTCGGGCGCTCGCGGCGAGGGTTGCGGCGAGGCGCCAAGGCAAGCGCCGCCGCTCGTCCGGAGAGCCCCCAGAGCGCCGCTCCGGTGATCCCGGCCGACGCCGAGCTTGCGCCGGATGCCCGCGTAGAAGCCTGAGCCTCATGCTGTCGCCGCGAACCGTGCCATCGATCCGCGGCTCCCGTTCCGCGCGGGTCGACGCCACGCAGGCCACCGCGGCGCTCGCCGCCGCGGCCGGCGCTCTATTGGTGGGCGCCAGCGCGGCAAGCGGCCACGGCCCCATGGTGGGCGGCGCCCTGGTCGCCCTGATCTTCGGCGGCATCGCCCTCAGCACCTACCTCGACGACCCGATCAAGGCCTTCATCGGGCTCTGGCTGCTGATCGTCTTCACCACCCCCGTCTCCGCCGCCGTCGGGTACCAGACCGGGCCGGGGGAAATGATCCGCCAGGTGGACGAGCTCCTCGTCTTCGGGTTCGTCGCCCTCTCGCTGAGGAGGACGCTGCTCAGCGACGCTGCCTGGCCGCCGCTGCGGTACGTCGGCGCCGCGACGGGCGTCCTCGTCTTCGGCCTGATCTCTGCGTACGCCCACGGGGTGCCCGCGCACATCGCCCTGGTCGGGGCGGTGCTGGGGCTGAAGTTCTGGATCATGGTGATCGTCACCCTGATGCTCCCGTGGCGGAGAAGCGACGGCGACCGCGTCTACGTCGCGGTGATGTCCGTCGGGGTGCTGGTGGCGGTCCTGGGGATGCTCGACTACCTCACCCATGGCGCCGTCTCGCAGCTCTTCAACACCAGCAACTACAACGTCGAAGCCGGCGCCTACCGCTCCGACGCGGTGCACTCGATCTTCCCGACCCCGGGGGAATACAGCCTCTTCATGAGCCTTCTCTTCGCGCTCTCGTTCTCCCGCTTCGCCAGCCAGGCGCGGCGCCAGGATCTGCTCCTGACCGCCCTCTACGCCGTCTCGATCATCCTCTCGCTCCGCCTCAAGGGCTTCCTCTCGATCGCGGTCGTGGTCGCGATCGTCGGCGTGGTGCAGGGCTCGAGGAGCGCTCGGCGCGCCGTCGTCGCGCTGCTTCTCGGATCGGTCCTGATCGGCGGCGGCTACTACTTCGAGAAGGGCGTGATCGAAAAGCAGGTGGACACGTACACCTCGAACGAGAACACGGCCCGCTCGCGGCTCTACCGGACCGGTGAGAAGATCGCGGCGACGAACTTCCCGATCGGAGTCGGCTTCGGCCGGTTCGCAAGCTACCCCTCGCGGACGTCCTACAGCCCGGTGTACTACCAGTACCGGCTCAACGCGGTTTACGGGCTCTCGCCGGAATACCCGGCGTTCATCGACGACACCTCCTGGCCGAGCGTGATCGCCGAGACCGGCTACGGCGGGTTCGCCTTCTACGTCGCCGGCCTCCTGGCGTTGATCTGGGCGCTCGGGGCGCGCCTGCGACGGCTGGGGCGGAAGGACGGTTGGCTGCCGCTGGCGGCTCTCTGCGCGATCGCGGCGATCGTCGTCGATTCTCTGGGAGACCCGACGCTCTTTTCGTGGCTCGGCACGGCCACGCTGGCGCTGATCCTCGGCCCTGCCCTGTGCCGGGACGCCTCCTCCGGCGAAGAAAGGGGTTGACCTGGTGAAGCTGACCGCGCAAGAGCTGAAACGGCGCGAGGAACGCGCCTGCCTCGACTTCGACATCGTCATCGCGGGGGCGAAAAAGGCCGGCACCTCGACGCTCCTCAACCACCTCCTCTGCGCAAGCGGCGTGGCGGCGCTCCACCGCTCGGAGATGCCCTACTTCACGGAGGAGGGGGAGTACCGCCGCGGTCCCGAGGCCGCGATCGCCAAGTACTTCGGCGGTGAGGTCTCACCAACCGAGGTGAGGGTGGCCAAGGACTTCCTGCTCAACAAGCCGGAGGCGATGCCGCGGGTCCTCGCCGACTCGCCGCGGGCGCAGATCGTCGCGGTGCTCCGCGAGCCGGTCTCGCGCGCCTACAGCTCCTTCTGGTTCGCTCGCCGGCGGGGCTTCGAGCCGGAGAGCGATTTCGCGAAGGCGGTTGAGCGCGAGCTCGCGGGGAATCACCTGTCGCTGCCCCGGGGCGATCTGCGCGAACACGTTCGCGCTGGCGAATACGCGGACCAGCTGGAATCGCTGTTCGAGCGGATAGATCGCGATCGCGTCCGCGTCCTGCTGCTCGAGGACCTGCACGCCGATCCGAGAGGGATCGCCAACGAGCTGCTTGCCCCGCTCGGCGCGCGGATCCCCGCCGACGTGTCCCCGGCAAGCCGCTCGAACTCGTCAGCCCGGCCGCGGTCGACGGTGTTGGCGCGAATCGGCAGCTCGCCACGCGTGCGGAGCATGGTCAGGCCGTTCGTCTCGCCCTCGCTCCGGGGCTCGGCGGAGCAGCTGATACGGCGGGTAAACGACGTTCCTTTCAAGCCGCCGCCGATGGAGCAGGCCGCGCGCGAGCGGCTGGCCGCCCACTACGAACCTCAGATCGAGCGCCTCTCGGCGCTGATCGGGCGCGACCTCGATGGCTGGAAGCAAGGCTGAGCCGCTGCGGGCCGAGGGCCGGCTGGCGCTGCTGAGCGCCGGCACGGCTGAGCGCCGCGCCGCTGCTCGCCCCGAGGTCGAGGCTCTCGCCCGCGAAGTCGACTGGTCGCAGCTGGCCGGCCTGCTGCAGGCGCACAAGCTCTTGACCACGCTCGGCCCTCGCATCCTCGATCTCGCGGGGTCTCCGGACCCCGCTTTCGCGGGGCTCGTCGACAGGAGGCTCGAGGCCGGTCGGCAGCACGGCTCGTTCCTGCAGCTCGTCGGGTCGCGCGTGACCACGATGCTCGAAGCGGAGGGGATCTCCGTCGCGCCCCTCAAGGGGCCGAAGCTGAGCGAAGCGCTGTATGGGGACCCGGGGCGCCGGCTTTCCAACGACATCGACCTCCTCGTCGACCCTGATCGGCTGGCTGACGCGGTGGAGGTCATATGCGGCCTCGGTTATGAGAGGCCGACCGACTTCGTCTACCGCAATGGCTTGCCGTTGCTGCATTTCGCGCTGGTCCATCCGCGCAACGAGCTGCCGCCGGTGGAGCTTCACTGGCGCGTCCACTGGTATGAGGGGCGATTCGCGCGCGAGCTGCTGCTCCCCCCAATCGGCGCTTCTGGCGCCGACTGGCGCCCGGCGCCCGCGGCGGAGCTGGTGGAGTTGTTGCTTTTCTACGCGCGAGATGGCTTTGTCGGCCTTCGCTTGGCGGCCGACATAGGCGCGTGGTGGGACACGCGTGGCGACGATCTGCAGGACGGGGAAACGCAGGACATTCTGGTCAGCTACCCCGGGCTCGCCCGCCCCCTGGCGACGTCGCTGCAAGTCAGCGAGCGAATCGTCGGGCTCCCCGGCGCGCGGGTGTTGGGCGCGGCGCCCAAGCTGGGCTTCCGCGACCGCCTGGCAACGCGGATGGCCGACCCGGTCCCGATGGTCCCGGCCTCTCAGCAACACGCCGACATGGGCTTCATCGACGGGCTGCTGACGCCGACCCGGGACCTGCCGAAGTTCGCTCGCCGGCAGATCTTCATCCCGGCCGGCGTCTTTCGGGAGTACGCGAAGCACGAGGACTTCCGCGCGCGATCCTCGTTCGACTACGCGATCAGGGTGCTGGCCCGCTACGGATTGGCGGGACTACGCGCTTTGCGCAGGCCGGTCTACGCATGAAGCTCGCGATTCTCGGCAGCCGCGGCTACCCCAGCACCTACGGCGGCTATGAGACCCTCGTCCGGTACCTGGCTCCCTACCTCGTCGCGGCGGGCCACGACGTGACGGTGTATTGCCGCTCCCGCGATTCCGGCCGCCGGATCTGGGAGGTCGATGGCGTTCGCTGCATCGCCACCCGCGGCCGTGATTCGAAGTCGCTGTCCACGCCGACCTTCGGGCTCACCTCCGCCCTCGACGCGACCGCGCGCCGCTTCGACGCCGTGCTGATGCTGAACATCGCCAACGGCTTCTGGTGCCCCCTCCTCCGCGGGGCGCGGATCCCGATGGCGGTCAACACGGACGGGATCGAGTGGGAGCGCGGAAAGTGGAACAGGGTCGGCCGCGCCGTGTTCCGCGCCGGCGCGAAGGCAACGGCCGTGTCCGCCAACCGCTTGATCTGCGACTCGCGGGAGATCGGCGCGATCTGGCAGGACCTCTTCGGACGCGAGTCGACCTTCATCCCCTACGGGGCCCCGATCCTTGAGAACGTCGGACGGGAGGAGATCAAGCGGGCCGAGCTGCCGGACGAGCCGTACCTGCTGGTCGTCGCCCGGCTGGTCCCCGAGAACAACGTCGAGCTCACCCTCGACGCCCTCGACCGGCTCGGCGACGACGCCCCCCGGGCGGTGGTCGTCGGCGGCGCCAACTTCGACTCCCCGATCGAGCGGCGCCTGAAGGCCCTGCATGAGGGAGGGCGCGTCCATTGGCTGGGCCACGTCTCCAACCAAGACCTGCTTGCCGAGCTCTGGGCCAACAGCTCCGTTTACGTCCACGGCCACTCGGTGGGCGGCACCAACCCGGCGCTCCTGCAGGCGCTCGGCGCGGGGGCCCCCACCCTTGCCCTCGACACCCCCTTCAACCGCGAGGTGATCGGGCACCCCGACCAGCTCTTCGACCACGATCCAAACCGCCTCGCCGAGCGGATCCAGGCTGTCGTCGGCTCGGCGGACCTGCGGCGGGAGCTCGCCAGCAGGGGCCGGGAGATAGTCAGGGCGAGCTACATGTGGGATGACGTCTGCCGGGCCTATATGGAGACCCTGGAAGAGCTCGCCCGATGACCCGAGAAAACGGTTAGAGGCCGGCGATGAGAATCCTTCAGATCCACAAGTTCTTCTATCCCCACGCCGGATCCGAGACGGTGTTGTTCCACACCCGGAGGTTGCTGACGGAACGGGGGCATGAGGTCATCGATTTCGCGATGGAGCATCCGGAGAACGTCGAAAGCGATTACAGCGAGTACTTCCCTCGCCGGCGCGAGTACACCGATGGCGCTCGCCCCTTGCCGTTGCGGGCATGGGACGCCGCCGCCTCCGTTTACTCGGTCGGCGCCAGGCGCTCGCTCCGCCGCCTGCTCGAACGCGAGAAGGTCGACGTCGCCCATCTTCACATCGTCTACCACCAGTTGACGATGTCGGTGGTCGACGAGCTGGCGGCAGCGGGCATACCCGTGCTGATGACCCTTCACGACTACAAGATCGGGTGCCCTGCCTACGTCCTCTACCGGGACGGTGAGCCCTGCTACAAGTGCGCATCTGGAAGGGCCGCGGGTGTGGTGCGCCACAAGTGCGTCAAGGGATCTCGCGCCGCCAGCGTGATCGCGGGGGTGGAGGCGGTGGTCGCCCATCGGCTGCGGAAATACGACAAGGTCGACATGTACGTGTGCCCGAGCGGCTTTGCCGGCGAGATCGCGATTCGCGCCGGGGTCGACCCCGAGCGGGTGCGGGTGATCCCGAACTTCCTCCCCGACGACGAGGTGTGTGAGCCCGTCGACGGCCTCGCTGAGGAGCCCGAGTTCTTCTTCGCCGGGCGGCTGGAGGAGGTGAAGGGCATAGGAGAGTTGCTGGAGGCCTTCGAATCGGGGTCGGCCGGCATCGGGAGGCTGGTCGTCGCCGGCGCTGGCGGGGATCTCGAGGGCCGCGTCAAGGAGGCCGCGGAGCGGACGCCGGCGATCGACTACCGGGGTCGCCTGACGCGCGACGAGGTCCGCGAGCAGCTGCGCCGCTCGCGCGCCGCGGTGCTGCCGTCGCGGTGGAACGAGAACAACCCGATGAGCATCCTCGAGGCCCGGAGCCTCGGGGTCCCGGTCATCGTCAGCGACCGCGGCGGGCTGCCGGAGATGGTCAGCGACGGCGCCGACGGTCTCGTCGTCAAGGCGGGTGATTCGGCGGGGCTGCGGCGGGCGATGACGACGCTGGCCGAGGACCGCGAGCTGGCCGAGCGCTTCGGAGCGGCGGGACGCGAGCGCTTCCTCAGGCAGAACACGGCCGAGGTTCATTACGCCGCCCTGGTCGGCGCCTATGACGAGGTGCTCGCGGCTACCGGCGCGCCGGTTTCAGCGTGACGATCTGAGCGGTTCCCGCCCGGAGGGGGAGGCGGAACGCTCCATCCTCGTGCTTCAGCGGCGTGGCGGGGGGGCGCAAGGAACCACCGGGGCCGAGCGGCTTGCCGCCGAACCAGATCCCGCCTCTGGCGTGGATGGAGGGAGCGCGGAGCAGGCGGGTGGAAGCCGCCGCGTAACCGGATGCTGAGATCGCGATGCTCGTTCTTCCTCGCGGGAGGAAATCGATCACGGCGAGGGTCAGCTTCCCGTTGCGGCGTCGCGTTGCGTATGCGGTGATGTTCCCGCCTTCGGCTTGAGCGCCCCCGAGTTCGACCCGCGTGAAGCGGCCCCCCTCCAGGTACGTCGCCGCGAGCAGGCCCGAGTAGACGGGGCGGGGGAGGGGGTGCTGGGAGCGGCTGCCGCGTGGAATGCAGATCGGGCTGAAGCTGTAGGCGGAGCAGTGGCCGAATTTCCCGTGGAAGTTCAGGCCCGAGACCCCGGCGCTCGCGGCCCGCAGCGACCAGTCCAGCGCCCACAGCGCGCTCGCGAAGACGGGGCTCGTGTCGGGCCCTCCCGCGGCGTTGCACGAGGTCGTGGTGTTGGTCTCGCTGAACACGGTGGGGCGATGGGCGATCGCGCCGGCGCTGGTCAGCCTCGCGATCACGGTGTCCTCGTATTCCCGCACCGCCGGAACCAACAGTTCTCGCGCGGTGGGGAGAGGCGTCGGCGCGCAGCGACCGTCCGGAAGGTTGTATGCGGTCGAGTAGTAATGATGAGTGAATTCCCTGAACGGGGACGGGTCCACGGCGGCGATCTCCGGCAGCCAGACGTGCGATGACGGAGCGAATGAGAGGTCAGGTCCCGCGAGTTCGACCCCCGGGGCCGATGCCTCGATGTGGGCGCGGTAGACGTCGAGCTCCCGCAGGTAATCGCCAACGCCGTAGGTGGGCTTCCTCAGCCTCTTGCCCGAGGTGCCGAAGGCGTTGGGCTCGTTCCCGATCTCGATCGCCTTCAACCGTGGCCCGAGGATCCTGGCGGCCGCTTGCGCCTCGCTCCCGGCTCTGCGGGGATCGAAGTGACCGAGGTTGACCGTGAGGACCGCGCGCCAGCCGGCCGCGTCGAGCAGCTGCCGGAGGCGCTCGAGGTCGACCGGCGTCAGCGAGCTGGTTGCCCATTCCGGCTTCGCTTCCGCTCCCGCGGTCCACCAGGCGCGGTCGGCGGAATTGCCGCCGACGCGCAGGGTCGCGGGCCCGAGCCTTCGCATCAGGGCCACGAGAGACCGATCCTTGGCAGTGATGACCTCGCTCGTCAGCTGGGAGGTCTCGATCGAGAGGCCGATCGCCCCCCGCTGAAACAGCTGGGATCGCTGCTCAGGGAAGACCCGAAGCCACAGCGCCGCAGTTTGGTCCTCGGCTCCCGATCCAGATCCTCTGGTCGCCAGCGCGAGGATGGCGACCGCCAGGCTGGCGCCCACCGCGGCCACGGCCGCGGCTCGGCTCACGCCCGTGGCGAATGCTCGGCGCCGGGAGCCTTCATGTCGGTCAACCGAGCCCACGTCTCGTCCAACTTACTCACCAACTGGGCCGGCAGCCTCTCCTCCATCTCCGCCCGCAGCTCGGCCGCGCGGTCGGTGGCGGAGACGATCTCCTCGGCGTAGGACTCGGTCCGGGGGCTCGCTCTCAGCTCGCAGAAGGCGAGGATCTCGGCGACGGTCTCGCCTGGGCGCTGCGCCAGCTTCTCGTAGGGAACGAGATGCGCGCCCGGATCGCTCTCGGCGAGCTGGGCTGATTCGCGCATGCTGACGATCCACTCCACGGCGGCGCGCGCATAGTGGTCGCTCTCCGCCCCCAAATCGAGCTCCGCCAGATCTTGGTGGCGACCCTTGCTGACCGCCTGCTCCCAGAGGACCTTCCACTTTCGATCATCGACCCCCCACCAGTCCTCCCTCTCGTTGCCGTGCGTGGAGGACCATCCCGACACCGATTTGAGGGTTGACCAGGGAGACCGGACCGCGACGAGGAACCGCGCGTCGGGGAAGATCGCCCGCGCGAATTCCGAGCGGAAGACGAGCTCGGGGTACTTGTCGACGACCCGGCGCGACCGGCTCAGCCGCAGGTACCACGCGAAAAGCGCGCGGCAGCGCGCGATGGCCTCCGGATCCGCGTCTTTCGCGTCCAGGTACAGCCGGCCGGCGCGCGAAGCGTAGGAGCCGATGATGTCCTCGTCCGGCCTGACTACGTGCCACATCGCCTTCGGCTCGTTGAGGAAGCCGACGTCCGGGTGGGCGGCGAGGATGCGGCCGAGCAGGGTGGTCCCGCTTCTTCCCATCCCGACGATGAAGATCGGCCGGTCCACGGGCGCCGGGGACCGCTTTGCGGCGTGGCGCAGGTTGGCGAAGACCACGGGGTTCCACCATTGGCCTGTGGTCGTGGCTGGACGCCCCTCGAAGAGGCTGTATCCGATCAGTCTCGAGACCGCTCGCCCCGGTGCGATGCGGACAAAGCGGGAGTCCAGTTGCGCGACCATCGGTCGCGGCAGTCTATAAGCCGTTAACCGCCGGAGAGGGTGCTGAAAAGGTATTAACCAGATGGTCTCGGTAACCGACTCCGTACGGGGTCGGCGTCCCCGAATAGTCCTTGATTAGGGCGGGGCCCCGGTAGCAGTCACCCGTGTACCAGGCCCAGGCGAGGTAGGAGACGCCGTTGGCGTCGGCCCACGGCAGCAGGTGGTCGAGCATTTCGTGGGTGCAGTCCTTCTCGCCAACCTCGGTGAGCACAACCGGGACCTGATGCGCGACGACGCCGATGTTCCTCGAGTAGCCGCCGAAGACGCCATAGGCGTGGATCGAGGCGGCGAGCTGGCCGGCCGGGTCCTGCGGCCGCTGGCGCAGCCATTCTTCCCCGGCCAGGCTGGCCCAGTTGAGCCCGGCGACGAGGACCGGCTGGGTGGCGCCGGTGCGGCGGACCGCGTTGACCAGCTGCTGCATCCCCGCCGCTTGATAGCCCCGCGGCATGGCGCAGCCGTCCCGGAGGCAGGTCCAGGAAATTTCGAATGGCTCGTTGTAGAGGTCGAACAGCAGCGCGTGGTCGTCCTTGAAGTAGGAGGCGAGGGATTCCCAGAAAGCCGGAGAGTGGTCGGCGTCGGCCATTTCGAAAAAGTCTTCGTAGCCGGAGCCGAGGTGCGACAGCGTCGTCCCTGGAGCGTTCCAGTGGAGATCCAGGATCGCGTACATCCCGAAGGCGTGGAGCCGATCGACGAACTTCTTGATCGCGGCGTGGTAGGCGTCGACGTCGGTGGGGGCCCCGTTGATCCCGAGCCAGCAGTCCTCGTTCATCGGGATACGGACGGCGTTGACGTGCCAGGCCGCCATGCTCGCCAGGGCCGCGTCGTCGGTGGGGCTGACGAAGGCCTTGCCGTACAGGCACGACCACATCGTCCCGGAAAGGTTCACCCCGTGGAGCAGCACGGTGCTGCCGCTGCCGTCAACCAGGCGGTTGCCTTCGACAGCGATTGACAGCCCCGGGGCGGTCCCGATCACCGGGATTTCCGATTCCGGTAGTTCCGGTTCGACTGGTGCTTCGGGTTCGGCTGGGGCTTCGGGTTCAGCCGGCGGTTCGGCTTCTGCCGGCGGTTCGGACGAGACGGGCGGTTCGGACGAGACGGGCGGTTCGGCTTCTGCCGGCTGTTCTTCAACTGGCGGTTCGGGTCGAGCGGGTTGATGTGACCCAGGCGATGATGGTTCATGCCCCGGGGATTGCGAGCTGGGGCCACCGCCATGGTTGAGCTTGGCCGACGCCGTCGACTCACCCGCGTCGGCCGCGCCATTGGATTCGGCGCTCGGCCCACTTGGTTCGTAGCGCACGATCAAGCGCGAGGCCTGCGAGCACCCGAGCTTCCGCCGCAGCCGCTCGACCCGCCGCCGCAGCCTCTTCTTGGTTGCGGCGGGCAAGGGACGCCGATGACCCTCAGCGCCGCGCAGGCGGGCCTGCGCGTGTTTGATCACCGCTTTGGTTTTGGCCGCGCGGGGGCAATCCGCGCGATGGGCCTTTGCGGCGGCCCCGGCGCCCCCTGGTGCCGCGAGCGCGGTCACCAGAAGGATTACCGTGGCTAGGCACGTTGTACGAAGTAAATGGTGACCGTTCGAGATCGACCTGGACGAATGTTGCTTTCGCGCTTCCACCGGCCACCTTTCGGCGGGGAAGAAGGACTTCTGAGGCAACCAATCGAAAGCTGGACGTTCGTTATCCGTCCCTATCGTCAATATCGGGGGTTGACCCGTTGCGGCTGGCGCTAGTCCTGTGGAAAGGCGACATCGGCGGCGCCGAGGTGCTGAGCCTCTCGCTGGCCGAGCAGTTTCGCCGCCGGGGGGTGGAGGCGACGGTGGTCTTCATCGAGGGTCCCGAACCCCTGGGCAGCCGCCTGGACGAGCTTGGGCTGCCTCATCGCAGCATCGGGCTGCAGCGGGGGCGGCACGTCTTGCGGCACCCGTTCAGGTACGCCCGGGAGGTAACCCAAGCGGGCCCTGACGGGGCCCTGCTGGTGACCTGCGGCTACATGGGGGCGGCGCTTCGCGCCGGTGGGTACAAGGCGCCGATCGTCGCCGTGGAGCATGGCGACGTCCTCTACGAGAAGCGCCGGCGCCCGCTTCGCTGGTGCGCCCGGCGCGCCGGCGCCTGGGCTGACGACGTCGAGGTGGGGGTCTCGGAGTTCATCGTCGATTGGCTCACCGCGGATCCACACGCCGACGACGTGCGCTGCATCTACAACGGCATCGATTTGAACGTGCCGGAGGCGCCTTCTCACCCTGGGGGGTCAGCCCGGACCTCCGAGGAATGCGCCCTTGCCTTCGCCGGCCGTCTCGTCTTCGGCAAGGGCGCCGACTACCTGCTTCAGGCGCTTGCCGAATCCCGCCGCTCCGCTCAGATGCACCTGACGATCGCGGGAGACGGCCCCGAGGGCCCGCGGCTGGAGTCGCTCGCGCGGGAGCTGGGGCTGTCGGGTTCGGTCACCTTCGCCGGGCTGGCGCATGAGATGGCGAGGTTCTGGCAGACATGCGACGTCGCCGTCGTCCCCTCCGCCGAGTTCGTCGAGGCCTGCCCGATGGTCCCCCTCGAGGCGATGGCCGCCGGCAAGCCCGTGATCGCCACCGCTAACGGCGGCCTTCCGGAGCTGGTCATCGATGGCGAGACCGGGACGGTGGTCCCGCCCGGAGACCCCGTGGCGCTGGCCAGGGCGATCGAGCGCTACGCCGGCGACAGGGAGCTGCGACAGAGGCATGGCTCGGCCGGCAGGGCAAGGGTGGTGGAGAGGTTCGGCATCGAGCGCTGCGCCGGCGAGTACCTCGAGATCTTCCGGAACCCCCCGGCGCGCCGATGACGCGCGGCCAGTGACTGACAGGGCCAAATGGTCGTTGGCAGCCTGCCTATGCTCCCTGCTCGGTTTCGCGACCCTTGCCTCGTTGACCTACGGCGGCGGATCGTTCGGGTCGCTGGACGCGCGGATCCTCCACTGGCTCTACGGCTACAGGCACACCGAGTGGGAATCGCTTGCGCACCTGCTGTACGGGCTCGCAAACCCGCTCCCGCAGTTGGTGCTCTTGGCTGGGGCGTCGGCTATCGCCTGGCGCCGGGGCCTGCGTCGCCACGCGCTTGCCGCCGCCGTGCTCGTCGTCGGCGCCGACCTCACCACTCAGCTGCTGAAGCTGGCGCTGTCCCACCCGCGCTACCAGCCGATCCTCGGCTTCTGGCAGATCAACCCGACCTCTTTCCCCAGCGGCCACTCCACCGCGGCCATGTCGATGGCGCTGGCATACCTGCTGGTTGCGCCTGTCGCCTGGCGGGCGGCGGTTGTCACCCTCGGCGGGGCCCTGGTCCTCGGCGTCGGGTGCTCCGTCGTCCTTCTCCACTACCACTATCCGAGCGACGTTCTCGGTGGCTGGCTGGTCGCCGCCGCCTGGTTCTTTGCGATCGTCGCCTGCTTGCCGCCTGATGCTCAGGCGCCCTGGTCTTCCCAGGGCCGGAAGCGAGCGCCTTCCGCGGTCGTTGATCGGTTGTGAAAGCAGAGTCGCCCTCATCGCTTTCGCCGGTTCCCGCTGCGGCCTTCGCGGGAGTCTTCGATCCTCGCGGGACGGAGGCGGGGCGAGTCATCAGGCGCCGCGCCCCGGCGGCGCTGGCGCCCGCGGAGCGGGCCGGAGGGATGGAGGATGGCGCCCTCACGCTGGCCTGGACGCGGGGCATCGCGCACACCCCGCTCCAGGGGCGGAGGCTCCTCTGCTGGCTCGACGGGCGCATCTACAACCAGCCGGATCTGGTTGACGAGCTGGGACTGCCTGCCGACACGGATGCCCCCGCCCTGCTGGCGGAGGGATACGCGGCGCGCGGGGCGCCGCTGCTCGAGCGGCTGCGGGGGGACTTTTCCTTGCTGCTCTGGGACCCTGCCGCGGGGACCGGGATCCTGGCCCGCGACCAGCTCGGCGGCCGCGCGCTCTACCTCCACCGCTCCGGCGGCGTCGTCACCTTCGCGACCGAGCTCGCCAACCTGGTCGAGCTGCTGCCGAGCCGGCCGCCTCCCGACGAGGTCGCCGTCGCCCACTGGCTGCTGCCCTCGGTGCTCCCGGAAGAGCGGACGCTCTTTGCCGGGATCGAGGAAGTGCCGCCAGCGACCTGCCTGACGCTCGGGCGCGACGGAGTAACGGCACGCCGTTACTGGGCGCCGCGCTTCGAGCAGCGGCGCGGCCTCTCCCTTGCCGAGTCGAGCGCGCAGACCCGGGAGCTGCTCACCCGGGCGGTTGAGCGGCGGGCAGGGCCGGCGGAAGCGAGCGGGGTCCTGCTCAGCGGCGGCATCGACTCCGCCAGCATCGCCGGGATCTCCTGCAGCCAGCTCGCCGAGGAGCGGCGGCCGCGGCGCGCCTATTCCGCCGTCTTCCCCGGTTTTCCCGAGATCGACGAGGGGGCGCTGATCGCCTCGGTCGCTGCCCACAACGGGCTGGTGGCGACGGCGATCGAGACCGAGCCCGGCGGTCTGCTGGCAGCGGCCGCTCCATACATAGAGACCTGGGGCACGCCGCCGCCGACCCCGAACCTGAGCTTCCTGCGGCCGCTGCTGGACCGCGCCGCGGCCGAGGGCGTTCGCTTCCTCCAGGACGGCGAGGGAGGCGACGCGGTCTTCTGGTACTCGGCGCCGCTCCTGGCCGAACGGGTGCGACATGGGCGGTTGCTCTCCGCTTGGTCGCTCGCCGGCAGCTTCCCCGAGTACGGGGTGCCGACCACCTGGCGCACGCGGGTCGCGCAGCTGCGGCAGTGGGGGCGCAGGCGCGACTTCTCGCCCTCGGCGCAGCCCTGGCTCGCGGTCGACCCCAGCCTGCTCGAGCGACGCGAGCCGGAGCCCCTCGCCGCGGGGCCGGCGTGGTGGACGGCCAAGGTCGCCGGCATCCTCGGCCCGGGCTCGCGGATGGCCCACGACACGACGCGCCGCAACGGCGCCCTCAGCGGCATCGAGCCGCGCCACCCGCTGCTCGACGTCGATCTGATCGAGGGCGTCCTCTCCTTCCCGCCGGAGCTGGCCTTCGAGCGGCGCTTCAACCGCCCGGTGCTGCGCGAGGCGGTCACCGGGCTCGTGCCCGACGAGGCGCGCCTGCGCCCCTACAAGAGCAACTTCGATCCGGTCATCGTCGCCGGCATGGACGCCGACCTGCCCTTGGTGGAGGCGCTGCTGGGCCCGGGAGCGCACGTCGGCGCCTATACCGATCGCACCGCTCTGACCGCTCATCTCGCCGCCCCGCCGCAGCCGCTCGGCGCCCGCCGGGCGTGGGCGATGTCGCTCTGGTACCTGGCGACGATGGAGTGCTGGTTGCGCCTTCAAGCCGGCGAAGAGGCGCTGCCCGCAGGCGCCCTCCACAGCTTTGGTACGCCCGGCTACTCATTTTCGAGTCTTTGACGAACCGATTGGTACTTTTTCCCCACCACCGACCGCTCGAACTCCCCCTAGCATTGAGGGCATGAATAAAAACGCTCTCAAATACGAGCGGCCGACCGTGGTGGACCACGGTTCGCTGGCTCAGCTCACGGCAGCACTTGACGTGGGCGGCCCGGCGGACACGCACGTGTTCCATCCGCCCGGTCATAGCTGTCCCACCAGCGGCGCGCCTTCCAAAGGCTGCAAATAGTTCGCTGGTCCGGCAAGTAGCGAGATCGACCGGCGGTCGTCACGAGGGACGGCCGCCGGGCGAACTCGTTAGAGCAGTTCCTGGCTAGAGCAGTTCCCGGAGGTATGCGGCGAGAGCATCGGCCGCTTCGGATCCCGGCCGGGGGCCGACCCGCGCACGCAGGAAGGGGACGCGCTCGGCGATGCGTCCGCAGAGGTCGAGCTGACCCTGCAGGCGAGCGGGATCGCGGACGACGTCGTTGAAGGTGCTGCCGAGAAGCTCCCACGGGTCCGCCTTGCCGGCGCTGGCCGCGAGCGTGCCCGGCTCATCGCCGCGCTCGAGCATGCAGACGGCCTGGAGCGGCAGCGGCCCCGCGGCGGTCTCCACCAGATAGCGCGTCTCGTGCTCGTCGGCGACGACCACCTCGCGCAGGGCGCCGCGGGTGTCTTCCCGCAGCAGGTCTCGGGCGCCCTCGCGGACTTTCGCCGTCGCGAATGCCGGATGCGCCAGGAGCCGGTCGCCCGCGAGCTCGACCGCCACCGAATCGTCGGCGAGGAAGCCGGCGCCACCGAGGTGCATGTTGAGGGCCAGGGTCGACTTGCCGAGGCCGCTGCCGCCGGCGAGGAGGACGGCGCCGCCGCCGATCTCGACCGCGCTCGCGTGGAAGACCTCGAGCCCGCGCAGCAGCGCCGCGAAGGGGAGGACCTGGCCGATCAGGTAGCGGCGCCAGTCCCAGGCGTCTTCGTGGGCGGGGTCGAGGTGCAGGGCAACTCGGTCGCCAGCGGCGGCGAGGACGAAGACGCCGGCCCCGAAGAGGAAGAAGCGGTAGCCGCGCTCCGCATCGCGGTCGATCGTTAGGCCGAGGGTCCCGTCGGGGTAGTGCCACTCCTGCAACCGCTCGGCGCCCGCGAAGGGATCGGCGGGCTCGGACGCGAGCGCCAAGGCGATGCCGCGGTCGCCGCCCGCCTCGGCCCCGCCCGGCTCCAGCCCTGGGAGGGGGAACCCGCTGCGCAGGGAGAGGCCAAAAGCGGTGCCGATCCACGTCGATGTCTTCCTCGGCGGCACTGCCACAGAAACGAGCCCGCCACTCTGCCCCTTGCGCTTCGACTGGAATCTTTGTCCAGTCGCCGGGAGAGCGCTCTCGGCAGCGGGAAGCGGACCGACAAGTAAGGGAGGAATACGCAAAACCCGGTAGATCCGCCGGCACGGCGGCCTTCCTCCCGGGCACCCGGTAGGAGAGATTGACCGCACCCGCAACCCAACCCGTGAGGGGACGACCCCGCGTCCACGGACGCTCGATCTGCGTCGACGGCCGCAAGCTGCACGTCAAGGGCGTCACCTACGGCACCTTCCGCGAGCGCGACGGCGAACCGTTCCCCGATCCCGAGCGGGTGCGCGAGGACTTCGAGGCGATGGCCGCGGCGGGGGTGAACGCCGTGCGCACCTACGTGCCGCCGCCGCTCTGGCTGCTCGACCTCGCCCACCAGCAGGAGCTCTACGTGATGCCCGGCCTCGCCTGGGAGCAGCACGTCGCCTTCCTCGACGACCCCGAGCTGACAGCCCGGATCGTCGCACGCGCCGCCCACCAGGTCACCGAATTCGCTGGCCATCCCTCGATCCTCTGCTGCGCGATCGGCAACGAGATCCCGGCCGGGATCGTCCGCTGGCACGGCAAGGAGCGCATCGAGCGCTTCCTCGAGCAGCTCTTTTGGGCGGCGAAGGCCCAGGACCCCGAGGGCCTCTTCACCTACGTCAACTTCCCCTCGACCGAGTACCTGGAGCTGCCCTTCCTCGACCTCGCCGCCTACAACGTCTTCCTCGAGCAGGAGGAGACCTACGAGGCCTACCTGGCGCGCCTGCAGAACCTCTGCGGCGACCGCCCGCTGCTCGTCACCGAGGTCGGGCTCGACAGCCGCGGCAACGGCCGCGAGGCGCAGGCGGCGGCGCTGGAGTGGCAGGTCGAGCATGCCTTCGGAACCGGCGCCGCCGGGGTCTTCGTCTTCAGCTGGACCGACGAGTGGCACCGCGGCGGCAACGAGGTGCGCGACTGGGACTTCGGCCTGGTCGACCGCGAGCGGCGGCCGAAGCCGGCGCTGACCGCGGTGCGGGATGCCTACGCGAGGGTCCCGTTCGGCAGCGAGGACGAGTGGCCGCGGGTCTCCGTCGTGGTCTGCACCCATAACGGCGCCGCCACCCTGGAGGAGTGCCTGGAGGGAGTGGCGGGGCTGACCTACCCCGACTTCGAGACGATCGTCGTCTGCGACGGCTGCGGCGACGGCTCCGCCGCGATCGCCCGGCGCCACGGCGCCACCGTGATCGAAACCAAGCACCGCGGCCTCAGCGCCGCCCGCAACGCCGGCACGCTCTGCGCCGGCGGCGAGATCGTCGCCTTCCTCGACGACGACGCCTACCCGGACTCCGACTGGCTCCACTACGTCGCCGCCGGCCTGCGCGAGCCCCGGCACGGCGGCGTCGGCGGCCCCAACATCCCGCCCGAGGACGGGCGCACCGCCGAATGCGTCGCCGCCGCCCCCGGCGGGCCGATCCACGTGCTCGTCTCCGACCGCGAGGCCGAGCACGTCCCCGGCTGCAACATGGCCTTCCGCAAGCGGGCGCTGGAGGAGATCGGCGGCTTCGACGAGCGCTTCCACGTCGCCGGCGACGATGTCGACCTCTGCTGGCGCCTGCAGGAAGCGGGCTGGAAGCTCGGCTTCAGCGCCGGCGCCGTGGTCATGCACCGCCGCCGCGACTCGGTCCGCCGCTACCTGCGCCAGCAGTACGGCTACGGCAAGGCGGAGGCGCTGCTCGAGCGCAAGTGGCCGCAGCGCTACAACCGCGCCGGCTCCTCGCGCTGGTCGGGCCGGATCTACGACGCCCCCGCGGCGGGCTCGCCCCGCCGGCGCGGGATGGTCCGCTACGGCACCTGGGGGAGCGGGCTCTTCCAGTCGATCTACGAGCCGGCTCCCAGCCGCCTCGACGGCGTCCTGCTCGCGCCCGAGTTCCTGCTGGTCCTGCTCGCCCTCCTCGACGTCGCCGTCCTCGGGGCCCTCTGGGCGCCGTTGCTGCTGTCCCTGGTACCGCTGGTGGCCGGGCTGGGGGCGCTCGGCTGGCGGGCGGCGGCGAGCGGGGCAGAGGCGGTGCCGGCGGCGCCCGGGCGCTCGCGCTGGGAGACGGCGCGGCGGCGCTGCCTCGTCGCCACCCTCTTCCTCCTGCAGCCGCCGGCCCGCCTCTGCGGGCGGCTGCGCAACGGGCTCTCCCCCTGGCGCCGGCGCCTGGCTCCCGGGGCGGCCTGGCCGCGGCCGCGCACGGTCGAGCTCTGGAGCGAAGCGTGGCGCTCGCCGCAGGCCTACCTGCAGGCGCTGCAGGACGCGCTCGCCGCCCGCGGCGGCTATGTCCGCAGCGGCGGCCCCTTCGACCGCTGGGACCTCGACCTGCGCGCCGGTCCCCTGGGCGGCGTCAAGCTGCGCACCGTGGTCGAGGAGCACGGCTCGGGCAACCAGCTGCTGCGGGCGCGGATCTGGCCGCGGGCCTCGGCCAAGGGCGCGGCGGTGGTCCTGCTGCTGGCGGCGCTCGCGGCCTGGGCCCTGGCCAGCGGCGAGCTGGAGGCGGGGGTCGCCTGCGCCGCGGCGCTGATCGTCGTCGTCGGCTTCGGCGTCGAGGGCTGCGCCACCGCGATGAGCCTCGCCCTCTCCGAGCTCGAGCCCGAGGCGGAGATCGCGCGGCGCGCGGCGGAGGTACCCGCGCCCGAGCCCGAGGCGGTCGAGCCACGGGCCCTGCCGGCTCCGCGCACTGCCGTCCTCGAAGAGGTGCGGCGATGAGCGTGATCCCGGAGCGGCTGCGGCGGCGCCACGAGGCCGCCGAGGGCGAGAAGCCGAGCGCCTGGGCGCTCTGGAAGGCGCTGCCGCGGACCAAGCCCTACCTGCGGCCCTACCGCAAGACGCTGATCGCGGTGGTCGCCCTGACCGTCCTCACCGCCGTCTTCGGCCTGGCCGAGCCCTGGCCGCTGGCGATCATCCTCAACAACGTCCTCGAAGACCAGCACACCAGCGGCCTCCTCCGCGTCGTCTTCGGCGACGAACCCACCGTTTGGATCATCCTGGTGACGATGGTGGTCGCCCGCTTCCTGATCACCGCGATCGGCAACGCCTTCACGGTCGCCAACCACTACCTCGGCTCGAAGATGGAGCAGAACATGATCCTGGACCTGCGCAGCGACCTGTTCGCGCACATCCAGCGCCTCTCGCTGACCTTCCACGACGAGCGCCGGACCGGGGCGCTGATGAGCCAGATCAACAACCAGGCGGCGGCGGTGGGGAACATCGTCATGGTCGTGCCGCCGATCGCCGAATCGCTCCTGACCCTAGTCGGGATGTTCGTCATCGCCACCCTGATCGACTGGCAGCTCGCCCTGCTCTCGCTGATCATCCTGCCGCTGCTCTATTGGTCCTTCGGGCTCTACGGGCGGCGGATCGTGCCGCGCCTGCAGCGGGTGCAGCAGCTGGAGTGGCAGTCGCTCTCGATCGTCCACGAGGCGATGTCGATGCTGCGGGTGATCGTCACCTTCGGCCGCGAGGAATACGAACACCAGCGCTTCCGCGAGCAGGGGCAGACGGCGGTCGACGAACGCGTCAAGCTGACCGTCAGCCAGAGCCTCTACACGCTCGGCGTCCAGACCACGACCGTGGCCGGCACCAGCCTGATCCTCGGCGTCGGGGCCTGGCACGTGATGCAGGGCAAGATCTCGCTCGGCGAGCTGATCGTGCTGATGACCTACATCGGCTCGGTCTACGCGCCGCTGGAACAGCTCAGCCTCACGGTGGGGACGGTCCACGAGCAGCTGGTCCAGTTCAACGCCTCGCTCGACCTCCTCGACACCGAGCCGGAGGTGGTCGAGAGGCCCGGCGCGGTCGCGCTCGGGCGCGCCAGCGGCCGCGTCACCGCGCAGGGGGTCAGCTTCGCTTACAAGGGGCGCAAGTCGACCCTCTCGAACCTCTCCTTCCACGCCCGCGCCGGCGAACGGGTCGCGATCGTCGGCCACACCGGCGCCGGCAAGAGCACGCTGATGAGCCTGCTGGTCCGCTTCTACGACCCCGGGGCGGGGCGGATCGAACTCGACGGGGTCGACCTCCGCGACATCCAGCTGCAATCGCTGCGCGAGCAGATCAGCGTCGTCCTCCAGGAGCCGCTGCTCTTCTCGGGGACGATCGAGGAGAACATCCGCTACGGCAAGCTCGGCGCCAGCGAGGAGGAGGTGCGGGAGGCCGCCAGGGCCGCCAACGCCGACGACTTCATCAGCCGCCTCCCCGACGGCTACGCGACGACGATCGGCGAGCGCGGGGCCCAGCTCTCCGGCGGCGAGCGCCAGCGGATCTGCGTCGCCCGCGCCTTCCTCAAGGACGCGCCGGTCCTGATCCTCGACGAGCCCACCTCCTCGATCGACTCGAAGACCGAGCGGGTGATCCTCGACGCCCTCGACGACCTGATGGTCGGGCGGACCTCGTTCATGATCGCCCACCGGCTCTCGACCGTCCGCCACGCCGACCAGATCTTCGTTCTCGAGCAGGGGCGGATCGCCGAGCGCGGCAGCCACGAGGAGCTGATCGCCGCCGGCGGGATCTACGAGCAGCTGTACGAGGCGCAGACGCGCGAGCGGCGCAAAAGGCAAACGGTCGCGTCCACCGCATGAACGCCCCGGCTCAGCAGCAGCGGCCCAGGGTCGTCCTGCTCGGGATGATGAGCAAGATGCCGGTCGCCGGCGTCGTCTGGCAGTACCTCCACTACCTGCTCGGCTTCGAGCGGCTCGGCTACGAGGCCTACTACGTCGAGGCGCACGGGCGCACGCCCTCGATGCTGATGGAGAGCGGCGAGACCGCCGACGCCTCCGGCCGCGCCGCCGCCTTCATCGCCACGATCATGCGGCGCTACGGGCTCAGCGACCGCTGGGCCTACCGTGCCCTGCACCGCGACGGCCGCTGCTTCGGGATGGCCGAGCGCCGGCTCGAGCGGCTGCTCGGCTCGGCGGAGCTGATCGTCAATCTGCACGGCGGCACCAAGCCGCTGCCGGAGCTGACCGCGACCGACCGGCTCGTCTACCTGGAGACCGATCCGGTCCAGCTGCAGCTCGAGCTGGCGGAGGGCTACGAGGCCTCCTACGAGTTCCTCGAGGCACACGCCGCCTTCTTCACCTTCGCCGAGAACTACGGGCAGGCCGACTGCCTGCTGCCGGTCTCCGAGCGCTTCCGCTTCGAGACGACCCGCCAGCCGGTCCTGCCGGAGCTCTGGGAGACGGCGCGGCCGCCCGCCCACGACCGCTTCACCACGATCGGCAACTGGAGCCAGCCCTGGCGCGACGTCTCGATGGACGGCGCCGTCTACAGCTGGAGCAAGGACCGGGAGTTCAAGAAGCTGCTCGACCTGCCGGCGCGGGTGGGCCCGCGCCTCGAGCTCGCCCTCAGCTCCTACGAGGACGCCGACCGCGAGCTGCTGGAGCAGCATGGCTGGCGGGTGCGGCGGGCGATGGAGTTCTCGACCGACCTCGTCGCCTACCGCGATTACATCGCCGCCTCGGCCGGCGAGTTCACCGTCGCCAAGGACCAGAACATCCGGTTTCGGACGGGCTGGTTCAGCGACCGCAGCGCCACCTACCTGGCCTCAGGCCGGCCGGTGATCACCCAGGACACCGGTTTCGGCCACGCCCTCCCAACCGGCGAGGGCCTCTTCCCCTTCGCCGGCCAGGGGGACGTCACCGAGGCGGTCGCGCGGATCGACCGCGAACCGGAGCGCCACCGGCAGGCGGCGCGGGACCTGGCGCTCGAGTTCTTCACCCCGGAGGTGGTGCTGGGGAAGATGCTGTCCCACCTGGGGATGCGGGTCCCGGGCCGGCGCGGCGAGGTTCCGCGCGGCCCCTTCCCCTTCGGGATGTCGCTGGAGCCGGTCTCCCGGCGGCCGACCCGGCTGGCGCCGGCGACGCTGGAGGCGATCGAGGCGACGGCGCCCTCGGCGCCGGTGTCCGAGGCCGGGGAGCCGGTGGCGAGCGTCGTCGTCGTCTCCTTCGACAGCCTCGCCTTCACCCGCCTCTGCCTGGAGTCGGTGCTGGCCAATACCGGCGCGCCGGCCTTTGAGCTGATCGTCGTCGACAACGCCTCCGGCGACGGCAGCCGCGAGCACCTGGAGAAGCTGGCCGCCCGCGACGCCCGGGTCACCCTGCTCGCCAACGATGAGAACGCCGGCTTCCCCGCCGCCTGCAACCAGGGGCTGGCGGCGGCGCGGGGGCGGGTGCTGGTCCTGCTCAACAGCGACACGATCGTCCCGCCGGGCTGGCTCTCGCGGCTCGGCTCCCACCTCGAAGCGGGGGCTGACCTGGTCGGGCCGGTGACCAACCGGATCGGCAACGAGGCCGAGGTGCCGGTCACCTACGAGACCTACGGCGACTTCCTCCGCGAAGCGGCCTCGCGGGCGCGGATGCGGCGGGGGGAGACGATCGAGATCCCGACGCTGACGATGTTCTGCCTGGCGATGCGGCGGGACGCCTGGGAGACGATCGGCGCCCTCGACGAGTCCTTCGGGGTGGGGACGCTCGAGGACGACGACTACTCGCAGCGGGCGCGGCGCGCCGGCCTGCGGCTGCGCTGCGCCGAGGACGTGCTCGTCCATCACTTCGGCGAGGGCTCGTTCGGCAAGCTCTTCGGCGACGGCTCCTACAGCCGCTTGCTCGACCGCAACCGGGCGCAGTTCGAGCAGAAGTGGGGCGAGGCGTGGGAGCCCTACCGGCGGCGCGAGTCCCCCGAGTACGCGGAGCTGGTGACGGGCGTGCGCCGCACCCTGCGCCAAGCGCTGCCGGCCGGCTCGACGGTGCTGGTCGTGAGCAAGGGCGACGAGCGGCTGCTCGAGGTCGACGAGCTGCGGGCCTGGCACTTCCCGCGGCTCCCCGACGGCACCTGGCCCGGTCACCATCCGGCCGACGGCGAGGAGGTCCTCGCCGGCCTGTCCGAGCTCTGCGCGCAGGGGGCCGAATACATCGTCTTCCCGGCGCCGATGCTCTGGTGGCTCGACTTCTACGGCGGCCTCGCCGGCCGCCTCGACGGGCGCGCCGTCCACAGCAACGAGGCGTGCGCGATCTTCTCCCTGACCCCGGCGGCGCAGCCGGCATGAGCGCCGAACGCCGATATCGCGACCAGGTCGACCGCGTGCGGGCGCAGGTCCGCTCGTCGGTGCCGGAGGGCGGCCGCGTGCTGGTGGTCAGCCGCGGCGACGAGGGGCTGCTGCGGCTGGGGCGACGCGACGGTGGTCACTTCCCGCAGAGCCCGACGGGGCTCTACGCCGGCCACTACCCGGCCGACGGCGCCGCGGCGGTCGCGCACCTGGAGGAGCTGCGTGCCGCCGGCGCGCAATACCTGGCGATCCCGGCCGAAGCAAGCTGGTGGCTCGAGCACTACCCGGAGCTGCGCGAACTGCTGGAGCGGGAGGGGGAGCTGCTGGCCGGCGATCCGGAGGTGGCTCGGGTCTACGCGCTGCCGCCCAAGAAGGGCGCCGCGCCTCGACCTCGCCCGAGCCGGCGCAGGCGATCTGCCGGCCGCGCCCAGCTGAGGCTCCCCGAGCGGTCGGGGCGAAGGCGGGTCCTGCAGATCTGCCATAGCCATCCGCGGGCGCGGCCCGGCGGCGCGGAGGTCTACGCCCACGAGCTGCACCGGCACCTGCGGGACAGCAGTGAGTGGGAGCCGATCTTCCTCGCCCGCAGCGGCCCCCCGCACTCGTCCGAGCCCGCGCCCGCGGACGGCGGCCGCATCAGCCCCGTCGTGGGGGAGGCCGACGAGTATCTGCTCCACACCGAAGGCCTGGATTTCGACTGGATGCTCGGGACGATGCGCCGGAGCAAGGATCTCGACAGCGGGGACCTCTACACCGAGGACCTGCGCCGCTTCCTGCTGGCGGCGCGGCCCGACGCCGTCCACTTCCAGCACACGCTGTTCATCGGCTACGACGCGATCCGCGAGGTGCGCCGGACGCTGCCCGGGGTGCCGGTCATCTACACGCTGCACGAGTTCCTGCCGATCTGCCACAACAAGGGCCAGATGGTGCGGACCTTCGATCGCTCGCTCTGCGGGGAAGCGAGCCCGGGCCGCTGCGCCGAATGCTTTCCCGGCATCGACCCCGAGCAGTTTCTCCGGCGCGAACGCTTCATCCGCGCCGCGCTCGACCTCGTCGACCTCTTCGTCGCCCCCAGCGCCACCCTGCGAGAGCGCTATGTCGAGTGGGGGATCCCGCGCGAGCGGATTCTGCTCGAGGATTACGGCCGGGCGCCGGCGCCGGTCGGCGAGGTCCCCCGGCCCGCGCCCCACGAGACCCTCGGGATCTTCGGCCAGGTCAACCCGTACAAGGGGGTCGACGTCCTCCTGCGGGCGCAGCAAGCGCTCGGCCCCGCCGCCCCGCCGCTGCGCCTGCACGGCGCCAACCTCGACCTCCAGGAGCACGGCTTCCGGGATGAGATCGCGGCCCTGCTCGCGGCGGCTCCGAATGCCACCGACGTCGGGCCCTACCCACCGGGGCGAGCGGCGGAGGTGATGGCCGCGGTCGACTGGGTGGTGGTGCCGTCTGTCTGGTGGGAGAACTCTCCGCTGGTGATCCAGGAGGCCTTCGCGGCGGGCCGCCCGGTGATCTGCAGCGACGTCGGCGGCATGGCGGAGAAGGTCGCCGACGGCGTCAACGGCCTGCGCTTCCGGGTCGGCGACCCCGAGAGCCTGGCGGCGACGATCCGCCGCGCCGTGGGGACGCCGGGCCTCTGGGAGCACCTGCGCGAAGGCATCCCGCCGGTCCACTCGATGACCGACCACGCAGCGCTCCTCACGTCCGCCTACGAGTCCCTGCTCCAACCCGAGCTGCATCAAATTCCCCCTCCGGTAGAGAGAAAATTTGATGCAGTTCGCTCCGAGGACCCGGAGGCGGTCGCGTGAGCCGCGGCAGCGTCGTCATCGCCGCCGCCCTCGCCCAGCGGCCCGGCGCCGGCGGCCATACCTGGTTCGGGCTGCAGTACCTGCTCGGCTTCCGCGCCCTCGGCTGGGAGGTGACGCTGGTCGACCGGCTCGACCCGCGGATGCCCCGTGGCGGCCTCGACTACCTAGCCGCGCAGATGCGGCGGTTCGGGCTGGAGGACGACTGGTCCGTGCTACTGCCCGGCGGGGAGAGCGCCGGCCTGCGGCGCCCCGAGGTCGAGCGGCGGCTCGCCGCGGCGGACTTCCTCCTCAACGTGATGGGCTACCTCGACGACGAGGAGCTGCTTGAGCGGGCGCCGCTGCGCGTCTTCCTCGACGTCGATCCCGGTTTCGGGCAGATGTGGCGGGAGCTCGGGCTCGCCGACCCCTTCGCCGGCCATGACCGTTTCGTCACCGTTGGGCTCAATCTCGGCGGTCCGGCCTGCGAGGTCCCCGACTGCGACCTCGAGTGGATCCCGACGCTGCCGCCGGTGGCGCTGGCGCGCTGGCCCGCGGTCTCCGGCGGCGCCCGCTTCACCAGCGTCGCCACCTGGCGCGGCCCCAACGGGCCGGTCGAGTACGGAGGCCGCACCCACGGCCTGCGGGCGCACGAGTTCCGCCGCTTCCTCTCGCTGCCGGAAAGGGTCGCGGCGGACTTCGAGCTGGCGCTGGCGATCGACCCCGGCGACGCCGCCGACATCGAGCGGCTGCGGCGCGCCGGCTGGGCCCTGACCGATCCGGCCGCCGTCGCCGCCGATCCGGTCTCCTACCGCCGTTTCATCCAGGCGTCCGCGGCGGAGTTCAGCGTGGCGAAAGCGATGTACGCGCAGACCCGCAGCGGCTGGTTCAGCGATCGCAGCGCCTGCTACCTCGCCTCCGGCAAGCCGGTGGTCGCGCAGGAGACGGGCTTCGGCGAGCACCTGCCGACGGGGGAGGGGCTGCTCGCGTTCTCGACCGTGGAGGAGGCGGCCGCCGCGGTCGAAGCGGTGCGCGGCGAGCCCGAGCGGCACGCCCGCGCCGCCCGCGAGATCGCCGTCGAGCACCTCGACGCGGGGCGGGTCCTCGGCCGGCTCGTCGATGAGCTGGGGGCGGTGCGCGCCCATGGCTGAGGGGGAGGTCAAACGCCTCAACTGGGGCTCGGGGACCGAGCCGCCCGCCGGCTGGATCAACTGCGACCTCAAGGAGGCGCCGGGGATCGACATCAGCTGCGACATCCGCGATGGCCTGCCGCTGGCCGACGGCAGCATCGACTACGCGGTCAGCATCCACGCCTTCCCGGAGCTGCCCTACCCCGACGTCGAGCCGGCGATGGCGGAGCTGCGACGGGTGCTGAAGCCCGGGGGCGTGCTGCGGCTCGCGCTGCCGGACATGGAGAAGGCGATGAACGCCTTCCGGGACGGAAACGCCGACTACTTCCTGATCCCCGACGACGACGTCCGCAGCATCGGCGGCAAGCTGATCGTGCAGCTCACCTGGTACGGCTACTCGAAGTCGATGTACACCTTCGACTTCACCGAGGAGCTGCTCTACCGGGCGGGCTTCCGGCGGGTGGTGCGCTGCAAGTTCCGCGAGACCGCGAGCGAGCGCGCCGAGATCACCGCGCTCGACAACCGCGAGCGCGAGAGCCTCTTCGTCGACGCGTTCAAGTAGGCGGCCGTGGCGAGGATCCTGGTCAGCGGCGCGCTCGCCAACAAGCCCCTCAGCGGCGGCGAGGCGTGGGTGCGGATGAGCTGGGTCCGGGGGCTGCGGCGACTCGGTCACGAGCTCTGCTTCGTCGAGCAGATCGAGGGCGCCGAGCCGGTCAACCTCGCGACCTTCCGGGCGGCGGTTGCGGCGCTGGCCCCCGATTGCCCTGTCGCCCTGCTCGGCGAGGGTCGCAGCGAGGTCGGGCTGACGCTGGGGGAGGCGACCGAGTGGGCGCGCGGCGCCGACCTCCTGGTCAACGTCAGCGGCCACCTCGAGGTCGAGGCGATCAAGGCGGGGCCGCGGCGGCGCGCCTACGTCGACGTCGACCCCGGCTTCACCCAGATCTGGGCCGAGGAAGGCGCCCCCGCCCGGCTGGAGGGCCACGACACCTACTTCACCGTCGGCGAGCGGATCGGCACGGCCGGCTGCTCGATCCCAACCGCGGACCGCGAGTGGCTGCCGCTGCCGCCGCCGGTGACGCTCGACGATTGGCCGCTGGCGCCGCGGCCCCGGGACGGTCGCTTCACCACCGTCGCCACCTGGCGCAGCCCCCTCGGCGCCCTCGCCCACGGCGACAGCGCCTACGAGGGCAAGCATCACCAGTGGCGGCGCCTGATCAGCCTGCCCCGGCGCTCGCCGCAGCGGTTCGAGATCGCCCTGCAGATCGACCCGGCCGACGAAGCGGATGAAATCGCCCTGAAGGCGAATGGATGGCACCTGACCGACCCCCGGGAGGTTGCCGGCGACCCGCTCGCCTTTCGCTCCTACGTGCAGGCCTCGGCCGCCGAGTTCTCGGTCGCCCACCCCGTCTACGTCGAGACGAAGAGCGGCTGGGTCAGCGACCGCACCGTCCGCTACCTCGCCAGCGGCCGGCCGGCGCTCGTCCAGGACACTGGGATCGGCGACCGCTACCCGACCGGCGAGGGGCTGCTGACCTTCCGCTCGCTCGAGGAGGCGGTGGCCGGCGCCGAAGAGATAGCCGCCCGCTACCAGGCCCACTCACGCGCCGCCCGCGCCCTGGCGGTGGAGCACTTCGACTCCGACCGCGTCCTTCACCGCTTCCTCGAGGCGGCGCTGTGAGCGGGCTGCGGATCCTCTTCAGCGGCATGGTCGCCGGCGACCCCGAGCAGGGCGGGGCGAGCTGGTCGATCCTCCAATACCTGCTCGGCTTCCGCGCCCTCGGCCACCAGGTGCGCCTGGTCGAGCCGGTCGACCGGCTCGATCCTGGCTCCGTCTCCTATTTCGAGCGGCTGGTCCGCGACTTCGGCCTGGGGGGCGATGCCGCCCTGCTCGTCCGCGGCAGCCGGCAGACCGCCGGCGCTCCCTACGGGGACCTCGCCCGCTGGGCCGCCGAGACCGATGTGTTGGTCAACGTCTCCGGGATGCTCCGCGACGAGGAGCTCGTCGGCCCGCCGCCGCTGCGGGTCTTCCTCGACCTCGACCCCGCCTTCAACCAGCTCTGGCATGCGGAGGGGATCGAGATGGGCTTCGGCCTCCACAACCGCTTCGCCACCGTCGGCCTCGGCCTGGGCGGGCCGGAGTGCCCGGTCCCGACCTGCGGGCGCGAGTGGCTGGAGACGCTTCCGCCGGTCTGCCTGCCCCGCTGGCCGCGAGCCGCGGGAGCCGGTGAGGCCTTCACCACCGTCGGCAACTGGCGCGGCTACGGCTCGGTCGAGTGGAGGGGCCGGCGCTACGGGCAGAAGGCGCACTCGCTGCGCAAGCTGCTCGCGCTCCCGCAGCTGACCGCCGAGCGGCTGGCCCCGGCGCTGGCGATCCATCCCGAGGAGAGGGAGGACCTCGCCGCCCTGCGCGACCACGGCTGGAAGCTGGTCGACCCCGCCGCGGTCGCCGGCACGCCGGCCCGCTACGCCGAGTTCGTCCGCGGCTCGAAGGGGGAGATCGGCATCGCCAAGGAGGGCTATGTCGCCTCCCGCTGCGGCTGGTTCAGCGATCGCAGCGCCTGCTACCTGGCCTCCGGCCGCCCGGTCGTCGCGCAGGACACCGGCTTCTCCCGCCACCTGCCCGTGGGAGAGGGCCTGCTCGCGTTCGCCACCGCCGAGGAGGGGGCCGCGGCGATCGAGGCCGTCGGCGCCGGCTACGAGCGCCATGCCCGGGCGGCCCGCGGCCTCGCCGAGGAGCTCTTCGACTCGGCCGTGGTGCTCACGCGCCTGCTCGACCGCGTCTCTAGTACACCCGCCGATTCCGCTGCAAATCCGGTCCGATCCGCCGATACCGTCTCTTGATGGACCTCTCCAACGTGACGGTTCTGCTGGCGCGCCAGCGCAGCGGGACCAACGCCCTGCGGGACGTGCTCGACTCCCACCCGCAGCTCTTCTGCCTGCCCGAGGTCTTCCAGGCCGAACCCTCACCGAAGGCGCGCCACGAGGTCGAGGCCAACTACTTCAACTTCCTCGATGAGCGCCGCGGCGAGATCAAAAAGGTCCTCACCTCCGAGGAAGCCCAGGAAGCGCTCTTCCTCGAGTACCTCCGCTTCCTCGGCGCCTTCAGCGACAAGCCCCGGATCGTCGTCGACGTCAAGTACAACTCGGCCCACAACGTCGACGCCCCCTGGCGCGACCTCGCCGCCGAGCCGACCCTCTTCGCCTACATCCGCCGCAACGGCATCCGCGTCCTCAACCTGCGGCGCCGCAACTATCTCCGCTACTACCTCTCCTGGCTGAAAACCGAGCAGACCCGCAAATACCACCTCCATGCCTCCGGCCCGGACGGGGCCGTGAAGGTGGAGGACGAGGGGATCATGCTCGACGTCGACGAGATGTTCTTCCGCCTCGAGCTCTGCCAGGCCGAAGACCGGCTGATCCACCGCATGCTCGGCGGCTACCCCAACTACATGGCGATCGAGTACGAGGAGCTGTTCCCGCGGCTCGGGGCCCCGCCCGCCGACGCGGTGCTCGAGCGCGTCGCCGCCTGGATGGGGATCGACCCCGAGTTCAAGAAGAGCCAGCCGCGCTACCGCAAGCAGTCGGTGCTGCCGCTCGAGCAGGCGATCACCAACTACGGCGCCGTGGCGGAGGCCCTGCGCGGGACCGAGTTCGAGTACGTGCTGGAGGACGAGCCGACCTACCGCAGCGCGCCGGCCGAGGCCGCAACCGCTTAGCCCGACCCCGCCGCGCCGCCCGTCACTGCAGGCCGGGAAGCTGCAGCACCGCTGGGCGGAAGAGGTTGGGCGAGGGGAGGACGTCGCCGGCGTGGCTGCGCTCGCCGCCCCAGTTGAGCGAGGCCGGCCGCTGGTAGCGGCCCGAGTTGATCTCCTTGGCGACCGCGCGGAAGAGCTGGTCGAACTGGCCGCCGACGTGCTCGACCGTGAATCCCTCGCTGATCGTCCGCCGGGCGCTGCGGGATAGCTCCGCCTGGGCGGCGGGATCCTTCCAGAGGCGGGCGAGCAGCGCCGCCCACTCGTCGTAGTCGCGGCCCTCGACGATGTAGCCGTTCTCGCCCGAGGCGATCACCTCGGGGATCCCGCTCGGCATCGCCGCCGTGACCGGGACGCAGCCGCGGGCCATCGCCTCGACCAGCGCCAGCGGCAGCCCCTCGAAGTCGGAGAGCAGGACGAAGAGGTCCTGCGAGGTCAGGGTCTTCAGGATCTCGTCGCGCCGCATGCGGCCGGGCAGCTTGATCCGGCCGTCCTCGAGGTGGGCGGCGGCCGCCTGCAGGAATTCGGCCTCGGTGCCGTCGTGGGCGTTGAAGGTGCCGACCAGGGTGATCTCGTAAGGCACCTGGGCCCGGTCCAGCGCCCCGGCCAGCTCGACGAAATCGAGGATCCGCTTCTGGTAGGAGACCAGGCGGCCGGTGTAGATCAGCCGCAGCTTCTCGCCGCGTCGGGCGCGGCGGCGGGCGACGTCCTTCTGGCGGACGCTGGAGTTGTGGATCACGTGCGCGCGCTCGCCGATCACCGGGTTCATCTCCCGCACCCGGTCGCGCAGCAGCTCCGAGACGCAGATCACCGCGTTGCAGTAGCGGCCGAGCCGGTAGGCCTGCTCGTAGTAGTCGTGGTCGTCGGCCTGGACCCAGCTGACGATCCCGACGTTCTCCGAGAGGGCGGGGGCGACGCTGTTGGCGAGGAAGTCGTAGGCCATGAAGAGGATGCAGGGCGCCTGCGACTCCAGCTCGCCCATCAGCGCGTGCCAGACCCCGGCCGGGCCCTTGCGGTCCCGCTCGAGGAAGCGGTGGGGAAGCAGCGGCAGCGGGTGGTCGAGGGCGCTTTCGCGCACCGTCTCCTCGTCGCGGGTGAAGAGGACCTCGAGGTCCCAGCCGAGCTCGAGCAGCTGCAGCCCGGCCGCCTCCAGCGAGGCGTTGACCCCGCTCACCGACCAGTCGGAGCTGGGGACGACGACCTTGGGCCGTTTCTTCTTGCGCCGCCTCTCGCGGCGGTGGCTCCTCACCCCGAGCTCCTTGGAGGCCTGCTTCAGCAGCGCCTCGGCCGCGCCTTGCGGCGAGCGCCCAGGCGGCGAGTCGAGGACGCGGAGGCCCTCGGCGCGCAGCGTCTCGGCTGCCTCCGGCACGTCGCAGATCGCGAACAGGGGCCGCTGGCCGGTGAGGGCGAAGGCCAGCAGCCGCAGGGCGGCGGGGCGGAAGATTTCGCAGGCGAGCGCGTAGTCCTCGAGCACGAAGGTGGGGCCGGCCCAGTCGGGATCGGGCGCGGGGGCGACAGCGGAGACGAGCAGGCTGCCGAGGTGGTGCTCGGCGGCGAGGCAGGCGGCGATCGCCGAGGGGGCAGGGCGCCTTGCCTCCTCGGTTCCCTGGGTGAACCAGAGGATCGTGTCCTTGGTCCACTTGCCGCGCTGCAGCGAGCTCGCGTCGCCCCGCACCTGATCGAGGAGCTTCTCGTGGACGTGGGAGGTCGCCCGGCCTTCGTCCTTGCCGTGGCGGAGAAAGTGCTCGAGCGGAGTCGGGGCAGAGGTGCTCGCCCTGCGCGTCTTCTCGCGGTAGTAGCCGTCGCGGAAGAGGGCGTTGGGGTGGGCCGATCGCTGCTCGGGGTTGACGTAGTGGACGAGAGCGTTCTTGCCGTTCTCCAGCAGGCGCGGGACCTGGTCGTAGTAGTAGGCGGTGTCGAAATAGGGGCTCGGATCCTGCCCCTCGCTGGGGGAGCGCTCGATGAAGTGGAGCAGCGGGTTGGAGCCCGGGGCGGCCGCCTCGGGATAGCGCTCGAGATACCAGCTGGTGTCGAAGAGCGGGTGCGGGTCGATCCCCTGCTGCTGGCCCTCGACGTCGTAGTGGGCGATTGCCTCCTCCAGCGACCCGAACTCGCGGCCGGCCTGCTCGGCGTAGTGCTCGAGCGAGAAGAGCATCTCCAGGTCGGAGCGGCCCTTCGCCGGCGGCGCCTGCGCCGGCGCGGCCGCCGGTTTGCGCCCGCTGCCGTTCCCGCTCGCCGGCTCGAGCGCGTAGACGATCCCGGCTTCGGGATCCTGGGAGATCTCGCGGTAGCGGCCCTCCAGGTGCCGCCGCAGCTCCGCGTAGTGGTCGAGCCACCAAAGCGAGGGGGCGGGGAAGGCGAGGTGGTCGGCGCCCCTGGCGCGCAGCTCCTCGAGGTGGGCGATCGCGCCGGCGCTGTCGACCGGGTGGTAGCCGGCGTAGGTGCCGTCGGTCCGCTGCGGGAAGTGCCAGGCGGCGCGGCCGTCGATCGCGAGCAGCTCGGCGTCGCCTTTGCTGACCACGGCCACTGTCGCGTCCGGGGGGACGGCGCTGCGCACGAACTCGGCGAACCGGCGGACCAGCGCCCGGTATTCGTCTACCCCATAAGCCATGCCTGCTGCCGGATCTCCCTTGCGTCGACGCCCTTAATGACGTGTCGGCACCGCAAAGGAATTCCTTAGAAACCTGCGCCCTAACTGGGCAGAGCGTCCAGATACCTAGACGGATGCCCGATTGACGCTCCTGCTCGGCCTAAGCTCAGCCGCGTGAGTCTTCGCCCAGACCGCGAAAAACCGGGTATATGACGGTTGTTCGCGGTCTCGCGGATTTGGAGGTGCGATCCGGGCTGGAGCAGGCGCTGGAGGCCGGCGGCTATGCGCTCGCAGGGCCGGTCGAGCGCCGCCCCTACGCCTACCGCACCAGCTTCCCGCTGGAGGAGCTGCGGGTCGAGCTGGTCGGCGAAGGCCCGGTGGCGCTGCTGTTCAAGCAGCTCGACTGGGAGGTGCTGGAACCCGAGGCCCAGGTGGCGAAGCCGCGCTTCCTCCACGACCCCGAGCGCGAGCCCGCCGTCTACGCGACGCTGCTGCCGCAGGCGCCGCCGGGACCGCCGCGGTGCTTCGGCGCGGTCGTCGAGCCCGGCCGCCACTGGCTCTTCGTCGAGCGGATCGAGGGCCGCGAGCTCTTCCAGGTCGGCGAGCGCGGGCTATGGGAAGAGGCCGCCCGCTGGCTAGCCCGCTTCCACGTCGGGATGGCCCCGGGCCTCGACCGCCACCAGCAAGAGGGACGGCTGATCGACCACGACGCCGCTTTCTACCGCCACTGGATCGAGCGAGGGACCAAGTTCGCCGCTGAGCGCAACGACGGCTCGGCAGCCAAGGTCGCCTGGCTCACTGAGCGTCACGACCAAGTGATCGAAGCGCTCCTCAACCTGCCCCGTACCGTCCTCCACGGCGAGTTCTACGCCTCCAACGTCCTCATCACCCACCAGTTCGCCGAGGGGGCGGGGGTGGCGGCGGTGGATTGGGAGCTTGCGGCTGCCGGGCCCGGGCTTACGGACCTTGCTGCGCTCGTCAGCGGCTGGCCGCAGGCGGATCGCGAAGCGATCGTCGAGGCTTACGCGGGGGAGCCCGGCGTACCGCCATTCACCTCCCGCGACCTCGATTTCGCTTGCCTCCAAGTGGCGATCCAGTGGCTCGGCTGGGCGCCGCCGGAGTGGGAGCCGCCGGAGGGGCAGCGGCACGACTGGCTCGCCGAGGCGCTCGAGCTGGCGGAGGAGCTGGGGCTGTGAGCGAGGAGCGCTTCCTGGTCGTCAACGCCGACGATCTCGGCCTCTCCGCCGCCGTCAACGACGGCATCTTCGCGGCGCACGACGAAGGCGTCGTCACCAGCGCCAGCCTGATGGTCCGCCAGGGGGCGGCCGCGGCGGCGGCCGAGCGCGCGGGCGGGTTCCCGGAGCTGGCGATCGGCCTTCACCTCGACCTCGGCGAGTGGAACTACGAAGCGGGCGAGTGGACGCTCGCCTACTCGCACTGCGACAGCGACGACGCCGGGGCGGTCGAGGCCGAGTGCCGGGCGCAGCTCGAGCGCTTCCGAGCGCTGCTCGGCCGCGACCCGACCCACCTCGACTCCCACCAGCACGTGCACGAGTCCGAGCCGGCGAAGGGGACGGCGGAGGCGCTCGCCGCCGAGCTCGGGGTGCCGCTGCGCAATCGCGGGATCCCCTACGAGGGCGGCTTCTACGGCCAGAGCGGCAAGGGCGAGCCGTTCCCCGAGGGCATCACCGTCGAGCGGCTGCTGGAGCTGATCCGCGCCCTGCCGCCCGGCTGGACCGAGATCGGCTGCCACCCGGCGGCAGGTCCCGTCCCGACCTCCTCCTACGACGCCGAGCGGCAGATCGAGCTGGCGACGCTTCGCGATCCGCAGGTGAAAAACCTGCTCAATGTGACGCAGATCAATCTGTGTTCTTTTGCACAGGCAAAGCGACCGTGAGCGCCTACCTTGGGGGCATGATCCGTCCCGCCCCACCCGCGCCGTTCAAGACCGCGCTTCTCACCTTCGCGATCGCAATCGCGGTGGTCGTCGCCCTGGCGGCGGCGCCGCACCCTTACTAAGCGCCCAGCACGATCGCGCAGTAACCCGTCGCGATCTCTACGGCGGAGAGGCGGCCCTTCGGCCGCACCCACTGCGGGGTGTAGTTGACCATCCCGAGCAGGGCGAGGAGGGAGAGGTGGCGGTCGGCGAAGGTCATCGAGCCGTCGGCCTCGCCGCGGGCGAGGAGGTCGTCGAGGATCTTCTCGAAGGCTTTGCGCTGGGCGCGGACGTGGCGCCAGCGGGGCTGGCCCTCGATCGCCTGGCGCTCCTGGGTGAAGACGAGCATGTGGTTCCGGTGGGTGACGACGTGGGCGACCCAGGCCTCGACCAGCTCACGCAGCTGCCGCGCGGGCGGAACCTCGGTGGCGACGATCTCGCGCGCCTGTCCCAGCAGCGGCTCCAGCAGCTCGTCGCAGATCGCGATCAGCAGGTCGTCCTTGCTCTCGATGTAGTGGTAGAGGCCGCCGGCGGCGAGCCCGGTCGCCTCCGTGAGCTCGCTCATCGAGGTGCCGTCGTAGCCGCGCTCGGCGAAGAGCTCGGCGGCGGCCGCCACCACCTCGCTGCGGCGGGCCTCGTAGCGGGCGCGAAGGGCGGGGCGGGTCGGGGGTGAGGGCAGCGGCATCCTGGGAAGGGTAACCCAAAAACCGAATGCTTCTTCGAAGTTCGAATGAAGATTCGGTATCTTTCAGGCATGGACTTCGAGCTCGGCGACGAGCACCGCCTGATCCAGCGCACCGTCCGCGACTTCGCCACCCAGGAGGTGGCGCCGGTCGCCGAGGAGCTCGACCGCGAGAAGCGCTTCCCCTACGAGATCGTGCGCAAGCTCGGCAAGCTCGGGCTGATGGGGATCCCCTTCCCGCAGGAGTACGGGGGAGGGGGCGGCGACTCGCTCGCCTACGCGCTCGCGGTCGAGGAGCTGACCCGGGTCGACTCATCGGTCGCGATCACGGTGTGCGCCCACACCTCGCTCGGCACGCAACCGATCTATCTCTTTGGCGACGAGTCCCAGAAAGCCGAGTGGCTGCCGCGGCTCACCTCAGGTGAAATCCTCGGCGCCTTCGGCCTGACCGAGCCCGAGGCCGGCTCCGACGCCGGCAACGTCCGCACCAAGGCCCGCCTCGACGGAGGGGAATGGGTGATCGACGGCGCCAAGCAGTTCATCACCAACTCGGGCACCGAGATCTCCGGCGTCGTCTCGATCACCGCCCGCACCGGCGAGAACGAGATCTCCAACCTGATCGTCCCCAACGGCACCCCCGGCTACGAGCAGGGTGAGCCGTACCGCAAGATGGGCTGGAACGCCTCCGACACCCGGCCGCTCACCTTCACCGAGTGCCGGGTCCCCGAGTCCCACCTGCTCGGTCCCCGCGGGATGGGCTTCCGCCAGTTCCTGCAGGTGCTCGACGTCGGCCGCATCGGGGTCGCCGCGATGGGCGTCGGCCTCGCCCAGGGGGCGCTCGACGAGGCGCTCGCCTACGCCAAGGAGCGCCAGGCCTTTGGCCAGTCGATCTCCCGCTTCCAGACGATCCAGGCCAAGCTCGCCGACATGGCCACCGAGATCGAGGCGACGCGGCTGCTCGTCTACAAAGCGGCCCGGCTCAAGGACCGTGGCGAGAACTTCAGCCTCACCGCCGCCCAGGCGAAGCTGAAGAGCGGCCGGCTCGCGGTTCGCTGCTGCGAGGAGGCGGTGCAGATCCACGGCGGCTACGGCTACATCGAGGAGTACCCGGTCTGCCGCTACTACCGCGACGCCAAGATCCTGACGATCGGCGAGGGGACCGACGAGGTCCAGCAGATGGTAATCGCGCGCGCCCTGGGGGCCTGACCTGGCGATGCCGCTCCCGGGCTCCGTGAAAATTCGCGAGGTCGGGCCGCGCGACGGCTTCCAGAACGAGCCGGAGACGATCGCCACCGATGACAAGGTGCGGCTGGTCGAGATGCTCGCCGCGACCGGGCTGCGGCGGCTGGAGGTGACGAGCTTCGTCCGCGCCGACGTGGTGCCGCAGCTGGCCGACGGGCGCGAGGTGCTGGAACGCAGCGTGATCCCCGACGAGGTGTCGGTCTCGGTCCTGGTCCCGAACGCGCGCGGCCTCGAAGCGGCCTTGGAGGTGCGCGACCGGATCGACGAGGTCAACGTCTTCCTCTCCGCCTCGGAGACCCACAACCGCCGCAACGTCAACCGCTCGGTCGAGGAGTCGCTGCAGGGGCTCGAACACGTGCTGGCGCGGGCGACCGAGGAGGGGCTGCGCTGCGAGGGCGTGATCAGCACCAGCTTCGGTTGCCCGTACGAGGGCTACGTGCCGATCGAGCGGGTCTTCGAGATCGCCAAGCGGCTCTCGGTCGCCGGGGCGGTGGAGATCGGCTTCGGCGACACCACCGGGATGGCCAACCCGGTCCAGGTCGGCGAGTTCTTCCGCCGAGCGCATGAGGAGATAGTCGGTGCTGAGCTGACCGCCCACTTCCACGACACTCGCGGCCAGGCGCTGGCCAACGTCCTGGCGGCGCTCGAGGTCGGGGTCGGCTCCTTCGAGTCGAGCTTCGGCCAGCTCGGGGGCTGCCCGGTGCCGCCCGGCGCCACCGGCAACGTCGCCAGCGAGGACCTGGTCTCGATGCTGCACGAGATGGGGATCGAGACCGGCGTCGACCTCGGCAAGCTGCTCGAAGCCGCCGCCGCCGCGCAGGGGGTCCTCGGCCGCCCCCTCGCCTCCCACACCCTCGTCGCCGGCCCGGTCGAGTGGCACGCCGAGCGCGACCCGTTCAAGGAGAACCCGCCGCGATGAGCGTGACCAAGGGAGCCGCGGAGGGCATGCGCGAGAAGCACCTGGAGCTGATCGCCGAGCTGGAGGGCGAGCTCGAGCGGGCGCGCGGGGGCGGCGGCGAGAAGTCAGTCGAGCGCCACCGCGGCCGTGGCAAGCTGACCGCGCGCGAGCGCGTCGCCGCGCTATGCGATCCCGGCACCGAGTTCCTCGAGCTCTCGCCCCTGGCCGCGCGCGGGATGTACGAGGGCGCGGCGCCGGGGGCGGGCATCGTCACCGGCGTCGGCACGGTCAGCGGCCGCCGCTGCGCGATCGCCGCCAACGACGCCACCGTCAAGGGCGGCACCTATTACCCGGTGACGGTGAAGAAGCACCTGCGGGCGCAGGAGATCGCCCTGGAGAACCGGCTGCCCTGCATCTACCTGGTGGACTCAGGCGGCGCCTACCTGCCGCTGCAGGACGAAGTCTTCCCCGACCGCGACCACTTCGGCCGCATCTTCTTCAACCAGGCGACGATGTCGGCGCGGGGGATCCCGCAGCTGGCGGCGGTGATGGGCTCCTGCACGGCGGGCGGCGCCTACGTGCCGGCGATGAGCGACGAGACCGTGATCGTCCGCCACCAGGGGACGATCTTCCTCGGTGGGCCGCCGCTGGTGAAGGCGGCGACCGGGGAGGAGGTGACCGCGGAGGAGCTCGGCGGCGGCGACGTCCACGCCCGCAAGTCCGGCGTCGCCGACCACCTGGCCAAGGACGATGCCGAGGCGCTGGCGATCCTGCGCGAAATCGTCGCCACCCTGCCGCCGCGCCCGGCGCCCCCCTGGGAGCGGATCGAGCCGCGGCCGCCGGCCGGCGACCCGGAGCAGATCCTCGACGTCGTCCCGATCGGCTCGCGGGCGCCATGGGACATCCGTGAGGTCTTGAGCCGGATCGTCGACGGCGGCCACCTGCGCGAGTTCAAGGAGAAGTACGGCAAAACGCTGGTTTGCGCCTTCGCCCACCTCGACGGCCACCCGGTTGGCCTCGTCGCCAACAACGGCATCCTCTTCAGCGAGAGCGCGCTCAAGGGCGCTCACTTCGTCAAGCTCTGCGACCAGCGCCGGATTCCCCTCGTCTTCCTGCAGAACGTCAACGGCTTCATGGTCGGCTCAAAGTACGAGGCGGGCGGAATCGCCAAGGATGGGGCGAAGATGGTCGCCGCCGTCTCCACCGCCCGCGTCCCCAAGCTGACGGTCATCGTCGGCGGCTCCTTCGGCGCCGGCAACTACGGCATGTGCGGCCGCGCCTACTCGCCCCGCTTCCTCTTCATGTGGCCAAACGCCCGGATCTCGGTGATGGGGGGCGAGATGGCCGCCGCGGTGATGAAAGAGGTCGGTCAGCCCGAGACGGCCGCGCTCCTCCATGACCAGTACGAGGAGCAGGGCCGCCCCTTCTACTCCACCGCCCGTCTCTGGGACGACGGCGTCATCGACCCCCGAGACACCCGCAAGGTTCTCAGCGAGGCCCTCGCCGCCTGCGCCAACGCCCCGCTTGCCGAGCAAGCCGCGCCCGTTTACCGGATGTGATTTCCCACCTGCTGGCTTTCCTCGTGGCTTTCGCCCTCGGCCCGGCGGCCCCGGTGCCTTCGCATTGTCCACCCGGCCATCCCGCCTGCCGCGAAACGGTCGGCCGGATCGTCTACGTCGAGCGGGTCGACCCCGACGGCGACGGCGACGCGCATTTCGTGATCCGCGACCCGCAGGGGATCACGCTGCCGGGACTTACCGCGATCGACGTTCGCGAGGGCCTGCGCCCGCACCCGCTGCCCGGACCCGGCGACGAGATCAGCGCTGCCGGTCCCGTACAGACCGGCTCCTACGGCCAGCACCAGATCCACGCGCTCGAGCTGCATGTGGCCCAGTAGCGGGGCAGAGCCGGGTTCGCCCGAGCCCGCTCGGTTCCCACCCCGCCGAAGCGCGACCACTCCTGCCAGACTTTCGCCCTTGGAACGGGGCTTCAGCCAGGTCGACGTCTTCGGCAGCGGGCCGTGCTCGGGGAACCCCGTCGCGGTCGTCATCGACGCCGAGGGCCTCTCGACCGAGGAGATGCAGCGGTTCGCGCGCTGGACCAACCTCTCGGAGACGACCTTCGTGCTGCCGCCGACCGCGCCGGAGGCCGACTACCGCGTCCGCATCTTCACCCCGGCGCTGGAGCTGCCGTTCGCCGGGCATCCCACCCTGGGCACCTGCCACGCCTGGCTGGAAGCGGGGGGAGAGGCCCGCGACCCGGAGGAGGTCGTGCAGGAGTGCGGGGCCGGGCTGGTGCGGATCCGACGGGTGGACGACCGCCTCGCTTTCGCGGCGCCGCCGTTGGTCCGCTCGGGCCCGGCGTCCGAGGAGGAGGCCAGCCGGGTCGCCGCGGCCCTCGGGGTCGACCGTTCGGAGCTGCTGGCGGTCGAGTGGGTGGACAACGGCCCTGGCTGGATCGGGGCCCTGCTCGAGAGCGCCGAGCGGGTGCTCGAGCTCGAGCCTCGCGGCGTCGACTTCGACCTCGGCGTCGTCGGCTTCCATCGCGAGGGCGCCGCGGCGGCGATCGAGCTGCGCGCCTTCTTCCCGATCAACGGCGTCACCGCCGAGGACCCCGTCACCGGCAGCCTCAACGCCTCGGTGGCCCAGTGGCTGCTCCGCGACGGCCGCATCGAGGCTCCCTACGTCGCCACCCAGGGCAGGGCGATCGGCCGCGACGGCCGCATCCATATCTCCAGGGAAGAGGACGGGACGATCTGGGTCGGGGGTCGCAACGAAACGGTGATCCGTGGCGAAACCCCGCTCTAGCCGCTTCACCCATTGACATGTGACTAATAAGTCACCTATAGTCCCTCGTCATGGACGAGGTCTTCAAGGCGCTGGCGGATCCGACCCGTCGCGAGCTGCTCGATCGGCTCTTCGAGCGGGACGGGCAGTCGCTGAGCGCCTTGGAAGAGGAGCTGCCGATGTCCCGCTTCGGCGTGATGAAGCACCTGCGGGTGCTCGAGGCGGCGGGGCTGGTCACCACGAAGCGGCGTGGCCGCGAGAAGCTGCACTTCCTCAACCCCGTCCCGATCAGGCTCATCCATGACCGCTGGGTGGGCAAGTACGCGCAGCCCTGGGCCTCGGCGCTCAGCGAGCTGAAACGAGACATCGAGAGCGAGGACGAGAAATGAGCGAGGATCAGGCCTACACGGTTGTGGGCGGGCGCGGCACGATGACCGTGTTCGAGATCTACATCAAGACGACGCCGGAGCGCCTCTGGGAGGCGATCACCAGCGAGGAGATGCGCAAGCGCTACAGCTTCGGGGTCGGCACGGCCTCCGAGTGGACCCAGGGCTCGGAGTACAAGTCCGCGGTGCCGGGGGTGGTCGACATCGCCAGCGGCGAGAACCTCGAGGTCGACCCGCCGCGGCGGCTGGTCCAGAGCTTCAACGCGGTCTGGAGCGACGCGGTGAAGGCGGAAGGAACCACCCGGGTGACCTGGGAGATCGTGCCGGTGGGGACGTCGTGCCAGCTTCGCGTCACCCACGACCAGATGGGCGAGGAGGCCAACAGCGAGCTCTTCGGCGGCTGGCCGATGATCCTCTCCGGCCTGAAGACGCTGCTGGAGACCGGCGAGGACCTCGACACCCCCGGCTCGCTGCGCTACTCGGGCGCCGCCGGCGCCTGATCGAGCTCGGCGACCAAGCCCTCGACGCGGGCGGCGATCTCGTCACGGGTCGCCCGCACCGCGTCGAGCGGCTGCCCCTTGGGGTCCGGCAGGTCCCAGTCGAGGTAGCGGCGGCCGGGAATGTGGGGGCATCGGTCGCCGCAGCCCATCGTCACCACCACGTCGGCCCATTCGGCGTCCTCGGTTGTGAGGCGGTGCGGCTTGCGGTCGCCAATCTCGATCCCCAGCTCCCGCATCGCCTCGGCAACCTCGGCATGGACGCGGTCTCCGGGGCTGGTGCCGGCGGAGCGGGCGCCGTGGCGACCGCCGGCGGCGCGTTCGAACAGCGCCTGGCTGATCTGCGAGCGGCCGGCGTTATGCAGGCAGACGAAGAGGGCGTTGGCCATCAGAGCCAGGCAGCGAGCGCGTCGAGAGCGCCGGGGACGACGTAGTAGTAGGCCCAGAGACCGCGCCGCTCGGAGTCGACGAGGCCGGCCTCGCGCAGGACCTTGAGGTGGTGGGAGACGGTCGGCTGGGAGAGGTCGAAGAGGGGGACGAGCTCGCAGACGCAGACCTTGCCGGCGTGTTTGCGCAGGACGTCGACGAGCTGCATGCGGATCGGGTCGCCGAGCGCCTTCGCCACGGCGGCCATCCGCTCGGCCTGCGCAGGGGAAACGTCGGGATGCACCAGCGGCTCCGAGCAGCACTCGCCGGCGGCGCGCTTCGTCTTCGGGGCCAGCTCCAGCTCAACAGTCATCCATTCACATATATCTATTGAAAAGACAGTTGTCAATGGAATAGGGTCGCGGCGATGACCGCTGCCCCGCTGCCCCGCCGCCTCCTCGCCGAGTTCCTCGGCTCCGCCTTTCTGACGGCGGCCGTGATCGGCTCGGGGATCGCCGCCTCGATGCTCTCGCCCGGCGATACCGGGTTGCAGCTGCTCGAGAACGCCGCGGCCACGGCGACCGGGCTCTTCACCTTCATCCTCATGTTCGGGCCGATCTCCGGGGGGCACTTCAACCCGGCGGTCTCGCTGGTCGACGCCGCCTTCGGCGGGCTTCGCTGGCGCCAGCTTGCGGCCTACGTGCCCGCCCAGGTCGGCGGCTGCCTCACCGGCGCCGTCCTCGCCAACGCGATGTTCGGCCTCGGCGCGATCAGCATCTCCAGCCACCATCGCGCCTCACCCGCCCATCTCCTCGCCGAGGCGGTGGCGACGGCCGGCCTCCTGCTGGTGATCTTCTCCTTGGCGCGGACCGGTCGCGGTGAGCTGGCGCCGGCCGCGGTCGGCGCCTATATCGGCGCCGCCTACTTCTTCACCAGCTCGACCAGCTTCGCCAACCCGGCGATCGACCTCGGGCGGATGCTCTCGGACACCTTCTCCGGGATCGCCCCGGCCTCGGTGCCCGCCTTCATCGCCGCCCAGCTGGTCGGAGCCGCCTTCGCCGTTGGCCTGATCCGCGCGCTCTATCCCGACCTGACGCCGGGGGAGGCCGAAGACGCCGTCCTGCCACGCACCGAGACGAGGGCCGCAGCCACCTCGTAGGGGGCCAGCCGCTGCTGTGAAGCCTCAGCCGACGACGGCGGCGATCTCCGGAGCCGGCGGCTGCGGCTCGGGCGGGTCGATCGGCGGCTGGGGTTCCGGTGGGGCGGGGCCCGGCCGCGGCGGCTCCGGATCGGGCGAAGGTGGCGCCGGCGGGCCAGGATCGGGAGCAGGCGTTGGCGGCCGCGGATCCGGCTGCGGCGGCCCGGGCATCGGCGTATCGAGTCGTGGCTCCATACGAGGTTGTTACCCAGGAGCACCTGATCCGAACTGCTTCAAAATTCTCCATCGAGTTGAGAGAGAATTTGATGGAGCTCGGACGGCGGGCTAGTTTCTCGACGCGGGCGGTGGGGGTAGCCGGAGCGCACCCGATCAAGGAGGAGTGAGCAAATGAGCGAACCGACCTGGGAGGAGGCCCGCGAGGTCAGCGAATGGCGTCCCGAATTGGGCGTCCTCTCCGTCTACCTCGGCTTCGACCCCGCCGATCGCGGCGGCGCCTGGCGGACCGGGCTGCGCAACGCCCTCGACGCGATCCTCGAGAGCCACAGGGATTCCGGGCACGATCTTCGGGTGGCGCTGCGGGCCACGGCGAAACGGCTGATCGAGCGCTTCGAAGACGGCGAGCTGCGGCCGCCGCCGCTCGGTGAAGTCGGCTTCGTCGCGGTCGCCGAGAAGGAGGGGGTCGAGCGCTGGTGGGGGACGGGATCGCCGCCGGTCGCCGATGCCTGCGCCGAGTACGCCCCCGAGCCGGTCGTCGCGCCCCTGCTCGCCCTTCTCTGCCGCGGCGGGGCTCGCGGCGTCGCCCTCGTCTCCGCCGAGCGGGTGCGGCTGCTGCGCTGCGCCGGCGGCGCCCTCGAGGAGCTCGAGGACTGGGAACTCAGCCTCTTCAGCCTCGACTGGCGCGAGCGCAAATCGCAGAGCACGAACAACCCGGCGCGCGCCCAGGGCGTCAGCGCTTCCGGCCACGACCAGTACGACGAACGGCTCGAGCACAACCGCCATCGCTTCCTCGTCGAGTGCGGCGGGCTGGCGGGCCGGGCGCTGGCGGACAACGGGCTCGACGAGGCGATCGTCTTCGGCCCGGCCAAGGACGCCGAGGCCTTCGAGCACGGCTTCAGCGCGGCCAGGGCGAAGGTCGTCCGCGGCGGCGACGCCGATCTGATCTCCACTCCCACGGGCAAGCTGAACGGCGTCGTCGCCGAGGCAATTGAGCGGGTCGACGGTGAGCGCGAGCGCGCTCTGGTCGAGCGGGCGCTGGGCGAGGCCAAAGGCGGCAGCCGCGGCGCCACCGGGATCCAGGAGACGAAGGTGGCGCTCGCCGAAGGCCGGGTCGACCACCTCGTCTTCGATGGCGCTCTCGACGGCGACGTCGAGTCGCTGCTTCGCGCCGCCTTCGCCGGCAGCGCCCAGGTGACGATCGTCCGCGGCGACCTCGCCGAGCCGCTGGCCGAGGCCGAAGGGGTCGCCGCCATCCTCCGCTACTAGCCGCGATATGTGACCCGCCGCACGGTTCGTCGCGCGGCTCGCTTGGGTAGACGCATGGCGATGGGATCTGAGAGGACGAACTTGAAAGGAGCACGCGCGTGAGCGAGCAAGAGCGCGTCACCGGCGGCCCTCTAGGCAGGGTGGTCGGGAAGGTCAAGCAGGCGGCCGGAGCGGCGCTGGGCAACGAAGACCTCCACCGCGAGGGCCAGCTGCAGGAGGTCCAGGCCGACGCCCAGGCCGAGGCGGCCGAGCAGGCCGCGGAGGCCGAGCGCAAAGAACAGGAAGCCGAGATCGAGGCAGAGCGCGCCGAGACCGAGGCCGAGCGGCGCGAGGTCGAACTGGAGGCCCAGGAGATCACCGCCGAAGAGGAGGCCGAGCGCAAACGGGCCGAGGAGGAGCGCGTCGCCGCCCAGCAGGCGCAGGTGGACAAAGCGCAGGCCGAGCGCGAGCGCCTCGCCGGCGAACAGCGGGCGCAGGCCAAACGCCAGGAGGCGGCGGCCGAGAAGAGCGAGGCGAAGCGCGAGGCGGCGGAGCTGAAGCGCGAAGCCGACCGCGCCGAAGAGGCCGCCGCGGTCATCGACCCCAAGGAGGAGAGCTAGATGTCGTTGCCGACGATTCCGAAAACGATCTTCAACTCGTCGATCAAGCTGGCGCGGACGCCGGTCGACCTCGCCCTCGGTGCCCTTGGCGGCTCCGAATCCGGGGCGAAGAACCTGGTCGACCGGGCCGAAGCCGGCGCCCGCAGCGCCACCGGCGTCCTCTTCCGCGACGAGGAGCTGCGCGAAGAAGGCCGCGCCGCGCTGCTGGCGACGAAAGAGCGCGAGCGCGCGGTCGAGTTGCGCGAGAAAGCCGAGGTGCAGGAGCGCGAGGCCGAGCGGCGGCAGGCCGAGCTGAGCAAAGCCGCCGAGGAGGCCGCGGCCGAAGCCCGGCGCAAGGCCGAGCAGGAGCGCCGCGAAGCCGAGAAACGCCGCCGCGACCGCGAGGCCCGCGCCAAGGAGAAAGAGAAAGAGAAAAAGCAGAAGTCAAAAAAAGCAGCCGCGAAAGTCAAACGGTCCAACGCGAAAGCCCAGAAGACCGCGCAGCTGGAGAAGCTCGAGGCCAAAGAAGAGAGCATCGAGGCAAAAGAGAAGGCGGCGGCGCGCGAGCGCGAGGCCGAGGCGCTGGAGGAAGCCGCGGCGGCCGCGAAGGAGGAGCGGAAAAGCGAGGCGAGGAAAAACGGCGACGGCGGCTGACCGCCGTCGCGGGCGCTGATGACCTCGGGCGCGCGCACCTTCTTCCACTGCCACCCCGATGGGGAGGACCCCGGCGTCCTCCTCGACCCCGGCAACCAAGTGAGCGAACCGTGGGGCGAGGCCGAACACGGGCCCTGCGACAAGTGCGGCGGCAAAGGCACCACTGTCCATGAGTGCTTCTCCTGCATGGAGGCGGGACCCGATCCGGGCTGCCCCGCCTGCCAGGGGCGGGTCCGCTTCGAGCAGGCCTGCCCCGCCTGCGAGGGAAGCGGTGAGATCCACCGCACCCAGCGCCACGGCATCGCCGTCTTCCCCAGCCGCGAGGGCCTCTACCGCTACCTCGCCTGGAAAAGCGACGCCAGCGCCGAGGGCAAGGTCGTCGTCGAGCTGGAGGGAAAGCTGAGCGCGGATTTTGACCTCGACGCCGATCACGGGGCGCTGCTGGTCTTCCCCGAGCGCCTCGTCTCGGTCGAGCGGCTCGACCCCGCGGTGGTCGCCTCGATCCGCGACCGCGTCGGCGAAGAGGAGGACTGAGCTCGGTGCGCGGTCTCGGGCTGGTCCAGGGCGCGGGGGAGATGGCGCTGCGCCCGGCGACCCTCGTCTCCGACGCCTTCCGCCAGCGCGGCGCCCTCGCCGAGACCGGGCACCGCCCCTGGGAGCTGCCCGACCGTCCCTGGTTCATGGGCCAGTCCTGGATCGACCTCCTCTTCGCCCACTGGCCGGTCCCTGAGGAGGCGCTGCGCCGCGTCGTCCCCGCGCAGCTCCCGATCGACACCTACGACGGCACCGCCTGGCTCGGGATCACGCCACTCTGCGTGCGCGGCCTGCGCTTGCGAGGGACGGCGCCGGCGCCCGGCCTCTCGACCTTCCCCGAGCTCAACGTCCGCACCTACGTCAGCGTCGAAGGCAAACCGGGGATCTGCTTCCTCAGCCTCGACGCCGACAGCCGCGCCGCCGTCCGCGGCGCCCGTCTCTCCTACCGCCTGCCCTACTTCCGCTCGCGGATCCGCGTCGACCGTAACGAGGAGGGGATCGGCTACGACCTCATGCGGACCTCCGACGACGGTCCGCCCGCCTACTTCACCGCCCGCTACGGCGGCGAAGGCGGGGAGCTGCCGGTCCGCGACGGCTCCCTTGAGCGCTGGCTGACCGAGCGCTACTGCCTCTACACCCTCGACGAGGAGGGGCGCACTCTGCGCGGCGACATCCACCACCCGCCGTGGCCGCTGCGCCGCGGCTGGGCCGAGGTCGAGACCAACACGATGGCGATGCCGTTCGGGATCGAGCTCGAGGGCGAGCCGCTGCTCCACTTCTCGGCGCGCCAGGACGTCGCGATCTGGACGATCCAGCCGGTCTGAGAAGCGCGCGGCTTTGTGAACGCCGTTCTCCCCGCATACCGGGGAGAACTGGACTGGTTTGCCCCCGTGCCGCTGCGGGCAGGTGGACCGCATGAACGACGACGACCTCATCCAGGAACCGCAGCGCCCGGGCGACGAAGCGCCCGCCGACGAGAACTCGGCTGGCGAGAATATCTGCCCCGTTTGCGGCGGCAGCGGCGAGAAGGACGGCGCCCGGTGCTCGCATTGCGAAGGCACCGGGCGCGTCATCGAGCCGATCGGCGGCGGCTAGCGGGTCCAGCGCGCGGCGCTGGTCGGGCGCTGGCGGGTGTGGGTCGGCTCGGCTTCGGTGCGGTCCCAGCGGGTCATCAGCGCCGTCATCAGCTCGAGCACCCCGGCGATCACCATGAAGCGGGTCGGGCCGCCTTCGTCGGCGAAGCCGAAGACCAGCGGGCTGAGGATCAGGATGGCCCCCAGCACGAGGTCGCCCGTCAGGTGCAGCCGCAACGGGATCAGGCGCGCCAGCGACATCCGCCAGTCGGTCATCGAGCCGATCAGCAATAACGCCACGCCGACGACGACGCAGATCGCGGTGGCGCTGTCGGTCGCGCTGAACTGAAAGATCCAGGGAGCGGCGATGATCACCACCGCGATCAGCGGCTCCATGGCAGCGTGCAGATTAAGCGGAATCGGTCCGCGGTCCATTGATCCTCCTAGGGATTGGGATTCATGAACCTGCGATCCGAATGGGCCGGACTGTCAGCCGATGCGTTCCGTAGGCGAGGCGAGCGCTGGAACTGGGTTTCCGGCGCCCAAAGACCGTGTACCCGGCCGCCGGTTCCTAAATCACATGGCCGCCGGGATGGCCGTCCTCGAGGTAGAACACCTCCGAGCAGACGTCCTTGTCGGCGTCGAGACCGCTGATGAAGGCGCGCACCTTGCGCCCGGTCAGCCGTTCGATGATCTCGCGGAATTTGTCTGCGGTGGCGGCCTGGAAGTACATGCGGGTGTCGCGCAAGCGCTGGTGCTCGCCCATTTCCGCGAGGCTGCGCTCGGCCGGGGTGAAGGTGTTCTCCAGCGAGCAGATGACGATGTCCGGCCCGGCGAACTCGGTGCGGGCTTTGGTCGGCCCGCGCCCGAACAGCTCCTTGTAGAGGCGCACCATTTCGCGCGAGATCTCGGCGCGGATGGAGTCGAAACCGGTCTCGCCGTTCGACTCCTGGGGCGTGGCGGCGGGTTGCTCGTTCATGGCCTTCCTCTACCCATCAGAACCACGGATTTATCAAGGCCGGGTCCGGGTATGCCGGTTGCGGTGGACCCCAACCCCGACCAATCTGATCCAGTCACGATCACTCCCTATCCAGACGGTCCCTATCTCGTCCGCGGAGACTTCGTCGTCACCGATCAGGAGGGCAACGAGCTGCCGACCGAGCGACGCACGATCGCGCTCTGCCGCTGCGGCAAGTCGCGGATCCGCCCGTTCTGCGACGGCACCCACAAGCTGATCGGGTTCCAAGCCCCGAGCGGGGCGGAGCGATGGCCGCGCGGCTGATCGATCTGCCGGCCCCGCGGGGGCCGCTGAGCGGGCGGCTGCTCGAGGCGCTGGAGGGGCCGCCGGACACCGGTCTGGAGACGCCGGCGGCGATCGAGCCCACCGACCCGATCGCCGACGAGGACCTGCAGCTGGCCCTCTACGTCGCCTACGAGATCCACTACACCGGGATCCGCGGGGTCGACGATCGCTGGGAGTGGGCGCCCTCGCTGCTGGCCTTTCGGGCGGAGCTGGAGCGGTCCTTCGAGGCCGCCGTCGCCGGGCTGGTGCAGCCGGCCGCGGAGGGCGAGCTGACCTCCGTCGGCGCCGCCCTGCAGGAGATCGTCGCCGAGGACCCGGGGCCGCCGCTCTCGCGCCACATGGAGATGCAGGGGACCCTGGAGCAGATGCTCGAGCACGTGATCCACCGCTCCGCCTACCAGCTGAAGGAGGCCGACCCGCACTCCTGGGCGATCCCGCGGCTCTCGCCCCGGCCGAAGGCGGCGCTGCTCGAGGTCCAGGCCGACGAGTACGGGGGCGGCAGCGCGGAGCGCATGCACTCGGCGCTCTTCGCGAAGACGATGGCGGCGCTCGGCCTCGATCCCACCTACGGCGCCTACCTCGAGCAGCTGCCGGCGTTGACGCTTGCGACCGTCAACTTGATGAGCGGCTTCGGCCTGCATCGCCGCCGCCGCGGAGCCTGCGTCGGCCACCTCGCCGCCTTCGAGATGACCTCCTCGATCCCCAACCGCCGCTACGGCAACGCCCTCCGTCGGCTCGGCTGCGGCCGCGAGGCGACCCACTTCTACGACGAGCACGTCGAGGCCGACGCCGTGCACGAGAACATCGCCGCCTGGGATCTCGCCGGTGGCCTGGCGGCCGAGGAACCCGAGGTCGCCGCCGACATTCTCTTCGGCGCCCGGGCGCTGCTGCAGCTCGAGTCCCGCTGGGCGGCCCACCTGATGGACAGCTGGGAACGCGGCGAGAGCTCGCTGCGCGAGCCTGCCGCCGTCCCGGCGTGAGCCAGCCGCTCGACCTCTCCTACGTGGTGCCGGTGCGCTGGCGCGACGGGGCGCAGCGGGAGGAGCTGGCGGAGTACCTGGCGCGGATCGCGCCGCTGGTCGCCGAGGTGATCGTGGTCGACGGGTCCGACCCCGGCGTCTTCGCTGCCAACGCCGCTGCCTGGGGAGAGCATGTGCGGCACGTGCCACCGGGGGAGGGGGAGACGTGGCTGATGGGCAAAGTCGCCGGGGTGCGGACCGGGGTGGAGCTGGCCTCCCGCGAGTTGGTGGTGATCGCCGACGACGACGTCCGCTACGAGCCCGGGGCGCTGCGGCGCGCCGCCGAGCTCCTCGACAGCCATGACCTCGTCCGCCCGCAGAACTACTTCGTCCGGCTCCCCTGGCACGCCCGCTGGGACACCGCCCGCACGCTTCTCAACCGCAGCCTCGGGCGTGACTACCCGGGGACGCTGGCGGTGCGCCGCTCGCGGATGCTGGCAATGGGGATGTACGACGGCGACGTCCTCTTCGAGAACCTGGAGTTGATGCGGACGGCGCGCGCCCACGGCGGCAGCATCGCCTCGCCGCTGGGCCTCTATGTCGCCCGGATCCCGCCTTCGGCCGCGCACTTCTGGGGCCAGCGCACCCGCCAGGCCTACGACGACTTCGCCCTGCCGCTGCGGATGGCCCTTTGGCTGGCCGTGCTCCCGCTGCTCCTCCTCAGCGCCTCGAAGCGCCGCCCCTCGCTGGCGCTCGCGCCAGCTGCGGTCTCGGTGGCCGCCGCTGAGGTCGGTCGCCGCCGCAGCGGCGGCGCTTCGGTCTTCCCGGCCACGTCTTCCCTGCTGGCGCCGATCTGGATCCTCGAGCGCGGGGTCTGCGCCTGGCTGGCGGTGTGGCAGCGGCTGCGTTTCGGCGGCGTCCGTTACGGCGAGTCGGTGATCCCCGTCGCCGCCCACTCCGAGCGGCAGCTGCGGCGGCGCCTGGCCGAGCGTGAGGGCGAGAGGGAAGAAGCGGGTACGGGACCGCAATGGAGCCAAGGATCGAACGCGGCGCCGCGCCCGACATCCACCGGATCGAAGACGCCAGCGTCAACTGGTACCTAGTCGAGGCCGACTCCGGCCTGACGATCGTCGACGCCGGGGTGCCGCGCTCCTGGGATTCCCTGCAGCGGGTGCTGAAGGTGGTCGAACGCGACCTCTCCGAGGTCCGGGCGCTGGTCCTCACCCATGCCCACTTCGATCACATCGGCATGGCCGAGCGGGTCCGGACCGAGCTCGGGGTGCCGGTTCTCGTGCACGAGAACGACGTGCCGCTGGCGCGCAAGCCGCTCCAGTACACGCACGAACGGGCCCGCAGCCGCTACCTGCTGACCAAGCCCCGCGGGCTGCCTCATGTGCTCGGTTTCCTCGCCTCCCGCGCTTTCTGGCCGGCGCCGGTCAGAGCGACCCATCCCTTCTCCGAGGGGGTCCTCGACGTGCCCGGCTCGCCCCGCGTCGTTTTCACCCCTGGTCACACGGTCGGCCACTGCGCCCTGCACTTCGCCGATCGCGACGCGGTGATCGCCGGCGACGCGCTCGTCATGCTCGATCCCTACCTGGGGGCGAAGGGGCCGCGGATCGTCGCCGGCGCCGCCACCGCCGACAGCGAGTGGGCGCTGAGCTCGCTCGACGCCCTCGCCGGGCTCGAAGCCGGAACCGTCCTGACCGGCCACGGCGAGCCCTGGCGCAACGGGACCGCCGAAGCGGTCCGGCTGGCGCGTCAGGTCGGGCCGAGCTAGGCGCTCGCCTCAGGCGGCGGGAACCAGCGGCTCGGCATTGGCCTCCTGCGGGCTCGGCGCGACCGTCAGGGGCGAGGCGAACCTCATCCGCTCGTCGAGGCCGGTCAGGCTGAGCAGGCGACGGACCGCCCCATGCGCGCTTGGCAGGAAGCTGAGCCGCTCGCCGCCTTCCCGTATCGCCGACACCAGCAGCGCGACGCCGGTCGAGTCGATGAACGAGAGCTCGGTGAGGTCGACGACGACGTCTTTGCCGCAGAGCAGCGCTTCTCGCAGCGCCGAGGCCGCGGTCTCGGTGTTGGCGAGATCCATCTCGCCCTCTAGGGCGATGCGCAACCGCGGGCCCTCTGACGTCTGCTGAACCGCAAGCAGCCCGTCGCGGACTTTGAAGTCGGTGTTGGGCACTTCGGAACCTCCCTTCGTAACTGAATATGGAAGTCCCGGAACGCCCTCGTTCGAGGTTCGACGGTCTTACCTCCGGTTGCAGAATCAGCTGGTTACCGCCCCGCGGTACCGCCCTGACCCTGAACTGAGGTTAACGAATTACCGAAAATTTGCCAACCTGCTCGACGGAGTTTGCGGCAGGCGCTTGCGGGCGGCGAGCACTCGCTGCACCAGCCGGTCGCGGGCGCGGGGTGGGGCGATCTCGGGATCGCGAATCTCTCTGTGGGCTCTGGTGACGTCTTTGCCGAGGGCTGCGGGCGGGGGGTTCATCTCTTCTCCGTTACTGGAAAACTGGGATTTTTTCGGTGCCTCTCCCAATCTCCGTGCGACGCCGTGAGAAGTGAGGGGTTTCGACAGTCGACACAACCGGCGCTGTGACCGTTGTGCCAGTTGTCTGGCTACCCAGCCGTTGCGTGACGGAAACCACCGTTTGAAGGACTGTCAGCTGGGAAGCAACAAGGCGAGAAATCGCCATGGAACACGCCGGTTTTCAACATCAGGCGCTGATCTACGAGGCCGCCGACGAGTATCTGGCGGGGACGGTTCCCTTCCTGCGCGCCGCCCTGGAGGCGGGGCGGCCGGCCCTGGTCGCGGTGAGGAAGGAGCAGGCGGAGCTGCTTCGGGGCGAGCTCGGGCGGGAGGCGGAGATGATGCGCTTCGCGCCGATCGAGGAGGTCGCGCGCAACCCCGCCGGCATCATCCCGCTCTGGCGCGACTTCGTCGACGAGAGCCCGGGCCGCGGGGCCTGCGGGGTCAGCGAACTGGCCTGGCCGGAGCGCACCCCGGCGGAGATGGAGGAGTGCCACCGCCATGAGGCCCTGCTCAACTTCGTCTTCGCGGAGGGCCGGTCCTGGTCGCTGCTCTGCCCCTATGACGCCTGCTCGCTTCGGGACGAGGAGCTGGAGCGGGCGGCGACGACCCACGAGCTGATCTCCCGGGAAGGCCGGACGGAGGAGAGCGCCGCCTTCGACCCCGAGCCCGACTGCCTCGCCGGCGAGCTGCCGCCGCCGGCGGTGCGTCCGGACACGTTCGCCTTCGGCCTGACCGAGCTTGCCGAGGTGCGCCACCGGGTCGCCGCCGCCGGGGAGCGGGCGGGGATGGGCCGGCGCGCGGTCGCCGATCTCGTCACCGCGACCAGCGAGCTCGCCGCCAACAGCGTCATGCACGGAGGTGGCGCCGGCACCCTGCGCCTCTGGCGCGAGCACGGGAGCCTGCTGGCGGAGGTGGAGGACGAGGGGCGGATCGAGGATCAGCTGGTCGGCCGACTGCGTCCCGGCATCACCCAGGAGGGCGGCCGCGGCCTCTGGCTCACCAACCAGCTCTGCGACCTGGTCCAGATCCGCTCCGGCGAGGCGGGCACGGTGGTGCGGCTGCATGTCCTCGCGGGTCAGCACGCCACCGATTACGACCACCAGGACCCGGCCTACGCTTAGGCGCGGTTCCCGCGGGTGCTTAAAACTCTTCGGCGGCAGGCGTGTCGGGCCGGGCGCCTGGGTAGTTGACGGGCATGCCGAACAACGATCCCCAGACCCAGCTCGTCAAGTACCTCACCGACGCCCACTCGATCGAGGAACAGGCGCTCGTGCAGATGAAGCGCGCCCCCGATCTGGTCGAAGGGCCTTTCGCCGACTCCTTCCGGCGCCACCTCGGCGAGACCGAATCCCAGGAGCAGCGCGTGCGCGAGCGGCTCGAGGCCCACGACGCCTCGCCCTCGAAGGTGAAGGACGCAGCCGGGCAGGCGGGCGGCTTCGGGATGGTCCTCTTCGCCAAATCCCAGCCGGACACGCCGACGAAGCTGGCGATGCACGCCTTCTCCTACGAGCACATGGAGGTGGCCGCCTACGAGCTGCTGGCGCGGGCGGCGCGCGAAGCCGGTGACGCCGCGACGGCGGAGATGGCGCTGGCGATCGCCGACGAGGAGCGCGAGATGGCCGGCCGGATGGCGGCCAGCTTCGACGAAGCGGTCGAGCAGGCGCTGCGCGAAGTCGACCCTGACGACCTCGGCGAGCAGCTCAACTCCTACCTCTCCGACATCCACGCGCTGGAGGGGCAGTCGAAGCAGCTGCTGGAGAAAAGCAAGGAGATGGACGTGCCGGCCCCGCTGGCCGAGGCTTTCGCCCACCACCTCGCGGAGACCGAAGGGCACCTGGAGAAAATCGAGCGCCGCCTCGACGACCGCGGCGCCAGCCCCTCGGCGATCAAGGACGCGATGCTGAAACTCGGCGCGCTCAACTGGGGCGCCTTCTTCGCCGCCCAGCCGGACACCCCGGCAAAGCTCGCCGGCTTCTCCTACGCGGTCGAGAACCTCGAGGTAGCCGCCTACGAGCTGCTCAAGCGAGTGGCCCAGCGCGCCAGGGACCAAGAGACCGTGTCTCTAGCCGAGTCAATCCTCGCCGAGGAGAAGGCAGCCGCCCAGCAAGTAGCCGACCAATGGTCGGTCTCGATGTCCGTGGCTTAGCCACCGAAGCCACAGTTCCGCGCACTTCCAGCGTGCGAATCGCCCGAAAGGCCTCACCACCCGCGCGCCCAAGACCGCCAGTCTTCCGGCCATGCCCAATGCATTTGGCACCTCTCCTGAACTGCATCAACTTTTCTATCTGCTGGGTGGAAAAGTTGATGCAGTTCGGGTGGGGCGGAGGTTGGTGTGAAGGATCGAGCCGCCACTACGGCAATCCGGCAGCTTGCGGAGCGGCAGCACGGGGTGGTGGCTCATTGGCAGCTCCTAGATATGGGTGCGGGGATGGGATTGCCTCTTCGACGTCGGGAGGCTGGATTGTTGATCCCGCTGCACAAGGGCGTATATGCCGTCGGACACCGGTCTCTGAGTCGCAGGGGACAGCGAATGGCAGCAGTGCTCGCTTGCGGTCGCGGGGCGGTGCTGTCCCACTTCAGCGGCGGCCATCACTGGGGCATCTGCGGCTCCTATGGGCCGGTCGAAGTCCTCCGGCGGTCGGGTGGACTGAAACCGAAGAGCCATGAAGGGGTGCGGCTGCACCAGACCCGGAGGCTTGAGCCTTACGAAATCACCGTGGAGCGAGGAATTCCGGTAGCGGTGATGGAGCGGGTGCTGCTCGATGTGGCGGCGCGAACCGAGTCGACGCGGCTGGAGCGCATGTTCGTCCAGGCGTACAAACTGGAGGACTTCTCCTGGCCGCGCCTTGGCCGCATCATCACCCGGCGAAGAGGCTGCAAGGGGGTTGGGAAGCTGCGCCGCATCGCCCTTGAAGTCGATCCCGAGGCGCTTGAGACGAAATCACTTCCGGAGATCGACTTTTTCGCCCTTTGGCGAGAGATGGCCATGGTGATGCCGTCGGTCAACGTCTTGGCTGAGGGTCACCTGGTGGACTTCCTCTGGCCAGGTCAGAAGGTCATCGTCGAAACCGACAGCTGGAGCTATCACGGGGATCCCCTCGCCTTCGAGAAGGACCGCCAAAGGGACGTCGAGCTCATCGCCGCCGGCTACGACGTGCACCGGACGACCGCGAAGATGCTCGAACAAGACCCCGACCCCTTCCTTCAGAACGTCCGTCACGCTCTCCTCACCCGAACTGCATCAACTTTTCCACCCAGCAGATAGAAAAGTTGATGCAGTTCGGGAGGGAGTTCGGTACCGCCGAGTGGTTGACCGGTGGGTCGGGCTACGGAATGCCTTGGGTGGTGCTGGTGGCGCTGGGGAGGGTGCGTTGGGCTGCTGCTAGGTGCAGGTCTTCCAGGCGCTGGCCCTGGCTGTCGGCTCGGGCGGCCAGGTCGTGGAAGTCGAAGCCGTCCAGGGACTCGCCGTAGGACTGCTCCAAGGCGTTCCAGAGCTGCATCTTGCCGCCGACCATTCCCGAGAGGAACTCGAGCTCGAGGACGCGGCTCAGCGGGGAGTAGCCGCGGATCCGGCCGTTCAGCTTCAGCCGCCCGAGCTTCTCGGCGACCTTGGCGAGAACCGGTTTGACCGGATCACGGCTAACGCCTTGGCGCTCCATCAGGCGCACCAAGGCCCGGTGGTCCTCTTCGATCTCGGCGCAGAGTTGCGCCAGCGGCTCGCCGAACTCGGCATCGCCCTGGTTGGACGACCGCAGGCGGCGGGCCAGCTCGACGCCGAGCGTGGCCCCCGCCAGGTGGTCGTTGAGGTAGATGGCCAGGAAGCGGTCTGCGTCTGCGTTCGCGGCCATCGGTCGGCTAGGCCTCCTCGTAGGGGTCTTTCTCGCCGGCCAGCTGCAAGGCGCACTCCTTGGTGTCGCTGAAGTGCCGTTCCTGAATCGGCAGCGCCCACTGCGTCAGCTCGGAGATCTGGTCCTCGCCGGCCTGCTCATTCAGTTTCGCCAGCACCATCCAGTGGCCGACCTCGCCCGCCTCGGCCATCGTCATGAACTCGAAGCCGTCGAGCCCGTCGGCGTCGTCGCCGAGGTAGGTCTCCATCATCTCGGAGGCCTCGCCTTTCGTCTCCCTGGCCTTGTCGAGGATCGCGGTTTTCTTGCCGTCGCGCTGCTCGGCGACCTCGGTGGCGCGGCGGGCCGTCTCCTCGGCCTCCTCGCGCATCTTCCGCAGGCTCTCGGCGATGCCCGCGTCGTCGACCAAGCCCTCGACTTTTTCGGTCGCTTTCGAAGCGGCTTCCGCGAGCCCCAGAACCTCTGCCAGCTTCTCCTCCAAAGTCGTCAACTCAGCCATCGATTCCTCCTGTTTCGGGGTGGACGTTGCGCTCCTGTTACCCCTGCTTCGTCCAGGGCCAAACTGCATCAAATTTCCGGGCCGGCAGGCAGGAAATCTGATGCAGTTCGCTAGAGCCAGACGTGCTCGAAGCGCAGGCCGCTCGGCTCGGGGTGGAGGAGGCCCATCGAGGCCTGCGGGGCGCGGCGGCGCTCGGTCGGGCTGCCGGGATTGAAGATCTGGAAGCCGCCCTCCTCCTCGTGCAGGGGGAGGTGGCTGTGGCCGAAGACGACCGCGTCCGCCCCGGGGAAGCGGGCGCGCAGGCGGCGCAGCCGCCCCTGCTTCGGCCCGGCGTCATGGACGACGGCCACCGCGCGGCCGCCGGCCTCGACCTCCAGCGTCTCCGGCAGCCGCTGCCAGAGCGCCGGCTCGTCGACGTTGCCGTAGACGCCGAGAACCACCGGGCAGAGCGCTTCCAGCTCCGACAGCACCGAGACCTCGGAGAAGTCACCGGCGTGGATCACCGCCTCGGCGGCGCGGATCTTCTCGACGCATTTATCGGGCAACTGGCGTTTGCCCTTCGGCATGTGGGTATCAGAGACGACGGCGATCATGGCGGGGATGGTGGAGCGTTATCTCATGTTCTTCGGCGACTCGCACACCGTAGGGGTGGGCGACGAGGAGGGGCTCGGCTGGACCGGGCGGCTGGTCGCTGCCGCCCTGCGGGACGGGATCCCGACCACCTCCTACAACCTCGGCGTCGGCGGCGAGACCTCGGCCGACGTCGCCGCCCGCTGGCGCGCCGAGGCGCGGCCGCGGCTGCCGCGCGCCTCTGCCGAGGGCGACCCGCGCGTCGTCCTCGCCTTCGGCGTCAACGACGTCTCGCTCGAAGACGAGGACCGGCGCTGCACCCAGGAGCAATCCCTGCTCTCACTCGAAGAGGTGCTGCTGGGGTCGCAGGCTCTTGGCCTGCGCCGCTTCGTCATCGGCCCGGCCGCCGTCGGCGACGAAGCCGTCAACGACCGCATCGCCGACCTCTCCTACGCGTACCGCATGCTCTGCGCCCGCCACCGCGTCCCCTTCGTGCCGCTGGTCGACGAGCTGCGCGTGAACGAGGTCTGGCGTAACTCGATCGGCAGCGGCGACGGCGCCCATCCCGGCGCCGCCGGCTACGCGGAGATCGCCCGGCTCATCCTCGCCGCCGGCTGGCTCGACTGGCTCCGCTCCGCTCCCAGCGGGTCCTAGCCCGCCGCCGCGAGCGGCTCGTCGACCTCGTAGCCGAACTCGAGGAGGGTGCCGCCCATCGCCTCGTGCATCGCCTTCTGCTCGGCGGCGCTGAGGTTGTCGCGCCAGCCGCCGGGGCGGGCCTGGCGGGTGAAGTTGCGGCGTCCCCGCGCGGTCCGCGGCAGCTTCTCGAAGCGGTGCGCTTCCACCACCTCCGGCACCCGCGCCGCGTCGATCCCGACCATCGCGCAGATCCGCTCCATGCAGGCCTCGGTCTCGCTGCGCAGCTCCTCGTAGCGGATCTGGACCCGGTCCCCCTCGGCGCGCGAGTCGTACGCCTGTTTGACGGCGCGGCTGCGGTAGGCCCAGACTTCCGAGAGCCACTTGATCAGCGGGATCCGCCCGTCTTCGTTGACGGGGAAGGCGCCGCCTGGGATCGCCCAGGAGCCGTCGCTGTAGGCGTCGAGCCAGGAGTCGACGACGTCGCGGCCATCGCGCAGGAGGAAGATCACCTTCGAGGCCGGGAACAGCTCCGCCAGGAACGGGGCCACGTGCGAGCCCGGCTCCTTGACGACGAAGGCCGCGGCCTCGGCCGGATCGGCGACGCCGGCCTCGGGCGCCTGGGCTTCGAAGCGCGCCGTGATCAGCTCGCGCAGCGGCTGCTGCCAGGCCTCGCGGTGGCGCTCGGCGAAGAAGTACCCGGGCTCCTCGGCCTTGATCTCCAGCAGCGTGCTCAGCTCGGGCGGGTCGTCGGAGGTCGCCCAGGCCAGCGGAATCGGGCGCCAGACGCCGAGGTGGTGGCCGAGGTGGGGGTCGTCGACCGGGACCACGCCTTCCAGGTCGGAGAGCATCTTCAGCAGCCAGGTGCTGCCGCTGCGGGACGATCCGAAGATCCAGGCGAGCCTGTTCTCCTGCATGTTGAGGGGAACCGTACCCCTCCCCGTCGGAAATCAAAACCTCAGGAGTTCTTCCGCAAAATGCCGGAAACCGCGCCGCCGGCCGCGGCGAAGAAGGCCCGGCGCAGCGCCGCCCGCCGCCGCCCGCGCCACCCGCCGTCGACCTGATGGGGTCCGGTGCTGCCAAGGACGTTGCCGGGGGCGGCGTCGGCGGGCAGCCGTCCCCAGGTCCCGTGGACGAAGGAGGGATGGGCGAGCCGGCGGTAGAGCGGCGGCGCCGCCGCGTGGAGCACCTCCAGCGCCCGGCCGCTGCGGCCGTAGCTGACCTCGCGCTTCGGGTCCTCGGCGCAGGCCTCGATCCCGGCCGCCACTTCCTCGGGGTCGAGGACCGGCGGGATCGGGCGCACCTGGCGGCCGGTGTAGTTGGCGGCATGCTCGAAGATCGGCGTGTCGACCGCCTGCGGCACGACCGCGGCGACGTGGATGTCCGGCTCGCTGGCCAGTTCGCCCTGCAGGCATTCGGAGAAGGCGCGGACGGCGTGCTTGCTGGTCACGTAGGGCGCCACCTGCGGCGAGGGCACCCGGCCCCAGACCGAGGACATGTTGATCAGCACGCCCGACCCCTGCCGCCGGAACCGGCGCAGCGCTGCCCGCGCCCCGTGAACCTGTCCCATCAGGTTGGTCTCGACGACGCCGCGGAAGACCTCGGAGGGAATGTCGTCGAAGGTCCCGTAGGCCATCGTCGCCGCGCTGTTGACCCAGACGTCGAGGCGGCCGAAGCGCTCCGTGACCGCGGCGGCGAAGGCCTCCACCGCCTCCTCCTCGCCGACGTCCAGCGCCCGGCGCATCACCGAGGCGCCGGCGGCCTCGCACTCGGCGGCGATCTCGGCCAGCGGCCCCTCGGCGCGCGCGCAGAGAGCCAGCGCCCCGCCCCGCCGGGCGATCCGCAGCGCCGCCGCGCGGCCGATGCCGCTGGAGGCGCCGGTGATCACCACGACTGCCTGCTCGAGCGGCCGCGGCACCGCGCGCCCCTAGCCGAGGCCCTTGTCCTCGGCGGCCTTGTAGGCGATCTGGAGGAAGTCGGAGATCGTCAGCGCCGCGAACAGCGAGGCGACGAAGCGGGTCACCCGCGGGGCGAAGAGGAGCCCGACCGAGAAGCCGGCGATCACCCAGAGGCCGAGGCAGAAGGGGCAGATCAGCAGCTCGCCGATCGCCTTGCGGACGCCGGTCCCGCGCGAGCGCTCCTCGAACTCGGCCGGCCCGCCCTTGCCCTCGAGTTCGGTGAAGGGCGCCCGCAGCGGGCTCGTCACCTTGTCCTTGGAGACCAGCCGGCTGAGTTTGTGGGAGGCGGTGCCGATCAGCAGCAGCTGCCCCGCCGGCACGCGCTCGGGCAGCTCCCGGCCCTGCCGTTTCGCGACCGCCAGCGCCGCCGCCAGCAGCGAGCCGAAGATGCCCATGAAGGTGAGGTAGGAAAGGAGGGGCGGCCGCTCATCTGGATCGGCGTAGCCCTCCACCGGGTTGGGCAGGTCCTTGAGGGCGTGGCCGTTGCCGGGAGGCGTCTCGCTCACCGCCCCCCGCTACCCGGAGCGGCGCAGGTTCCAACCCTCGCTGCTGACGGCGACGTGCCAGGCGCCGTCGGGGCCGCGCCGCTCCAGCACCAGCCCCTGGGCGACCGCCCGGCGCACGGCGCGGCGCAGATCCCGCTCGCCGAGCCGCGGGAAGCGCTGAACCAGCTCGCCGCGGCGGCAGTAGCCGTCGTCGGCGAGCGCGACGATCGCGGCCACGACCTCCTCCGGCGCCGGCAGTTTTCTTCGTCGTTGCGTCACGTTGCCCTCAACGCTAGGATCGCGGCGATGTCGGCGGGGCGCTCAGCACCGCCGCATCGCGTCATAACGAAAGGCACGGGACTCGGCGGAGCGCCGATTCGCGGACCCTGAGGAGAGGCATTAACTTCCCGAAGGTCTGACCATGCCACCAACGCAAAACAGCGAACCCCGATGATGCAGCGTTTCAAAGTCAGCGAGCGCGATCTCGAGAGCGGCGCGCGAGACGTCCAGGTCGAGGGCGAGCTGGATCTGGCGGTTGCCGGAAAGCTCGACGAGGTCCTCGCCAGGGCCTGCGAGCAGTGCGAGCAGGTCTTGGTCGGGCTCGAGCGCTGCGCCTTCATCGACTCATCGGGGATCGCGGTGATCCTCCGCGCTCACAACCGGATGCGGGAGGAGGGCCACAGGCTGGTCGTCTACGCGCCGACCGATCAGGTCCAGCGCGTGCTCTCGATGACCGGCCTCACCTCCAACGGCCTCGTCTTCGGCAGCGCCGAGGAGGCGCTGGCGGCGCTTGGCGCCTCCGCCGACGGCGACTCTCCCGACGCCGCCTAGACCCGCTTCGCTCGCACCAGCAGGCTGCGCCGCGGCACCAGCACGGTCGCCCGCTGCACCATCCGCTCGGGCTGCCGAGCGACCGGAGTCAGCTTGACGCTGCGCAGGACCGCCGGGACGATGGTCTCGATCTCGGCGTGAGCCAGCGCTTCGCCGACGCAGCGGCGGGCGCCGCCGCCGAAGGGGAAGAAAGGCCAGGACGGGGCGGCGTCGGTGAGCCAACGCTCCGGCTCGAAGAGATCCGGGTCCCGGAAGCCGCGGGGATCGCGGTGGACGAGCGAGGTGGGGGCGAGGACGGTGGCCCCGGCCGGCAGCTCGCGGCCGTCGACCCGCATCGGCTCCAGCAAGCGCCGCAGCGAGCCCGAGGCCGGCGGGCGCAGCCGCAGGACCTCGCGGACGATCGCGTCGGCGCGCTTGCCGCGGGGGTCGGCGAGGAAGGTCTCCGCCAACTCCGGCTCGCGGGAGAGGCGGTCGAGGATCCAGGCAAGGGCGATCGAGGGCGGCTCCTGCGCCGCCATCAGCAGCGACATCAGCTCCTCGACGATCTGCGCCGTGGTGAGGGCGGCGCCGGCGGCGAGCATGCAGCCGAGGACGTCGACCTCCTCGCTCGCTTCCCTTCGGCGCGCCTCGACCGCGCGCGAGAGAGCCGCGACCACCGGCGCCTGGCGCTGCTCGAAAAGGGCTTGGCCGAGCTCGCCGATCAGGCCGTCGCCTTTGCCCGGCAGCGTCAGCGGCGGATTGCCCGGCGTGCGCAGCATCCGCCCGATCGCCTCGATCAGCTCGCCGGCGATCTCCTCGTCGCGCACTCCCAGCACCAGCCGCGCGAAGACCTCGTCGCAGAGGGTGCGGAGGCGGGAGAGGAGGCGGAAGGGCCGACCTAGCGGCCACTGCAAAGCGTGGCGCTCGGCGATCGCCGCGATCGCCTCGCGGCGGGAGTCGATGACCTCCGGCGCCAGCGCTGGGGCAATCCGCGCCCGCGCCGCGCTGTGCGCCCCGGCGTCGCCGCCGAAGACCGAGCGGTCGGAGGCGAAGGGGAGGACGGCGCGCCGCGCCGCGCCCGCGTGAGCGCGCTCGGGGTCGGCGCCGAGCAGCGACTCCACCGCCTCGGGCTCGGCGACGACGAAGGTCGGCCGCGCCGTCAGCAGCCGGATCTGGAAGACGTCGCCGAGCTCCCGTTGCCGGCGGCGCAGGAACTCGAGCGGGTCGCGGTGGAAGGCGACGGTCTGGGTGAGGGCTCCCGCCTCTGGCCCGGGGGGCGTCGCGAACGCGCGGGGGCCGTTCGAGGTCTGCATTGCCGGCGTCTACCCGGCGGCTGGCCGGGCAGAACGCTCGCTACCGCCGCTTTTCGACGAAGCTGATCTTGCCGTTGGTCTCGAGGATCGCCCAGCGGACCTCGCCGAGCGAGCCGATCTGTTCCAGCCGCGCCTCCGATTCGACCTCCTCGACGGTCAGCCGCTGACGCCGCAGGTTCTTCTCGACCACCTCGCCGTCCTCGATCAGGACGATTGGCTCGCCGGCGAGGACCGGCCGCAGCCGGCGGACCCGCAGGCTCGTCCACGAGACCAGCACCGTCAGCAAGGCGATCGTCGAGACCGCCAGCAGCGCCCCGGTGACCGAGTAGTCGCTCTGGGTGACGCCCTGCTGGACGAGATCGCCGATCACGACCAAGAGGATGATGTCGAAGGGCTCCATCGAGCTCAGCTCGCGGCGCCCCAGCATCCGCATCAGCAGGAAGAGGAAGGCGAAGATGACCGCGGCGCGGATGACGATGTCCATCAGGGGATCTTCATCAGGGGAAGTTGACCTGGGTGCGGTCGATCGAGGCGATCTCTTCGTCGGCGTCGTAGAGGGCGACGTTGGCATTGTGGGTGCCGACGTCGTTGGGGTTGGCCTGCAGGGCGATGAAGACGGTGAGGGCGCGGCCGGGGGGCAGCGGCGAGAAGCGCATCTTCAGGTGCCCGGGGTCGGTGGTGGTCGCGGCCGGTTCCGGCTGCACCTTGTTGCTCGTCGTTTCTTCGATCCAGCCCTTGTCGAAGACGAGGGTCGGTGCCCCGATCGCCTCATTGGCGTGGATCTCGAGCCGCGCCTGGTAGAGGAGCCCGCCTCGCACCCGTTCGGGGGCGGTCACTTTCAGGGTGGCCGCCGCCGCGGTCGCTTCCTCGGTCTGGGGCTTGGCGCCAAAGGCGTTCAGCAGGGCGGCGAGGACGAAGATCGTCAGCAGGAGCAGGAACCCGTGCCGCAGCCACTGCCCGGCCGCTTTGCCCTCGAAATCGCGGTGCCGCGGGAGATCGATCCCCTGCGGAAGGTCCGACATGGATCGCAGGCTAGGCGTCGGGGCGGCGGGAATCGCGGTGCAGCTTCCAGCCCTCTGGCGTGCGCAGGAGGACCCCCTGGTCGTGCAGCTTGGTCAGCGCGGTCGAGACCGACGGGCGGCGGGCGGCGACGAGCTCGGAGAGGATGCGGTGGGTGAGGGGGACCGGGATCTCGACCCACTCCCCGCCGATCCGGCCGAAGCGGTCGGCGAGATGCCAGAAGAGCATCGTCAGCCGGGTCTCGATGCGCCGCTGGGCGACGATCGCGAACAGCATCGCCAGGTAGCGGGAGCGCATCAGCCCGCGGCGGATCAGCGCCACCCCGATCTCGGGGAAGCTCCCGCAGCGGGCGGCGAAGTCGCTGTCGAGGACTGCGAGGCGGGCCGCCTCGATCACCAGCCAGTCGGAGTCGATGGGGATGCTGGACCACTCGTCGATCCGGTCCCACGGCCGCAGCAGGTCGCCCGGGCCGAGCAGCTCGGCCCCGTAGCGCTGCCCCTGGACGACGCGGCGGCAGAAGAGGCCGGAGAGGACGAGGAGCCCGTAGCCGCCATCAGTGGCGCCGGGGTTGGCCTCGGGGTCCCACTCTCCCTGGGGCACCTCGAGGGTCTCGGCCCGGCAGGCGCGCCGCGCCAGCTCCAACCGCTCGGCCGGGATTCCATCACCGAGATCGGGATCGAGCTGGAGGATGCAGACCGGCATCAGGACGGAAGCCTAGTTCGGTGCCCGCTCGAGACCGGCTGGACGAGGCGGCGAAGGAATCGAACCTTCCAAGCGGTGGGCTGCACCGCCCTGCCGGCTTTGAAGGCCGGATGGGCCACCAGACCCCTGCCGCCCCAGGACGGGGGCGAGCCTATCCGGAGGTCTTGGCGCGAGGGAGGTGGCGGTCGCCGTCGCGGCGCAGGCGCTTTTCGGCGTCGAGCTGCTCGAGCAGGGCCTGGGCGTACTTGCGGCTGAGGCCGAGGGCGTCGCGGACGGCGGCGATCGTGGTGGCGCCGTCGCGCTCGGCGAGGGCGAGGGCCCGGTGAGCGAGCTGCTCGTAGATGGGGGCGGCGTAGACGACGTCGGCCTTGGCGCGGACGGCGGCCCCGGCGGCGGCGAGCTCGCCGAAGGCCCTCTCGACGTGACGGCGGTCGGTGCCGAGGTCCCCAGCCAGCTGGGCGGCGCCACGGGGCCGCGGCCCGTCGTCTTCGAGCTGGGCGAGGACGCGGCGGGCGAAGGCGCCCGGCTCGGCGGGGGAGGGGGGAGGCGCCGGAGCCAGCTCCTCCGCGGGAGCGGGCGGCTCCCAGTCCGGTCCATGTCGCGGCGGCGAGGGGTCGCGGACGACTCCGCCGCCGAGGGTGTCGGGCGGGGCGATCCGGCGGACGACGGCGCGGTCGCCGGCGCGGGCGAGCAGCGGGCGCTCGAGCCGCAGCTGGGCTCCGCCGTCGCCGAGGTCGACGACCCGGGCGGGGCTGTCGCGGGTGCCGAGGTGAACCTGCGCCCGGGGCTCGTCGAGGACCGCCTCGGCCCCCTCGAGGAGATCGAGGTCGAGCCGGTAGGTGACGGCGACGCCGGCCGCGTCGGTGGCGATCACATCGCCGCGGGCGACCTCGTCACGCTCGACGCCGCCGAGGTTGAGGGCGACCCGCTGATGCGGGGCAGCGACCTCCAGCGACCGGTCGTGGACCTCGATCGAGCGGATCCGCGCCCTGCGGCCGCTGGGAAGCACCGTCACCTGCTGCCCGCGCTCCAGCCGCCCCGACCAGAGCGTTCCGGTGACGACGGTGCCGTGGCCGGCGACGGTGAAGACTCGGTCGACGTGGAGGACCGGCGCGCCGGAGCCGTCCACCGGCGTTCGTCCTTTATCCCCCGTGTGGGCCACAAAGGACGAACGCCGGCCTAGGTCGCCCTCCAAATCGGCCGCGGCGCGCGTCAGCGCCATGCGGAGCTCATCGAGGCCCTCGCCGCTCTGCGAGCTGACTTCCACCAGGGATGCTGCTGGGAGGAGGTCGGCAGAGGCCTTCGCCGCCACCGCCCGCGTCTTCTCGTCGACGAGGTCGATCTTGGTCAGGGCAACGACGCCGTGCTGGACGCCGAGCGCCCGCAGCACCGCGAGGTGCTCCCGCGTCTGCGGCATCGGGCCGTCGTCGGCGGCGACGGCGAGCAGGAACATGTCAATGCCGCTGGCGCCGGCGATCATCGTCCGCACGAAGCGCTCGTGGCCGGGGACGTCGACGAGGCTGAGCCGGCGCCCCCCGAGGTCGACCTCCGCGAAGCCGAGCTCGATCGACATGCCGCGCCGCCGCTCCTCGGCGAGGCGGTCGGTGTCGCGGCCGGTCAGCGCCCGCACCAGCGCGGTCTTGCCGTGGTCGATATGGCCGGCGGTGCCGACCGTCAGCGGCCGCGGCGACACCTCAGGCGAGCGCCTCTCGCACCGCCGCCGCGGCGTCGGCGGCGTCGGCGTCGCTCATCGTCCGCGGGTCGAGGACGACCCGCTGCTGGACGATGCGGGCGATCACCGGCGGGTCGTGCTCGCGCAGGCGGGCGAGCAGGGCGTCGGCGCCCGCCTCTCCCGGCTCGACCAGGCAGACCGGTCCCTCGAGGGCGACGTCGGCGAGCGAGCCGCCGCCCGGCGCCCCGCTCTCGCGGCCGACCTCGGCCGCAGCGCCGATTTGCGCCGCCATCGTCTCGGCCCGCCGCCGCAGCTCCTCCTCGGGCGCCGCGATCATCGCCAGCGCCGGCAGCGCCGCCGGTCCCTCGTCGCGGTGCAGCCGCAGCGTCGCTTCCAGCGCCGCCAGCTGCAGCTTGTCGAGCCGCATCGCCCGCGCCAGCGGGTGGCGCCGGCAGCGCTCGACCGCCTCGGCGCGGCCGCAGAGGATGCCGGCCTGCGGGCCGCCAAGCAGCTTGTCGCCCGAGCAGCAGACCAGGTCGGCGCCGGCGGCGACCGCTGCCCGGACCGTCGGCTCGCCGTGAACCTCGCCGAGGGCGCCGGACCCGAGGTCGTCGACCATCGCGATCCCGCGCTCGCGCGCCAGCGCCGCCAGCTCACCCGCCTCCGGCTGCTCGGTGAAACCGACGATGCGGAAGTTCGACTGGTGGACGCGGAGGATCGCGGTCGTCCGCTCGCCGATCGCGGCCGTGTAGTCGGCGAGCCGGGTGCGGTTGGTCGTCCCAACCTCGACCAGGGTGGCGCCGGAGAAGGCGAGGATGTCGGGGATCCGGAAGGAGCCGCCGATCTCAATCAGCTCGCCGCGGCTGACCAGGACCTCGCCGTCGCCGGCGAGCGCCGCCAGCGCCAACATCACCGCGGCGGCGTTGTTGTTGACGGCCAGCGCGGCCTCGGCGCCGCTCAGCTCGCGCAGCAGCTCCTCGACGCAGGCGCCGCGGCTGCCACGGCCGCCGCTCTCGAGGTCGTGCTCGAGGTTGCTGTAGCCGCCTGCGACCTCGGTGACCCGCGCGACCGCGGTCGGCGCCAGCGGCGCCCGGCCGAGGTTGGTGTGCAGGACGACGCCGGTTGCGTTGACGACGCGGCGCAGGCTCGCCTGGCTCAGCCGCGAGAGGCGCTCGGCGGCGGCGCTCGCCAGTTCCTCCTCGCTCAGGACGGGGCCGCCGCCGAGCACCGCCTGCCGGGCGGCGTCGATCGTCTCCCGGGCCGCGGCGACGGCGAGATGGTGCGGCGCCTCCGGCAGGCGCGCGGCGAGCCGCTCCACGGAGGGGAGCCGGCGAAGGCTCTCGGCGTTGTTCACGCGCTCGATCTCGGTATCCATCTGTCTGCTTCCGGCTACCCTCGAAGCGATGGCATTAGCACCCGACCGCCCGAGATTGACCGAACTCTCCCACGGAGCCGGCTGCGCCTGCAAGATCGGCGCCGCCGAGCTGCGCGAGCTCCGCGCCGGGTTGCCGAGCTTCTCCGACCCCGCTCTGCTGGTCGGCCTCGACCCCGCCGACGACGCCGCCGTCTACAAGCTGAGCGAGGAGCTGGCGCTGGTCCAGACCCTCGACTTCTTCACGCCGATCGTCGACGACCCCCGCGACTTCGGCCGCATCGCCGCCGCCAACGCCCTCTCGGACGTCTACGCGATGGGGGCGCGGCCGGTGCTGGCTCTCAACATCGTCGCCTTCTCGCTCGAGCGGCTCGGCGGCGAGGTGCTGGCGGAGATCCTCGCCGGCGGCGCCGAGGTCGCCGCGGCGGCCGGGGTCGCGATCGGCGGCGGCCACTCGATCGACGACCCCGAGCCGAAGTACGGGATGACCGTCAGCGGCGTCGTCCACCCCGAGGAGCTGCTGACCGCGGCCGGGGCGCAGCCCGGGGACGAGCTCTACCTGACCAAGCCGGTGGGCGGGGGCCTGATCACCACCGCCGCCAAGCGCGGGATCGCCGAGCCGCAGCAGGTCGAAGCCGCGGTCGAGGCGATGACCACCCTCAATGCCGAGGCCGCCGAGGCGGCGCGCGCCTGTGGCGCCCACGCCCTCACCGACGTCACCGGCTTCGGCCTGCTTGGCCACCTGCACGAGCTCTGCGAGGCGAGCGGCGTCGGGGCGGAGATCGACGCCGGGGCCGTGCCGGCGCTGCCCGGAGCCCTCGACCTGGCCGCCTCCGGCAGGGCCGAAGCCGGCGGCAGCCGCCGCAACGCCGAAGACGCCGAGCGCTTCGCGAGCTGGAGCGACGAGGTTCCGCCGGAGCGCCGAGCCCTCCTCACCGACGCGATGACCTCCGGTGGGCTGCTTGCCGCGGTGCCATCGGGCGCCGATATGACCGGGACCAGGATCGGCGCTGTCGTCGACGGCGAGCCGATGATCGCGGTGTCCTGATGGCGACCTGGAAGATCAGTGTCCTCGTCGCCTTCGTGGCGGTCGCCTGGCCGGCGGCGGCCAGGGCGCAGGTCGAGCCCGCGGAACCGGCCGGGCCGCCGCCGCAGCTACTGCTCTTCCACGGCGGCTCCTTCCTCTTCGAAGACGCCTCCTTCGAAGCCTTCACCGAGCCCATGGCGGAGGCGGCCGGCTTCGTCCCCCATTACGTCGAATATCCCCTCGGCGACCTGCCCGCCGCGGTGACGAGGGCGCGGGAGGAAGCGGCGCGCCTGCGGGCGCGGTTCGGGGTCGAAGACGTCTACGCCTACGGATCCTCCGCCGGCGGCACCCTGGCGGCGCTGCTCTCCGGGGACGGGCTGGTCGCCGCCGCCGTCGCCAAGGCCCCGGTCTCCGACCTGGTCGGATGGAGCTGGCCGCTCGTCACCTACGGCGACGACTACTACGAACGGATCGGGCTGTCGCCCGAGGCCCGCTACCGCCTCTCGCCGTTGCGGCGGCCCGGGCAGCGGCCGCTGCTCGTGCTCCAGGGGCGCAGCGACCAGGTCGTGCCGCTGGCGATGAGCGAAGCCTTCGCGTCGAAGTTCCGCCAGGTCCGCCTCTGGACGCTCGCCGGCGGGCACCGGGCCGAGCGCGCCCATCCACAGGTGCTCGGGCGGGCGCTCGCCTGGCTCCTGCGCGTCAACTCAGCCGACGAACCGGCGGCGGAGGCCTGAGGCGGTGGCCCCGGAGCCGCAAAACGGGTTCCGCCCCGACATCGAGGGGCTGCGCGCGGTCGCGATCGCCGCCGTCCTGCTCTGCCACGCGGGGCTACCCTTCGCGGCCGGGGGCTACGTCGGCGTCGACGTCTTCTTCGTCATCTCCGGCTTCCTGATCACGCGGCTGCTGCTCGGCGAAGTCGGCCGCACTGGCACTGTCTCCCTGCCCCGCTTCTACGCGCGCCGGGTGAAGCGGCTGCTGCCGCTCTCGGCGCTGCTGCTGGCCACCGTCGGCGCCCTCTCGCTGATCCTCTTCTCGCCGGTGCGGGCGGGAGAAGTCTCGGCCGACATCGTCAGCTGCGCGACCTACACCGCCAACTGGCACTTCGCCGCCCAGTCGATCGACTACTTCGCCCAGGGCACCGAACCGAGCCCGGTTCAGCATCTCTGGTCGCTGGCGATCGAGGAGCAGTTCTACCTCGCCTGGCCGGCCCTGCTGCTGGGGATCACCTGGCTGTGGCGGCGCCGCGGCACCTCTGCCCGCCCGGCGCTCGGCATCGCCGTCGGGGCGATCCTCGTCCTCTCCTTCGCCTTCAACCTGCGCTACGTCTCCGATCAGCCCGCCGCCGCCTACTTCTCGACCTTCGGCCGCGCCTGGGAGCTGGGGCTGGGGGCGATGCTGGCGGTGCTCGGCGACCTCCGGCTCCGCCGGGCGCCGGCGCTGGCGCTCGGCTGGCTGGGGCTCGGGGCGATCGTCTACGCGACCCTCGCCTTCGGCGCCGAAACGCCCTTCCCCGGAACCGCGGCGCTGGCGCCGACGCTGGGCGCCGCCGCCCTGATCCTCGCCGGCGCCTCGCGGGAGGCGCAGGGGCGGTGGGGCTCGGCGGCCCTGCTCTCGCTGCCGCCCTGCCGCTACGTCGGCCGCATCTCCTACTCCTGGTACCTCTGGCACTGGCCGGCCTTGATCTTCGCGGCGGCGATCTGGGGGGCGCTCTCACCGCTGGCGGGGGTCGCCGTCATCGCCGCCTCCTGGCTGCCGACCGCGCTCGGCCACATCCTCGTCGAGGAACCGTTCCGCCGCTCCAAGCGCCTCGTCGCGTTCCCCGCCCGGGCGCTGATCCTCGGCGCCGGTTGCACGGCGATCGCCCTCGGGGCGGCGGCGCTGCTGGTCGACCTGCAGCCGACCCTGAAGACCGCGCCCAGCTCCGAGGTCAAGGGGGCGCTGGCGCTGAAGAAGAACGGGACCCCCCAGGAGCGCGCCGCGGCGGTGCGGCCGAACCCCCTCAAGGCCTACGCGGACCGCGGAGAGAGCTTCGCTGACGGCTGCCTCGTCGGGATCGCCGGCACCAACTCCAACCGCTGCCTCTACGGGGACCGGCACGGGAACCGCACGCTGATCCTCTTCGGCGACTCCCACGCGATGCAGTACTTCCCGCCGCTGCAGGCGATCGCGAAGCGGAACCACCTGCGGCTGATCGCGCTGACCAAGGCAGAATGCACCCCGGCCGAAGTGGAAGTGAAGAGCATGGTCGCCAACCGCGAGTACTCGCAGTGCGACGCCTGGCGGCAAAAGGAGCTGGAGCGGATCGAAATGGCGGGACGCTCGGCGGTGGTGCTGATGTCCAGCGACACGGCCTACACCCCGTACGGCAAGGACGGCGAACAGCTCTCCGGGCCGGAGGCCGCCGACGCGATGGAAGCCGGCTACATCTCCACGCTGCGGCGGCTGCACAGAGTCGGTCTCCGCGCCATCGTCATCAGGGACACCCCGCTGGCGCCGGACGAGATCCCCGCCTGCGTCTCCGAACACCTCGACGACCTCGCCTCCTGCGACTTCCCCCACGCCCTCACCTGGGAGAAAGAATTCGAAAGGCGCGCCGCCAAACGCGCCCCGGGGGCCCACCTGATCGACCTCACTCCGGAGATCTGCCCGCAGGGAATCTGCCGCTCGGTGATCGGCAACGCCCTCGTCTTCCGCGACGACAATCACCTCACCGCGACCTTCGCCCGCACCCTCAGCTCCTGGATCGAAGCCGACCTCTTCCGCGACGGGCTCGAATCACATTCGCAGGTCGCTGTCAGAGATGGGACGAAGCGGGCCGATTCGGCCGCTTAGCAAGCGGGTACCGAACGACAGGTGCCCGCTGAGCAGGGAAAAGTCGTCGTGGTCACCGGCGCCGGGGCGGGGGTCGGCCGGGCGATCGCCCGTCGCTTCGGTGAGGACGGGTGCAAGGTGGCGCTGCTCTCGCGCGGCGAGGATGGGCTCGAGGGAGCGCGGCGGGACGTCGAGGCGGCGGGGGGGACGGCGCTGGCGCTCCCGACCGACGTCTCCGACCCGGAGGCGGTCGAGGCCGCGGCGGAGCGGGTCGAGCGGGAGCTGGGGCCGATCGACGTCTGGGTCAACGACGCGATGACGACGGTCTTCGCCTTCTTCGAGGACATCGAGCCGGAGGAGTACCGGCGGGCCACCGACGTCACCTACCACGGGATGGTCTGGGGGACGCGCTCGGCGCTGAGGCGGATGGTTCCCCGTGACCGCGGCAAGATCGTCCTGGTCGGCTCGGCGCTCGCCTTCCAGGGGATCCCGCTGCAGGCCCCGTACTGCGGCGCCAAGCACGCGGCGAAGGGGTTTTTCGATTCGGTCCGGGCCGAGCTCAAGCACAAGGGCTCGGGCGTCCAGGTCTCGATGGTCCACCTGCCGGGCGTCAACACGCCGCAGTTCGACCACTGCCGGGCGAAGACCTCGGGCCACCCGCAGCCGGTCGCGCCCGTTTACCAGCCGGAGATCGCCGCCGACGCGGTGCACTGGGCGGCGCACCACCGGCGCCGCCAGGTCTACGTCGGCATCTCCACCCTCTACACCGTCCTCGGCAGCAAATTCGCTCCCTCGATCGCCGAGTGGTACCTGGCGCGGAGCGCTGTCAAAGGGCAGCAGACCGAAGGGCCTCCCGACGCGCAGAACAAGCAGGGCAACCTGATGGAGCCGCAGCCTGGCGACCGCGGCGCCCGCGGGCGCTTCAGCGGCAAAGCCCACGAGCGCAGCCCGCAGTGGATGGCGAGCAAGCGCCGCGGCCTGCTGGCGGCGGGGGCCGCCTTTGCGGGCGCGGCGGGACTGTGGGCGGCGCGCACCGAGCGGTGAGCCGCCCCGCCACCTTCCCGCACGCCCTCCGCGACTACGCGCTGCTGGCCGACGGCGAGCGCGGCGTCCTCGTCGGCCCGCGCGGCGACTTCGCCTGGATGTGCTTCCCGCGCTGGCACGATGGCGCCATCTTCAGCTCGCTCGTCGGCGGCGTCAGCAGCTACACGGTCGCCCCGCGCGGGCGCTTCGTCTGGGGCGGCTACTACGAGCCGGGGACGCTGATCTGGCGCAGCCGCTGGGTCACCGAGGAGGGAGTGGTCGAGTGCCGCGAGGCGCTGGCGCTGCCCTCGACGCCGAAGCGGGCGATCGTCCTGCGTCGGATCGCCGCGGTGCGGGGGCCGGCGCGGGTCCAGGTCGCGCTAGCCGCCGGCGCCGAGTTCGACCGCCACGGGATGGCGCGGCTGCGCCAGGACGAGGATGGAGCCTGGTCCGCTGAGCTGGGGGAGACGCGGATGCGCTGGCTCGGCGCCGCGGAGGCGAAGCCGACCGACGGAACCTCGCGCGAGCGGGCGCTGACGATGGAGCTCGAGCTGGAGCCGGGGGAGGAGCGTGACCTCGTCCTCGCCCTCCAGCACCGGGAAGCGCCGGCGCCGCTGCATCCGGCGGGAGAGCTCTGGGACGCGACCGAGGAGGAGTGGAAGGGGCGGGCGCCGGACGTCGGCGGCTGTCTCGGCCCCCGCGACGCCGAGCACGCCTACGTGGTGATGAGCGGCCTCACCGCCGAGAGCGGGGCGATGGTCGCGGCGGCGACGACCTCGCTGCCGGAGCGGGCCGAGCGCGGTCGCAACTACGACTACCGCTACGCCTGGGTCCGCGACCAGTGCTACGCCGGTCAGGCGGTGGCGGCGCTCGGGCCGCATCCGCTGATGGACGACGCGGTCCGCTTCGCCGTCGCCCGCCTGCTTGCCGACGGGCCCGACCTGATGCCCGCCTACACGGTCGCGGGCAAGCCGGTGCCGCAGGAAAAGCGCCTGAGCCTGCCGGGCTTTCCGGGCGGGGAAGACATCGTCGGCAACCGGGTGCGCGACCAGTTCCAGCTCGACGCCTTCGGCGAGATCCTGCTGCTGCTGGCGGCGGCCGCCGGTCACGACCACCTCGACGCCGACGGCTGGCGCGCCGCCGAGCTCGCGGTGGAAACGATCGAGCAGCGCTGGCAGCAACCGGACGCCGGGATCTGGGAGCTGGAACCAGCGCTCTGGACCCACAGCCGCCTGATCTGCGCCGCCGGGCTGCGGGCGATCGCCGCCTGCTCGCCGGGCCAGGAGCAACCGGCCGCCTGGCTCGCCCTGGCCGACAGGCTCGTCGCCGAGTGCAGCGCCACCGCCCTCCACCGCGCCGGCCGCTGGCAGCGCGCGGTCGAGGACCCGCGCCTCGACGCCTCGCTGCTGCTGGCGGCGATCCGCGGCGCCGTCCCCGCCGACGACCCGCGCTCCCTGGCGACCCTGCGGGCGGTCGCTGATGAGCTGACCGAGGACGGCTACTGCTACCGCTTTAAGGCCGAAGAGCTGCCGCTCGGCCAGGCCGAGGGCGCCTTCCTCCTCTGCGGCTTCTGGCTCGCCCTCGCCCACGCCCAGCAGGGTGACATGCCGCTCGCCCTCGCCTGGTTCGAGCGCAACCGCGCCGCCTGTGGCACCCCCGGCCTCTTCTCCGAGGAGTTCGATGTCCGCCAGCGGCAGCTCCGCGGCAACCTCCCCCAAGCCTTCGTCCACGCCCTGATGCTCGAGTGCGCGGTGAAACTGGCCGACGGCTGAGCCGTGTCGACTTATGCGTCCATATCGGCGCATAAGTCGACACGCCGTCACCGATCCTGCGAGCGGTCCTCCTGGCGGGTCACCCGGTCGGCGAGCATGCGCCACATCCGCAGCGGCAGCAGGCCGAACAAGGGCGCGCGCTTGCCGGTGGAGCCGCGCTGGTCGTAGTCGAAGGCGCGGGCGAAGCGGCGGGCTTCGGCCGCCGTTGGGTACTTCTTCTCACCGCCGGCGCCGCATCCGCGCTCGCAGGCCCAGCGCATCGTCGCGCCTTCGTTGCCGAAGCGATAGCGGTGGCCGAAGACGCGACAGCTCAGCATGCCCCCTTCTACCCGCTGTGGTGCTGTCCGCGCGCTGACCGCGTCAGGTTTCGCGCCGCTGCGGCGTGGGAAGCTCTGCAGGTAGAGATGCTGGGCCCACTTGGGAAATGGCCTCTCGTCCGGCAGCTGACGGAAGGGGATCCGTCGGGCCGCGGCAAGGCCGCGCGGTCCGACTCCACCAAGGCGCTGCGGCCGCGGACGCAGGAAGCGGAGAAGATGACCCGCTCGGTCTGCCCCTACTGCGCCGTCGGCTGCGGGCAGCGGGTCTGGTCCAAGGACGGGAGGGTCACCCAGATCGAGGGGGACCCCGAGAGCCCGATCTCGCGCGGCCGCCTCTGCCCCAAGGGCTCTGCCTCCGAGCAACTGGTCAACAACCCGACCCGGCTGAAGAAGGTCAAATACCGGCGGCCGCATGCGACCGAGTGGGAGGAGCTCGAGCTCGACCAGGCGATGGAGATGATCGCCGACCGGGTCCTCGCCGCCCGCGACGCCGGCTGGCAGGACGAGCGCGAAGGCGAAACCTTGCGGCGCACCCTCGGCTTCGCCCACCTCGGCGGCGCCACCCTCGACAACGAGGAGAACTACCTGATCAAGAAGTTCTTCACGGCGATGGGGGCAGTGCAGATCGAGAACCAGGCCCGCATATGACACAGCTCCACGGTCCCCGGTCTGGGGACCTCGTTCGGTAGGGGTGGCGCGACCACCTTCCAGCAGGACCTGCAGAACTCCGACTGCATCGTGATCATGGGGTCGAACATGGCCGAGTGCCATCCGGTCGGGTTCCAGTGGGTGCTCGAGGCGCGCGAACGCGGCGCCAAGGTGATCCACATCGATCCGCGGTTCACGCGGACCAGCGCCCTGGCCGACCTGCACGTGCCGATCCGGGCCGGCTCGGACATCGCCTTCCTCGGCGGCGTCGTCAATCACATCCTCGAGAACGGACGCGAGTTCCGCGAGTACGTGCAGGCCTACACCAACGCCCGCGCGATCGTCTCAGACGACTTCCGCGACACCGAGGACCTCGACGGCCTCTTCTCCGGGCTCGACCCCGAAAGCGGCGAATACGAACGCGAAAGCTGGCAGTACAAGGGGATGGAGGAGGCGGCCTCGGCGGGCGAACGCGACATGGGGGAAGCCGAAGGCGAGCAGGCCCACGGCGCCCACGGCGGCGAACTCGAACACGGCGAGACGCCGCATGAGGACCCGACGCTGGAGGATCCCCGCTGCGTCTTCCAGCTGCTGAAGAAGCACTACCGGCGCTACACGCCGGAGATGGTCGAGCGGGTCTGCGGGGTGCCGAAGGAGACCTTCCTCGAGGTCGCCGAGGCGCTCTGCGAGAACTCCGGGCGCGAGCGGACCAGCGCCTTCGCCTACGCGGTCGGCTGGACCCAGCACACGGTCGGCGTCCAGTACATCCGCACCGCGGCGATCGTGCAGCTCCTGCTCGGCAACATCGGCCGCCCCGGCGGCGGCATCCTCGCCCTGCGCGGCCACGCCTCGATCCAGGGCTCGACCGACATCCCGACCCTCTTCAACATCCTCCCCGGCTACCTGCCGATGCCACACGCGCACGAAGAGACCGGGCTCGATCTCTACGTCGAGCGCAACGCGCCGCCGACCGGGTTCTGGGGCAACACCAAGAGCTACATGGTCAGCCTGCTGAAGGCCTGGTGGGGGGAGGCGGCGCAGTTCGAGAACGACTTCTGCTTCGACTACCTGCCGCGGATCGACGAAGACCATTCTCACTACCGGACCGTCGCCGACATGCAGGACAACAAGCTCGAGGGCTACTTCGTGATGGGGGAGAACCCCGCGGTCGGCTCCTCGAACTCGAAGTTGCAGCGGCTGGCGCTGGCGAAGCTGAAATGGATGGTCGTGCGGGACTTCGCCGAAATCGAGACCGCGAGCTTCTGGAAGGACGGGCCGGAGATCGAGACCGGCGAGCTGAAGACCGAGGAGATCGGGACCGAGGTCTTCCTGATGCCGGCCGCCGCCCACACCGAGAAGGACGGCAGCTTCACCAACACCCAGCGGCTGCTGCAGTGGCACCACAAGGCGGTCGAGCCCGAGGGCGACTGCCGCTCGGAGCTGTGGTTCATGTACCACCTCGGCCGCTTGGTGCGACAGCGGCTGGCGGGCTCGACGGCCGAGCGCGACCGGCCGATCCTCGACCTCACCTGGGACTACCCGACGGTCGGCCCGACGGAAGAGCCCGACGCCGAAGCGGTGCTGGCGGAGATCGGCGGCTTCGACGCTGAGAAAGAGCCGCTCGCCGACTACCTGCCGTTGAAGGACGATGGCTCGACCACCTGCGGCTGCTGGATCTACGCCGGCTGTTACAAGGGCGGCACCAACCAGCCGGCCAAACGCAAGCCGGGGGGCGAGCAGGACTGGGTGGCGGCGGAGTGGGCCTGGGCCTGGCCGATGAACCGGCGCATCCTTTACAACCGCGCCTCCGCCGACCCGGAGGGCAAGCCCTGGTCGGAGCGCAAGAAATACGTCTGGTGGGACGCGGGCGAAGGAGAATGGGTCGGCGCCGACGTCCCCGACTTCACCCCCGACAAGGCGCCGGACTACGTGCCGCCCGAAGACGCGGAAGCCCAGGAAGCGCTGCGGGGCGACGAGCCGTTCATCATGCAGGGCGACGGCCGGGCCTGGCTCTACGCGCCGAACGGGATCGTCGACGGTCCCTTCCCGACCCACTACGAGCCGCGCGAGTCGCCGTTCCCGAACCCGCTCTACGGGCAGCGCTCGAACCCGGTCCGCGACGAGTACACCCGGCCCGAGAACCCGATCAACCCCAGCGCCGAGGAGCCTGGGGCCGAGGCCTATCCCTTCGTCATCACCACCTACCGGCTGACCGAGCACCACACCGCCGGCGGGATGAGCCGCACCGTGCCGTTCCTCGCCGAGCTGCAGCCGGAGTTCTTCTGCGAGGTCAGCCCGGAGCTGGCGCGCGAGCGCGGGCTCGAGCACGGCGATTGGGCGACGATCGTCACCGCCCGCACGGCGATCGAGGCGCGGGTGATGGTGACCGAGCGGATCAAGCCGCTGCAGGTCGACGGGCGGACGATGCACCAGGTCGGGCTGCCCTACCACTGGGGCAACAAAGGCATCAGCACCGGCGACTCCGCCAACGACCTCTTCGCCTTCGTCCTCGACCCCAACGTCCACATCCAGGAGGTCAAGGCCGCCACCTGCGACATCCAGCCGGGGCGCCGCCCACGGGGGCCGGACCTGCCGAGGTTCGTCGCCGGCCACCGGGCGCGGGCGGGAGGGCCTTCCGCCGGCTCGGAGAGCTCCCCGACGAGAGGGGGGCTTGACTGATGGCCGGGCGCGTCCTCGACCTGGAGACCCCGGCCTGGCCCGACACCTACGGAGAGGAGGCCCGGCCGCGGGTCGGCTTCTTCACCGACACCTCGGTCTGCATCGGCTGCAAGGCCTGCGAGGTCGCCTGCAAGGAGTGGAACAAAGTCCCCTCCGACAACCAGGGCTTCAGCGGCGAGAGCTACGACAACAGCGGCGAACTGGGCGCCAACCGCTGGCGCCACGTCGCCTTCATCGAGCAGAAGCTGCCGGTCGGGGTGGAAGGCGGGGCGCCGGACGACCTCGTCGCCGAGGCGGCGCGGCAGAACCTGGTCGAGGAGGGGCTCGATCCCCATCGCGACGACGACGGCTTCCGCTGGCTGATGAGCTCCGACGTCTGCAAGCACTGCACCGAGGCCGGCTGCCTCGACGCCTGCCCGACCGGCTCGCTCTTCCGCACCGAGTTCGGGACCGTCGTCGTCCAGGAGGACATCTGCAACGGCTGCGGCTACTGCGTCGTCTCCTGCCCGTTCGGGGTGCTCGACCAGCGCGAGGACGACGGCCGCGTCTGGAAGTGCACCCTCTGCTACGACCGCCTGCAGGGAGACATGGAACCGGCCTGCGCGCAAGCGTGCCCGACCGACTCGATCCAGTTCGGCGAGCTCGACGAGCTGCGCGAGCGGGCTGCGGAGCGGGTCGAGAAGCTGCGCGAGCGCGGCCGCGGCGAGGCCCGGCTCTACGGCGAGGACCCCGACAACGGCGTCGGCGGCTTCGGCGCTTTCTTCCTCCTCCTCGACGAGCCTGAGACCTACCGGCTGCCGCCCGACCCGGTCGTGCCGACGCGCTTCGCCGGCTCGGTCTGGAGGGCGGCGGGCGCGGCGGCGGTGACGATGGTGGCGGGGATCGCCGCAGGTTTCCTCGGGAGGCGGCGAGGGTGAGCCCCAGGGAAAAAACGTTGGTCCCACGCGAGAAGCCGACCAGCTACTACGGGCGGCCGATCGTCAAGCCGCCGGTCTGGAAGCCGGAGATCCCCTTCTACTTCTTCTTCGGTGGCCTGGCAGGGGCCTCGGCGGTGCTGGCGGCGGCGGCGACCTTCGCCGGGCGCCCGGCGCTGGCCCGGCGCGCCTGGGGCGGCGCCTTCGTCGGCGTCACCGTCAGCCCGCTGCTGCTGATCAGCGACCTCGGCAAACCGTCGCGCTTCCTCAACATGCTGCGCGTCTTCAAGGTCACCTCGCCGATGAACGTCGGCGCTTGGATCCTGCTGGCCAACGGCGGCGCCACCAGCCTCGCCGCCGGCCTCAACCTGCTCGACGAGGACCGGCGCGGTGGCGTGCCCGAGGTCCTGGCCGCGGCCCTCGGCGCGCCGCTGGCGACCTACACCGCCGCCCTCGTCACCCACAGCGCCATCCCCGCCTGGTCGGAGGCGCGCGCCGAGATGCCCTTCGTCTTCGCCGCCAGCGCCACCGCCAGCGCCGCCGGCGCGGCGATCCTCACCGTCCCCGCTGACGAAGCCGAGCCGGCCCGGCGCCTCGGCATCGCCGCCGCGCTCGCCGAGGAGGCGATCACCGCCCTACTGCACAGGCGCCTCGGCCCCCTCGCCGAGTCCTACGAGAAGGGCACGGCCGGCAGGTTCCAGAAAGCCGCCCGCGCCTGCGCCCTCGCCGGGGCCCTCGCCTTCGCGGCCGGCGACGACGCCTTCCACCCCGAGCACCGGCGTTCGTCCTTTTATGAGCTATTTCGCGGAAAGGACGAACGCCGGCGAGCGAAACTCCGCAACGCCCTCTCGATGAGCGGCGGCGCCCTCCTCCTCGCCGGCTCGGTCTGCAAGCGCTGGTCGGTCTTCAAGGCCGGCTTCCAGTCGGCCGAAGATCCGGCACAGACGATCCGTCTCCAGCACGGGGAGATGGCCAAGGCGGGCTTGGCTGTCAGTCGACCGTGACCCCCGTTCCAGCTCCTTCGTGGTCGCCGGTCATTGTGCTCTGGCCGGCGTAGGTGCCGTTGAAGAACATGCCTTCGCCAGCGGGGCAGAGGTTGTTCTCCGTGTAGTTGATGGCGAAGAGGTTGATGTCGACATCGAAGTCTTTCGCCATTTTGTGGTCTGTGTACTTCAGTGTGGTTAGCTGGACCTGCGGGAGGATCCTGATCGCGCAGCCGGTCACAGCGTCGTTGAAGTCGATCCTCGCCCCTGCCGGGCAGGTGATGTCGAGCCTGCCGTCGACTTCGTTTTCCCCCAGTGTTTCGGCGGCGCCGAGGACGTAGTCGCAGCCTGTCATGTTGACCGTCACGGCGTTGCCGGCGTTCGAGCTGCACTGTTTGTAGCTGGCGCCGACTGTCAGCGTTTCCGAGGCTCCCATTAGCTGCCCGTGGAAGGTGGTGCTGTTGCAGGTGACGCTGTAGTTGGTGAAGCCGAATTTGTGGGCGGTCAGCTGCGTCCCTGTCATTGTCGCGGGGTATTCTTCGGCTGTGAATTCGCCGGCTTGCGCCGCCGAAACCGAGATCGTCAGCGCGGCTACGGCCGCGACGATCGTCAGCCCTAGGGTCCTGAGTGGACGAGTCATCTGAGCTCTCCTTCTTCATCGGGGCCAGGCCTTCCCCCGCCTGATCTGAGCGCCCTAAGTTTACTTAAAAAAATTAAAGTATAGAAGGAGCACTACCGCTTGTGTTGCCGCAGGTCCTGAAACCCACCGGAGGAGTCGCGCTGGATTACCGTTCCGCCCCAGCCGCGGAGAGGGCGGGTGTCCCGGGCTCGGAGCTCTTCGCAGATTCTCTTGGTGACGAAGTAGACGAGGAACGGGACGAGGAGGGCGAAGGCGCGGAAGAACCAGACCTGGCCTTCGTAGGAGATGAAGGAGCGGAAGTAGAAGCGGTCGGTGGCGCCGGCGGCGAAGACAGTGAAGACCCAAACGAGGAAGCCGACGACCAGGGCGGTTCGCCTGGGGTTGTCGCGGGGCCGGTCGAGGAGGTTGTGCTCGCGGCGGTCGTCGAGGCGGAGGCGGCGGGCGAGCGGCGGCCAGGCGTAGAGGAGGCCGAAGACGATCCCGGGGAAGAGGGCGCCGCCCCAGAACGGGGAGGGGACGACGGTGTAGCCGCCGATCACGATCTCCAGCGGCGGCATCAGCCGCAGCGCGCCGATCAGCCAGCCGACGTACCAGTCGGGCTGGGCGCCGTTGGTCGAGAGGTAGGGGGCGTACGGTCCCCACTCCCAGATCGGGTTGATCTGGACTAGGCCGCCGAGCAGGAACAGCACCCCGGCGACGACGAGGAAGAGGCCGATCGAGCGCAGCGCGTAGCCGGGCCAGGCGGGGGTGCCGCGGACGACCCGCTCCGAGCCTTCCGAGGGGAACTGGGTGTGGTGCTGGCGGACGATCTGCGCGAGGTGCAGGGCAAGCAGCGTCGCGATCGCCATCGGGATCAGGAAGACGTGGAGGATCTCCAGCCTCGGCAAGAGCGAGCTCGTTCCCGGGAACTCGCCGTTCCAGACGAGGAAGGCGAATTGCCCGCCGACGAAGGGGATCGACATCGCCACCGCGTAGGCGATCGCCAGCCCCATCCCCGAGAGCAGGTCGTCGACCAGCGAGTAACCGAGGAAGCCCTCGAGGATCGCCAGGCCGAGCATCGTCACCCCGATCCAGTAATTGAGCTCGCGCGGCTTGCGGTAGGCGCCGGTGAGGAGGATCCGGACCAGGTGGAGGACGATCGCGACGATGAAGACGTCGGCCGCCCAGTGGTGGGTCTGGCGGATCAGCAGCCCGGCCGGGACGTCGAAGGAGATGTGCATGACCGAGGCGAAGCTCTCGCTCATCGAGGTCCCCTGCAGCGGCACGTAGGAGCCGGCGTAGTGGAGCTCCGCGTCGCTGGGGACGTACCAGAAGGTGAGGAAGATCCCGGTGATGACGAGGATCGCGAAGCAGTACATCGCGATCTCGCCGAGCATGAACGTCCAGTGGTCGGGGAAGACGTAGCGCAGCGTCCGCTTCAGAGGGTGGGCGGCGCCGAGGCGCTCGTCGAGGGCGGCGACGGTTCGGCGGATCACAGCGGCTGCTCCCCTGGCGCTTCGCGGATGCCGCCGTAGGAGGGGCCGATCGGTTCGTAGAAGCCGCCCGCCGCTTCGAGGCCGCCGTCGGCGCCGGCCCGCAGCGGCAGCTGGGGGAGGGGGCGGCCGGCTGGGCCGAAGAGGACCTTGCCGCCGTCGGCGGGGTTGAAGGTCGAGTAGTGGCAGGGGCAGACGAGCGCCGGGCCGGGCTGGGTTTCGTCGAAGGTGGGGTAGCGGAAGAGTGAGACCGCGCAGCCGGCGTGGGTGCAGATCTTCGAGTAGGCGACGTAGCCGCCGGGAGCGGAGCCGGCGCGGTCGGCGGGCAGCTCGAGCTCGCCGGCCTCGAGCCGGACGAGGACCAGCGCCGAGCCGATGTCCTCTTTGCTCGCGCCCGCGGGGAAGGCGGTGATGAATTCGCCGGGGGAGAGGGTGTCGAGGGTGATCGCCTCCCCGGTCTCGTCGACGACCTTCTTGCCGGCGCTCCACGGCGTCTCGTAGACCTTCTCGCCGACCCGCGGGCCGAGCGAGGCGATCGGCATCACCGCCGCCGCTCCCAGGGCGGCGCCGACCGCCGCGAGCGAGGAGAACAGAAGCTTGCGCCGGGTCACCCCCACCTTGCCCTCGACCAGGTGGTTCTCGACTTCGCGCCGCTCTTCGCGGTCGCCGTAGTCCTTGTACTCGTCGGTGGTTTTCTCCTGGATCACGACCCGCTTGCCGGCGAGAGCCGAGGCGACCCCCGCCAGCACCAGCCCGAGCCCGAGGCAGAGCCCGAGCAGCTGGGTGTCTTCGCTGACCACGTAGAACACGACGAACCCGGCGAAGGCGATCGCGGCGGCGATCAGCAACAGCGCGACGACCAGCTCGGCGTGAGGATCGGACGTTTCGTCAATCTCAGGCGGCGGCACAGGTTCCTCACGCCGCGTCGCCCCATACCCGCGTGACGCCTCCTCCGACTCCCGAACTGCATCAACTTTTCTATCTACTGGGTGGAAAAGTTGATGCAGTTCGGCTTGGCGCCCTCGACGGCGCCTGCGCAGGCCCGACACGCCCCCGAGGGCGGTGACGAGGCGGGCGAAGAATCCGCCGGGGGTCATCGGGGCGTCCTCTCCCCGATCAGGCGGATCGTGAAGAGGAGGGCTACGCCGGCCAGCAGCCAGGCGACCATCCCCTCGGGGATCGGGCCGATGTGGCCGATCCCCCAGCCGCCCCTGTCTTCGGGGTCGTGGGTGTATTCGACGTAGCGGGCGAGGTCGTCGACTTCGCTTTGGTCGAGCTGGTCGAAGCTCGGCATCACGTAGGGGCCGACGCGAACGGCCTCTGCGACGTCGAGCGCGTTGGCGCCGCCGAGGTCGGGGACCACGGCCCCCGGCAGGATCCCGCCGCGGCCGACGATCTGGTGGCAGCCGGCGCAGTGCTCGGTGAAGAGTTTCTGGCCTTCGGCGAGATCGCCGTCCTCCGGGTGGACTTCCGGGATCGGCGGCCCGCCAAAGCTGCCGACGTAGGAGACGAGGGCGCGGATCTGGGCCGGCTTATATGGAGAGGGGGTGCGGATCGGCTCTTCCCCAGGCCGGTCGAGCGGCATCCGCCCGGTCCTCAGGTAGAAGTCGGCGGCCTGTTCGCCGACCCCGATCAGCGACGGCCCGGATCCCTTCACGCCTTCACCTTCGAACCCGTGGCAGGAGGAGCATCCCTGGACGAACAGCCGTCGCCCCGCCGATTCGGGGGAGCGGCCGGGGGCGCCGCCCGTGTCCGCACCACGGGCTTCGAGGGCCAGTAGCGAGATGGAAGCGGCAAGGAGTGCCACCGGGATCAGGACGCGCAGCCTCCTCACACACGACCTCCGCCGCGAGACCGCGAAAAACCGCCTATGGCGCGGTCGTTCGCGGTCTCGCGCTCCCCCGCCAGCTCGTGCAGGCGCTGGAGGCGCTCTTCGCGTCTCAGGGCTCCCCAGCCGGCAAGGACGAGGGCGAGGATGAAGGGGAGGTCGCCGGCCCACATCGCCGTCGCCCCGGCTTCCTGTTCGCCGAGCGCGTAGGGGGTGTAGATGACGCCGGAGGCGGTGGCGAGGGCGACGCCGACTGCCAGCATCGGCACCATCGCCGCGGTCAGCACGCCGGTGACGCCGATCAGCGAGAGCGGCTTGCGGGCCGGGTCGGCGCCGACCGCCACCGACCAAAGCAGCAGGCCCGCAAGCAGGTAGGAGAAGTGCTCGAGCGCGTGCAGTGGGTCGCTTTCCATCGCAGTGTCGAAGACGACCGGGACGTGGGTGCCCAGGGCGATGAGGAAGAAGAGGGAGAGCGCGACGACTGGATTGAGGAGCGTCTCCAGGGGCGGCCGGCGCAGCGCGCCCGCCAGCCGCCGCGCTCCCCGTGGCGGCAGCAGGTCGAAGGCGACCCGGACCGGCTCGCCGAGGACGAGCAGCGCCGGCGCCACCGCCAGCAGCAGCATGTGTTGGAGCATGTGCCAGGGCAGCCTTTCGTCAGCAACGGAATCGAACGGCGGCGAGAGCGCGACGCCGACCACAAGCCAACCCGCAAGCAGGAACGCGCCCCGGCGCCAGGTCATCGCCGCGCCTCCCGCCCCGCCGCGCGCTGCGCCCGCAGCTCGCGGATGACGCCGCCGATCCCGATCAGGGCCATGCCGCCGCCGATCAAGACCAGCCAGAGGCCCAGCGCCACTCCGGCCATCATCAGCGCCAGCGAGAGCGCCAGCCAGACGGTCGCCGGGCTGCCCTCGGGGTCGGTGCCGCCACCCTCGACCTGGACCGAGCGGCGGCTCACCGCCAGGGCCAGGGCCAGGACCAGCGCAAAGAGGGCGGCGCCGCCGAGCAGCGCCGGCGTCGAGACGCTGGTCCCGAAGAAGATCACCCCGACCCCCGTCAGCACGCTGAGGAAGATGCCCCAAAGCGCCAGCGGCGGGTAGGCGGGCTTGCGCTCCCCGCTCACGCCGGCACCTCCTCCCGCGGCACCTCTCGCTCCAGCCCGACCTCGCGCAGCGGCTCCCTGCCTTCCTCGCGCAGGTCGAACAGCGGCGTGTGCGACTTGATTGGCGGCAACGCCGTGAAGTTGTGGCGCGGCGGCGGCGAGGTCGTCGCCCACTCCAGCGTCTGCCCTTCCCACGGATCCGGCCCGACCAGCTCGCCGAGCCGCAGCGAGCGCATCAGGTTGACGAGGAAGGTGAGGACGCCGAGGGCGATCGTGAAGGCGCCGACAGTCGAGATCGTGTTCAGCGTCGTCCAGTGGTGCAGCGGCAGGTAGTCGGCCACCCGCCGCGTCATTCCCTCGCTGCCGAGGACGAACATCGGGATGAAGGTGGCGAGCGCTCCGACGAAGAGGAGGACGAAGGTGGCCTTCGCCCAGCGCTCGTCGAGCAGCCGCCCCGTCACCTTCGGGAACCAGTAGTGAATCGCCGCGAAGAGCCCGAACACGGTGCCGCCGAACAGCGTGTAGTGGAAGTGGGCGACGACGAAGTAGGTGTCGTGCACGTGGTAGTCGAGCGGCGGTGAGGCGACCATGATCCCGGTCAGGCCGCCGATCAGGAACAGCAGCACGAAGCCGATCGCGAACAGCATCGGCGAGGCGAAGCGGATCCGCCCACCGGCCATCGTCGCCAGGAAGCCGAAGTACTCGATCCCGGCCGGGACGAGCAGGGCCGTCGAGGTGAGCGAGAAGTAGCGGTTGGAGACCTGGTCGGTGGCGAACATGTGGTGGCCCCAGACCGCCATCGAGATCGCCGAGAAGGCGAGCAGCGAGAGGACCGTCACCCGGAAGCCGAAGAAGCGGCGCCGCGAGAAGGTGGCGATGATCTCGCCGACCACCCCGACCAGGGGGAAGAAGACGACGTAGACGACCGGGTGGCCGTAGAACCAGAAGAGGTGCTGGTAGGTGACCGGTCCCTCGGGCGAGGCGGAGAAGATCCCGACCCCCTCGCGGTCCATCTGCAGCAGCGCCATCGTCACGATCAGGACCGGGAAGCCGGTGATCACCATGAAGACGGTCGCCAGCTGGCTCCAGGTGAAGAGCGGCATCCGCAGCATCGTCATCCCCGGCACCCGCAGGCGGGCGATCGTCCCCAGCAGCGAGACCGACTGCAGCAGGCCGCCAGTCGTCGCCAGGATCACCGCCAGCACCCAGAAGTCGGCGCCGACGCCCGGCGAGGCGTTGGCGTCGGAGAGCGGGAAGTAGGCGGTCCAGCCGAAGCTGGCGGCGCCCTGCTGGGTCAAGAAGCCCGAGTACATCAGCACCCCGCCGGCGGCGAAGAGCCAGTAGCCGGCAAGCGCCAGCCGCGGCCAGAGCAGGCGGGCGGCGCCGATCTGCAGCGGCACGAAGTAGAGCCCGACGCCCAGCACCACCGGCACCGCGAAGAGGAAGAACATCGTCGAGCCGTGGATCGTGAAGAGCTCGTTGTAGGTGTGGTCGGTGAGGAACTGAAGGCCCGGCTTCTGCAGCTCGGCCCGCATCGTCAGCGCCAGGCTGCCGCCGAGGAGGAAGAAGCAGAAGGCGGTGACCATCGTGACCAGGCCGATCCGCTTGTGGTCGGTGCTGGAGAGGATTTCCAGCAGCGAGGCGCGGCGGCGCGAGCCGACCGGCGGCCGCAGGGGCACCACGGCCGGGCGGGGGGAGATGGCGCTCATGACGCCCCCTGCGCCCAACGGGCGAATTCGGCCTTCGGCATCACCAGGACGTCGAAGTTCATGTTGCCGTGTTCGAGCCCGCAGAACTCGGCGCACTCGCCGCCGCCGACCTGGTTGCCGGCGTCTTCGAAGACCATCTCCCAGCGCGTGTGCTGGTTGGGGAAGACGTCGCGCTTGAAGCGCTCTTCCGGGACGAAGAAGGAGTGGATGACGTCGAGCGAGGAGCCGGTGATCTCAATCGGGGTATTGACCGGGACGCGGAGGACCGGGACGTGCCGCTTGGTCCCCTGTTCGGCGTAGCCGAGCGAGGGATATTCGAACCGCCAGTTCCAGCGCGCCGCGGTCACCCGCACGTCGACCGGCTTGCCGGTCGCGTTCGCGTCTTCTGAGCCCGGCATGCGGCTGAAGGTGAGGAAGACGAGGAAGGCGGCGATGCAGGCCAGGCCGATCGCGTAGCCGACCTCCAGCGGCGTGCTCTCATCTTTGCCGGCGGGGATCTCGTTTGACTTTGAGCGGTAGCGGAGGCCGAGGAAGACGACGGATCCGAGGATTACGAGGAAGACGGCAAGCGCTATTGGCCAGTAGACGTTCCAGACGTCGAAGAATTGGTTGCGGGTGTCTATTGGCTTCATCGGGGGGCCGTCCGAGATCGGTGGGGGGTGACCGGGTGAGGGTCGGCGGACAACAGCGGGGAGGGTCCGGCGACCCTCACCCGGTCACCCTCGAGAGTTCGCTTACGACCGAGGTGGGAAAGCCTTAGACCCAAGGTCGCTCCCCAGACGGCGAAGGCCGGGAACCATCCCCAGCTGGGGAGGCTCGTGTAGATGCCGTTGTCCGACTGCAGCCAGTTGCAGAGGAGGTTGATTAGGAGGATCTCTGCTGCGAGGCCCCAGGCCGCGCCGAGCAGGGCGGACGCGACTGGGTGGGGGGTCCAGCCGAGGCAGTAGACGATGAAGGCGGTGGCCAGGGAGCCGGCGACGATTGAGGTGAGGAGAATTGCTCCTAGGCCGAAGAGGACCGAGGGGAGGTTGAAGCTGCCGTGTTGGGAGTCGGCGCCGAAGAAGAGCGCGGTTACGGAGGTGATCGGGGTCCAGGTGCTCGAGGTGACGCCGGGGCTCGCGGTCGGGGTGGCGGCGATCTCGGCGATCAGCGAGGCGGTCACGATCAGCGCGGCAGCAGCCCAGAGCGAGGAGACGAGGCCGGCGACCAGCTTCTTGTTCCGCACGTTTCGGGGTTACCCGTGAGGGGTACCGCGAAACCGCTGGTGTCGGCGCCCTTACACCCCGCGGACGGGGCGGGCCGGGTCGAGGGCTCGCGGCTCTACCGCGAGGTCGAGCGCGACGGCGAGCGCGACGTCGTCGCCGTCGAGGAGCCGCTGGAGATCCGGGTCGGCGGCGAGCCGCTCAGCGTGACGATGCGCACCCCCGGCCACGACGAGGAGCTGGCGCTCGGCTTCCTCTACGGCGAGGGCCTCATCGACGGCCCCCGTGAGGCCGGGCCGAGCGAGGATCTCGCCGCCAACGTCGTCGAGGTCGCCGGACCGCTGCGGCGCGACCCCGGCGCCCGGCGCTTCTACACCTCCTCCTCCTGCGGGGTCTGCGGCAAGGGGGCGCTGGAGGAGGTGGCGGTGACGAGCGCGCCGCTGCCACCCGGGCCGCGGGTCCCGCGCTCGCTCCTCGCCGACCTGCCCGAGCGCCTTGCCCAGCCCGGCTTCGAGCGCACCGGCGGCCTGCACGCGACCGGCCTCTTCGACGAGCGCGGCGAGCCACTGCTCGCCCGCGAGGACGTCGGCCGCCACAACGCGATGGACAAGGTCGTCGGCGCGGCGCTGCGGGAGGGCTGGCTGCCGCTGCGCGAGCGCCTGCTCTGCGTCAGCGGCCGACTTTCCTTCGAGCTGGTCCAGAAGGCCGCGGTTGCCGGCTGCCCGGTCCTGGTCGGGGTCGGCGCGCCCAGCTCGCTGGCGATCGAGCTCGCCGCCGATCGCGGCCTCACCCTCGCCGGCTTCGCCCGCCGCGGCTCGGTAAACGTTTACGCAGGGGCGGAGCGAGTGGTTTAGGTTCCCCTGCGTGAACCCGGCTTGGGAGGGGGGCGACGCCGCCCGGCAGACCTACGACGCGCTGGCGCCGTCGTATGACGACTTCACCCTCGGCTACGGCTACAAGTACGAGACCTGGACGGCGACCCTGCTCGAGCGGGCCGAGCAGGAGGGGCTGGCCGGCGATCGCCTGCTGGACGTCGCCTGCGGCACCGGCTTCAGCTTCATCCCGCTGCTCGAGCGCGGCTGGCGCGTCACCGGCTGCGATGTCTCGCCGGCGATGGTCGAGGCCGCCCGCGCCAAGGTCGGCGAGCGCGCCGAGCTCCACGTCGCCGACATGCGGGAGCTGCCCGACTTCGGCGAATTCGACCTGATCTGGTCGGTCAACTCGGCGATGAACTACCTGCTCAGCACCGGGGAGCTGACCGCGGCCCTGGCGGGCATGCGCCGGAACCTGGCGCCGCGGGGGCTGCTGCTGTTCGACCTGCTCTCGCTGAAAACCGCGCGGACGTTCTTCACAACCGAGTTCCCGGCCGAGCGCGAAGGCAAGAAGTTCGTCTGGAAGGGCGCGCTGACACCGGCGGAGGTCGTCCCCGGCGCGATCGGGGGCGGCCAGCTCGAAGAGGTGGGGAAGTCGAGCCCCGCAGGCCTCCATCGGATGCGCCACTTCGCTGAAGCCGAAGTGCTGGAGGCGATCGAGGCGGCCGGCCTGCGCTGCGCGCGGGTCCTGGGCGAGAAGGACGGGAGCCTCCAGGAGGAGCTCGACGAAGAGGACCAGCCGACCGCCGTCTACGTCTGCCGCGGCTGAGTCAGCTCTGCTCCTCGGCGGGCGGCGGCGCGACCTCGTTGGCGATCTCGCCCAGCTCCTCGAGCGAGCGCTCGCTGCGGCCGGCGACCCAGCAGGCGAGCGGGGCCGCGGTCCGCTCGGAGGAGTGGGCGGCGGTGGCGGCGAGGTCGAGCAGGGCGACCACCTCCTCCTTGCTCGGCGGCTCCAAGCCGAGTCGCTCGCAGAAGTCGGCCAGCCACTCGTCCCGCCGCATCTCAACCCCCGATCGCGCTCATCGTCCGGGCGGGCGGCCGGAACCCCGGCTCGCTGATCCGGTGCTTCAGCTCCTTGCGCCAGACCGCCTCGCGGACCACCCTCTCCAGCTCCTCGTCAGTCGCGCCCTCTCGCAGCGGCCCACGCAGGTCGGTCTCGTGCTGAGAGAAGAGGCAGGTGCGGAGCTTGCCGTCGGCGGTGAGGCGGATCCGGTTGCAGTCGGCGCAGAACGGCTCGGTCACCGGGTTGACGAAGCCGATCTCGCCCTCGCCGTCGGCGAAGGCGTAGACGCGGGCGGTCGAGTGGGGCTCGCGCGGCAGCTCGCGCAGTGGGTGCTCGGCTTCGACCAGCGCCCGCACCGCGGTGCCGCTGAGGACGTCGGCGGGGCGCCAGGAGCGGTCGCCGTCGAGCGGCATGAACTCGATGAAGCGGACCTGGAAGCTGCGGCTGCGGGCGAGCTCGCAGAAGCGGGCGACCTCCTCGGCGCCGAAGCCCGGCATCGGCACCGCGTTGACCTTGACCGGCCGCACCTGCGGGAAGGCGGCGATCGCTTCCAACCCCGCCAAGACCTGCGCAAGGGCGTCGCGGCGGGTGATCTCGAAGAAGCGGCCGCGGGCGAGTGAGTCGATCGAGACGTTGACCCGCTGGATCCCGGCCGCGACCAGCGCCTCGGCGTCGCGGGCGAGCAGGTAGCCGTTGGTGGTCAGTGAGAGATCGCGCAGCCCGTCGATCGCCGCCAGCCGCCCGACCAGCGCCGGGAATTCGCGGCGGACCAGCGGCTCGCCACCGGTCAGCCTCACGTCCCGCACCCCGAGGGCGACGAAGAGCCGGACCAGCCGCTCGATCTCCTCGAAGGAGAGGATCTCGGCGCGGTCGATCCACGGCATCCCCTCGGCTGGCATGCAGTACTGGCAGCGGAAGTTGCAGCGGTCGGTGACGGAGACCCGCAGGTCCCCGAGCAGCCGGCCATGGGCGTCTTCGAGCGCCATGAGCCGAGGGTACCCGGGCGCGCCGCTGGCACACTTGCGGCGTATGAGGACTGACAGCCCGGTCGGGGCGGTGCTGGCCGGCGGCTGCGGCCGCCGGCTGGGGGGTGGCAAGCCCGCGGTCGAGCTCGGCGGCCGGCCGCTGATCTCCTATCCGCTGGCGGCGATCGCGGCGGCAGGGCTGGAGGCGGTGGTATGCGCGAAGCCGGGAGAGGAGCTGCCGGAGGTGGGGGTCCCGGTCCTCTGCGAGCCGGAGGCGCCGCGGCACCCGCTCTGCGGGATCGTCACCGCTCTTGGGGAGGACAGGCCCGTCGTCGCCGTCGCCTGCGACCTGCCGTTCGCCACGCCGGGGCTGATCGAGTTGCTGGCCGAGGCTCCCGAGCCACTGGTTGTCCCGACCATCGAAGGTCGGATGCAGCCGCTGCTCGCCCGCTACGAGCCGAGCCTGCTGCCGCGGTTGGAGGCGGCGCTGGAGCGGGAGGACCCTTTGACCCGCATCGTCGAATCGCTGCGGCCACGCCTGCTGACCGAGGACGAGCTGGCCCGCTTCGGCGATCCGCGTCGCCTCCTCCTCAATGTCAACGATCCCGATGATCTCCAGCGGGCCGAAGCGCTTCTTCGCTGACGATCCGGCCGCGCTCGACCACCGCGACCCGGTCGGCGAGCAGCGCCGCCTCCTCGCGCGAGTGGGTGACGAGGAGGACGGGAATCGGCAGCTCGGCGAGGAACCGCTGCAGCTCGCGCTGGGCCTCGCGGCGGGTGCCGGGGTCGAGCGCCGAGAGCGGCTCGTCGAGCAGCAGCGCCCGCGGCTCGGTCGCCAGCGCCCGCGCCAGGGCCACCCGCTGGCGCTCGCCGCCGGAAAGGGAACCGGGGTGGGCCTCGGCAAGCGCGGCAATCCCGAAGCGGCCGAGCAGCTCTTCCGCCCGCTCCCGCCGCCCCCGCCGTTGCCCGCCCATCCCGTAGGCGACGTTGCGCCAGGCGCTCAGCGTGGGGAAGAGGGCGTGGTCCTGGAAGACGACGCCGCAGCGTCGCCGCTCCGCCGGCACCTCGCGGCGCGCGGCGGTGTCGAGCCAGACCTCCTCGTCGATCGCGACGCGGCCCGAGGCCGGGCGCGTCAGCCCGGCGACGATCCGCAGCAGCGTCGTCTTGCCGGCGCCCGAAGGGCCGGCCAGGGCCAGGCGCTCCCCCGGCTCCACCGCCAGCTCGAGCGAGAGCTCGAACTCGCGCAGCGGCATCCGCGCCCTCGCCTGAAGGCCGCGGGCCGGGGTCACCGAGCGCCTTCCGCCGCCGGGTCTTCGATCGCCCGGTCGGCCCCCAGCAGCTTCACCCCGATCAGGATCAGCGCCGAGGCGACGATCAGCACGGCCGAGAGCGCCAGCGCGGCGTCGAACCCGCCGGGGCGGCTGAACTCGGAGAAGATCGCCAGCGGCGCCGTCTGCGTCACCCCTTCCAGCGAGCCGGCGAAGAGCAGCGTCGCCCCGAACTCGCCGAGCGCCCGTCCCCAGGCGAGCGCCAGTCCCGAGGCAATCCCCTGCCGCGCCCCGGGCACCGCGACCGTGGCGAACACGCGGAAGGGGCCGGCGCCGAGCGTCCGCGCCGCCTCTGGTAGGCGCGGGTCGAGCGCGGCGAAGGCGGCAATCGCCTGGCGCAGGAAGAAGGGGGCGGAGACGAAGACGAGGGCGACGACGACGCCGGCGGTCTGGAAGACGAGCTCCAGACCGGCGTCTTCGATCCAGCCGCCGAGGACGCCATTCGGCCCCAAGGCCGCCAGCAGCGCGATTCCCGCGACGGCGGGTGGCATCACCAGCGGCAGCTCGATCGCCGTCAGCACGAGGGCGCGCCCACGGAAGCGCCGCAGGCTCAACAGGTAAGCGGCCGGGGTGCCGATCACGACCACGATCAGCATCGCGAGCAGGCTCGTCCGCAGGCTCAGCCAGAGCGCTTCCCGCGCCGACGTTTCCCCGAGCGCGTCAAGCAGCCTGCCCGGGCTGACGTCGGCGAAGATCGCCACCACCGGCAGGACGAGGAATGCGACCGCGATCGTCGCGGCGACGAGGGCGAGCAGCCCGAAGCCCGAGCGCAGCCTCACGGCGGTGGCAGGAACCCGGCTTCGCGCAGGTCGGCGCCCCCGGCGCCGCGGAGCAGCCCGTGGACATAGCGTCGCGCCAGTTCGGGCTCGTCGCTGCCACTGAGGACCGCGGCCGCGTAAGCGACGTCTGGCTGCAGTTGCGGAGGGACCGCGACCGTCTCCACTGCGCCGGCGACCGTCTTCGCGTCGGTGACGTAGACGAAGCCGGCGTCGGCGGCGCCGCTCGTGACCTTGGCGAGGACCGCGGTCACCTCGGGTTCTTCGGAGCGGATGTTGGCGAGGATCCCTTCGCGCTCACGGGCCGGCAGCCGCCCCAGCACCTCACGCGCATACTCGCCCACCGGCACGCTCGGGTCGCCGATCACGATCTTCGTCCCCGGTCGCGCCAGGTCGCCGAGCGAGCTGACGTCGCTGCCCTTCGGCACGACCACCACCAGCCGGTTCCGCGCGAAGACGACCGGCTTCCCGACCAGCCCTTCACGGTGGAGTTCGGCGGGATACCCCGTGTCGGCGGAGGCGAAGACGTCGGCCTTCGCCCCCTGCTTGATCTGCGCGGCCAGCTGGTCGGAGCCGGCAAACGAATTCCGCACCTCTGCCCCTTCCAATGAGCCCCCGTACTTGCTCAGCGCTTCGGTCAGCGAAGACGCGCCGAGCACCGTGAGCGTCGGTTCGTCGGCCCCGCCGCCACAGCCGACGATGGCCAGGGGCACGAGGAGGAGAGGCAGGAGAGGCCGCATCAGCCCCGCTGGACCATCACCGAGGAAGCCTTGACGGTGGCGGTGGCTTTCATGCCCGGGGCGAGCCCCAGCTCTTCGACCGAGTCGCGGGTGATCGCGGCGGTGACGAGGTGGGGGCCGGCCTCGATCTCGACCAGGGCCATCACGCCGTCGACCTCCACCGAGCGGATCGTGCCGGGGAAGCGGTTGCGGGCGGAGAAGCCGTCGCCGGTGGCGTGGCGAGCGGGCGCGTCTCGCAGGCGCTCGATCTCCGAGACGGCCACCCGGCGTCGATTGCGCCCGTCGCGGGTCGTCCTGATCCGCCCGGAGCGGTCCCAGCGGCGCAGGGTGTCGGTGCTGACGCCGAGCATCTTGGCGGCCTCGCCAATTCCGACGCTCTGGCTTTGCTCCTCAGCCATGCCTATGCACTGTATAGGCACAGCCTGTCCACGGCGGGCAGAAAGCCAGCTCTACTGGAGGCCGGACGAGGGTCTCAGCCGAAGCGCGGCTCGAGCCGCTGGAAGGTGCGCCACCAGCCGTAGTCGAGCCTGGCGTGCTCGACGGCCTGCAGCAGCGAGCCGTCGTCGTCGTGCAGCTCGTAGCTGACCACAGGCGGCTCGGCCTCCGTGTCGACGTCGACGATCCGGGCCATCATCAGGTACGGAGGGCAGCTCAGCCACACCTCGCCCGGTTTTGGAACAGTTTTCGTGTGTGGTGCTGCCATGGATTCTCGGTACCCATGGTTTCGACGCAAAAACGAATATCCATCCCCGAAATTAGGGGAATCCGGTGCCGCCGGATCTCGGTCTAGATCGCGTGTTCCCACGCCCCTACAACACCGCGGAAACGACTTCGGAGCTGAATCGCCAGGCGATCCTCTCTAGCGGAGCGCCGGCAGCGCGCACGCTCGTAGAAATCGAAGGAGCCGTCCTGGTCGGGGCCGGCTACTGCTTCTGCCCGACGCCGGTTGCGAACTCGCGGGAGCGCATCGGGCCGCCTGCGGTCGGCTCGAGCGGCGGCGTCGGCCCGCCCTCGGCGTGGCGCATGCCCTGCAGCAGGTCTTCGAGCGCGTCGAGGGAAGAGACGGTCGGCTCCCAGCCGAGCACGGTCCGCGCCCGCGTCGTGTCCATCATCGGCACCCCGAGCGCGAGGTCGATCCAGCCGGGCGGAGATGGCTGCAGCCGCAGCTTCCAGCTCAGCTGCGCCGCCCCGCGCAGCGCGCCCGCCGGCAGCGGGAAGCTGCGGGCGCCGAAGAACTCGCAGAGCTCATCGACCCCGATCTCCGGCTCGGCGGCGATGTTGAAGGCGCCGCTGACGTCGCGGACGACCGCCTGCCGGTAGGCCTCGCCGACGTCGCGGGAGTGCACGGCCTGGAAGCGCAGCCGCGGCACCCGCGGGATCAGCGGGATCAACCGCTTTTGGACGAGGAAGCCGGGGACGAACGGCCCGGCGAAGAGGCGGCGGATCTCGCTCGCCGCCTCGGACTTGAAGATCAGGCCCGGGCGGATGCGGACGATCCGCAGCTCCGCAGCCCGGCCTTCGAGGTCGTCGAGCAGCTCTTCGCAGGCGGCCTTGTGGCGCGAGTAGAAGGAGGTTTTGATCCCGTCGACCGGCCAGGACTCGTCGACCTGCCGCTGCTTCGGCCCCGGGGAGTAGGCCCCGACCGAGGAGGCGTGGATGAGCGCCGGCACCTTCGCCGCCGCCGTGGCCTCGAAGACCCGCCGGCTGCCCTCCACGTTGATCCGCTCGGTGACGCTTTCGTCGCGGCTCGGCTGGATCGCCCAGGCGAGATGGACGACCGCGTCGGCGCCGGCGAAGATCGGCTCCAGCGCGTCGGAGACGACGTCGGCGGCGACCCACTCGACCTTCGGCATCTCCACCTCCGGCAGGCGGCGGGCGAGGCCGACGATCCCGGTCACCTGCGGCTCGGCGCCCAGCGCCTCCAGCACGCTGGTGCCGACGTTGCCGCTGGCTCCGGTGACGACTACGCGCACGCTTACGCCCCGTTCGGCTGGATCACGAACTTGATCGCGCCGTCTTCCTTCTTCTGGAACTTCTCGTAAGCGTCAGGGACGTCCTCGATCCCGATCTTGTGGGAGGCGAGGTCCTCGGTCCCGAGCGGGTCCGCCTCATCGGTGACCAGCGGCATGATCTCGTCGATCCATTTCTTCACATGCGCCTGCCCCATCCGCAGCTGCACTCCCTTGTCGAAGAGCTGCAGCATCGGGATCGGGTCGACGACGCCGCCGTAGACGCCGCTGATCGAGACGGTGCCGCCGCGGCGAACGGTGTCGAAGCACTGGTAGAGGGCCGACATGCGGTCGATCCCGCCTTTTTCGATCACCTTTTCGGCCAGCGCGTCGGGCAGCAGCCCCGCCGCTTTCTGGGCGAACTCGCCGACCGGGGCGCCGTGCGCCTCCATCCCTACGGCGTCGATCGCCGCGTCGGTGCCGCGGCCCTCGGTCATCTCGCGGATCGTGTCGGAGATGTCGTCGTGCTCCTCTAGGTCGAGGGTCTCGATCCCGTGCTTCTGCGCCAGCTCGAGCCGCTCCGGGACGAGGTCGACGGCGATCACCCGGGCGCCTTGGTGGGCGGCGATCCGCGCCGTCATCTGGCCGATCGGGCCGAGGCCGAAGACGGCGACCGAGCCGCCCTCGGGGATCGCCGCGTAGTCGACCGCCTGCCAGGAGGTCGGCAGCACGTCGGAGAGGTAGAGGAAGCGGTCGTCGGGCGGGCCCTCCGGCACCTTGATCGGCCCGAAGTGGGCCTGCGGCACCCGCAGGTACTCGGCCTGCCCGCCCGGCACCTGGCCGTAGAGCTTCGTGTAGCCGAGCAGGGAGGCGCCTTTTTCCTCCTCGCGGTTCTGGGTCGTCTCGCACTGGGCGAAGAGCTGCCGATCGCACATCCAGCAGTGTCCGCAGGAGACGTTGAAGGGGATCACGACCCGGTCGCCGGCGGCGATGTGGGTCACCTCCGGGCCGACCTCCTCGACGATCCCCATCGGCTCGTGGCCGAGGATGTCGCCCTCTTCCATGAAGGGCGAGAGGACCTCGTAGAGGTGGAGGTCGGAGCCGCAGATCGCCGAGGAGGTGATGCGGATCACCGCGTCGGTGGCTTCCTCGATCTTCGGGTCCTCGACCTCGTCGACGCGGACGTCGCGGGGGCCGTGCCAGACAGCTGCCTTCATCACTCCTCCTCCTTGCCGGCGCCTGCCGGTTCAGCCTGTTTGCGGTGCATCGCGGCCTTGACCCCGTCCGGCAGGACTTTCGCGGCGGTCGCCTGCGCTTTCGTCTTGACGCCGCCGCCGACGACCTTTTCCTTGTCGTCCATCAGCGCCTCGTAGCCCTGCCGGGCGACCACGGCCGGGTCGTCCTTGGGGCCTTCGCCGATCGGCGTGTCCTCCATTTCCGCCCGCTCGAAGAACTCAGTCTCGGTCGGGCCGGGCATCAGCGAGGTGACGGTGATGCCGGTGTCCTTGAGCTCGTTGCGCAGGGCGAGGGCGAAGGACTGCACGAAGGACTTGGAGGCGTTGTAGACGGCCTGGAAGGAGCCGGGCATCGTCGAGGCGATCGAGGAGGTGAAGAGGATGCGGCCCTCGTCGCGGGCGACCATGCCCTCGACCACGAGCTTGCAGAGGTGGACGGTGGAGCGGACGTTCAGGTCGATCAGGCGCAGCACCTTGGGCAGCTCGTTTTCGCGGGCGAAGTCGCCGCCGTGGCCGATCCCGGCGTTGAGGCAGAGGACGTCAACGGGGCGGGCGTTCGCCTGGATCCGCTCGTAGAGCCGCTGCACGCCCTGCTCGGAGGAGAGGTCCTCGCGGGTGCACTCGACGCTGGCGGTGAGTTGGTTCAGCTCCCGCTGCGCCGCCGCGATCTCCTCGTCCTCGGCGGTGATCAGGAGGTCGTAGCCCTCTTCGGCGAGCACTTTGGCGAGCTCGAAGCCGATGCCGCTCGATGCCCCCGTCACGACCGCGAAGGGCCGCTGCTGCTGCTGGTGATTCATCCTGGGTGCCTTCCCTAGCTTTTCCGTTGCTCTCAGCTCCCCGCGGTTGGAGAAGACGAAACTGGAGGAAGAAGCTGGGTGGTGCTGGCTCATGCCGTCAGGGCTATTACTTCTTTCTCGATCTGGCGGCGAGCCTTTGCGGTGAGCTTGCCATTGGAGGAGGTGGGGGGTTTGATCGTGACGCCGTCTCGGTAGCGGTCCAGCACGCGGGGGTCGATGTAGGAGGCGCGGCAGACGGCGGGGGTGTTGCCGAGGGCGTCGGAGACATGGTCGACAGCGCGCTTGATCGCTCGTTTCGCTGCTGCTTGCGAGGCAGGCTTCTCCTCACCGGCTAGCTCCACCGCCGCCAGCACCGTGCCATGCCAGGTGCGGAAGTTCTTCGCGGTGAAGCGGTCGCCGATGTGCTCGTGGATGTACTCGTTGATTTCGTCGGAGCGGACGTCGCGCCACTCCTTGCCCTCCTGGTAGGCGAGCAGGTCCTCGGGGCCGCCCCGGCGCCGGTGCATCGCCTCGAGCGCCCGCCGCGCCGCGGCGTCGCGGATCGACTGGACGCGTCGCTGGCCGCTCTTGGCTGGGAAGTCGAAAACGACCTCGCTCTTGCCGATCGTGACGTGTTCGCGGCGCACGGTCGCGAGGCCGAAGCTCTCGTTTTCCTCCGCGTAGACCTCGCTGCCGACGCGGAAGAAGCCGAGGTCGAGGAGGCGGACCGCGCAGGCCAGCGCCCGCTCGCGCGGCATCCCGGGACGGCGCAGATCAGCGGTCACCGCTCGCCGCAGCTTCGGCAGCTGGAGAGCGAATTCGCGGACCAGCTCGAACTTCCGTTCCGCCTGCCGCTGCTGCCAGCGCTCGTGGTAGAGGTACTGCTTGCGACCGGCTTCGTCGTAGCCGGTCGCCTGGATGTGGCCGAACGGATCCGGGCAGATCCAGACCTCCTTCCAAGCGGGGGGGATCGCCAGCTGCCGGATCCGCTCCAGCGTCTCCTCGTCCTCGATCGAGGTGCCGTCGCAGTCGCTGAAGGAGAAGCCGCGGCCGCGGCGCGCCCGCTTGATCCCCGGCCCGGCGCAATCGGCCCGGCGCAATCGTCCGCGACGGGGGGTGGGAGCGGTAGTGGTCAACGCTCAACCCCCTCCGCGAAACCGCGAAGACCAGCGGCAACGCCTTCGAGGTCGGCGACGAAGCCGGCGAACTCGGCCTCGCGCTCGTCGTGGTCGCGCAGCCGCAGGATCGCCGAGGGGTGGATCGTCACCGCCGCCACCGGCGCCAGTGGCGAATCGAGCGGCTTGCCCCGGTCCTTGGTCACTTTCACCTTCGGCCCGAACAGCGACCGGGCGGCGGTTGCGCCCATCGCCAGGACGGCTGCCGGCTCGACCGCCTGCACCTCGGCCTGGAGCCAGGGCTTGCAGGCCTCGATCTCTCCCACCCGCGGCGTCTGATGCAGCCGCCGGCTGCCCCGCGGTTTCCACTTGAAGTGCTTGACCGCGTTGGTCACATAGGCCTCGCTGCGGTCGATCCCAGCCTGCTCGAGCGCCTTGTCGAGCAGCCGGCCCGCCGGCCCGACGAACGGCTCGCCCTCCTTGTCCTCCTTGTCGCCGGGCTGCTCCCCGACCAGCATCAGCCGAGCTGAGGACTGTCCCTGCCCGAAAACCGTCTGCGTGGCGTCCTTGTAGAGCTCGCACCCCCGACACCCCGAAGCCGCCGCAGCCAACGCCTCCAAGGTGCGGTTCGGAGGCAAAAAATCCGCAGCAGACGGCATGAGCGCCACCTACCCAAGCGCGCAGAGGGGCGAAACCGAGCCCGCGGAGCCCTTAGACCGCCATGCCCTCCCGCGAGACCGCGAACGACCGCGACATAGGCGGTCGTTCGCGGCCTCGCGAGGGTGGTGGGTCGGAGGAACCGCTCGATGCCGAGATTGCGCGACTGGCGGAGCGGCAGCATGGGGTGGTGGCTCGATTGCAGTTGCTCGGCCTAGGCCTAGGTGAGGACGCGCTTCAGCACCGGCTCGAGCACGGTCGACTGCACCTGCTTCATCAAGGGACGTATGCCGTTGGCCACCGGAAAGTGTCGCGAGAAGCTCGGTGGCTGGCGGCTGTGCTGGCTACGGGACCCAACGCCGTCCTCAGCCATTGGTCGGCCGCTGCCCTCTGGATGATCAGGCCGAATCAGCGGTCGCCCATCGACGTGACCACGCCGCACAAGAGCCGGTCGTGGGACGGGATCAAACGGCATCACAAAGCGCTGCCGTCAGACGAGGTAACGGTGCGCGAAGGAATACCGGTGACCTCTGCGCCGCGGACGATCTTCGATCTGGCGGCGACCGAGGACGTGGACACCGTCGCCGCGATGCTGCGCGAGTCCGAACATCGCAACCTCTGGGACCGGCTCTCCCTGCCGGACCTGGTCGATCGCTATCCCGGGCGCCGCGGCGTGAAGAAGGTCCAGCGCGCGCTTTGGCGAGTAGCGGAAGAGCCGGCCGGCCGCACGCGCTCCAAGCTCGAGCAGCGCTTTGCCCCCTTCCTCCGGCGCCACCGGCTCCCGATGCCGCGCTTCAACGACTGGATCCTGCTCGGCGGCAAGCGCTACCAGGTGGACTGCCACTGGCGGGGCACCGGCGAGATCGTCGAGCTCGACGGCTGGGAAGGTCACGGCACCCGCTCCGCTTTCCAAGATGACCGCGAGCGCGATCGGAGGCTGAGAGTGGCCGGCTACTCCGTCACGCGCCTGACCTGGAACCAGCTCCGCGATGAACCCAAGCAAATCGCCGCCGATCTCCGCGCGCTCTTGAACAACCAAGCCGCTCCTGCCGGGCCGCCGCAACCTCTACCTGGCTAAGTGAGGTTGCGGCGGCCCGGCCCGAAGGCTCCGCACAACCCCGGTCCTCCGAAGCCGCTACCTCCGCGGGCTCGGCGCGAGCCGGTCGAGCTCCGCCAGGTCCTCGTCGCTCGGCTGCCACCGCCCCGCCCCGGCGTTCCCCCTTACCTGCTCCGGTTTCGTCGCCCCGGCGATCACCGAGGCGACCGCCGGCTGCGCCGCCAAGCCACCGATCGCGACGTCCGTCATCTCGATTCCGCGCTGCTCGGCGTACCCCCGCAGCGCTTCCACCACCTCGAACTGCTCGTCGTCAGCAGGCGCGGAGCCCGCCAGCCGCGTCCCCGCCGGCGCCTGCTCGCCGCGCCGGTACTTGCCGGTCAGGAGGCCGCTGGCCAGCGGGAAGTAGGGCAGGATCGAGACTCCGAGCCGCTCGCAGGCCGGCGCCACCTCCGCCTCGATCTCGCGCTCGAGCAGGCTGTATTCGTTCTGCACGGTGACGAAGCGCGCGTAGCCGCTCTCGCGAGAGACGCGCTCCGCCTCGTCCAATTCGGAAGCGCTGAAGTTGGAGCAGCCGATCGCCCTCACCACCCCTTCGCGCACCAGCTCGTCGAGCGCCGCCAGCGTCTCGGCGATCGGCGTCCGCCCATCCGGTTCGTGGTACTGGTAGAGGTCGATCCGGTCGACCCGCAGCCGCCGCAGCGACCCCTCGACCGCCCACCGTATGTACTCGCGCGAGCCCCGCGGCGCGTCGGGCGCGCCCTCGACTCCTTCCATCTCCATCCCGAACTTGGTCGCGATCAGGTGCTCCTCGCGACGTCCTTCCAGCGCCTGTCCCATCAGTTCCTCGCTCGCCCCGGCGCCGCCATATATGTCAGCGGTGTCGAAGAAGTCGATGCCAGCCTCGAGCGCTGCCCCCAGCACCGCCGCCGTGCCCTCGAGGTCGAGCCTGCGGCCGAAGTTGTTGCAGCCGAGCCCGACCACCGAGACCTCCAGCTCGGAGTCGCCCAGACGGCGCCTCGGCAGCTTGCGCGTGGGAACGGTCGGGCTCATCATTTCTCCTTCGGGATCGCGTTCGATCCCGACTACCCGAATCCGTAGCATCCGAGCCGCAGATGCCGGAACCCGTCAAGCGCAACCAGCGCTACATGCCTGGGCTGGACGGGCTGCGCGCGATCGCCGTCCTCGCCGTGATCGCCTTCCACCTCGGCTTCGGCTGGGCGCCCGGCGGCCTGCTCGGGGTCGGGATCTTCTTCACCCTCTCCGGCTACCTGATCACCGACATCCTGCTCTCCCAGCTCTCGCAGCGGGGGAAGATCGACCTCCTGCGCTTCTGGGGCGCCCGCGCCCGGCGCCTGCTGCCGGCGCTGTTCCTGATGCTGGCGATCGTCACCGCCTGGGTCACGGTCTTCGGCCCCGCCCAGCCCGACCAGTACCGCAAGGCGGTCGTCTCGGCGGTCTTCTACGTCAACAACTGGGAGCAGATCGTCGCCAACGTCTCCTACTTCGCCCGCTTCGCGCCGGAAGGCCCGCTCAACCACCTCTGGTCGCTCTCGGTCGAGGAGCAGTTCTACATCTTCTGGCCCTTCCTGGTCTCGCTCGGCGTCAAGCTCGTCCACGAGCGGCCGCTGGCCTCGGGGGTCCGTCCGCGCCTGGCTCTGCTGGCGATCGTCGTCGCGGTCGTCTCGATGATCGAGATGGCCATCCTCTATCACCCGAGCCTCGATCCCTCGCGGATCTACTACGGGACCGACACCCGCGCCGGCGGCCTCCTCTTCGGCGCGGCCCTGGCGATGGTCTGGCCGAGCCGCCGGCTCAACCGCCGCATCACCCCGCAGGCGCGCAACACGCTCGACGGGCTCGGCGTCCTCGGCCTGGCCATCATCGCGCTGATGATCTGGCAGGTCGGCGAGTTCGACCGCTTCCTCTACCAGGGCGGCTTCATCGTCCTCTCGCTGGCGACGGTGATGGCGCTGATGCCGCTCACCCACCCCGCCTGCCGCCTCGGCAACCTCGTCGGCGCGGCGCCGCTGCGCTGGGTCGGCGTCCGCTCCTACGGGATCTACCTCTGGCAGACGCCGATCATCGTCCTCACCGGCCCGGGCAGCCGCCCACCCGAGGGCCTGCTCGGCAAAGCCCTGCAGCTCGCTGCCATCCTCGCCGTCGCCGCCCTCTCCTGGCGCTTCGTCGAGGAGCCGATCCGCCACGGGGCGATCGGCCGCTTCTTCGCCCGCCGCCGCAAGGTCGGCTGGAAATGGGAGACCTTCGCGCCGCCGATGCGGGTGGCGATCGTCTCCGCCTGCCTGATCCTGGTCCTTGCCGCCGCCGGCATGGCCGGCTTCAACTCGAGCGCGGCCGAAGGCAACGACGTCCGCGTCGAAGAAGCCCGCGCCGCCGGGACGACGAAGCCGCCGCCGCTGACCAAGGCTCAGGCGGAAGACTCGACGAGATCGTCGTGCAAAGCCGTCGTCCACATCGGTGACTCGACCTCCGAGGGCCTCGACGACCCCGAATACCTGCCGAACGAAAAGGAGCGGATCCCCAACCGCTACGCCGAAGTCGGGGTGAAAGAAACCCACATGGAGGTGCAGGGGGCGCGCTCGATCGAAGAGCGCTTCGAAGGCGAACCGAACGCCCAGGAAGTCGCCGCCGCCTGGAAAGCGGAAGGGTTCGAAGGCTGCTGGGTGCTGGCGCTGGGGACCAACGAGGCGGCCGACGTCGCCGCCGGCTCCACCGTCGGCCTGCGCGAACGGATCGACAAGATGATGGCGATCATCGGCGACGAACCGGTCCTCTGGGTCAACGTCCGCTCGCTCGTCCCGCCCGGCGATCCCTACTCGAAGGGCGGCATGGTCGAATGGGACGAAGAACTCGAACGCGCCTGCGCGACCTACCCGGACATGCGGATCTACGACTGGGCCTCAGACGTCAAAGACGAATGGTTCATCGAAGACGGCATCCACTTCACCTCGCCCGGCTACGCCGCCCGCGCCCAGCTGATTGCCCAGGCGCTCGCGCACGCCTTCCCGGAAAAAGGGACGACCGAAGGCGGGCTCGGGCACTGCGTCGTCAGCTGAGGCCGGCGATTTCGACCGGCTCGGGCTCGCCCGCCGGCTCGAAGCCCATGATCCGGCCGTAGAAGTAGAGCTCGGATTCCAGGCAGCGGGTGTTGGTCTCGGCCTTGCGGAAGCCGTGCTGCTCGCCGGCGAAGGCGAGGTAGGCGTGGGGGACGCCGTTGCGCTCGAGCGCCGCCACCATCGTCTCCGCTTGGCTGGGCGGGACGATCTTGTCCTCGAGGCCCTGGAAGAGGATCACCGGCGCCCGCAGCTGGTCGACGTGGTTGATCGGCGAGCGTTCGCGGTAGACCTCCGCCTGCTCGGGATACGGCCCGATCAGCAGGTCGAGGTAACGGGACTCGAACTTGTGGGTGTCGCCGGTCATCGTCACCGCGTCGGCGACGCCGTAGTAGCTGGCGCCGGTGGCGAAGGCGTCGTGGAAGGTGAGGGCGCAGAGGACCGCATAGCCGCCCGCCGAGCCGCCGCGGATCGCCAGCCGCCGCCCGTCGGCCTCGCCCTGCTCGGCCAGGCGCAGCGCCGCGTTGACGCAGTCTTCGGTGTCGACCACGCCCCAGGTGCCGCGCAGCTTGTTGCGGTACTCGCGCCCGTAGCCGGTGGAGCCGCGATAGTTGACGTCGACGACGCCGATCCCGCGGCTCGTCCAGTACAGGAACTCGCGGTCGAGCGCCGGGGTGGCGTGGGAGGTGGGGCCGCCGTGGCTCTCGACGATCAGCGGCGGCAGTTCGCCCTCCGGCGCCTCGAACTCGGGATTCGTCGGCGGGTAGTAGAAGCCGTAGGCGACTTCGCCGCCTCCGGTCGGAAACTCGACGGGCCGCGGCCGCGAGACGTAAGCGGCGTCGACCGGGTCGTCGCTCGACTCCCGCACGACCTCCGTCTCCGCGCGCTCGGCGTCATAGACGGCCACCACCGCCTCCCGCTCTGGGCTCGCCGCCGCGAAGGCGACCCTGCTGCCGCGGGCGGAGATCATCGGGTAGCCGAAGGAGGTGAACGGCAGCCCCAGGTCCGTCGGTTCCCAGGCCTCCGGCTCGAGCAGGAAGAGTCTTTCCTCGCCGCGCTGGCAGCGGACGCAGACGATCGCGCCGCTCTCGAGGAAGGCGTAGGTGGCGCCGCCAAAGAGCCACTGCGGGTGGCCGAGGTCGGCTTCCTCCTCGGTCAGCTGGACCAGCGCCCCCTCCTCGCCGCTCAGCTCGGTGCCGGGCTCGCGCGCCCGGTAGAGGTTCCACCAGCCATCGCGGTCAGAAACGAAGTGGAGGCGCCCTTCCGGGCCCCATTCGGGCTGGAAGATGGACTCCTCCGGGCCGCCCGCGATCAGCCGCTCCTCGCCGCTGTCGGAGAGCGGCGCCACCCACAGCTCGGTGCCGTCCCAGGGCATGTTCGGGTGGTCCCAGCAGATCCAGGCGAGCCATGCGCCGTCGGCGCTGATCCGCGGCGAGGCGTAGAAGTCGCGCCCGCCCGCCAGCACCTGCGGCTCCCCGGAGCCGTCGAGCGGCAGGGAGACGATCTCGTTGACAGGCTCGGGCTCGGCGTCGCGTTCGCGCACGCAGACGACGGTGCGCCCGTCCGGCGCCAGCCGCATGTCGGCGTAGCGAAGCGACCCCGGCTGCTCGGGCTCGGGCGAGATCGCCACCGGCTCCTCTCCCAACCGCTGCCGGTAGAGCCGCTGATCGGAGAAGTCGACGAAGAGGACCAGGTCTGGCGCCGCCAAATGCCAGGCGCCGCCGCCGTACTCGTGGACGCGGGTCCGCGCGTACATCCCCTCCGGCGTCACCGTCTCCGGCGCGCCGTCCGGCGGCCGGCGCATCAGGACCACCCGGCCGCCCTCGTCGGGCCGCCCCTCGGCCCACCAGATCGCCCCGTCACCGGCGATCGCCGGGGCCGCCAGCCGCCGCCCGGAGCTGGCCACGCCAGCCGCGTCGAGCGGCGAAGCCCAGGAGCCGTAGGGGGCGACCGTCGGCATCAGCGCAGTCTAGGCCTGAGCTTCCTCCTCGACTTCGACCTCGCGCAGCGCACGCGTGTCGACGTCGTAGACGAACCCGCGCACGACGTCGCGGTGGGGAAGGAAGGGGGAGGAGCGGACGCGGCGGATCGACTGGCGGACGTCCTCATCGACGTCCTTGAACGACTCGATCGCGAAGGAGGGGGCGATCCCGGTCGTCTCCTGCAGCTCCATGCGGAAGCCGTCGTCGGTGATCGTCTGCATGCCGCAGTTGGTGTGGTGGATCAGCATCACCTCGCGGGTCCCCAGCCGCCGCTGCGAGATCGCCAGAGAGCGGATCACATCGTCGGTGATGATGCCGCCGGCGTTGCGCAGCACGTGCGCCTCGCCCTGCCCGAGGCCGAGGGCGGCGAAGACGTCGAGCCGCGAATCCATGCAGGTGACCACCGCGAGGTGGCGCTGCGGTTCGACGTCGAGGTGCCGCTCGGCGAGGCCGGCGGCGAAGTTACGGTTGTTCTCGAGAAGCTGGTCGATCGTGTCCATGGCGCGGCAGCCTAACCAGCCTTCTGTTCCTTATGGCCCCCAGGCCGTCAAAAGGAACAGGCGGGCGTTTCTCTCGTTCTGCCCCGGGGTAGCGGCGAGGCATGGACGACCGACCCGACCGCGACGAGACGCCGACCGGCTTTCCCGAGCCGCCCGGCGAGGACCCGGGTGACGTCTCGCGGGATCGCGAGCCGCACCACGCGCTGAGTAACCCGGCGACCGACCCTGACCCGACCGAGTGGCCGGATCCTTACGACAAGCGCGAGGACCCGCGTGACCCGCCCGACCCCGACGGGGAGATGTTCGGCGAGAACGCGCATCCGCCGACGAACGCGGCGAGCACCAGCGAACCGCACCCCTCCAAGGACCCGGAGGCGGCGGACCGCTGGGAGGGCCCGAAGCGCGACAAGCTCGACCAGTGAGAGACGACCAGAGAAGGGAAACGATTTCGATATGGAGACGAACAGCCTCGACAAGGGCATTTTCAGCGGCGAGAGCTCCGGCACCCGCGAAGACATCGTCGCGCTGCTGACCAAGGCCTACTGGATGGAGATCGAGACGGTGATGAGCTACATCGCCGCCTCCACCAACCTCGACGGCGTTCGCGCGCAGGAGATCCGCGAGTCCCTGGCCACCGACGTGGAAGAGGAGCTCGGGCACGCGAAAGAGTTCGCCACCCGGATCAAGGAGCTCTACGGGGTCGTCCCCGGCTCCGAAGAGTTCCGGCCCGAACAGAGCTTCCTGCAGCGCTTGGAGCACCAGACCGACGTCGTCGCCGTGATCCGCGGCGTGATCAAAGCCGAGACCGGCGCGATCGAGCACTACACGCGGATCGTCGAGGAGACCGACGGCGTCGACCCGGTCACCCAGGACATGGTGATCTCGATCCTCCGCGACGAGCAGGGGCACCGCCGGCTCTTCGAGGGCTTCCTGCGCGAGTACGAATTCGAGGGCAAGGCTTAGAGGTCAGTCGCCAGGGCTTTCCGCGGCTAACCGCTGACGATGCGCCACATCCACCTCTGCGCCCACGAGCAGTTCCCGCCCGATCAGCTGCTGCGCCAAGCCGTCGCCGCCGAGGCCGCCGGCTTCGACGGCATCGGCTGCAGCGACCACCTGCAGCCGTGGTGGGAGGGGGGTGAGTCCGGCAGCGCCTGGCCGTGGCTCGGGGCGGCCGCCCAGGCGACCGAGCGGGTGCTGTTCGGCACCGCGGTGACGCCGCCGGGCCCGCGCTACCACCCGGCCCTGATCGCCCAGGCCTGGGCGACCTTCGAGCTGATGTTCCCGGGCCGCCCCTACCTTGGCGTCGGCTCCGGCGAGGCGCTGAACGAGTTTCCGGTCAGCGGCGAGTGGCCGCCGGTGGGCGAGCAGATCGAGCGGATGGAGGAGGCGCTGGAGATGATCCGGGCGCTGTGGGACGGGCAGCGGCTGACCGACGCCGGCAAGCACTTCCCGACCAAGCAGGCCTTCCTCCACAGCCTCCCGGAAGACCGCCGGCCGCCGATCTACGTCTCCGCCTTCGGCCCCAAAGCCGCGGCGGTCGCCGGTCGCCAGGGCGACGGCCTCTGGACGCTGGCCGATCCGGACAACGCGCCACAAATCATCGACGCGTATCGGGGGGCCGCCGAGGAGGCCGGCCGCGAGCCGGGGGAGATCATCCTCCAGGCCGCCTTCTCCTGGGCCGAGGACGACGACGCCGCGCTCGAGGGTTGCCGCGTCTGGAAGGGATCGCAGCCGGACGAGTTCTACAAAGACGACTGGCACGACCCGAAGGCGATGTACGAGGAGGGTGAGCGCCAGGTCTCCGACGAGGAATTCAAAGAGGAAGTCATCATCGCCGCCGACCCCGGGGTCCACGTCGAACGGATTCGCGAAGTCGAAGATCTGGGGGCGACGATCGTCGCCCTGATGAACAACTCCGGCGCCGACCCGCTGGCCGCGATCCAGACCTACGAAGACAAGGTGCTGCCGCGCCTCACCGGCTCGGGCTGAGATGGGTGAAAGCGAGCGGCTGGCGCCGGAGACCTTCCGGCTGCCGGTCGAGAAAATACGCGACAGCTACTACTCGGACTCCTACTTCGCGCTGACCAAGGAGCTGCTCGAAGCCGAGGGACGCAGCCCCGCGGTGACGATGCAGGTCTTCGCCAAGAAGCGGGGGCTGCTGGGCGGGATCGACGAGGCGATCGCGGTGCTGAAGCTCTGCGCTGGGCGCCAGGGCATGGACATCTGGGAGCCGGGCTGGGACCAGCTGCGGGTCAGCGCCCTGCGCGAGGGGGACGAGATCGAGCCCGACGAGACGGTGATGCTGATCGAGGGCGACTACACCCTCTTCGCCCACCTGGAGACCGTCTACCTCGGCACCCTGGCCCGCCGCTCGCTGGTGATGACCAACGTCCGCCGAGTAGTCGACGCGGCCCGCGAGAAGCCGATCCTCTTCTTCCCGGCCCGTCACGACCACTGGCTGGTTCAGACCGGCGACGGCTGGGCCGCCCACGTCGCCGGAGCGATCGGCGTTTCCACCGACGCCCAGGCGAGCTGGTGGGGAGGGCGCGGCGGCGGCACGATCCCGCACTCGCTGATCGCCGCCTACGGCGGCGACACCGTCGCCGCGTCCCGCGCCTTTTGCCATCGCTTCGGCGAGGAGGTCAACGTCGTCGTCCTCGTCGACTTCCACAACGACTCGGTCGCCGACGCGGTCGCTGTGGCCGACGCGCTCGGCGACCAACTCTGGGGCGTCCGCCTCGATACCTCCGAGCGCCTGGTCGACCGCTCGCTCGAGGCCGAGGCGCGCGAGCGCGGCGAGGAGGGCATGCGCGGGGTGAGCGTCGAGCTCGTCCGCAAGGTGCGGGCGGCGCTCGACGAAGCCGGGCACGGGCACGTGAAGATCGTCGTCTCCGGTGGCTTCACCGCCGAGAAGATCGAAAGCTTCGAGGAGGCCGGCGCCCCCGTCGACTCCTACGGCGTCGGCTCAGCGCTGCTGCGCGGCTCCTTCGACTTCACCGCCGACATCGTCTGCTTCGAGGGCGAGCCCGGGGCCAAGGTCGGCCGCGAGCTGCGCCCGAACCCGCGGCTGGAGCCGGTCGCCTAGGCTGCTGACCCGAGATGGCCGACGCCAACGACGTCCAGATCCGCGCCGCGACCGAAGCGGACGCCCAGCTGCTCTTCGACCTGATCCTCGAGCTCGCCGAGTACGAGAAGCTCGCCGACAAGGTCGTCGGTGACGCCGAGGTGCTGCGGCGCACCCTGTTCGAGGAGAAGGCCGCCGAGGCGCTCCTGCTCGAGACCGCCGACGGCGAAGCGGTCGGCTACGCGATCTTCTTCACCACCTTCTCCAGCTTCGAGTGCCGCTCCGGCATCTGGCTCGAGGACGTCTACGTCCGCCCCGAGCACCGCCGCGGCGGCATCGGCCGCGCGGTGATGGAGCATTTGGCGCAGATTGCCCAGCGGCGCGGGCACGCGCGGCTCGAGTGGGTGGCGCTGGACTGGAACGAGCCGGCGCTGAAGTTCTACGAGGGGCTGGGAGCGAAGCGGCTCGACGACTGGATCATTCACCGGCTCGAGAAGGACGGGATTCGGGCGTTGGGGGAGGGGGTTGGGGGACCCTCGGCGGACGAAGGGGGAGTGTCCGGCGAGGGTCCCCCAACCCCCTAGGCGAGCGCCTCTGCTCGTTCGAGGAGCAGGTGTTGCTCTTGGGCGTTCTGGGTTAGTTCGGCTGCTCGCTTGAACTCGGTCGCCGCCTCGTCTGGGCGTTTCGCTTTCTCCAAGAGGTCGCCGCGGACGCTGTGGAGGAGGTGGTTGTTCGCGAGTTGCCTCTCGCTCGCGATCTCCTCGAGGAGGGCTAGGCCCGCCTCGGGGCCGAAAGCCATGCCTAGCGCCACGGCCCGGTTCAGCTCCACGACCGGGGAGGGCCGGATCTGGGCCAGGGCGTCGTAGAGGGCGGCGATTCTCACCCAGTCGGTTTCTTCCGCTCGGATCGCTCGGGCGTGGCAGGCGGCGATCGCGGCCTGGAGGCCGTAGGGGCCGAGGGGGCCCGGTAGCTCTTCGGCGCGTTCGAGGGCGCGGCGGCCGCGGACGATCAGCAGCGGGTCCCAGCGGCCGCGGTCCTGGTCGAGCAGGAGGATCGGCTCGCCGTTCGGGCCGTGGCGGGCGGCCAAGCGCGAGGCCTGGGTCTCGAGCAGCGCGATCAGGCCGTGGACCTCCGGCTCCCGCGGCTCCAGCTCGGCGAGGATGCGGCCGAGGCGCAGCGCCTCCTCGCAGAGGTCGCGGCGCACCCAGTCCTCGCCGGCGCTCGCCGCGTATCCCTCGTTGAAGATGAGGTAGACAACTTCCAGCACCGAGGGCAGGCGCTTCGCGAGCTCCGCCCCTCGCGGCACCTCGAACGGCACCCGTGCCTCGCGCAGGGTCTTCTTCGCCCGCACCAGCCGCTGCGCGACGGTCGCCTCGGAGGCGAGGAAGGCGCGGGCGATCTCCGGCGTCGTCAGCCCACCGAGCAGCCGCAAGGTGAGCCCGACCCGCGCCTCGGGCGACAGCAGCGGGTGGCAGCAGGTGAAGATCAGCGCCAGCAGGTCGTCGCCGATCTCCTCGTCGGCCGCGGCCTCGAAGTCGGAGCGCTCCATCGCGAACAGCGCTCCGGTCTCGCGAGCGATCTCCTCCTGCTTGCTCTGGAAGTTCGCCTCCCTCCGCATCCGGTCGATCGCCCGGTTCTTCGCCGTCGCCATCAGCCAGGCGCCCGGGTTGTCCGGCACGCCGTCGGCCGGCCACTTCTCCAGCGCTGCCACCAAGGCGTCCTGCGCCAGGTCCTCGGCGAGGCCGACGTCCTGGACCATCCGCGCCAGGCCCGCGACGAGGCGGGCGGACTCGATCCGCCAGACCGCCTCGATCGCGCGCTCGGCCCCGGCCACGGTCAGCCGCCGAAGTTCTCCTCGACGGCGTCCTGGACCTCCTGCGGGAAGTCCTCCATCTCGAAGACCCGCCGCACCTCGATCCGGCAGTTTTGGGCCGGGCAGCGGCTCGCCCACTCCAGCGCCTCCTCCTTCGAGCGGGCCTGGATCAGCCAGTAGCCGCCGACGACCTCCTTCGCCTCGGCGAACGGCCCGTCGGTGATCGTCGCCTGGCCGTCGGTCATCTTGACGAAGCCGCCCTCGCTCGGCGGCTGCAGCCCGTCCAGCGAGAGCAGCATCCCGGCCTTGCGCAGCTCCTCGTTGTAGCGGCTCATCGCCTCGAACTCCTCGACGTTGCCCTCCTGCGGGCCCCAGTCCTTCTCCTCGATTTCGGGGTACATGAACATCATGAAGCGCATCGGAGTCCTCCTTCGGTAGGGCGGCGGTTCCGCCCTTTTACCTGACGACGAACGAGCAGGCGCGAAATCGACATGCGCGCCAAACGGTTCTAGGGGCAGCGGCCGAGCCGCCGCAGCTGGCGCCGGTAGACCCGCATCGAGGCATGGCGCCAATCGCCGTGGGTCTGCCGCCGCAGGCTCGGCACCAGCTCGCGGTGGTAGGGGGAGCTGAGGCTCTCCGCGTGCCCGATCACGTCGTGGACCCGGATGTGGAACTTGCACCGCAGCCACTGCGTCAGCCGCAGTGAGGCGCGCAGCTCCCGCGGGTTGCCCAGCGCGTCGCCGTCGCTGTAGCCGACGTGCTCGATCCCGATCGCGGTCCAGTTGAGGCCGACGGTGTGGCGGCAGCGGGTGCGCAGGTTGACGAGCCGGAAGATCCGCCCCGAGGTGGAGATCACGAAGTGCGAGCAGACGTTGGGCAGCTCGCCCAGCTCGACGTCGGGAACGTCGGGCGCGAAGGTGTCATAGACGGCGGTAGCCGTGTTCGTCTGCGACATGTGCTCGACGATCACTCGCGGGTGCCGCAGCCGCCAGGTCCGTTCGCCGTAATGCCGCTCCGAGTAAGCGGCCATCTCCAGCTTCCGTTTCGCTCCGAACGGAATCGGCCAAAGCGCGATCGGCGGGCGATGAACCCGCGCAGCCGGCGCCGGCGAAGCCGCGAGTAACACGGAGGTCATGACGGTGGCGAGGGCTCCCAAGATCGAACTGCATCAACTTATCTATCTGCTGGATGGAAAAGTTGATGCAGTTCGCGCTAGTCGCGGCCGAAGAGGCTGACCAGGGCCGGGATCAGCAGCGTCCTTGCTAGCAGGGTGTCGAGGAGGAGGCCGACGCTGAGGGCGAAGGCGATCTCGCGGAAGGCCTGGATCGGGATCAGGGCAACGGCGGCGAAGGAGAGGGCGAGGATCATCCCGGCGACGGTGATCGCCCGCGCCGCCCGCGAGCCGGCGGTGCGAATCGCTGGCCGCAGGTCCTGCCGCTCCGCCTCGTTCCAGATCCGGCTGATCAGGAAGACGTTGTAGTCGGCGCCGAGGGCGAGCAGGAGGATCGCCGCCGCGATCGGGACGAAGAAGGCGAGCTCGCCGTAGCCGAGCAGGTCCTGGAAGACGTAGACCGTCAGGCCCAGCGCGGCGGCCACGGTCAGCACGCTCACGCCAACGAGGTAGAGGGGGGCGATGCGGCTGCGCAGCAGCACCCAGAGCAGGACGAGGAGGACGAGCAGCGCGGCCGGCGCCACCCGCTCGAAGGCGGTCCAGGTGTCGTCGTTCAGTTCGGCCGCGATCGAGGTGTCACCGGTCATCCCAACTTCGGCCGCGCCGAGCCCGGTCTCATCCAGCATCGTCGGCATTTCGCTTTCGAGATCGGCGAGGATCCGGGTCCCTTCGGCGCCATCCGGATCGGCGCTGAGGACGAGCACGTAGCGGGCGGCGCTGCCGTCTTCGGAGACGAGGATCCCGTAGCCGCGTTCGCCCTGCGGTTCCTGCACCGGCCCGATCACTTCCGAGACCCCGTCATTTTCGCCCAGCGCCAGCTGCAGCGCCGCCAGCTGCTGCTGTTTTTCGCCGATCCCGGGTTCCTGCAGCATCAGCATCGTCGGCCCGACCACCCCGGGCCCGAGGTGTTCGCCGGCGACGCTGTAGCCCTGGCGGACGTCGGTCGAGTGCGGCAGCCCGCTGATGATCGGGTTGCCGAGCTGGAGCTTGCGCAGCCCGCTGGCCGCGGCGAGCAGCACCGCCAGGCAGAAGATCGATACGACCACCGGATGGTGGGCGGCGAAGCCGACCACCCGCCCCCGCGCGCCGCGCTCTTTCGGGTGCCTCCGGCTCGTTTCCGCTTGCGGGCGGCTCGGCCAGAACAGGGCCCGCCCGAAGATCGCCAGCATCGCCGGGATGAAGGTGAGCGCGACCGCGGCTCCGACGATGACCGCGATCGCCATCCCAGGCCCGAAGGCAGAGAGGAAGCGGACCCCGGAGAGGAGCAGGGTCAGCGTCGCCCCGGCGATCATCAGCGCCGCGGTCAAGATCACCGGCAGCAGCTCGGTCGTCACCTCGGTCACCGCTTCGCAGGAGTTCAGCCCTTCCTGCAGGTGGCGGCGGTAGTCGGAGGCGAAGAAGACGAGGTAGTCGGTGAGCACGCCGAAAAGCAGGGCGACGATCACCGGGTCGACCTCGCGCGGGATCGAGATCGAGTAGCGCTGGCTCGCCCAGCCGAGGACGTGATCGGCGATCTGGTAGGCGATCGCCACCGTCCCCAGGCCCAGCAGCGGGATGCCGAGCGAGCGGAAGTAGAGCGCGAGGATGATGACGACGAGGGCGATCGTCGCCGCCGTCACCCAGAGCAGGTCCTTGTTGGCGATGTTCGTTTCCGCCCGGCTGGCGGGCACCGCCCCGGTGACGTGGACCGTTTCCGCGCCCGTCGCCTGCTGCAGTTCCTCGGCGAAGCCGCCGACCGCTTCGGTCTGTTCGTTTTCGCTCAGCGCCGGGTCGACGTAGAGGTAGACGACGAGGGTGGAGCCGAGCCGTTTCGATTCGAGCAGACCGGGCGCGTCGAGCAGCGGCACCGCCCGCAGCTCGGCCGATCCTTCCGGCTTTTCGTCGACGCCTGCGATGAAGCGCGCCGCCGCCTTCCCCTGCCCGACGGAGAAGTCGCCCGGCTGGTGGGCGACGACCATCGTCCGGCTCAGCACCGGCAGGCCGAAGACTTCGATTCCCTTTTCTTCGACCCTGATCGCCTCCGAGTTGCGCGGCAGCAGGCTGCCGAGGTCGTTCGCTTCGGCGCCGAACACCGACGGCAGGCTGAAGCTGACCCAGACGGCCGCGGCAATCCACGCCGGCGCGATCAGGAAACGGAGGGCGACGATGAGGCGGGCGAGCTTTCGCACGCGCAGCCATTACCCTCCCGGCGCCCAGTTTCACGCCAAATGCGCTGGGTACTCACTTTTACCAACCGACCCCGCACCAACCACCCGATGGAGGAGGCGCAACCGCAATGGCGGACATGAACGAGCGCGACGCGAAGCTGGTCCAGTACCTGAGCGAGGCTTACGGCAAGGAGCGCGAACTGGAGGCTGCCCTGCAGGCCCACATCGCGATGACCGAGAAAGGCCCGTACAAAAAACGGTTGCAGCAGCACCTCAAAGAGACGAAATCGCACGCCAAACAGGTGGAGCGCCGGATCAAGAAACTCGGCGGCGGCGGGCAGACGCTGCAGGGCGCCGTCGGCAAAGTCGCCGCCCTGGCGAAGGGGCCGCTGCATGCGATCCGCGGCGACAGCGAGCAGGAGAAACAGCTGAAGAACGCCAAGACCGAGTACTGGAACGAGCACGAGGAGATCGCCACCTACCTCGGGATCGAGACGCTGGCCGAAAAAGTCGGCGACTCCGAGACGGCGAAACTCGCGAAAGCGATCCGCCGCGAGGAGGAAAAAATGGCGAACTTCCTCCAGGGACAGATCAAGACGCTGACCGGAGCGGTGGTGCGGGCGGACATCCCAGCTGCCCAGCGCCGCGCTTCCTCGCCGAAACGCAAAGCGAGCAAAACCAGATCGGCGAAAACGAAAACCGCGGCGAAATCGGCGAGGAAAACCGGCGCCGCAAAAGCCCGAGTGACCCGAGCAAGAAAAACCTCAGCGCGGAAAACGAAAAAAGCCGCGAAACGCTAGGTAGCTTCGACCGCCAGCTCCTGCGGCGCCTCGGCTCCGGCCGAGGTCGCCCGGGGGCGGACGGCGAGGACGACGAGGTCGTCCCGCAGGGTTCCCGAGCTGCGGGTGACCGCATCGGCCCGCAGGCGCTCGGTCAGCTCGTCGAGCTCCAACCCGGCGAACGCCTGGGTCATCTCGGCGAAGATCTGCGGTCCCTGGTGCGTCGACACCGGCCCCGCCTCGAGCCAGCCATCGGTGCAGAGGGCGAGCGTGGCATCGGGGTCGAGCACGCGCTCGTGACGCTCGACGTTTGCCTCCTGCCAGGCGCCCAGGACCGTGCCGCCGCCGAGCATCTCCGGTTCCGCGTCGCCGGTCAGCACCGCCGGCGGGTGGCCAGCCGAGGCGAGCATGATCCGCCACCCCGCCTCGTCGCGCTGCAGGCGGGCCAGCATCGCCGTCGCGAAGTCGTTGAGGCTGTCGCCGGCCAGGAGCAGCTCGTTGACCCGCCTCAAGACCTCCGCGGGCTCGCTGATCTCGCGGGTCAGCCCCCGCACCGAGTGGCGCACCGCCACCGAGACGCTCGCCGCGGTGCTGCCCTTGCCGGCGACGTCGCCGACGAGGACCCAGCAGCCGTCCTCGCAGGGCAGCACGTCGTAGAGGTCGCCGCCGACCTCGATTCCCTCGCCGGCGGCCTCGAAGACCACCGAGATGCCGAGGCCGTCGACCTCGGCGGGCCGCGGCGGCCGCAGCCCCCGCTGCAGGCTTTTCGCCACCCGGTCGCGCTCGCGGTAAAGCCGGGCGTTGTCGAGCGCCAGCGCCGCCCGCTCGCCGAGCTCGGAGAGGAAGTCGAGGTCGCCGGGGTCGTATCGCATGTCGCCGTGGGCATGGAGGAAGGAGAGGGCGCCGAGGACGCGGCCGCGGGCCACCAGCGGCACCACAGCGGCCGAGTTGTAGCCGGCTTCGCGCATCAGCCGCAGGTGGTCCTCGTTCTGGGAGACCTTGTCGACCACCTCGGGCGCCTTCAGGTCCCGCCATATCATCGGCTGGTTCAGCCGCAGCACCTGCGCCACCGGGTGCTCGCCGCCGGGATCGAGCGGCTGGGCGCGGCGGATCCGCTCGAGCCGCGCCGCCATCTCGGGGTTGGCGCCGGCGACGATGCTGTCGCCGTACCAGCCATCGGCGCGGCGGAAGTCGATCAGGCAGATCTCGGCCAGCTCCGGGATCGCCGTGCCGACGATCGTCCGCGCCGTCTCCTCCGGGTCCAGCGAGGTGTCGAGCAGGCGGCTGGCGGCGACCAGGAACTCCTGCGCGCGCCGGCGCCGCACCTGGTCGGTGATGTCACGGGCGACGACGGAGGCGCCGATCAGGCCCCGCATCGGGCTGCGGATAGGGGAGACGGTGAGGGAGACGGAGATGCGCGCGCCGTCGGCGCGGACCCGCTCGGTCTCGTAGGTGTCGAGGCGTTCGCCCCGCTTCACCCGGTCGAGGATCACCATCTCCTCGTCTTTGTGGTCGCTGGGGACGAGGAAGGAGACGTGACGGCCGATCGCTTCCTCCGGCGTGTAGCCGTAGAGGCGGGCGGCAGCCGGGTTCCAGGTGGTGACGATGCCGTCGAGGTCCTTGCTCAGCACCGCGTCCTGGGTGCCGCGGACGACCTCGGCGAGGTGCTGGCGGAAACGCTCGGCCTCGGCGCTCTTCGCCTCCGCCCGGCGCCGGGCGATGAAGGTCCCGAGCTGGTCGGCGAAACCGGAGAGCAGGGCCATCAGCTCCTGCGACTGCGCGGCAAAGGAGAGGGTGTGGAACTCGGCGACCGCCAGCACGCTCTCGGGGTCGCCGATCGGCACCGGGATCGCCAGCGCGGCCTCCAGCCCGAGTTCGGCGGAGACCTGGTAGCGGGGAGCCGTCGTCGGATAGTCGCGGTAGTTGGGGGCGAGCGCGATCTGACCGGTGTCCCAGGCGTCGCCGGGCAGGCCGGTGGCGCGCTTGAAGCTGAGTTCGCGGCTGCGGCGCCAGAGCGGTCGGGCGTCGAGCTCCTCCGTGCTCCAGCCGGCGACCAGGCGCAGCGGCTCGGAGTTATCGACCACTTCCCACATCGCCCCGGCCTCCCAGCGCAGCAGGCCGGCGACGATTTCCAGGAACCGGGGCGCCACCTGCTCCAGAGAGTCGCCTTCGATCAGGCGCGCCGCGAGTTCGCGCTGGCTCTGCAAGTAGCGCCACAGCTCCAGTTCCTGTGGCTCTTTCATCCCACTCAGAAAATTACCCCTTCGAAACGTTCGCCCCCAGCGCGGTCAGCGCGCTGACGAGCCCCGCGTTTTGCCGCCTTGGACCAAGGGTAGTGGACCCGCTGACGGGTTTAGACGGACGGGAGAAAGCGGGAAACCATGTTTCGGTGTGACAACTGTGGGAGCGGTTACTCAACTCAGGCAGCGTCTTCTTGGACCTCCTGCCCGAGGTGCCTGGCCAAAGACAAAATTCAGGTCCCCCTGACCTTCGAGCTCGGCTGGCAGCGCCAGGACGAGCACGGCGAAGCCGCTCCCACCACCCAGGACTCCGCAGACGCCCAGGTCGCCCTGCGGTAGAGATGCCCGATCGACTGCAGGGCAAGAGGATCGCCTTCCTCACGGCCAACGAGGGGGTCGAGCAGGTCGAGCTCGTCGAGCCGCTGAAAGCGGTCCGCGAGGCGGGAGCCGAGGCCGAGCTGCTGGCGCCGGAAGCCGGCGAGGTGCAGGCTTTCAACCACCTCGACAAGGGCAAGGCCTTCCGGGTCGATCGCGTGGTTGGCGAGGCGGACGCCAGCGAGTACGACGGCCTGGTGCTGCCGGGCGGGGTCGCCAACCCCGACCAGCTGCGCACCGAGCCCGAGGCGCTCGAGTTCGTCCGCGGCTTCTTCGCGGCCGGCAAGCCGGTTGGGGTGATCTGCCACGGGCCGTGGACGCTGATCGACGCCGGCGTCGCCGAGGGCCGCACCCTGACCTCCTGGCCAAGCCTCGAGACCGACCTGCGGAACGCCGGCGCCAACTGGGTCGACGAGGAAGTCCACGTCGACGACGGGCTCGTCTCCAGCCGCAAGCCGGAGGACCTCGAAGCTTTCAACGCCAAGATCGTCGAGGAGTTCGCCGAGGGCGAGCACGAGGGTCAGCGCGAGAAGACGAACGTCGAGTAACCGAGGTCATCAACAAGACCGAGAGGAGGCGAGGGCGATGCCCCCACGCGGAGTCAAAAAAGGCAGCAAGCGCGACCGCCAGTACAAACACATCAAAAAGAGCGAGAAGGAAGCGGGCCGCTCGGAGGAGCGAGCGGAGGAAATCGCCGCCCGCGCCGTCAACAAGGAAAAGGCGCGCTCGGGCGAATCGAAAAGCTCCTCGCGCAGCTCGACCAAAGGCCGCTCCGCCAGCAGCCGCGGCGGCAAGCAATCGGGCAAAGGCCCCGGCGGAAAAACGCGCGAACAGCTCTACAACGACGCCAAGAAGCTAGGAATCGAAGGCCGCTCGCAGATGGACAAGCAGGAACTGCAGAAGGCGGTCGGCGGCGCCAGTTAGTCCGCGCCGCTGAGCAGCGAGCGGGGCGTGAGCGTGAAGAAGTTTTCGACCCCGCCCTGCTGGGCGCGGGTGTGAACGAGCTCGAGGCAGCCGCATCTGAGCAGGGTGCTCGCGTGATAGGAGACGACGGCCGGCCGCTGACCGATCTCGCGGGAGAGTTCGGCTGGGCTGGCCACCCTTCCGTGGAGGGCCTGCAGAATCTCCACCCTCACGGGATGCGCCAAAGCTCGCACCAGTTCCTGCTTGTCCCTACCGGGCCCCCGCTGCGACACGCGAGAAACCTCTTGCATTCCCAATTTTTGGCCAACCCCAATTTTTGGCTTTCTTGATCTGCCTGTTCGGAAATTGCGGGCGCTGGGTTTCGGGCTGGCGAGCGCGGGGAGCAATCCCTCGTGCCGGCAGAAGAGCCCTCCCCTAACGCCGTCGAGACCGTCGCCCTGCTGGGAGCGGGCAGCACGATGGGGAAGGGGATCGGCGCCAACCTCGCGGGCAAGTTCCGCGTGAGGGCCTGGAACCGCACCCGCGAGAAGCTCTGCGACCTCGCCGGCCGGGACGGATTGGAGGTCTTCGATAGCCCTCGTGAAGCGGCGGCCGGAGCGGACGTGATTTTGACGATGCTGAGCGACGGCGACGCGGTCCTGGCGACGGCCGAAGGCGCTGACGGCGCCCTGGCCGGCGCCCGGGAGGGCGCGATCTGGCTGCAGGCGAGCACGATCGGCCTGGAGGCGACGGCGCGCTGCTCCGGCCTCGCCGAGCAGGCTGGCGCGGTGTTCGTCGACGCGCCCGTCCTGGGCACGAAAAAACCTGCTGAAGAAGGCCAGCTGGTGATCCTCGCCTCCGGTCCCGAGCAGGCGCGGGATCGGTTGCGGCCGCTCTTCGAGGCGATCGGCAAACGCGCGCTCTGGGTCGGCGAGGCCGGCGCCGGCAGCCGCCTCAAGGTGGTCGTCAACAGCTGGATCGTCAGCGTCGTCGAGGGGACCGCAGAGATGCTGGCGCTGGCGGAGGCGGTCGGAATCGATCCCCAGGTCGCGCTCGACGCGGTGGCCGATGGACCGCTCGACCTTCCCTACATGCGGCTGAAGGCGAAAGCGATGCTGGAGCGGGACTTCACTCCCTCCTTCCGGCTCGCATTGGCGGCGAAGGATGCCGGCCTCGCCCTCGCCGCCGCCGAGGAGGCCGGGCTCGAGCTGCCGATGCTGGCGGCGATCGGCGAGCGGATGGCCGCGGCCGCCGAGGAGCACGGCGACGAGGACCTGGCCGCCGTCTATCTCGCCAGCTCGCCGAGCGCCTGAGCGTCGATCCGCAGATCGTCGATCGCTTCGACCACCTGGGCGGCGCCGGCCTCGCGCAGCTCTTCCTCGGAGAAGCCGCCCGTCAGGACGGCGAGCGTCGGCAGCCCCGCGCGCTTTGCCGCCTCGACGTCCCAGACCGAATCGCCGACCATCACCGAGGGGTCGTCGTTGCCGGTTTTCGCCAGAGCCGCGTTGACCAGGTCGGGCTCGGGCTTGGTCGCCTCGACGTCGGCCGAGGTGGTCCAGCCGTCGACCAGCTCGCGGGCGTCGAGCAGGTCGAGGTAGTGCTCGACCTCCTCCTGCTTGGCCGAGCTGGCGAGGATCACCGTGTTGCCCTCCTGGCGCAGCTTCTCGATCAGCTCCCGCGCCCCCTCCATCGGCTCGACTTCGCCGATCATCTCGCCGTAGGCCTCGGCCTCGGCTTCGCGGATCGCCTCGCCGTCGGCGGCCGCGGCCTCCTCACCGATCAGCGCGTCGAGAATCTGGTCGCCGCCCATCCCGATGTGGCGATGGACCTTCCACATCTGCACGGGGTGCCCATGCGCATGCAGCGCCCGGTGCCAGGCGAGGGCGTGGTGGTAGTTGGTGTCGACGAGGGTGCCGTCGATGTCGAGGATCGCGTTCAGGGGCATAGGAGCCGGGGTACCCAGGATGGCGATGAAAGATGTGCGGATCGGCTGCTCCGGTTGGGTCTACGACTCCTGGCGGCGCGGCATCTACAAAGGCGTGCCGCCGGCGCGCTGGCTCGAGCGCTACGCCGAGCTCTTCGACACCGTCGAGGTCAACAACACCTTCTACCGGCTGGTCAAGTGCGAGGTGGTCGAAGGCTGGGTCGAGCGGACCCCGCCCGGCTTCCTCTTCGCGGTGAAGGGCAGCCGCTATCTCACCCACATGAAAAGGCTGCGGGGGATCGAGCAGGGCCTGCGGCGCTTCTGGGAGCCGCTCGAGCCGCTGCGCGAGAGCGGCAAGCTCGGCCCGGTCCTGTGGCAGCTCCCAGGCAACTTCCACCGCGACGACGCCGTCCTCGCCGCGGCCTTGGAGCTGCTGCCGCCGGCCCGCCACTGCGTCGAGTTCCGCCACCCGAGCTGGTTCGCGCCGGCGGTGATGCGGCTGCTGGAGGAGCACGGCGCCTCGCTGGTGATCCCGCACGACGGGCGCCGTCCGCTGCCCGAGGCGCGGCCGGTGGGGGAGCTCGTCTACGTCCGCTTCCACCACGGCGCCCGCGGCCGCAACGGCAACTATTCGGTGACCGAGATCGAGCGCTGGCGACGGCGGATCGCCGCTTGGCGCTCGCGTCGCGAGGTCTTCGCCTACTTCAACAACGACTGGGAGGAATTCGCTCCCCCCAACGCGATCTCGCTGCGCGAAGGGCTCTCGGTCCCGCAGCTGGTGTAGCGGCAAGGGCGCCGGGTAGAAGTCGGGCATGTCAGCCAAGAACACTCTCGCCCGCAAGGTCGCCAAGGCGACCGTCAAGCATACCGCTCATGGAACCGCGTCGAAGCTGAAGCGCGACCCGGTGCGGACGGCGACGCTGCTCGGCGTCGGTGGCGCCCTCGGCGCCGTGGCCGGCTGGATGGCCGGCCGCAACACGGCCACCGCTTCGGCCGGCACCGGCTCCTAAGGCCGGGCCGACCGAGACGGGTGGTCGGCTAGTCGCTCCGCCTTAAGAAGAGAGGCGCGAGCGCAGGAGGTCCTTGCCCTGCTCGGCGCCCTTGCGGCTGGTCTCCTGGGCGCGGCGGAAGAAGTCCGCCAAGTCGGAGTCGCCGTCGCGCTCGGCGTCTTCGATGTAGGTATCGAGCCGCAGCACGTTGCTGAGGCACTGCTCGACGAACCAGATGACGTTGTAGTCCTTGTCCTTGGTGCCAGTGACGTTGCCGGTCTCTTGGGTCCCCATGGTCGCTCCTTCGGTCGCTTTCGCTTGCGCTCTGCGACTACCCCTTTGCGACCGCAGGGAAAACGACAGGGAGTTTCGTGCCTGCGCGGCAGGGGTAACCGCCGGGCATGTACTTGATACCGATTGTCCTGATCGTCCTGCTGGCGCTGATCGCCGTCGCCTGGTCACCGATCTTCGCGCTGATCATCTTCGCTGTCGGCTTCGCCGTCTTCCTCGCCTACGCCGCGTCGAGCCGCCGGGCCGACGAGGAACTGGCGCCGCCCGAGCAGCCGGGGCCTCAGCCTCATAACGAGGACGAGACCCCGACCGGCATCTGGGGGGAGCGTCGCCCGTCATGAGCGCCGCCGAGATGCGTCCCGAGGAAGAGCGCGACCCGATCGCCGAGGAAGAGGCCGACGCCGCCGCGGCCGAAGCAGCCGAGATCGGCGGCCCGGCGCCGGACGACCCGGCTGTCGACCCCGCCGAACGGCCGCTGATCGAGGGCGGCGAGGGTCAGGCGGAGGGCTTCGAGCTGGCCGAGGCCGAGCTGATTGACAACGCCGAGCACGGCGACCAGAAACGCTTTCCGAACCGCGACGCGGGACGGCCGGAGGAGCCCACCGACACCGCTTACGGCGAACCCGACGAAGCGATTCCCCAGGAAGCCGATCAGGACATTCGCGACAACGAGTAGGAGGCGGGCATGCCCCATCGAGTGATTGCGATCGTTACCGATGAGCTTCATGGCTCCGAGCCGATCGAGCAACTGCAGGCGAGCACCAACGGCGACGGCGTCGAGGTGCGGGTGGTTGTGCCGGCGGTCGAGGCGGACCCCCTGCATCACACGCTGGGCGATATAGACGAGCCGAGGAAACAGGCCGCCGAGCGGCTCGAGCGGGTCTTGGACACGCTTCGCGGCAGCAACATGGAGGTCAGCGGCGAGGTCGGCGACCCCGACCCCGTGCAGGCGGCGCAGGACGCGCTGCTGAAAGCGCCGGCCGACGAGGTGCTGATCTTCGAGCACGCCGAGGGGCAGGCGGAGTGGTACGAGAACGGGCTCTACGAGCGCGCCCAGGAATCGATCGAGCCGCCGCTGCGCTTGGTCGTGCTCGAGCGGGCCGAGAACCAGCCCGACCACGTCGTCGACGTTGAGCGGACGGGACAGGGAACCGTCAACCCGCTGGCCGATAAGGAAGTCGCCGACGGCGCCTACATACCCGGGATGACCCGCTCCGACCTCGCCGGGATGGCCGCCGGCCTCCTCGGCACGATCATCGTCGCCATCCTCGCCGCCGCCGTTGCCAGCGGCGCCGGCCACGAGTCGGGCTGGGAAGCGGTCGCGATCCTGATCGCGATCGGCGTCGCCCTGGCCAACCTCGCCCACGTCGTCGGCCTCGGCATCTTCGAGAGCATCCGCTATCGCGGCGGCTTCGCCAAGTTCTTCCGCGGGCTGGCGCTGACGATCACGCCGCTGGCGATCGTGATCAACACGGCGATCCTGGTCTTCGACTGAGGCGCCGCCGGGCGCCCGTCAGGAAGGCCGCGATTCGGCCGGTTCCTCGCGCCGCAGCGCCTCCAGGACCTCCTCGGCCAGTTTCGAGCCGTCTTCGGGCCGCAGCGGCGTCGCGGTGACGCGGAACACGACCCCGTCGGCGTCGAGTTCCTCGAGGGAGACGCTGGGCTTGTAGCGGGTGGGGACGTCGATTGCCCGCAGCAGCCGGTCCTCGACCTGCTTCGGGCTCGTCTGCACCGGAAAACGGACGCGCACGTCGACTTTGTCGGGCTCGCGCAGCGGCACGACGACGAGGCTGAGGAGGACATTGTTGGGGACCATCAGCCGGTCGGCCCCCTGGGTCAGGGTGGTGTAGAAGAGGCCGAGCGAGGCGACGGTTCCCTCGATCGAGCCGGCCAGGGCGCCGCCGACCAGCCGCACCCGTTCGCCGACCCGGAAGGGGCGGGTGCTCTGCAGCACGATCCCGGCGAAGATCCCGCCCAGGGCCTGCTGCGCCGCGAGGCCGAGCAGGACGGCGGTGAAGGCGCCGCCGACGGCGAGGGTGCTGGCGGTGACGCCGGCGATCCGCAGCGCCAGGACGACGACCGCCGTCATCGCCAGCAGGCGGATGACGAAGCCGGTGGTCCCTGCCGTCGCCGGGTCGAGCCGGCGGTAGAGGCGGGGGGAGAGGCCGCGCGCCAGCCAATGGGTCGCGGCGCTGCCGACGATGATCAGCACGACGACGGTCCCGGCCCGGATCCACTGGCCGTAACCCGGGGCGATGCTCCTGCGGTTGTAGTAGACGAAGAGGGTCCCGGCGATCAGCAGCAGCGCCGCCAGGAGGCCGCCGAACTGCCGTTTCGAGAACCGCGGCGCCAGCTCGTCGCCCAGCCCGAGCGAGTGCCAGGCGTGGCTGCGGGTCTCGAACAGCTCCCGGGGGAGCCGCGGGCGACGAGGCTGAGGAGACATCCGGCCGGCTCAGCCGGCCATCGCCGCGAGGGCCTCGTCGCGGGTGCCGTGGACCGGGATCGAGAGCTCGAGGCCGGTGATCTCGAGGACGCGGCGAACCTGGTCGTTATGGCTGCAGATGACGAGAGAACGGCCGTTCTCGCCGCTGTCGAGGCGCTGCCAGGCGCGGACGATGAGGGCGATTCCGGTGGAGTCGATGAACTCGCAGCTGGAGAGATCGATCAGGACCGAGCCGTCGTCGCTCTCGAGCGCCTGCTCCAGCGGGTTCTCGAGTTCGGGAGCGGTGCTCAAGTCAAGCTCGCCACGAACCGAAATCGTCCGCACGCCATGCTCAAGGTCTCCAACCTTCACTTCGAACGGGGCGGGATTCACCGCCTCGATCCTACCGCAGGAGGGCGAGGTGCCCTCGGGCTGTTTTGCCTCCGGGTGGCAGGGGTAGGCACCTCTTGATGCGATACAGCCGGAGAGACAGCCGGATATGCTCGCGACTTCATTAACGAGCCTCGAGGTTCCTGGGGGCAGGCTGGAATATTGAACACCTCAACCAACGATCGCTCGGGGCTGCAAATGTCCCTCCCGGCACGGGCCGAGAACGTGGCTGTCGTCCGGCACGCGCTGGCGGGGCTGGCCGAACGGATGGGGATGGACGAGGCTTCCCTCGCCGACCTGAAGACGGTCGTCACCGAGGCTGCCATGAACGTCGTGGTCCACGCCTACGCCGGCATGGAGCCCGGTCCGCTCGAGGTGGAGGCAGAGGGCGACGGCGACGGGCTGACCGTCGTCATCCGCGACCACGGCAGCGGCATCCGGCCGCGCCCCGACATCGAGCGCCCGAGCCTGCGGATCGGCCTGACCCTGATCGCCGCGCTCTCCAGCAGCTTCGAGATCAAGGGGGGCGCCGACAAAGGCACCGAGATCCGCATGCACCTGCCGCTGGAAGCGCGCGAGGACGCCGCCAAGAACGGCTCGACCTTCACGGTGACGGCCGACGACGCGACCAGGATCCGGGTCGGGCCGCCGGAGATCATCGGGCCGGTCCTCAGCCGCGCGCTGTCTGCCCTGGCCGCGCGCCAGGACATCAGCCTCGACCGCCTCTCCGACACGATGTTGCTCTCCGACGCGATCTCCGCCCGCGCCCCTCAGGGCTTCACCGACGGCCACGTCTCGCTCAGCATCGCCGAGCTGCCGCAGGGGATCGAGCTCAAGGTCGGGCCGATGACCCACGGCGGGGCCGAGCGCCTGCGCGCCAGCTTCGAGCTCCCTGAGGTGGGCGGTTCGCTGGAGGCGCTGACCGACGAGCTGCGGGTAGAGGAGGGCGACGAAGGCGAGTACCTCGTCGTCGCGATCTCCTCGATTTCGACGAACCAGTAGAGAGCTAGGAGTCGGTCTCGCCGGCTGCCGCGCTCTGCTCGGCGACCTCGGCGCGTATGCGCTCCAGCGTGCGCCGGAGGATGCGGGAGACGTGCATCTGCGAGTGGCCGATCCGCTCGGCGATCTGCGATTGCGTCAGGTCCTCGACGAAGCGCAGCTGCAGCACGAGGCGCTCGCGCTCGTCGAGGTGGGGGAGGGCGCCCTCGAGCGCCAGTTTGTCCTCGACCAGTTCGTAGCCGGAGTCTTCGTCGCCGACCCACTCGGCCGCCGGCGATTCTTCGGAGTCCTCGCCGCCGACCGGGCGATCCAGCGAGAGCGGGCGCCGGTTGTGGTTTGCCTCGAGGACCTCGAGCACGTCGGTGGGGTCGACCTCGAGCCGCTCGGCGATCTCGGGCACCGAGGGAGACCGCTGCAGTTGGACGGTCAGCTCGGAGATCGCTTTCTCGACTTCGGCCATGCGGTCGTGGAGCCCGCGCGGGACCCGCACGGTCCAGACCCGGTCGCGGAAGTGGCGCTTTAGCTCACCGAGGATCGTCGGCGAGGCGAAGGCCGTGAAGGGGGCGCCGCGGTCGGGGTCGAAGCGGTCGATCGCGTTGACCAGCCCCAGGCTCGCCACCTGCAGGAGGTCGTCGAAGGACTCGCTGGCCCCGCGATAGCGCAAGGCGAGGTTCTTCGCGAACGGCAGGTAGCGCCGCACCAGCTCCTCGCGGATCGCCGGGTCGCGGTCTTTGACGAACCGGGCCCAGAGCACGCGCTCGCTGGCCAGGCCCTCGCCTGGTCCCGGACTCGACTGGTCTTCGCTTCTAGGGGTCTGCTCGCTGTTCACAGCATCGATGAGTGGGCTCGATACCTATCCAACGTCGCTGCCCTGGGGGCGTCAGTCCGAAGCCGTGCAGCGCGACCGGATACCGTCGTCGCAACCATAGCGACAAGCAGGCGCAGCCTTGCGATCAGCTGGGGCTCGGTGCGCCGGACTCGGCGCGGGGAGATCCGGCAGGCGCGATCTCGCCGCCGGGAAGGCGCTTCGCCCGGCCCTCGGCGATGGCCGCCCGCAGGGCCTCGTTGAAGCGGCCGGGCCCCCAGTAACGGCCGCCGACACGGCGGCTCAGCTCGCGCCGGTTGGCGCTGCCTTTCTCCTGCAGCGCGTGCTCGATGATCGAGACCTCGCTGTCGAGCGGCACCGGCGGGTGCGGCCCCGCGATTCCCATCGCCCGGGCTGAGGAAAGCGGGCCGGGGCCGGGGCGCCAGCGTCCAGGCTGTCTCTGCCGGGCGGCCGACCGGGGCGCCGGCTCGGCGGTCTCGGGTCGAGCGCCCCCGGCCCCCTCGGCGGTCAAGGGCTCGGCGATGTCCTCGAGCTGTTTCTGCTCGGCCTTGACGCCGAAGAGGAACTCGGCGAGGGCGCCGATCGACATCACCACGGCGCCGATGAAGAATCCGGTCGCGACCTGGTTTTCGCTGCCGCTGGCGATCAGGTGGCCGAAGAGGATCGGCCCGACGATGCCGCCGGCTGCGGTGCCGACCGCATAGAAGAAGGCGATCGAGAGGGCCCGGGTCTCCATCGGGAAGATCTCGCTCACCGTCAGATAGGCGGAGCTGGCGCCGGCGGAGGCGAAGAAGAAGATCGCGATGATGAAGGCCATGAACGACCAGGTGGTGAGGCCTCCCCCCAGGAGCATGACGGCGAGGACCGCGGTCAGGATCGACGAGATCAGGTAGGTCCCGGTGACCATCGGTTTGCGGCCGAGGGTGTCGAAGAAGCGGCCGAGGAGCAGGGGACCCATGAAGTTCGAGGCGGCGAAGATCGCGATGTAGAGCGGGATCGTGCTGGAGCCGACTTCGAAGAATTCGCCCAGCAGCGTCCCCAGGTCGAAGGTGACGGCGTTGTAGAGGAAGGCCTGGCCGACGAAGAGGGAGAGCCCGAGGATCGTCCGGCGCGGGTATTTGCGGAAGGCGGTGCCGGCGATCTCGCGGAACGGGATCCGCTCGCGCTGGTGGACGACGAGCGAGCGGTCGGGTTCGGATAGCTCCTGCCCGGTGCTCTCGCGGACTTCGCTCTCGATTTCGGAGACGATTTTCTCGGCCTCCTCCTCGCGGCCGTGGATGAAGAGCCAGCGCGGGCTCTCCGGCACGTGGCGGCGGACGATCAGGATCGTGACCCCGAGGATCGCTCCCATCCCGAAGGCGAGGCGCCAGCCGACATCCATCGCGAAGAGGCTCGTATTGAGGAGGGCCACGGCGGCGAAGGCGCCGGCCGCGGCGCCGACCCAGTAGCTGCCGTTGATGATCAGGTCCACCCGGCCCCGCACCCGGGCCGGGATCAGCTCGTCGATCGCGGAGTTGATCGCCGCGTACTCGCCGCCGATGCCGGCGCCGGTGAGGAAGCGGAAGAGGTAGAAGTACCAGGCGGTCCAAGCGAAGGCGGTGGCGATCGTGGCGATGATGTAGACGCCGAGCGTGACGAGGAAGAGCTTCTTGCGCCCGAGCCGGTCAGTCAGCTGCCCGAAGAAGAGGGCACCGAGGCAGGCGCCGCCGACATAGAAGGCGGCGGCGGTGCCGATCTGGCTGGCGTCCATGACGATGCCGCTGCCTTTTTCGGTCAGGCGGTCGCCGATGCTGCCGACGATCGTCACCTCGAGGCCGTCAAGGATCCAGACCGTTCCCAGGCCGATGATCACCATCCAGTGGAAGCGGGACCAGGGGAGGCGGTCGAGCCGCGCCGGGACCTGGGTCTCGATCGTCCCCGCCTGCGCGTCCCCGTTGCTCATCGCGGCTCCTCTCCTCCTGGGAATGGTTTCGACAACATTCCATTCCCGCAAAGAGCAGCAACCGAAACATCTATGACCGCCGCCGATCGCGACGGGAGGGGCCTGGCCGGCGACGCCGCTCGACTGGAAAGCGGCGCGCCCCAGACGAAGAACGCTAGGAACTAGCTGACAGCCTCGGTCTCGTCGGCGGCTTCGCTGCCGTTCGATCCGTTGGGCTTGGGCGACTGGAAGTGCAGCAGGTGCACCTTGGCGAGGATGCCGTCGTCTTTACCTGCGGCCACGCGCTCGGAAGCAGCGGCCTGGATTTCCATCAGCTGGTCGAAGGTGCCTTTGAGAAGGTCCGACACCTCGCCCCAGCCCTGCTTGTCGAGCACCACCGGCGTGCGGCTGATGTGGACATCGTCCACTTCCTCGAGGGTGCCCGCCTTCGAAGCCGCCTCGATGTCTTCAAAGATGGATTTGAGGACCGCGGTGGCCATGCCTGGTCGAAGGCTGGCGGGCATCTGCGCCCACTGGTCATCGGTGAGGAGCTGGCGGCGGGTGGCGCGGTAGAAGTGCTCGGTGGCGCCGCGGCGCTGCTTCGTGTCGACGAGCTCGATGCAGTCGTATTTCTCCAGCACCCGCACGTGGTAAGCCACGAGGTTGAGGCTCTCCTCGAGCTGCTGGGCGAGCATGTTCGGGCTCGCGACCTTCTCGTTGAGAATGATCAGGATCTGCACCCGCAGGGGGTGTGCGAACGCTTTCGCGACGATCTGTTCGACGCCGTCTTTTTTCTTGTTCTTCGTCTTCGGCAAGGCCATGTTCCTTAGGTCGATTGCAGGAGTTTGGCCGATAACAAGACTTTACAGCCTGTCAATCAGGAATTTCACAACGGTCCCGCTTTTTCCGAATATTGACGAGTTTTCCTGGACTCACCTTGATTGCTGGAATCATTTAGAGTATTCATTGCTCAGTTGATTTAGAGCACAAGCCGCGACGGGGCGGCTTGAAGCAGCCAAGGGAGAAGGAGGTGGGATCAAGTGCAGATTGCAACGCAGGAGCGCGTCGCTCCGACGGCCAGTTTCGTCAAGGGCTCCTAGGGGCCGTTGGAGGGACGGCGATCGGGGCGCTTGACAAGCTTCAGGGGCGTCTCCATGGAAGCTCCCCCTGATCGTCGCCGCGATCGCCGTCCCCATTTTTCTGCTGCCGGCTTGGTGTTCACCGATCCAGCAGCTCGTTGAACCGCAGCGCCGCCCGCGTCGGCACGACGAATTCGTCACCGCGGTGAAGGAGGCCGGCGCCAGCGAGGTCCCGCACCGCTCGTTCGACCGCGTCGTGCGTGGCGAAGTCGCCGCGCCTGGCTCCGAACTCCCGCGTCAGCTCATCCAAGGTCAGCCGCGTCGGGTGCAGGTCCAGCAGCTGTTGCAGCAACGCCGATTCGACGTCCTCGTCTTCCGCCCAAGTCGTCTTGTGTTCCTCGGTCATGTTCATGGCCCCTTCCCATGCTCAAGATGGTTCTCATGGCACGGCACTATAGGGACCGTCGGAGACATCTTGTCTGTCGGTGTAATGTCTGAAACGTCTTTGTAACGGCGAGGGCCTACGCGTCCTCGCGGACGCCGCCCATCTCGGTGAAGACCGCGGTATAGCGGCCATCCTCGCGCTGCTCGTCGGCGATCACGTGGGAGACCGCGTTGATCAGCGCCAGGTGGGTGAACGCCTGCGGGAAGTTGCCGAGGTGACGCCCCGACTCGGCGTCGAGCTCCTCGGCGTAGAGGGCGAGCCAGCCGGCTGCCTCGAGCAGGCGCTCGCAGAGCTCCCGCGCCCTTTTGCGCTCGCCGATCTCCGAGAGGGCCGAGACCAGCCAGAAGGAGCAGATCAGGAAGGTCCCCTCCTTGCCCTGGAGCCCGTCGTCGGTCTCGTCCACCTTGTAACGGCAGACGAGGCCGTGCTCGGTCAGGTCCTGGGCGATCGCGTTGACGGTGTCGCGCACCCGCGGGTCGTCGGGTCGCAGGAAGCGGAAGAGGGGGATCAGCAGCAGTGAGGCGTCGAGGGCGTCGGTCTCGTAGTGCTGCCGGAAGACTCCGTCGCGAACCCCGCGCTCGAGGATCTCGGCCTTGATCTCGTCGGCCTTTGCCTGCCATTCCTCGGCGAGGGCGTGCCATTCCTCGCCGCGCTCGCCGGCGGGGACCCAGCGGGCGAGCCGGGCGCCGCGGTCGACCGCGACCCAGATCATCAGCTTCGAGGAGACGTAGTGCTGGGGCTCGCCGCGCGACTCCCAGATCCCCTGGTCGGGATGCGGCCAGGCCTCGATCGCCGCTTCCACCTGGTACCGGATCAGGTCCCGGTCGGCCGGCGTGCCCCTTCCGCGCAGCGCTTTCTCGTGGATGTAGACGGAGTCGAGTAGCGACCCCCAGACGTCGTTCTGGCGCTGGTCGTAGGCGCCGTTGCCGATCCGCACCGGCTTGGCCCCGCCGTAGCCGGAGAGGTGGTCGAGCGTCTTCTCCTCGAGCTCGCGCTCGTGGCCGATCCCGTACATGATTTGGAGGTCGGGCTTGTCCTTGCAGACTTCGACGATGAAGCGCATGAAGTCGCGCGCCTCGTGGTCGAAGCCGAGCGTGTGCAGCGCCCAGAGGCTGAAGGTCGAGTCGCGGATCCAGCTGAAGCGGTAGTCCCAGTTGCGTTCACCGCCCGGCGTCTCCGGCAGCGAGGTGGTGGGGGCGGCGACGATCGCGCCGGTCGGCGTGTAGGTGAGGCCCTTGAGGACCAGCGCCGAGCGCTGCAGGTGGATGCGCCAGGGGTGGTCGGGAAACTTGCCGTCGCGCAGCCATTCGCGCCAGAACTCTTCGGTCGAGTCGATCCGCTCCAGCGCCTCGGGGGCGCTGCGGGGCCCGCCGAGGCCGCCGTCGCTCCAGGTCAGCGCGCAGAACGCGTGCTGGTCTTCGCGCAGGGTGACGCGGCCGTGGGCGGCGCCGTCGGCGATCTCGAGGTCCATGTCGCTGGTCAGCAGCAGCTCGGTGCCGTCGGGCGCGGTTGCCAGCGCTTCGCCAAGCTCGCCACCGCTCCACCGCGCCGCCTCGGCCCCGTAGGCGAAGCGCGGCAGGCACTCCATCTCCATCTCGACGGTGCCGTCGATGCAGGTGATCGTCCGCAGCAGCGAGCGGTCGGACTCGTGTTCGGTGTCCGGGCGGCCCCGTTTGTTTTCTCGATCGCCGCGGGGAGGGGCCCAGTCGGCGATCGTCAGCGCGTCCTTGACCACGGCCCAGCCGGTGTCGGTGACCCAGGTCGTCTCGATCACCAGCGTGCCGGGCGAGTAGCGGCGGCTGATCGGGACGACCACGCCCTCCGGTCGCAGCGACATGTGGCCGGCGCCGCGGTCGAGCAGGGCACCGAAGGTGCTGGGCCCATCGAAGCGCGGGCAGCAGAGCCACTCGACGCTGCCGCTGAAGGACATCAGCGCCGCGGTGTGGCAGTCGGAGAGGAAGCCGTAGCTCCCGATGGGCGGAAACTGATCTGCGCTGGAGCTCACGGGCGATGCCAAGCTAGCAGCGGGCTACGCTGAATTCGATGAACCTGCCGATCGCCCACGTCGCCGGCGTCTTCGCGCCCCTGGAGCTGGCGCCTTTGCTGGTCGCCGCGGCGCTCTATGCGAAGCGCAGCATGACCTTGGCGGATCGCGGCCGCCCGGTGCCGCTCTGGCGCCAGGTCTGCTTCGCGGCCGGGCTGCTGACGATCGTCATCGCCCTGGCCTCGCCGATCGCCCACATCGGCGAGGAGCTGGTGATCGCGCACATGGTCGAGCACCTGCTGCTCGGCGACGTCGCCACCCTGCTCCTCGTCCTCGGCCTGACCGGGCCGCTGCTGCAGCCGATCCTGGCGATCCGCGTCTTCGACCGGCTGCGGATCCTCACCCACCCGCTCGTCGCTTTCCCGCTCTGGGCGATCAACTTCTACGTCTGGCATGTGCCAGCGCTCTACGACGCCGCCTACGCCGGTGCCCCCGTCCACGCCTTCGAGCACATCACCTTCATCTTCTTCGGCTGCCTGATGTGGATGCCGGTCTTCGGGCCGCTGCCGAAGCCCCACTGGTTCACGGCGCCGTGGAAGGTCGGCTACGTGATCGCCGTCCGCTTCGCCGGGGCGATCCTCGGCAACGTCCTGATGTGGTCGGGGTCGGTCCTCTATCCCGTCTACGGCTCGGGCGAGCGCTACTGGGGGATCTCGCCGCTGACCGACCAGAGCACCGCCGGCGTGGTGATGATGGTCGAGGGCACCTTCCTCGGGCTCGGCTTGCTTGCCTGGTTCTTCTTCGAGTGGTCGCGGGAGGGGATCGAGAAGCAGCGGTTGCTGGACCTGGCACTGGAGCGCGGGGTCGAGCTCGACGAGGCGCGGGCGCAGCGCGCGGTTGCCGCCGGCCAGGGGGCGCGCCTGGAGCGCCAGATCCTCGAAGCTGGGCAGGAGACCCGTGTCGCCGCTGGATAGGGGGCGCGCGTGGCTTGTGACCGGCCCGGTCGGGCGCGGGCTCTCGTTTGCGATCGACTTCTCGGTCGCGCTGCGAACGATGCTGGCGCGACGGCGATGACCGATCCTCTAGGGTCACGCGTTCGATGAAGACCACCGTCAAAGAGCTGCCTGACTCCCGCGCCGAAGTGCAGGTCGAGGTACCTGCCGCCGACGTCGACAAAGCGACTTCCCGCGCCGCTCGCGCCCTGGCAAAAGAGATGCGGATGCCGGGATTTCGGGCCGGCAAGGCGCCGGCGTCGCTGGTGATCCAGCGGATCGGCTTCGACTCGGTCCTGCAGGAGGCGATCCGCGAGGCCCTGCCGGAGTGGTACGAACAGTCGCTCTTCGACTCCGGCGTCAGCCCGATCGGCGACCCGGACATCGCGATGGTCTCGACCCCGGAGGACGAGGGGCAGCCGCTCGAGTTCAAGTTCGAGGTCGGGGTGCGACCGGGGGCCACCCTCGGCGACTACAAGGGCCTAGAGGTCGGCAAAGAGGAGAAAGAGGTTCCCGACGAAATCGTCGACACCGAGGTCGAGCGCATCCGCGAGGGCTTCGCCCGCCTGGAACCGGTCGAGCGCGAGGCCGCCGAGGGCGACTCGCTGCTGATCGATTTCGAGGGCTTCGTCGATGGGTCGGCCTTTCAGGGCGGCACCGCCGAGGACTACCTGCTGGCGCTCGGGTCTGGGCAGCTGATCGAGGGTTTCGAGGAGCAGCTCACCGGGGCGAAAGCCGGTGAAGAGCGGGAGGTCAAGGTCACCTTCCCCGCTGACTACCAGGCTGAGCACCTGGCGGGCAAAGACGCTGTCTTCAAGGTCAAGGTCAAAGAGGTGCGGGAGAAAGTCCTGCCCGAGCTCGACGACGACTTCGCCTCCGACGCCTCCGAGTTCGACACCCTGGAGGAGCTGCGCGCCGACATCCGCGAGAAAGTCGGCACCGCCCTCGACGGCCGTGCTGAGGAGGACTTCCGCCTCGCCGCGATCGATGCCGCCGTCGAGGCGGCGACCGTCGACGTGCCCGATCAGCTCGCGACCGCCCGCGCCGAAGAACGCTGGGAGCGGATGGAACGGCAGCTCGCCGGCCGCGGCATGGACCCGAACGCGTTCCTGCAGATGCAGGGAAAAACGCGGGAGGAGCTGATTGCCGAGACCAAGCCCGACGCCGAAAAGGAGCTGAAGCGGGAGGCGGTCGTGACTGCGATCGCCGAGGCCGAGTCGATCGAGGTTACCGAGGAGGAAATGGTGGAGGCGCTCGAGCACAGCGCCGAACACGAACGCACCACCCCCGAGAAACTGCTGGAGCGGCTGCGCGCGAGCGGTCGCGACTCGATGGTCCGCGAAGACCTGCGCGCCCGCAAGGCGATCGAGCTGGTGGCGGAGGCGGCGAAGCCGATCCCCAAAGGGGAGGCCGACGCCCGCGCGGAGAAAGCCGAGGCGCGGGAGAAGATCCTTGCGCCGGAGGGTGAGAAAGGCCCGAAAAGCGGCGAGCTCTGGACGCCGGGCGGCAATTAGCCGCCGAGCGGTCAGTTCAACGCGCTATCGCTGTCGAATCGACCACTCGATGGCCCATCGGGGTGCCTCTATAGAGTGCGGGCAATGAGCCCTCTGGTCCCGATGGTGGTCGAGCAGACTTCGCGTGGCGAGCGCGCTTTTGACATTTACTCGCGCCTGCTCGGTGAGCGGATCGTCTTTCTCGGCACCCCGGTCAACGACGACATCGCCAACCTGATCGTCGCCCAGATGCTGCACCTGGAGTCCGAGGATCCGGACAAGGACATCAGCCTCTACATCAACTCCCCGGGCGGCTCGGTCTACTCGGGGCTGGCGATCTACGACACGATGCAGTTCATCAAGCCCGCCGTGCAGACGATCTGCGTCGGCATCGCGATGAGCATGGGGGCGTTGCTGCTGAGCGGCGGCGCCGCCGGCAAGCGGATGGCGCTGCCGAACTCGAAGATCCTCATCCACCAGGTCTCGGCCGGCTTCCAGGGCCAGGCGACCGACATCGAGATCCACGCCAAAGAGATCATCGACGTCCGCCGCCGCCTCGACGAGATCATCGCCCAGCACACCGGGCAGCCGTTCGACAAAGTCACCAAAGACACCGAGCGGGACTACTTCATGAGCGCGGAGGAGGCGAAGGAGTACAACATCGTCGACCGCGTGATCGAGCACCACTGAAGCGCCTCTTCGCCCTGGGCCTCGCCACCGCCGCGGTCTGCGCCGGCTCTGCCTCCGCCGAGATCGCCAGCCGCGACGGCGGCGTCCCTTACTACGGCCATGTCTTCCCGGTCGAGGGGGCCCATGGCGCCCGAGGAGGGGTGGGCGCTTACCACGCGCCCCGCAGTGGCGGCCGCATCCACGAAGGCTTCGACATCACGGCCGCCTGCGGGACCGAGCTCGTGGCTGTCCGCAACGGCCGCGTCCTGCAGCGCGGCTACGACCCGGTCCTCTACGGCAACTACCTCTTGATCCACGGCGAAGGCGAGCGCCGCAGCTACTTCTACGCCCACATGCCACGGCCGGCGCGGGTCCATCAGGGGGAGCGGGTGTGGGAGGGAGAGCGGGTCGGGGCGGTCGGTGAAACCGGCAATGCCCGCGGCCTTGGCTGCCACCTCCACTTCGAGATCCACGTCCACGGGGTGGCGATCAATCCGGAACCCGAGCTGCGGCGCTGGGACCGCTACAGCTAGCTAGTCGTCCTGCCGCAGCGCCCGCTCGAACCAGAGGTCGGCTTTCGGGTTCTCGTTGTAGGCGGGGACCTCGCGGTAGCCGGCCGAGCGGTAGAGGCCGACGGCCGGGGTCAGGTAGTCGGAGGTGTCGAGGCGAATCGCCCGGCAGCCGTGTTCGAGCGCGATCTCGTCGAGCCGGGCGAGGATCTGGCGACCGAGGCCGCTGCCGCGGAAGGGCGGTGCCACGTACATGCTCTTCACCTCGGCGATCTCGGCATTGAGGTAGCGGACTCCGCCAAGTCCCGCCGCCTTGCCGTCGGCCCGCGCCAGTAGCAGCACCCCATTCGGCGGCACCAGGTCCGGCGGCGGCCCCTTCGCGATCTCCTCGTCGAGGTCGACCCCGGCCTCCTCGCGGTTGTACACCAGCGGCCCGTCGGCCTCGCGCACGAAGTCCGCGTACAGCCGCCGCACATCCGGATCGTCACGTCCGATCGGCTCGAACGTGAGCTCAGCCATCTACCCGTAGCTCGTAGCTGAACCACTCGCTCCGCTCGGCGCCGGTGGAGTCGTAGAGCCGCTGGGCGGTGTGGTTGTCGGGGGCGGTGGACCACTCGACCAAGGCGGCGCCGCGCTCGCGCGCCACTTCGGCGGTCGCCTCGATCAGGGCGCGGCCGACGCCTTGGCCGCGCGCCTCTTCGCTGACGTAGAGGTCGTTCATCAGCACGGTCTCCACCGCCTCCAGCGAGCTGAAGTGCCAGTAGAGGCAGGCGTAGCCGATCAGCTCGCCCTCGCGGCGGGCGCCGAGCAGGAGGCCGTCCCCGCTGGGGGCGAGGAAGCGGTGGAAGAAAGCGCGGTTGCGGGCCTCGTCGATCTCCTCGACTTCGTAGAACCGCTGGTAGGCGGCGATCAACGGCAGCAGCTCCTCGAACTCCTCGTCGCTGATCGGCGCGATCTGCAGCTCGGCGGCCACCTGCCCACGGTAGCGCCACGCAAGGCTGCGCTCATGTGCAGGGACGCCCGCGCCGATGCCGTAAAGACCCCCACGGACCGGTGTAAGTCCCCGTCTAAGCTTTGGGACGCCGCCGGAGGCAAGAGAACATCCCGTTAGGAGGGGATTCCGCTGGCACGTCCTTCAGATTCGAACGAGCAGCTCCTCTGCAGCTTCTGCGGCAAGTCGCAGCGTCAGGTGAAAAAGCTGATCGCCGGCCCCGGCGTCTACATCTGCGACGAGTGCATCGACCTCTGCAACGAGATCATCGACGAGGAGCTGACGGCGCCGCCCGCCTTCGAACTGGAGAACCTGCCGAAACCGCAGGAGATCCACGACGTCCTGCAGGAGTACGTGGTCGGCCAGGAGGCGGCGAAGCGCTCCCTCTCGGTCGCGGTCTATAACCACTACAAGCGGGTCCAGATCGCCCAGTCCGACGAGACCGACGTCGAGCTGCAGAAGTCGAACATCATGATGCTCGGCCCGACCGGCTGCGGCAAGACGCTGCTGGCGCAGACGCTGGCGCGGATCCTCAACGTCCCCTTCGCGATCGCCGACGCGACCGCGCTGACCGAGGCGGGCTACGTGGGGGAGGACGTCGAGAACATCCTCCTGAAGCTGATCCAGGCCGCCGACTTCGACGTCAAAAAGGCCGAAACCGGGATCATCTACATCGACGAGATCGACAAGATCGCGCGCAAAGCCGACAACCCGTCGATCACCCGCGACGTCTCCGGCGAAGGCGTCCAGCAGGCGCTGCTAAAGATCCTCGAGGGGACCACCGCCTCGGTGCCGCCGCAGGGCGGGCGCAAGCACCCCCACCAGGAGTTCCTGACGATCGACACCACCAACATCCTCTTCGTCTGCGGGGGCTCCTTCGCCGAGCTCGACAAGGTGATCGAGCGGCGGGTCGGCGATCGCGGCATCGGCTTCGGAGCGGAAATCTCCTCGCGCCAGAAGAAGGACGCCGGCGAGTGGTTCGAGCAGGTGCTGCCCGAGGACCTGGTCGAGTACGGCCTGATCCCGGAGTTCATCGGCCGCCTGCCGGTGATCACGGCGATCCACCAGCTCAGCCGCGACGACCTGACGACGATCCTGACCGAGCCCAAGCACGCTCTCACCCGCCAGTTCCAGCGCTTCTTCGAGTTCGACGACATCGAGCTGGTCTTCTCCGAGGACAGCCTCGAGGCGATCGCCGACAAGGCCCTGGAGCGCGAGACCGGAGCCCGCGGCCTGCGCTCGATCCTCGAGGAGACCCTGCTCGACGTCCAGTTCGAGCTGCCCTCGCGGCGCGACGTCACCAAGTGCGTCGTCACCAGGGAGACGATCACCGAGGGCCGCCGCCCGACGCTCGTCACCGAGGCGGTCCAGCAAGACATCGGCCCGGCCGACCCCGGCCTCAGCGAAGAAACCGCTTAGCGTCTTTACACTCGCCCCCGTGAGCGCGGGGGACCGGCAAAAACTGGAAGGCACCACCCGCTACGACCCGGCCGAGGTCGAGGCGCGGATCTTCGCCGAGTGGATCGACGGCGGATATTTCCACCCCGCCGCGAAGGGGACTCCGGAGGAGAACTTCTCGGTCGCGATCCCGCCGCCCAACGTCACCGGCGTGCTCCATATGGGGCACGCGCTGAACGGCTCGATGCAGGACGCGCTGGTGCGGATGAACCGGATGCGGGGCAAGAACACCCTCTGGATCCTCGGCACCGACCACGCCGGGATCGCCACCCAGGCGGTGGTCGAGAAAGAGCTCAGAAAAGAAGGGAAGACGCGGCACGACCTCGGGCGCGAGGCCTTCGTGGAGCGGGTCTGGGAGTGGAAAGGCGAGTACGGCTCGCGGATCGTCGAGCAATACAAGCGGCTCGGCGCCTCCTGCGATTACGAGCGCGAGCGCTTCACCCTCGACGAGGGCTACGTGAAGGCGGTCTACCGCGTCTTCAAGCAGCTCTTCGACAAGGGCTACATCTACCGCGACAACTACATGGTCAACTGGGACCCGGGCTCGCACTCGGCGATCTCCGATCTGGAGGTGGAGAACCGCGAGGTCGAGGACGTCCTCTACTCGATCGACTATCCGGTCGAGGGCTCCGACCAGGTGCTGACCGTCGCCACCGTGCGGCCGGAGACGATGCTCGCCGACACCGCCGTCGCGGTGAACCCCGACGACGACCGCTACCGCGACCTCGTCGGCCGCTTCTGCGTGCTGCCGCTGGTCGGGCGGCGGATTCCGATCATTGCCGACGACCACGTCGACATCGAGTTCGGGACCGGCGCGCTGAAGATCACCCCCGGGCACGATCCCAACGACTTCGAGATCGGCCGGCGGCACAAGCTCGAGGAGATCGGCGTGATCGGCCCCGACGGGCGGATGACCGAGGAGGCTGGCAAGTTCGCCGGCCTGACCGCGGCCGAGGCGCAAAAGGCGGTGGTCGAGGCGCTGCGCGAGGAAGGCCGCCTCCGCGCCGAGGAGCCCTACGTCCACTCGGTCCCCTTCTCACACCGGTCCGGCGAGCGGATCGAGCCGCTGATCTCACTGCAGTGGTTCTGCCGCATGGACGAGCTGGCGCGGCCGGCGATCGAAGTCGTCGAACGCGACGAGGTGCGGATCGCGCCGGCGCAGTGGAAGCGCGTCTACCTCGACTGGATGCGGGAGATCCGGCCCTGGTGCATCTCGCGTCAGCTCTGGTGGGGACACCGGATCCCCGTCTGGTACTGCGACGAGTGCGGCGAGACGATCGTCGCCGAAGCCGAGCCGCAGCGCTGCGGCGCCTGCGGCGGCGAGCTTCGCCAGGAGGAGGACGTGCTCGACACCTGGTTCAGCTCGGCGATCTGGCCCTTCGCCACCCTCGGCTGGCCCGACGACACCCCCGAGCTGCGCGCCTTCTACCCAACCAGCTTTCTCACCACGGCGCGCGAGATCCTCTTCCTCTGGGTGGCGCGGATGATCATGACCGGGCTCGAGTTCCCCGGTGCGATTCCCTTCCGCGACGTCTACGTCCACTCGGTGATCCAGGCCCGCGACGGCCGGCGGATGTCGAAGAGCCTCGGCACCGGGATCGATCCGCTGGAGGAAATCGACGTCCACGGCGCCGACGCGCTGCGCTTCGGCCTGCTGGCGATGTCCTCGACCCAGGACGTGCGCTTCTCCGATGCCAAGGTCCAGCAGGGCCGTGACCTCGCCAACAAGCTCTGGAACGCCAGCCGCCTGATCCTGCTCAACGCCGCCGAGGTGGAGCCGGCGCCGCGGCCGACCTGCGTCGAGGACCGCTGGATCCTCTCGCGGTTGGAGCGCACCGTCGCCTCGGTGACCGAGAAGCTCGAGGCCTACGATTTCGCCCACGCCGTCCAGGAGGCCTACTCGTTCTTCTGGCGCGACCTCTGCGACTGGTACCTGGAGATCGTCAAGCCGCGCCTCTACGACGGCGAGGCGGAGGTCTCGGCGACGCTGCTCTACGCGCTGGAAAGGGTGCTGGCGCTGCTGCACCCGACGATGCCGTTCGTAACCGAGGAGATCTGGGGCTTCCACCCGGCGCGGCAGGGGCACCTCGCCGTCCACGCCTTTCCGACCGCCGACGAGTCGCTCCTCGACGTGGCCGCCGAGGAGGACGTCGAGGGCGGCATCCAGCTGACCCAGCGGCTGCGCGCCTGGCGCGACCTCGCCGGCGTGCCGGTGGGGGCGACGCTGCCCGCGGCGATAGACGGCGTCGAGCCGCCGGGCTTCGTCGCCCGCCTCTCCCGCTTCGAGTTCGACGGAGCGGGAGCCGAGCCGGTCGCCTCGGTCGGGCCGGTGCGCGTCCTCGATTCCGACCAGCTCGACGCCGAGGCCGTCGCCGCGCGGCTGGAGAAGCGGCGCGAGGAGCTGCGGGCCGAGGTCGAGCGCGGCGAGCGCAAGCTCGGCAACGAGGGCTTTGTCGCCAAGGCGCCGGCCGAGGTGGTCGAGGAGGAGCGGGACAAGCTCGAGCGTTATCGCAACGAACTTGCCGAGCTGAGCTGATCAACCCCGACGCTTATCTGGATTCCCTCGAGCCGGTCGGCTGGCGGCTCGGGCTCGAGCGGATGCGCAAGTTGACGACGGCGCTGGGGCTGCCGCAGCACCGCTTCGCCTCGATTCACGTCGTCGGCACCAACGGCAAGTCCTCGGTGGCGCGGATGACGGCGGCGCTGCTGGAGGCCCACGGGGTCAGCGCCGGCGCCTGCGTTTCGCCCCACGCCGAACGCTGGTCCGAACGGACCCTGATCCACGGCGAGGAGGTTGCGCCGGCGGCCTGGGCGAAGGCGGTCGAGCAGGTGGCGCGAGCGGCGGAGGGGGTGAACCGGACCTTGGCGGAGGGGGAGGCGGTGACCCAGTTCGAGGCAGCTACCGCGGCCAGCTTCGTCGCTCTCGCCAACGCCCGGGTGCAGGCAGGGGTGATCGAGGCCGGCCTCGGCGGGCGACTCGACGCCACCAACACGATCCCCTCCAAGGTCACTGTCCTCACCTCGATTGGCCTCGACCACACCGAGTGGCTGGGGGAGACCGAGCTCGAGATCGCCGCCGAGAAGCTCGCGGTCCTGCGCGACCAGACGACCCTGGTGCTGGGCGGGGTCAGCGATGAGGTGCGGGTCCTGGCGGAGGACACGGCCCGAGGGCGTAACGCCCGCCTGATCCTGGCTCCGCCGGAGCCGGAATTGGACGCGCGGTTACGCGCGCCGGGAGACTTCCAGCGCCGCAACTTCGCGATTGCCTGCGCGGCGGCGGCGGCTTTCCTCGGGCGCATCGATCCGGCGCTGGCGGCTGAGGTCGCCGCGAGCGTCACAGTCCCGGGAAGGCTCGAGCAAATCGCCGAGCGGCCACCGGTGTTCGTCGACGCCGCTCACAACCCGGCCGGGGCGGCGGCGCTCGCCGAATCGCTCCCCGCCCTGGCGGATGGGCGTCGTGTCGTCGCCTGCCTCGCGATCCTCGCCGATAAGGACGCCGAGGCGATGGTCGCGGCGCTGGCGCCGGCCCTCGGCAGCGTCGTCTGCACCGAGCTGCCAGCGGCCGCGCTGGAAGGCCACGGCCGCCCCGGCGCCCGCTCGCGTCCCGCAGAGGAGCTGGCCGCCATCTGCGAGTCGGCCGGCCTCGCGGCTGAGGTAGAGCCCGATTTCGAGGCGGCGCTGCGCCACGCGGTTGCATCGGCGGCTGAGGAGCCCGAGGGGCTGGTTCTCGTCGCTGGCTCGCATTACACCATTGCCCCCGCCCGAGCTATGCGAGGATTTCGACATGGATCGACCCCGTAGCGCCGGTTCCGAACTGCTCTCGATGATGGGCCTCGTCGCTGCCGTGGTGGCGATCGTCATCCTCTTCTTCTTCGGCGTTGGCTACCTGTTCGGAAGGCTCTTCCTGTAGAGAACAGGGTTAACGTCGGCGGCGGCGAAGTAAACTGCCGCTCCCTCCGCGGCGCCCCCAGAACATGTCCCTAGCGATCTTCGGCATCAACAACGACGGCCTCAATCTGGCCGCGACCCTCTTCCTGCTGCTGCTGGTCGTCCTCTGGCTGGCGCTGATCGTCTACACCTACCTCGATGCCCGCCGGCGCATCTCCGACCCGTTCCTGGTCGCCTGCGCCACCGTCGCCTCCTTCTTCCCCTTCGTCGGCACCGCCGTCTACACGATCGTGCGGCCGCCGGAGTACCTGGAGGACGCGCACGAGCGCGAGCTGGAGATCAAAGCCGCCGAGCTGCGGGTGCGCCAGTTGCGCGAGCAGAGCTGCCCCAACTGCGAGTACCCGGTCGAGAAGAACTACCTGCGCTGCCCGAACTGCCAGCGCCGCCTCAAGGATCCTTGCCCCACCTGCGGCAAGCCGGTCGACCCGCGCTGGGGCCTCTGCCCCTACTGCGAGACCAACCTCCGGGGCAGCGGCGAGGAGCGGCCGCGCCGCAAACGTCGTGACCCCGAAGAGCGCCAGGCGCCGCCGCAACGTCCGGCCGCGCCGCGCCGCAGGAAAGCTGCGCCAGAGGCGGGAGAAGGGGCCGAGCCAACCCAAGAGCAAAGGAGCCCCACCCGTGAGCCGGACCCTGATCCTCGTCAAGCCTGACGCCTTCGAGCGCGCCCTTACCGGTGAGGTGATCGCCCGCTTCGAGCGCAAGGGGCTGCGGATCGCCGCCCTGAAGTCGATGCGCGCTTCCGAGGAGATCGCCAACCAGCATTACGCCGAGCACAGCGACAAGCCCTTCTTCGGCGAGCTCGTCTCCTTCATCACCGGCGGCACGCTGGTGGCGATGATCCTCGAGGGCGCCGAAGCGGTGAAGGCGGCGCGGCAGCTGATCGGCGCCACCAACCCGGTCGAGGCCGCCCCCGGCTCGATCCGCGGCGACTTCGCGCTCGAGGTCACCTTCAACATGGTCCACGGCTCCGACTCCGACGAGTCAGCCGAGCGCGAGATCGGGATCTGGTTCCCCGAGCTCTCCTGATGGGCTGCTTCTGAGGCTGGTTCTCGCATCTGGATCCCCGCAACGACGGGAGATCCTGGAAAAGCTCGGCATTGAGTTTCAGGTCGTGGTGCCAGGGGTCGACGAGCTGGCTGCCGGTGACCCTGAGCGTCTTGTGGTCGAGAACGCTCGCCGCAAGGCCGCGGCCGTGGAAGGCGAGATCGTCATTGCCTGCGACACGGACGTGGTGCTGGATGGCGAGGTGCTGGGGAAGCCCGCTGATGCTGAGGAGGCTCGGGAATACCTCGACCGGATGAGCGGGCGGGCCCACACGGTGATGAGCGGGCTCGTCGTGGTGGTCGATGGCGAGGAGCGGACGGGGGTGGAGAAGACCATCGTGGTCTTCAAGCAGCTCACCGATGCTGAGAAGGAGAGGTACGCGCGCTTCGGCGAGTGGCAAGGTCGCTCGGGCGGATATGCGATCCAGACGCTCGGGTCCTCGCTGGTGGAGCGGCTGGAGGGGAGCGTTTCGAATGTGGTCGGGCTTCCGGTGGGGTTGCTGGCCGAGCTGGCGCCGCAGCTGTTCGAGCAAGCCTGAGCAAACTCACAGAACGCTAAGACGCGTTTGTAATCATCGGCCCTGTAAATGGGCATCTTCAGCAAGATCGGACTCGGCGGCCGGGACATGGCGGTCGACCTCGGGACCGCCAACACGCTCGTTTACGTGCGGGGGCGCGGAATCGTCCTCTCCGAGCCATCGGTGGTGGCGATCGATTCCGTGTCCGGCCAGGTGCACGCGGTCGGCGTCGAAGCGAAGCGGATGCTCGGTCGCACCCCCGGCACGATCACCGCGATCCGGCCGCTCAAGGACGGGGTCATCGCCGACTTCGACGTCACCGAGCAGATGCTGCGCCACTTCATCACCTCCGTTCACTCCAACCGCTTCGCCCACCCGCGGGTGGTCGTCTGCGTGCCGTCCGGCGTCACCGGCGTCGAGAAGCGCGCGGTCGAGGAGGCCTGCCTCTCCGCCGGCGCCCGCCAGGCCTACCTGATCGAGGAGCCGATGGCGGCGGCGATCGGGGCCGGGCTGCCGGTGGCCGAGCCGACCGGCTCGATGGTCGTCGACATCGGCGGCGGCACCACCGAGGTGGCCGTCATCTCCCTCGGCGGCATCGTCGTCTCCCAATCGATCCGGGTCGGCGGCGACGAGCTCGACGAGGCGATCGTCGCCCACTGCAAACGCAACTACAAACTGGCGATCGGCACCCAGACGGCGGAGGAGGTGAAGCTCGAGGCGGGCTCCGCCTCGCCGCTGCCCGAAGAGGTGCGGACCGAGATCCGCGGCCGCGACCTCGTCTCGGGGCTGCCGAAAACCGTCGAACTCACCTCCGAGGAGGTGCGTGGAGCCCTCGAAGAGCCGGTCAGCCACATCGTCGCCGCCGTCAAGGAGACGCTCGACCGGACCCCGCCGGAGCTGGCGGGTGACATCATGGACCGTGGCATCACCCTCGCCGGCGGCGGCGCGCTGCTGCAAGGACTGGAGCAGCGCCTGCGCGACGAGTGTCAGATGCCCTGTCAACTGGCAGAGTCGCCGTTGACGTGCGTGGCGGTCGGTTCCGGCATCTCCCTCGAGGAGGTCGAGACGATTCACCGCGCTGGTAGGAACAACGGAGCGCGCCCCCGGCGTTAGCCAGCGCTCATGCGAAACCCCAAGAACAGAACTTCAACGTGTATCGAAAGCAAGTACGCCGCCGCCGCGCGGTGCTGGCGCTGCTGATCGTCGGTTCCTTCGCCCTGCTGAGCGTCACCTACGGGCAGGGGTCCGACGGCGTGCAGCGTGGCGTCGCCACGATCTTCAGCCCGATCCAGTCGGTCGCCGACCGGGCGCTGAAGCCCGCTCGCGACCTCGTCAACTGGTTCGACGAGACCTTCGACGCGAAGGGCAAGAACGCCCGCCTGCACGCCGAACTGGAAGAAGCGCGCAAAGAGGCGGTCGGCGCCAAGGCGGCTTTGTCCGAAAATGCCGAACTGCGCAAGCTGATCGGCTTGGACGAAAGCGGCGCGATCCCATCCGGCTACGAAGAGGTGACCGGCCGGGTCATCACCCGCTCGCCGACCGTCTGGTTCTCAGCCGTGACGATCGACGTCGGCTCCGGAGACGGGGTTGCTGTCGACGATCCCGTCGTCACCGGCGACGGTCTCGTCGGCCACGTTTCGGCGGTCACGGGCGGCAGCGCCAAGGTGACGCTGATCGCCGACCATTCGAGCCCGGTCGCGGCCAAGATCGTGCCGAACGGGGCGCAGGGGATCCTCAAGCCCTCGGTCGGCGATCCGGGCGACATGATCCTCGAATATCTCGACACCGAAAAGATCGTCGGCAAAGGCCAGTCGGTCGTCACCTCGGGCTGGCGCGGCGAAGGCATCGAATCGAGGTACCCGCCGAACATCCCGATCGGCAAGGTGGCCGAAGCCGCGATCACCGAACAGGAGGCCCAGCACCAGGTCCACGTCGAGCCCTTTGCCGACCTCCGCAACCTCGACATCGTCCAGGTCCTCACCGGCGGCTCGCGCCGATGATCCTCACGCCCCCGATTCTCGCCCGGGTCGTCGCGATCGTCGTCGTCGGCGTGCTCCTGCAGCTCGGGTTCTTCTCCCAGGTCGCGCTCTTCCACGTCAGCCCGGACGTCCTGCCCTCCCTCGTCGTCGTCCTCGGGCTCTTCGGGGGGACGCTGACCGGGGCCGTCTGCGGCTTCTCCGTCGGGCTCCTGCTCGACTGCCTGCTGATCGCGCCACTCGGCGGCGGCTCGCTGGTGCTGCTGGCCACCGGCTACCTCGCCGGCCTCTTCCGCGAGCGCTTCGAGATCCACAGCCCGCTGGTGCCGCCGCTCCTCTGCATGGGGCTGACCTTCTTCGCCGAGCTCGGCTTCGGGGCCGTGGAGCTGATGCTCGGCCTGAACGACGCTCCCGTCAGCACCCTGGTGATCCGCGACCTGCTGCTGAAGAGCATCTTCGCCTTCTTCCTCGGCTGGGCGATCTACGCGCTGCTGCGGCGGGTCCTGCGCCCGGCGCTGGTGGAAGAGCCGACCGCCCGCCGGCCAGCGCGCCGACGGCCCTCGCGGCGGGCGCTGAGGCCGAGTCGTGGCAGGCGACCGCGGACCATGGGAGCCTAGGGCCATGTACCTGCGCAACGACGATCGACCGCAGGGCAGCCGCCTCTCGCTGCGGATCGCCGTTCTCGGCGGCGTCGCCGTTGCCCTCTTCGGGATCCTCTTCTTCCGGCTCTGGAACCTGCAGGTGCTCTCCGGCGACAAGTATCTGGCGGAGGCGAAGAACAACCGCACCCGCTCGTTCAAAGTCATCGCCCCCCGTGGTGAGATCCTCGGGCGCGACGGCAAGGTCCTGGTCGACAGCCGCAGCGCCCTGGCTCTGCAGGTGAACACGGCGAAACTGCCCGAAGACCCGGCCGAAGAACGGGCGGAGCTGGCGCGGATCGGCTCCCTGGTCCACATGAGCCTGCGCCAGGTGCGGCGCAAGATCAGCGAAGAAGAAGAAGTCGCCGCCGGCGCGCCGGTGACGCTGCGGCAGGACGTCGGCTTCGACCTCGTCGCCTACATCGAAGAAAACCAGCAGATGTTCCCTGGCGTTGCAGTGCAGCGGGTCTTCGTCCGCCACTACCCGCGCGGGACCCTCGCCGCCCACGTCCTCGGCAGCGTCGGCGAGATCTCCGAAGAAGAACTGGAAGAAGCCCGCAACGCGGATCTGGAACCCGGGGAAATGGTCGGCAAGGGCGGTGTCGAGACGACTTACAACAGGTACCTCCGGGGCCAGGCGGGCCTGACCAAGATCCAGGTCAACGCGCTCGGTGAGCCGACTCCCGGAGGACGGCTGATCGAAGTGCCGCCGACTCCGGGCGAGAACCTGAAGCTGACGATCGACCCGGCGGTGCAGGAAGCGGGGGAAAGCGCCCTTGCAGCGCAGGGCCTGCCGGGGGGCTTCATCACCATGGACGTCCACAACGGCCAGATCCTCGGCCTCGGGTCCTCGCCGAGCTTCGACCCGTCCGAACTGATCACCCCGACTCAGGCCCAGGTCAACGCGCTTTACCGCAACGAATCAGCGCCGTTGTTGGATCGCGCGACCGAAGGGGAATACCCGACGGGCTCGACCTTCAAGATCATCACCGCCCTGGCGGCGTTGGAAAACGGCGTGATCACGCCGAACAGCGTGATCAACGACCCCGGGCAGCTCTGCCTCGGCGAAGAATGCTTCGAAAACGCCGAAGGCGCGGCCTACGGGGCCCTGACGCTGGTGCCGGCGCTGGAAGTGTCCGACGACGTCTTCTTCTACACGCTGGGCCTCGACATGTGGAAGACCGGCGAGCTGCAGCAGTGGGCGCACCAGCTCGGGATCGGCCGTCCGACCGGGATCGACATCCCGGTCAACACCGACGGGCTGCTGCCGACCAGGCACTGGCGCGACCAGCTCTTCAAGGAAGGCGAAACCGAACGACCATGGTCCTCCGGCGACAACATCCAGCTTGCGACCGGGCAGGGGGATCTGCAGACCAACCCGCTGCAGATGGCGGTCGCCTACGCCGCCCTCGGCAACGGGGGCACGGTGGTCACCCCACACCTGGGCCTGGAAATCGAGGACGCGGCCGGCCGCGTGCAGAAGGAATTCGCCCCCGGCCCTCGCCGCCACCTGAAGATCGACCCCGGCACGCGGTCGGTGATCCTCGAAGGCCTGCACGACGCCGCGCAGGGCCCTGGCGGCACCTCGCACGTGGTCTTCGACAGCTTCCCGATCCCCGTCGCCGGCAAGACCGGGACCGCGGAACGGGGGGTGGGCCGCGCCGACCAGTCCTGGTACGCGGTCCTCGCCCCGTATCCCGATCCGCGTATCGTGACGGTGGTCACCATCGAGGAAGGTGGGTTCGGCGCCGAATCGGCAGCCCCCGCCGCGAAGACGATCCTCGAAGCAGTTTTCCGACACAAGCTTGAAGCCACCGCCGAATCCGAAGGCGAAGGCGAAACCCCAACCGAATGATGTACGCGACCAGAACCAGGAATGCCCGGCCGGAGCCGTTCGCGGTCCAGGTCAGCCTCGGCGAACGCCTCGGCCTGGCCCATATGGACTGGCCGCTGGCCTTCGCCGCGGTCGCCCTGGTCGCCTTCAGCGTCTTCACCCTCGGGCAGGCCACCCAGCACGACGTGCCCGGCAGCCCCGACTATTACCTCGAGCGCCAGGCGATCTACGCCGTCCTCGGCGTCCTCGGCATGTTCCTCCTGACGCGGATCGACTACTCGCGCTTCCGCGAGCTGCGGGTCGGCCTCTACACCTTCCTCTGCGTCAGCGTCGCCCTGGTCTTCGTCTTCGGCTTCGCCGCGCGCGGCTCGCGGCGCGCCTTCGAACTTCCCTTCTTCAGCTTTCAGCCATCGGAGCTCGGCAAGCTCCTGCTCGTGCTTGCGCTTGCCGGGTTCGTGATCGATGGCGCCAGGCGGGGCTCGCCGGTCCAGCGGACCGCGCGCTACCTGTGTCTCGGCCTGGCACCAGCAGTGCTTGTCTTTCTACAACCTGACCTCGGCACCTCGATGGTGCTCGTGGTCGCCACCCTCGCCGTCATGTACTTCGGAGGCGTCCCCTGGACGCACTTCGCGGTCATCGGCGGCGGCATCGTCGGTTTGATCGCGCTGGTCTTGATTGCCGCTCCGGCGGCAGGCCACCCGATCCTCAAGGGCTATCAGGAAGAACGGCTGACGTCGTTCCTCCATCCCCACGAGCACGAAGCCGGCGCGGGCTATCAGCAGAACCAATCAGTTGTCGCCATCGGCGCCGGTCAAGGCACCGGCCGCGGCGACAAAGCCACCCAAACGCGGCTCGACTTCGTTCCCGAGCGCAGCACCGACTTCATCTTCGCGGTGATCGGTGAGCGCTACGGGTTCATGGGCGCCGCGTTCGTCCTATCCCTCTACGCCCTGCTCTTCTGGCGGGCGCTGCGGATAACGACGCTCTCGAAGAACTCCTATGGGACCCTGGTCGCGGGCGGCATCGCCGTCGCGCTGCTGTTCCAGACCTTCGTCAACGTGGGGATGAACCTCGGGATCATGCCGATCACCGGGATCCCCCTGCCGTTGATGAGCTACGGAGGATCCTCCGTGATCGCTACTTTCCTGGCGGTCGGCATTCTTCAGAGCATCAACGTCCAAGCGCATCTCAGCCAGAAGGGAAGGTTCGCCTGGTGATCTCGCAGAATGGGGTCCGGCATCGCGTACCTACTTGAACTGAGCTGAATTACAAATGAAAAAAACGATTTTGGTCTCCGCCGAGCGCGGCGAGACCCGTGTGGCTGTCCTCGAGTCAAAACAGAAAGGCGGCAAGAGCAACGTCGCCGAGCTTTACATCGAGCGACGGGGCCGGCGCTCGATCGTCGGCAACATCTACAAAGGCAAGGTCGACAACGTCCTGCCCGGAATGGAGGCCGCGTTCGTCGACATCGGCCTCGAGCGCAACGGCTTCCTCCACGTCGACGAGATCCTCACCCCTGACGGTGAGCAGGCCCCGCGTCGCGGGCGCGGCGGCGGCCGCCGCATCAACGAGCTGATCAAGCCGGGGCAGGAGATCCTGGTCCAGGTGGTCAAGGACCCGCTGAAGTCGAAGGGAGCGCGGCTCTCGATGAATGTCTCGATCGCCGGGCGCTATCTCGTCTTCGCGCCGAATGGGAGCGGGGTCGGCGTCAGCCGCCGGCTGGCCGAAAAAGAGCGTGACCGGCTGCGGAAGATGGTCGATCGCACCTATAAGGGCCCGGGCGGGCTGATCGTTCGCACCGCTGCCCACGGCGCCAAAAAACCGGACTTCGTGCGGGAGATCAGCTACCTGCAGAAGCTGAGCGAAGTGCTCGAGCGCCGTTCGCAGTCGAGCAAGGCGCCGGCGCTGGTCTTCCAGGAGGCAGATCTCTCGATTCGAGTCCTCCGCGACGTCTTTCTCAGCGAGTTCGAGAAAGCGGTGATCGACTCTCCGAAGCAGTACGAGCGGGTGACCAACTTCTTCCAGCGGACCGCGCCGGAGCTGGTCGACGGGGTCGAGCTGTACGAGGGCAAGAAGCCGCTGCTGGAGAAATGGAAGGTCGACCAGGAGATCGAGTCGACCCTGAACCGGCGGGTCGACCTGCCCTCGGGCGGCTACCTGATCATCGATTACACCGAGGCGCTGACCGTGCTCGACGTCAACAGCGGCTCCTTCACCGGCCGCGGCAAAGGCGGCCTCGAGGAGACGATCACCAAGGTCAACACCGAGGCGGCCGAGGAGGCGGTGCGGCAGCTGCGGCTGCGCGACATCGGCGGCATCATCGTCATTGACTTCATCGACATGGCGCGGGCGAGCAACCGCGACAAGGTGCTGAAGACGATGCGCAAAGCGCTCGACGCCGACAAGTCGAAGAGCTACGTGGTGGAGGTCTCGCCGCTGGGCCTGGTCGAGATGACCCGGCAGAACGTCACCGACGGGGTGCGGGAGATCCTCACCGAGCCCTGCCCGACCTGCGAGGGAGAGGGCGTGGTCCTCTCGGCCGAGACGGTGGCACTGGAGGGCCTGCGGAAGATGCGTGACATCGCCGCCGAGAATGCCGGCAGCGAGGCCTTCCTGATCCGCGTCAACCCCAAGGTCGCCCACGAGCTGACCGCCGAAGACAGCGGTCTAGCCGAGCTCGAGGAGGAAACCGGCAAGCGGTTCCATTTCGAGGGCGGCGACGCGCTGCCGATCGAGACCTTCAGGGTCGTCGAGCAGGGCAGCCGCGGAGAGATCGAGGAGCGGGCGCTGCCGTTCAAGGTCGGCGAGGAGGTCCTGGTTGAGATCGACGAGCCGCACATGTACAACGCCAACGACGCGGTCGCCCGGATCGACTCCTACATCGTCAGCGTCACCGGCGGCGGCCCGTTCGTCGGCGAGCGCAAGATGGTGCGGATCGACGAGGTCGAGCGCTCGGCGGCGATCGCCTCGCTGCTGGGCGGAGAGTCTCCGAACGGCTCTTCAGGAGGCGAGGAAAACGGCTCCCAGCTAGACTCCGACGCTCCTTCGCGCAAACGTAGTCGTGGCCGCAGGGGTGGCCGGGGGCGTTCGCGCGCCACGCAAGGCAGCGAGAAAGACTGATGAGCACCTACGCGATAGTCGAAACCGGCGGCAAGCAGTACAAAGTTGAGGAAGGCACGTCCTTCCTCGTTGATCGGCTCGACGTCAAAGAGGGCGGCAAAGTCTCCCTGCGTCCGGTGCTCTTTCGCGGCGACGACGTCCTCACCGGCAGCAAAGAGCTCGGCAAAGTCAAAGTCGAGGCGAAAGTCGCCGAGCACCTGCGCGGCCCGAAGGTCAAAGTCTTCAAATACAAGGCGAAGAAGGGCTACCGGCGTCGCGCCGGCCACCGCTCCGAGCTGACCCGGCTCGAGGTTACGGCCCTCAAAGGGGGCAAAAGCTAATGGCGCACAAGAAAGGTCTCGGCTCCAGCCGCAACGGCCGCGAATCCAACCCCAACATGCTCGGGGTCAAGGTCTTCGCCGGCCAGAAAGTCACCGGCGGCGAGATCATCGTCCGCCAGCGCGGCACTCGCTTCTGGCCTGGTGAGGGCACCGGCCTCGGTCGCGATCACACGATTTTCGCGACTCGTGAAGGGGTTGTGGAGTTCAAGCCGTCCCGCAAGGGGCGGACGATCTCGGTTCTTCAGGATTAGCGCTGGGGGAGGGGCGGGTGCCCCTACCCAGACACCACTCGCTAATGGCTCGTGGTTGAGTGTCTGGTTAGGGGCACCCGCCCCTCCCGACCGGCCCGCGTGGCGATTCGCTCGTCCGCTTTAACCTCGTTTGCTGATGTATGACAAGGCGAAGATTTGGGTTGAGGGCGGTGGCGGCGGCAACGGCAGCATCTCGTTTCGTAGAGAGGCTCACGTTCCGCGCGGCGGTCCGGATGGCGGGGATGGCGGGCATGGTGGGGATGTGGTGCTCGTTTGCGACCCGTCCAAGCGGGATTTGGGGGCTCTGAAGGGGAGCAAGCATTTTCGGGCTCAGCGGGGGAGGCATGGGGAAGGGTCGAACCGGCAGGGCGGACGGGGGGAGGATCGGGAGATCCTCGTGCCGCCGGGGACGCAGGCGACGGCGGTCGATGGCAGCCGGGTCGACCTGGTGGCGCCGGGGCAGCGAGCCGTGGTTGCCCGCGGCGGGCGTGGTGGGCACGGGAACCGGCGCTTCACCACCTCGACCCGCCAGGCTCCGCGGTTCGCGGAGAAAGGCAATGCCGGAGAGGGCGATTGGATCGAGCTGCAGCTGAAACTGCTTGCCGACGTGGGGTTGGTCGGGTTGCCGAACGCCGGCAAGTCCTCGCTGCTGGGGCGGCTGACGCGGGCTGCGCCAAAGGTGGCCGACTACCCCTTCACGACGATCTCGCCGGTGCTGGGGACGATCGAAGGCGAGGATCGGCAGGCGGTGGTCGCCGACATTCCAGGGTTGATCGAAGGCGCCGCCGACGGGGCGGGTTTGGGGCACGAGTTTCTCGCCCACGTCGAGCGCTGCGCGATGCTCGTCCACCTCATCGACGTCGCGCCGAGCGAAGGCGATCCAGTCACCAACTACGAGACGGTGCGGGGTGAGCTGGCGGCGCATGGCGCCGGCCTCGAGCGCCTGCCCGAGTTGGTCGTTCTAAGCAAGCGCGACCTGCTGCCGGCGGAGCAGGTCGAGGAGGCTCTGCGGCAGTGGGAGAAGCGAGTCGGAAAAGACGCGCTGGGCGTGATGGCCGCCTCTTCGGCGACCGGAGAGGGGCTGGAGGAGCTGCGGCGCCGCATCCTCGCCGAGCTACCCGAGATCGTCCCGACGGCCGTCCCCGCAAGCGCCGACGGCAACGAAGAATTCGAGGCCGAGCACCGCGTCTACCGCCCCGCCGGAGAGGGCGGCTACTGGGTCGAGCGGGAGGAGGACGGCGGCTTCCGCGTGCTCGGCCGTGGCGTCGAGGTGTTGTTCGAACGCCACGATGTCGGTAATGAAGAAGCGCTCGCCTATCTCGAGCAGCGGTTGAAGGAGATGGGGGTGATCGCCGCCCTCGACCGGGCGGGCTTCGAGCCGGGCGATGACGTCCGCATCGGCGAGCACGAGTTCGAACTGTTTCCCTAGCTGAGGCTGGAGAGACCGGCAGCGACCGCAAAGCCGAGCACGGTCACCAGCCCGGCGCCGCGGCCGGCGTCCTCGCGGGCGTCGGGGATCATCGAGTCGATCAGCATCACCAACAGGGCGCCGGCCGCGAAGCCGTCGATCGCCGCCTTCGAGTTGCCGCTGACCGCGTCGGCGGCCAGGTAGCCGATCACGGTGGCGATCGCGCAGATCAGCGCAACCAGCACCCAAAGTCGCAGAATCGCCTCCCGCGAACGGCCGGTTTCGCGCATGTCGTTTGCCGAACCCAGCGACTCCGGCAGGTTGGAGACGAAGATCGCGACCAGCAGCGAGACCCCGACCCCCGCACCGGCGGCGATGTTGATGCCAAGCACGAGCTGCTCGGGGATTCCATCGAGAAAGGCGCCGAGAGCCAGGGCGGTGCCGCTGCCGGACCCTTGCGAGCGGCCCTGGCGGCCGCGACCGGTCGACATCCGTCGGGCGATCAGCCCATCGAGGAAGTAGTAGGTGAGGGCGCCGGCGCCGAGCCCGATGCCGGTGATTCCCGCGCCGCCGACCTCGATCCCCTCGGCGGCAAGCTCAAAGCTGACGGCGCTGATCAGCGCCCCGGCGCCGAATGAGAGCACGTAGCCGACCTGGCGCTGAGGCCACTTGCGGGCAAAGCTGAGGATCGCGCCGATGACGAGCGAGCTTGCCGCCAGCGCCCCCCATCCGATCGCTTCCCCCATCTGACTGCCTTCCTGTCTCCGCCGAGGAGCGCCGAGCTGAGCCTGGTACGCGACCCCAACCTAAATGTTGCACCGATCCGTGTCGCATACGGATAGACTCAGCTCGGCGGTGCTCATCGGGGCTTTGACTGGTAGCCCGCACCCTTTCACAAGGGCGGTGGGCACCGCCACCTAAGACCATTCCGGGTGGCGAGGGGAGGCGGCTTCGTCTTTGATCTCGGCTACTTTCCCGCCATGACTCTGGTCGTCAAGCTCGGCTCCTCGATCGTCGCCGCCGACGACGGCGAGCTGCGCGCCGAGGTGCTCGATTCGGTCTGCGCGCAGGTCAGCGAGCTGGAGCAGGGGGGGGAGCGGGTGCTCATGGTCACCTCCGGCGCGATCGCTCGCGGAATGCGGCTGATGGAGCTCTCGCAGCGTCCCAAGGCGATGGACGAGCTGCAGGCCGCCTCCGCCGTCGGGCAGGGCGACCTCTTCCGCGCCTATGAGAGCCGGCTCGCCAAGGGCGGCACGCGGGCGGCACAGGTCCTGCTCACCGCCGCCGACATCGCCGCTCGCACCAACTACCTGAACGCCCGACAGACGCTGCGGCGGCTGCTCGCCTGGGGCGTGGTGCCGGTGGTCAACGAGAACGACACCACCGCCACCGACGAGATCAGCTTCGGCGACAATGACTTCCTCGCCGCCCAGGTGGCGCTGCTGCTCGACGCGCGGCTGCTCGTGCTCCTGACCAACGTCGACGGGCTTCTCTCAGGTGATCCCCGGACCGAGCCCGACGCGGAGTTGATCGCGGAGGTCACCGACTTCTCCCAGCTCGAGGGCCTGGAGATTGGGGACCGCACCTCGGCCTTCGGCTCTGGCGGCATGCGCAGCAAGGTGGCCGCGGCGGAGATGGCGAGCGAGGCGGGGATCCCGGCGGTGATCTGCAACGGGACGGAGCAGGGGACGCTGGTCTCGGCCTCCGCCGGCGAGCCGCGGGGCACCCGCTTCGCGCCTGGAGAGGGCAAGACCTCGAGCTTCAAGCTCTGGCTCAAATACGCGAAGCCGGCGCGCGGTCGCCTGCTCGTCGACGCCGGCGCCGCTCGAGTTCTGCGCGAGCGCGGCTCCAGCCTGCTGCCCGTCGGCATCTCCGCCGTCGAGGGGAGCTTCGAGCCCGGTGACGCGATCGACGTCGCCAGCGACGGCGAGACGATCGGCAAAGGGATCAGCGATTACTCCGCCCGCGAGCTGCGGCGGGTGATCGGGATGAAGAGCGAGGAGGTGCGCGAGCTGCTGCCGCACGCCGCCGATGAGGTAGTTCACCGCGACCGCTTCGTCCTGCTCTAGAAGACCCCCGGTACCCTTTCCTCATGGCAGTTACGGAGACCACCGTCGCCGAGAGCTGCGCCGCGGCCAAGCGCGCGGCGCGGGCGCTGGCGACCGCCTCGACCGAGGCGAAGGACGCGGTGCTGGAAGCGACGGCGCGCCTGCTCGAAGAGCGGGCGGAGACGATCCTCGAGGCGAACGCGGGCGACCTTGCCGACGAGCGCGCCGCCGGGCTCACCGACGCGCTGCGGGATCGGCTGCGGCTCACCCCCGAGCGGGTGGCGGCGATGGCCGAGGGCGCGCGGGTGGTGCGGGAGCTCGACGATCCGGTCGGCGAGGAGCTGGAACGGAAAACGCTGGCCAGCGGCATCGACCTGCGGAAGGTGCGGGTGCCGCTCGGGGTCGTCGCCGTCGTCTACGAGGCGAGGCCGAACGTGACGGTCGACTGCGCGGCGCTGACGATCAAGAGCGGCAACGCGCTCGTCCTCCGCGGCTCCAGCTACGCGGAGCGCTCGAACGCGGCGCTGGCGGGGGTGGTGCGCGAGGCGCTGGCCGAGGCGGGGCTGCCGCAGGACGCGGTGCTCTCGCTCAGCGGCGGCGGTCACGAGGAGCTCGCCGAGCTGGCGAGGCAGGAGGGCCTGGTGGATCTGCTGATCCCGCGCGGCGGCGAAGGGCTGAAGGCGGCAATCAAGGCGGTGGCGACGGTGCCGGTGATGTACGCGGCGGCGGGCAACTGCCACGTCTACGTTCACGCCGAGGCCGACCCGGAGATGGCGCGGCGGATCGCCGTCAACGCCAAGGTTCAGCGCCCCGGCGTCTGCAACGCCGCGGAGACCCTGCTGATCGACGTCGCCGTCGCCGACCGGGTGGGGCCGGCGGTCCTAGGCGACCTCGCCGCCGCCGGCGTCGAGCTGGTCGGCGACGAGCGCGCCCGCGCCGCCGCCGGCGCGGTCGCGGTGGGCGCTGCCACCGACGAGGATTGGGACAGCGAGTACCTGGGCCTGAAGATGGCGGTTGCCGTCGTCGATTCGGTCGAGGACGCGATCGAGCATGTGAACCGCCACGGCACCGGCCACTCAGAGGCGATCATCACGGCCGACGAAGCCGCCGCCGCGGAGTTCGTCGCGGGCGTCGACGCCGCCGCCGTCTACGTCAACGCCTCGACCCGGTTCACCGACGGGTTCGAGTACGGGATGGGGGCCGAGATCGGCAACTCGACCCAGAAGCTGCACGCCCGCGGGCCGATCGGGATGCGCGAGCTGACGACCTTCAAGTACGTCGCCCACGGCAGCGGCCAGGTGCGTGAGTAACCCTGGCGGCGCGATCGGGGTGCTGGGGTCCGCGTTCAACCCTCCGCACCTCGGCCATCTCGCGCTCGCCCAAGAGGCGGCCTGGCAGCTGGGCCTGGCCGAGGTCATCCTGGTCCCGACCGGGCATGCCCCGCACAAGCGGATCGCCGACGATCCCGGCAAGGAGGCGCGGATGGAGATGACGAGGCTCGCCGCCGCCGACGACGATCGCTTCTCCGTCTCCGCGATCGAGGTCGAGCGCGCGGGACCGTCCTACACGTATGAGACCTTGGAGTCACTTGCAGAGGAACGGGGCGACAGGGAGCTGGTGTTCGTGATGGGCGCGGACGCTGCCGTGGGCCTCGAGAGCTGGCGCGAGCCCGGGCGCGTGGTCGAGCTGGCGAGCCTGGCGGTGGCGCGCCGCGCCGGTGTCTCCGACGCCGACGTCACCGAGGTGATGCGCAGCCTCGATTGCGAGGGCCGGGCGACGATGCTGGAGATGCCGCAGTTCGGCGTCTCCTCCTCGGCGGTCCGCGACCGGGCCAAGCAGGGCCGCCCGTTGCGCTACCTCGTCCCCGATGCGGTCGCCGAGCTCATCGCCGAGAGGGGGATCTACAGTGAATGAGGCGCAGTCAGAGAGCCTGGCGAGGCAGTTGGCCGCGATCTCAGACTCGAAAAAAGCAGAGGACCTGGTGGTCCTCGACATGCGCGAGCTGGTCGCCTACACCGACTTCCTCGCGATCTGCACGGCCCGCAGCGAGCGGCAGGCGAAGGCGATCGTCGACGAGGTGAGGCTGCGGGTGAAGCGGGAGACGGGACTGCTGCCCGGCGGCGTGGATGGCGGCGGCGACGCCGGCTGGACGATCCTCGACTACCTCGACTGCGTCCTCCACGTCTTCACGCCGGATGCCCGCCAGCGCTACGCGCTCGAGGACCTGTGGCACGAGGCGCCTCGGCTCGAGCTCGATTTCGGCGCGCCGGAAGCCCCCTCCGCCGCCAGCGCATAACCCGCGACATAAATACGTCCGACCGCCCGCTTAGGTTGCCCGTCCATGGGTTTCCGAAGGGGGTTGTTCGGGTATCGCCGCGCCGAAGTGGAGGATGCGATCTCGGTAAGAGATGCGCGCATCCTCGGCCTTGAGCTCACGGCTGACGCCCAGCGCGCGTCGCTCTCCGAGCTCGAAGGCGAGACCACGTCGCTCTCGGGAATGGTGCTGGAGCGGGAGCGCGAGATCCGCCGCCTGAACGAGCGGCTGCGCGAGGCGAACGAATGCCACGACCGCAGCATCGCCTCGCTCGACGCGATCACCTCGCGGCTGGAGGAAGTAGAAGCGCAGGCGCGCGGGCAGGCCACTCGGATCCGGATGAAAGCGCTGCGCGAGGCGGTCGAGGTGAGCAAGAAGGTGAAGGAGCTGACCGAGTTCGAGCCGGCCCTGCGGGCGGAGGCTCGAGCCACCGAGGAGCCGGCCCCGACCGACGAGAACCTCTACGAGGGGAAGGTCCAGCTCGAGATCGGCCCGCTCGGCGATTTCTCTCAGCTGGTTGGCTTCGAGGACGCTGTCGGCCAGATCGGGGCCTCCGAGATCAAGGTCGACCGCTTCTCCGAGGGCCGCGCCACCTTCTCGATGCGCCTCAACGAGCCAACCGACCTGCTGAACGAACTCGAAGAGCTCTCCAGCCTCGACTTCAAGGTCCGCCACACCGCCCCGGACAACCTGATCCTCGACGTGGACGAGGAATCCGGCCCGGAACAGCGGGCAGCCTGACGCTAAACTGCGCCCCTGCACGCACGGGGCTGTAGCTCAGCTGGAAGAGCGCTTCGCTGGCAGCGAAGAGGTCAGGGGTTCGAGCCCCCTCAGCTCCACTTCTCCCACTCCGAGCGTCTGAACCGGATTGGGAGATTCGCTAGGCTTTTCAGTCCGATGCCGAGGAACCTCACTCTCGCCTGTCCACCATCACTGCGGCTGGAGCTGCAGTCTCGGCGAGCTTCCTCGCAGCTTTAGTCGCCTCCACGCATCAGGCTGAACCGTTCTCTTCGGGTGGCCCCCAACCCTGTGGTCGCCTGCAAGTCGACGCAATCCCTCATACCGAAATACGCATACAGCGGTTTTCTCGCTGTGACTTGACCTCAACTCTATGGACCTGGCGGGGGCAGGCCAATTCCCTCCGCTAGATGCCGCGCCGCGAAGACCCCCAAGTCGGCCTCGGAAAGGCCATCCGGCAGCTTCGCAACGAGGCTCAGTTGAGCCAGGAAGCGCTCGGAGAAAAGGCGGAAATCCACCCGACCTGGATCTCTCACATCGAGTCCGGGCGGATCAACCCGACCTGGGGCAACGTCCGCCGCATCGCCAGGGGCCTCGGGGTGAAGCTGCCGCGACTCGCCGAGTTGGCGGAAAAACTGGAGCGGGAGCTCAGCCGCACTGACTAAAAGCTTCGCGCGCGGCTGCCGATGTTCTAGTCGATGAGCGCTGCGAATCAGCACGTGTTCTCGCACGGCATGCGGGACACCCGCGAGACCCTCGACGTCTGGAGCCGGCACCCCTGGCGAGTGCTCGGAGGATGGATTGCGCTCAGCCTCAGCATCGCGCTGACGCTGCTGGCGGCGGTCTGGGTCGTCTCCGGCCTCCTCGCCCCGGACCTGACGCCGATCCACCTTCCCGGCTTCACCGAACCCTCCGAGCCGGGGGACCTGCTGCCGATCCTCTGGCGCAACTCGTTGGTGCTGGCGCTGCACGGCACCGCCTGTATCGCGGGGTTCATCGCCGGCGCCTCGATGCCGATCGCCGCCGCCGAACGGACCGGCATCTCTCGCTGGATTCACGTCAAGGCGGGGGAGCTGGCGATCCTCTTCGTCTGCGCCGTCACCCTCTTCTCGCTCTCGACCCAGGCTCTCTACCTCGGCTTCCAGGGCTCGACGCTCTCCCACCAGCTGAAAATCTCCCGCTTGGATCTGATCCTCAGCGTTCTCCCGCACGCGATCCCCGAGCTGACCGCGCTCTTCCTGCCGCTTGCGGCGTGGCTGATCGCCAGCCGCCGCGGCGAGTGGAATCAGCTCCTCGCCGCCACCCTCGTCACCGTGCTGATCGCGATCCCGACGCTGATCCTCGCGGCGACGATCGAGGTATACGTCTGGCCGCACATCCTCCAGGACCTCTCGCCGGTCAGCCACCCGTTCACCTTCTAGGAGGGTTTGGCTCTCAGGCGCGGCCGCTCGGCGTCTGCCGCGTAAGATCGCCGCTCAATGGCCGGTTACGACCCGAAGACGATCGAGCGCAGGTGGCAGCAGGTCTGGGCAGAGGAGAAGACCTGGGAGGTTGCCAACCCGGGGCGGCCCGGCTTCGACGGGTCAAAGCCGAAGGCCTACGTCTTGGAGATGCTGCCCTACCCCTCCGGCGAGCCCCACGTCGGCCACCTAAAGTGCTACGCGGTCGGCGACGCGATCGCCCACTTCCGCCGTCGCCACGGCTTCGAGGTGATCCACCCGATGGGCTACGACTCCTTCGGCCTGCCGGCGGAGAACAACGCGATCAAAACCGGCGAGCCGCCGCGGGTCGCGACCGAGCGCTCGATCGAGTCCTTTCGCCGCCAGTTCCGCGAGTGGGGGATCTCGATCGACTGGTCGCGAGAACTTGCCACGCACACGCCTGAGTACTACCGCTGGACGCAGTGGATCTTCCTGCAGCTGTTTGACAACGGGTTGGCCTACCGGGAAGAGGCGGAGGTCAACTGGTGCCCGAAAGACGCGACGGTGCTGGCCAACGAGCAGGTCGTCGACGGTCGCTGCGAGCGCTGCGGCACCGAGGTCGTCCAGCGCAACCTCGAGCAGTGGTTCTTCCGCATCACCGACTACGCCGACCGCCTGCTCGCCGACTTTGAGGCGTTGGAGTCCTGGCCCGAGCACGTGATCACGATGCAGCGCAACTGGATCGGCCGCTCCGAGGGTGCCGAAGTCGTCTTCCGCTGCGAGGAGGTCGACCTCGACTTCCCGGTCTTCACCACCCGCCCCGACACGCTCTTCGGCGCCACCTTCTTCGTCTTGGCGCCCGAGCACCCCGAGCTGGAGCGGCTCGTGGCCGGCACCCCGGCCGAGGAGGAGGTGCGCGAGTACGTCAACCGGGTCGGGCGAGAGTCGGCCGAGGAACGCGGGGCGGAGGATCGCGAGAAGACCGGCGTGCCCCTCGGGCGCAGCGTCGTCAACCCCGTCAACGGCGAGCAGATCCCGATTTTCGTCGCCGACTACGTGCTGATGGAGTACGGGACCGGGGCGATCATGGCCGTCCCCGGCCACGACAGCCGCGACCACGAATTCGCCCAGAAGTTCGGTCTGCCGGTGAAGCGCGTGATCGAGGGCGAGGACGCGGAGACGGCTCGCGACGAGCAAGGCCTCCCATTCGCCGGTGACGGCGAGATGGTCAACTCCGGGCGCTTCGACGGCAGGCACAACCGCAAGGCATACGACGAGATCGTCGCCTGGCTGAACTCGGAGGGGCGCGGCAAGTCAGCCGTCAACTACCGCCTGCGCGACTGGTTGGTCTCGCGCCAGCGCTACTGGGGTGCCCCGATCCCGGTCGTCTACTGCGACGAGTGCGGGATCGTGCCGGTCCCTGAGGACCAGCTGCCGGTCGAGCTGCCGGAGATCGAGGACTACGCCCCGCAGGGCAAGAGCCCGCTCGCCGCCGCCGAGGACTGGGTCGCCACCGCGTGCCCGCGCTGCGGCGCTCCGGCTCGCCGCGAGACCGACACGATGGACACCTTCGTCGACTCCTCCTGGTACTTCCTCCGCTACCTCGACGCCGAGAACGGTGACGCTGCTTGGGAGCGCGGCGCGGCCGATCACTGGATGCCGGTCGACCAGTACATCGGCGGTGTCGAGCACGCGATTCTGCACCTGATGTACGCGCGCTTCTTCACCAAGGCGTTGGCCGACCTCGGCCACCTCGGCGTCCAGGAGCCGTTCGCCAATCTCTTCACCCAGGGGATGATCACCCGTGACGGGGCGAAGATGTCGAAGTCGAAGGGCAACACGGTCAGCCCCGGCGACTACGTCGAGCGCTACGGCGCCGACACCGCCCGCACCTACGTCTGCTTCATGGGCCCGCCCGAGCGCGGCGGGGACTGGACCGACGAGGGCGTCGAGGGCGTCAACCGCTTCCTCTCCCGTCTCTGGCGGCTCTGCGGGGAGGTCGAGGAGCGGACCGCGACGGCCGAGCCGGACCTCGAGGCCGGGGGGGAGGCGCGCGAGCTCCTCGTCAAGGCGCACTGGGCGGTTGACAAGGCTACGCGGGACTTCAACCGCGGCTTCCAGTTCAACACTGTGATCTCCGCGGTGATGGAGCTGGTCAATGACGCTTACCGGCTCAAGGACCAGCTTTACGGCTCTCCGGAGGGGGGAGCGGCCATGCGCTTCGCCACCGCCACCGCCGCCTCGCTGATCTTCCCCTTCGCGCCGCACCTCGGCAGCGAGATTTACGAGCGGCTGACGGGGGAGCGGGTCTGGGAGCAGCCGTGGCCACAGGCCGACCCGGCGCTGCTGGTCAGCGACACCGTGACCCTGGTGGTCCAGGTCAACGGCAAGCTGCGCGACCGGATCGAGGCGCCGGCCGAGGCGCCGAAAGAGGAGCTGCTGCGGCTGGCGAGGGAGAGCGAGAAGGTCGCCCGCCATCTCGACGGCCAGCAAATAGTCAAGGAAATTGTAGTTCCGGGCAAGCTGGTCAACCTGGTGGTCCGATAGGGCCCATCGCGGGGCCCGCCCCGTCTGCTAGAAAGCCGCCGAATGCTGGTCAGGAGACTTGAAGACGCAGCGGTCGAGGAATGGCACCGGCTGCGTGCCCACGTCCTCATGGACGCGGGCGAACTGGGCTCCCGCAACCTCTCCGTCACCTGGGTGACGGTGCCGGGCGGGGCGAAGCAGACGCTCCATTCGTCCGGTGAGGCCGAGCAGGCTTACGTGGTTGTCCGCGGCCGCGGCACGATGTCGGTGGCCGGCGACACGCAGGAGGTCGGCGAGGGGGACTTGATCCTGGTCCCGCCGGCGACCGAGCACTCGATCGGCAACCAGGGGGACGTCGAGCTGGCCTGCGTCTCGATCCAGTCGCCCCCGGTCGCCTCCGCCGAGCTCTACAGCGACCAATTAGCTGAGGTAGCGGGCTACGACGATGACGACGACTATTAGTTGCTCGTAGTCACGCCTCCGCGCGCATCTCGTTCCTGAATTTTTCGCTTTTGCGCGCCATGTGTGCGTTCGAGCCGTTGATGATCGGCGGCGATGCCGGAGGTCAGCCGCAGCCAGGTGGTCGTCTACGCCGCAATCGCGGTGGCACTGCTCCTGATTGGAGCACGGGCGATTCGCGGGGAGGGCAGCACCGACGCCTCTTTCGCCGCGGCTGATACCGGTGGATCGAAGGGCGGTGGCTTCTCGGTCAGCGGTCAAAGCGGAGACCTTGTCGTCGACGTGACTGGCGCGGTGGGGCGACCCGGCGTCTACCGGCTGCCAGCCGGCAGCCGCGTCGATGACGCGGTGCGGCGCGCCGGGGGCCCCACGGCGAAGGCCGAGCTGGAAGCGATCAACCTGGCGGCGCGGCTGGCCGACGGTCAGCAGGTGGTGGTGCCCGAACGGCTGGCCGCAGGCGCCGCGGCCGCCGTCGGCGCGGCTGCCGAAGACGGCCCGATCAGCCTTGGCACCGCCACCGTCGAGCAACTGGAAGAAATCGACGGGATCGGGCCGGTCACCGCCGGCGACATCGTCGATTTCCGCGACGAGCACGGCGGCCTTTCTTCGGTGGACCAGCTCGACCAGGTGCCGGGGATCGGGCCGGCGACGATGGAGGCGCTGCGGGAACGTCTGCAGCCCTAGGCGCCTCGATGCGTTCGCCGCGACCGTCTCTGTCGATTCTGCTCGGAATCGCCCTCGTCGTCGCGCTGGCGCTGGCGAACAGCGCTGAGATTCGCCAGCGGGCAGCGGATGGGCTGGGGCGGGGGATGCCGCCCCGCGAGGCCGAGCTGGCTCGTGGCTTCGTCATCGGCGAGGACGAGGCGATCGACGAGGCGACCAAAGAAGACTTCCGCCGCTCGGGCCTCAGCCATCTCCTTGCCGTCTCCGGCGAGAACGTGACGCTGCTGGCGCTCCTGGCGGTGCCGGTGCTCGGCCTGTTCGGGATTCCGCTGCGCGAGCGACTGCTCTGGGTGCTGGGACTGATCGCGGTCTACGTCCCGGTGGCAGGGGCGGGACCTTCGCTGCAGCGGGCGGCGGTGATGGGGGCGGCAGGGGTGCTCGCGACGCTGGGAGGCCGGCGCGCCTCCCGGCTTTACGCGTTGGCGCTGGCGGCGGCGGTGACCCTCGCGATAGATCCCGGCGTAGCCGCCGACATCGGCTGGCAGCTCAGCTTCGCCGCGGTGCTGGGGATCCTCCTGCTCGCCGCGCCGCTGCGCCGGGGGATCACCGCGCGCCTCGGCAGGGGATCGTGGCGCGGCGCGCTCGCCGAGGGCCTGGCGGTGACGGTTGCCGCCACCTTGGCGACGGCCCCGCTGATCGCCTTCCACTTCGAAACGCTCTCGACGACGACGCTGGTCGCCAACATCCTGGCGATGCCGGCGGTGGCGCCGGCGATGTGGCTGGGGATGTGCAGCGCCGGGCTGGCGCAGGTGCCGGGAGTGCCGCTCGAGCCGCTGAACGGTCTCAACGCGCTGCTGCTGGCCTACATCGCCCAGGTTGCCTCCTGGTGCGCGGCGCCGAACTGGGCAGAGGTCGACGTCCACCTCGGGGCCGTCGGGCTTGTGGCGAGCTACGCGGGCATGGCCGCGGCGGCCGCCGCGGCTCTTTCTCTGCGCCGCCTCAACCTTCTCCGTCCGACGCTGCGGGCGATGGCCGCGGCGGCGGCGGCGCTGATTGCCCTCTTCGTGGCGCTGCCTGGCGGAAGCGGGGCGGCGGCTCCGGCCCACGGCCTCCGGGTCGAGGTCCTCGACGTCGGGCAGGGCGATGCCATCCTCTTCCGACCGGCTGACGCGCCTGCGATCCTGGTGGACGGCGGGCCGCCGGGGGACGCTCTGACCGGCAAGCTCGAGGATGGAGGCGTCGACGCCCTCGGCGCCGCGGTAATCACCCACGACCAATCCGACCACGCGGCAGGAGTGGAGGAACTGCTCGGCCGCTTCCCAGTCGGACGGCTCGTCTACGGCCGGCTCGGCCATGAGACCATCGCCGAGGCCAGGGCCGCCGGAGTGGAGCCGGAGCGTGTCGCCGCTGGGCAGGAACTCAGGTCCGGCGCCCTGCGACTGCGGGTCCTCTGGCCGCCGCCAGAGCTCTTGACGGCAGCGGCGCCGGGCGAAGATCCCAACCAGCTGGCGCTGGTCATGGAGGCCCGCTGGCACGATTTCACCATGCTCCTCACCGCCGATGCCGAGGCGGAAAGCGTCCCCCTCGACCCTGGGCCGGTCGACGTTCTCAAGGTCGCCCACCATGGCAGCGACGACACCGGGCTCGGTCCTCTTCTGGACCGGAGCCGGCCGCAGCTCGCGGTGATCTCGGTGGGGGAGGAAAACCCCTATGGCCACCCGACCCCCGCCACGCTTTCGACCTTGGCCGGACACCGCGTGCCGACGCTGCGGACCGACCGGGACGGGGACATCGTGATCGACGTCAGGGAGGGCTCATTCAGCGTGGACGGATGACCGAATCGATACTTGAGGAACTCGATCCAATCACTGGCCGGCGGCGCTCCACCCGCCGATGCACGAACCGGTGCACCACACCTTCCACAGCAAGCTGCTCTCCGCGCTCCGGCTGTCCAGCTTCGCCGGCACGGGTCTGCCAGAACGGATGCGCAGCATCAGCTTCGCCCTGCTCGGGCTGACCGCGGCAGCCGGCCTCGCCCTGGTCGCGACCTTCGCTCAGCCCGGCTTCCCGCTGCTGTCGCCAGCGCCCCTGCCCGCCGAACCGCCGGTCAGCGAATCGATTGCCGCGGCAGAAGCGCTGCCGCCCGAGCACCCCCCGGTTGCGCTGATGCCGGCGCGGCCAGCGCCTGCGCGCCCGCAGAGAACGGAGCCGGTCGTCGAGGCCCCTTCGCAGGGGAGGGTTGGTTCGACTGGTGGCGACCATGAGAGCCAGGTGGCGCCAGCTGAAGTCGACGTTCCCGCCCCTGTGAGCGCACCCGAGCCTTCCAGTGGGAACAGCGGCGGCAGTGGCGCCGGGGGCGGGACCGGGGGTGGTTCAGGTCCGGCTCCCACCGCTGTCGCTGAGCAGCCGATCGCGACGCCTCCCGCTCCCGCTCCCGGCCCTCAGCTTCCGCCGCCGAAGCCCGAAGCGATCGCCTCGGCGCCGAAACCCGAACCCGCTCCGGCGCCCGGCAACTCTTCCTCCGCCGCCGCGGCCGAACACGCCAGCGAACGCGGAATCGAAGCTTCGGCGGGTCATGGGCCGCCTGCGAGCGCCGCGGCGAGCGCCGAACCGCCCGCGCCTGAACCTTCCCCTTCGCCCGGCGACGGCAACGGGCTCGCCAAAGGCCACTACAAGTAGACGCAGCGGACGAGCTGCGGTGAGATCTAGACTCGCCGCATGGCCTCCGAGATGAAGCCGCTGTACCTGATCGCCGGCACCGATGGGGCGAAGATCGACGCGACCCGGGCGCGACTCCGTGCCCGGGCCGAACGCGAGGCCGGTTCGGCGGCGCTGGAGGTCTTCGAGCCGGGCGAGGGAAAGGGGATGCCCGACCACGAGGCGCTGTTGGCGGCGATCCCGGCGATGTCGCTGATGGGGACGCGGCGCTACCTGCTCGCCGATGGGATCGAGCGCTGGCGTGACAAGCAGCTGGAGCCGGTGCTGGCGGCTCTCGGCGAGCTGCCGCCGGACCTGACGCTGGTCCTGATCTGCCGCGACAAGGCCGCGGCGAAGCTGGTGAAAGCGGTCAAAGCCGCACAGGGGGAGGTGCACGAATTCGAGGCGCCGAAAGCGAGGGAGATGCCCCGCGTCCTGGTCGGCGAGGCGCAGCGGCTCGGATTCCGCCTCGATCCGGCCGCGGCGCGGATGCTGGTCGAGCGGATGGGCTCGAGCCCGCAGCGGCTGCGCAACGAGCTGGAGCGGTTGGCGCTTTGGGCCGGCCAAGGGGGAGAGGTCTCCGCTGCCGACCTGCAGGAGATGATCGCCGACACCTCCGAGGCCGCGGTCTGGTCTCTCTCCGATGCGCTGATCGAAGGCGACGCCGCCGCGGCCCTTCGGCTTGGCGAGCGGCTGATCGGCCAGGGCGAGAACGTCACCGGCTTGATCTATGGCCTTGCCTCACGCCTGCGGGGCGCCTGCGCCGCCGCCGCGCAGCTGGAGGAGGGGATTCCGCCGAAGCAGGTTGAGTCGTCGCTGAAGATGCACCCCTACGCCGCCAAGCAGCTCGTCCGGCGCCTCCAGGGCACCGACCTCGCGAACCTGCGCCAAGCCATGGAGACCCTCGCCGACCTCGAGCTCTGGTGCCGCGGCGGCGCCGACTACGGCGACGAGCTGGCGTTGACGCTTGCTCTGAGGAGAGCTGCGGCTGGAGCTGCCTAGGCGGCTTTGGCGCCGGCGGCGATGCGCGCAGCTTTGGCCTTCTTGCGCGCGCCAGTGTTCTTGTGGAGGGCGCCCTTCTGGACGGCCTTGTCAACCTTCGAAACGAGCTCGCGCTGCTCGGTTGCGATCGCGTCCGCGTCCCCGCCCTCGACCGCGGCCTCGAGCCGGCGGAAATGGGTCTTGACCGTGCTGGTCAGCAGCCGGTTCTCGGTGCGCTCGCGCTCGCTGCGCAGTATCCGCTTCTTCTGTGAGGCTATGTTGGCCATGTCAAGTTCCCGAGCGGGCGCCTTGCCGGCTCCGGGCGGCCGCCGACTATAGCGACTGAAGCCACTTCAGTCGCCCCCGAACCGGAATCGACAACGAGCTTGGAGACGCCCAGGGCACCCCAGACCCCCGAACCCGACGAGCCGGCGATCAACGCCGACGTCGGCGTTTGGGAGGCAGAGGCCTTCGAACCGGGGGAGGAATTCAGCCATGAGCCTGCCGCTCGCCCGCAGGCGGGGCGGATCGCCCGCTCGACCGCGTTCTTTTCGATCGCGACCGCCGCCTCGCGGATCGCCGGCCTCGCCCGCGAAGTCGTCGCCGCCGGCTACTACGGGATCAGCGGACCGGTGTCGGCCTTCACGATCGCCTTCCAGGTCCCGAACCTGATCCGCGCCCTCTTTGCCGACGCGGCGCTGCAGCCCGCCTTCGTTCCGGTCTTCACCGAACTGCTCGGCAAGAAGGCCTACAAGGAGGCGTTCCGCCTCGCCTCGACCCTGCTGCTGCTGGTGACGATGGTCCTGGGCGCGATGACCGCCCTCTTCGTCCTCCTGGCGCCGACGATCATGCCGATCTTCGCGCCGGGCTTCGAAGGCGAGCTCCTCGACCTCACCGTCACCCTCTCGCAGGTCCTCTTCCCGATCCTGATCCTTCTCGGGATCAGCGGCATCGTCGTCGGCATCCTCAGCAGCTACGACCGCTTCGGCGCCTTTGCGATCTCGCCGTTCTTCTGGAACGTGACGATCATCGTCGTCCTCGTCGTTCTGCAGCCGCTCTTCCACGGCCGCGACCGGATCTACGCCTACGCGATCGCGATCCTGGTCGGGACGGTGGTCCAGCTGCTGATCCCGGCCTGGGACCTGCGCAACACGCCCTACCGCTTCAGCTTCAGCTTCGACTGGCGCCACCCCGGCGTGCGGCGGGTCTTCCTGCTGATGCTGCCGGTGACGATCAGCCTCGGCCTGATCAACTTCAACAACCTGATCAACAGCTTCTTCGGCAGCCTGGTCTCCCCCGAGGCGCCGGCGGCGATCGACAAAGCCTTCCGCATCTACCAGCTGCCGCAGGGGGTCTTCTCGGTGGCGATCGCGACGGTGCTGTTCCCGACCCTGGCCCGATTCGCCAACGCCGGCGAAACCGAGAACCTGCGGGCGACGATGGCGAACGGGATGCGCCAGATCCTCTTCGTCCTGGTGCCGGCGGCGGCGGCGATCCTTGCCCTCTCAGACCCGATGATCCGGCTCGTCTACCAGCGCGGCGAATTCGACCCGGCCGAGACGACCGTGGTCGCGACGGCGCTCTTCTGGTTCGCCTTCTCGCTGCCGACCAACGGCCTCTACCTGCTGCAGACCCGGACCTTCTTCAGCCTGCAGAAACCGTGGCAGGCGACTGCGCTGGCGACGATCGACCTCGTCGTCTCGGCGCTGGCGGCTCTGGTGCTCTATGGCCCGTTCGGGGTGGGCGGGATCGTCGCCGGAACCGGGATCGGCACGACGGTGGCGGTGGTCGCCCAGGCGGTGATCCTGCGGCAGGAGTTCGGCGGCCTCGAGCTGCGGCGCCTGCTCTCGACCAGCCTGCGGATCACGATCGCCGCGGCGGCCCTGGCGGGCGTTGGCTGGCTCGTCTGGGACGTTCTCGACCAGGCGCTCGGCCGTGGCCTCGGGGGGCAGATCGCCTCCCTGGGCGCTGGTCTCGGCGCGGGCGGTCTTGTCTACGTCGCCGTCGCGAGGCTGCTCCGCCTCGAGGAGCTGGAGCAGATGACCCGCCTGCTGCGGCGGCGGTAGGGGCCCGTGCTCGGACCGGGTCGGTACCTGCTGGGGATGCTGGAGATCCTTCTGCTGGGCGGGTTCGCCTGGCTCGGCGGGACGGCGCTACGTAGGTGGCTGCTGCCCCGATTCGAGGGGGCGCCGGCGCTCCTGGCCACTGCGGTGATCGCCCTCGCGCTGCTGATCTGGCCGGCCGAGATGCTCGGCTCCTTTGGAGCCTTTGAGCCGGTGCCGTACCTGGTCCTTGTCGCTCTCGTGGGTGTTGTGGCTTGGAAGCTTGCGCCACGTCCGCCGGAGAGAGGGGAGTCGGACCTTACTCAGCAGGCAGAGGTCCGACTCCCCTCTCTCCGGCGGGACGGGCGGGGGTGGGAGGCGCTGATCGCGTTGTTGATCGCCGTGGTCGCGGCGATCCACTTCGCAGCTGGGGTGAAGACGCGGCTCAGCACGGGGATGACCGGCTTCGATAGCACCTGGTACCACGGGCCCTTCGCGGCGGGCTTCTTCCAAAGCGGCAATACGTGGGATCTGCACTTCATCGCCCCGCAATTCCTGGCCTGGTTTTACCCCGCCAACGGGGAAATCTTCCACGCGGTCGGGATGCTGGCGTTCAGCCGCGACCTCCTCTCGCCGCTGCTGAACCTCGGCTGGTTCGCCGGCTGCCTGGTCGCCTGCTGGTGCATCGGCCGGCCGTGCCGAGTCGCCCCCTGGTCGCTGGCGGTAGGGGCGATCGCGCTCAGCGTGCCGGCGCTGGCCGACCAGGCCGGAGAGGCAAGAAACGACCTGGTCGGAATCTTCTTCCTGCTGAGCGCAATTGCAATCGCGCTGAACGCCTGGAGCGAAAAGGAAGAGCCGGCGGAAACGAGGCTGGGTAGGGGAGAGGGCGCCGCCGGCGTCGGCTCTTATCTCGTTGTCGGGCTTGCCGCGGGCCTCGCGGCGGGGACCAAGCTCAACTTTTTGCTGCCGGCGGCTGTGCTGATCTTCGGCCTCGGCTTTGTCGGTTCCACCGGACGCGGGTCTCCCCGCATATCGGGGAGACCTGCATACGCTTGGTGTGGATTTGCCGCAGCCGTGCTCGCCGCCCTGGCCGGCGGCGGCTACTGGTACCTCCGCAACCTCATCCACACCGGCAACCCGCTCCCCTGGATTCACCACCTGGGGCCGATCAACCTCCCCGCCCCCGAGCAGGCCCTAGGCGGCCGAGAAGCCCACTCGGTCCTCAGCTACCTGAGCGATGGCAGCGTCTGGTCCAACTGGTTCCTCCCGGGCCTGCACGGAGGCCTGTGGCTCCTCTGGCCGCTGCTTCTCTTGGCGGCCGCGCTCGGCGTGGCGCTCTGTCTGGTCCGGGGGACGCCAGTCCAACGCCTCGTCGCCCTTGTCGCGCTCGGCTCTGCGCTCGCCTGGCTCATCGCACCCACGTCCGCTTCCGGCCCGGACGGCATGCCGCGTGGCTTCGAGTCAGGTCTCCGGTACCTCGCGCCGGCACTGATCCTCGGTCTCGCGCTGCTGCCGGTCGGGGTGTGCCGGTCCTTTGTCCCGCATACCGGTGCAAATGACCGGCACACCTATCCGGGGATGGGTGGACGGTGGGTGCTGGGCGCCGCTGCGGTTCTGATCGCACTCGCGATCGCCATCGGCTATCCGATCCAGCGCCGCTACCTGGAGTCCCGCTACAAGGACCCGACCTTCACCGCCCCGGGCCTCAACGCCGCCTTCGCCTGGTCCCGCGACATCAGCGACGCCAGAATCGCCACCACCAGCACCCGCCAGTACCCCCTCTTCGGCACCGACCTCTCCAACGAAGTCGAGTATCTGGGCATCCACCGCCCCCACGGCGGCTTCGAAGCGCCGGCCACCTGCCAGCAATACATCCAGCTCCTCAAGGAAGGCCGCTACGACTACGCCATAGCCACCCGCGACCGCCTGGAACCAGGCAAGCCCCAATATCCACCGCTCGCCAAGTGGCTAGACCACGCCGGAGCCCAAGTCATCTTGCGAAAGCCCCCAACCGTCGTCTTCAAGCTGGCCGACCACCTTCGTCCCAAGGCGTGCGGCTGACAGGCTCCTCCGGCGGGTGGCACGGTAGGGGGGACCATCTCCTGGTAGTTCAGGAGATGGTGGGTCCCCTGCCGTGACAGGACCCGCCGGCCCGAAACCTCCGTCGGCCATACTGCTCCCCGCCTCATGGACCACATCCGAAACTTCAGCATCATCGCCCACATAGACCACGGCAAGTCGACCCTGGCCGACCGCATCCTCGAGCTGACCGGCGCCGTCGACCCGAAGAAAATGCAGGCGCAGCTGCTCGATTCGATGGACCTAGAGCGCGAGCGCGGGATCACGATCAAGGCGCAGGCGGTGCGGGTCGAGTACATCGCGCAGAACGGCGAGACCTACCACCTGCATCTGATCGACACGCCCGGCCACGTCGACTTCTCGTATGAGGTCTCGCGCAGCCTCGCCGCTTGCGAGGGCGCGCTCCTGGTCGTCGACGCCGCTCAGGGCGTCGAGGCGCAGACCGTCGCCAACACCTACCTGGCGATCGAGAACGGGCTCGAGCTGATCCCGGTGATCAACAAGGTCGACCTGCCCGGCGCCGAGCCCGAGCGGGTCGCGCAGGAGATCGCCGACCTGCTCGGCGGCGACCCCGAGGAAGCGCTCTGGATCTCGGCGAAGACGGGGCAGGGCGTGCTCGAGGTGTTGGAGGCGATCGTCGAGCGGATCCCGCCGCCTGGCGGCAAGGCCGAGGCGCCCACCCGAGCCCTGATCTTCGACTCCGAGTTCGACCCCTACCGCGGCGTGATCGCCTACGTGCGGATGGTCGACGGCTCGTTTCGCAAGCGCGACCGCATCCTCGCGATGCAGAACGGGACCGAGGCGGACATCGACGACATCGGCTTCTTCCGCCCGGCGATGACCGGGGTCGAGGGGATGGACGCCGGCGACGTCGGCTACCTGATCACCGGGATCAAGGACGTGACCAAGCTGCGGGTCGGCGACACCCTCACTTCGCAGGGCAACCCCGCCAGTGAGCCGCTCGAGGGCTACCGCGAGGTCCGCCCGATGGTCTTCTGCGGCCTCTTCCCGATCGACACCGACCGCTACGAAGACCTTCGCGACGCGCTCGAGAAGCTGTCGCTGAACGACGCCGCCCTCTCCTGGGAGCCGGAGACCTCCGAGGCGCTCGGCTTCGGTTTCCGCTGCGGCTTCCTCGGCCTCCTGCACATGGAGATCGTGCGCGAGCGGCTGGAGCGCGAGTACGACCTCGACCTGCTGGCGACGACTCCGAACGTGCGCTACGAGGTCAACCTCACTAACGGCGAGCGCAAGGAGGTCCACAGCCCGACCGAGCTGCCCGATCCCGGCACGATCGAGACGATCGAAGAGCCCTACATCCGCGCCACGATCATCTGCCCGAAAGAGCAGGTCGGGGCGGTCATGGAGCTCTGCCAGGCGCGCCGCGGCACCCACGTCGACATGCACTTCCTCAGCCCGCAGCGGGTGCAGATCCGCTACGACCTGCCGCTGGCGGAAATCGTCCTCGACTTCTTCGACCTGCTGAAGTCATCAACGCGGGGCTATGCGTCACTCGACTACGAGCCGATCGGCAACCGCGTCTCCGATTTGGTCAAGGTCGACATCCTCCTCGCCGGCGACAAGGTCGACGCGCTCTCGATAATCGTCTTCCGCGACTTCGCCTACGACCAGGGCAAGCGGCTGGTCGGCCGCCTGCGCAAGACGATCCCGCGCCAGCTCTTCGACGTCCCGGTCCAGGCCGCGGTCGGCTCCAACATCCTCGCCCGTGAGACGGTCAAGGCCCTGCGCAAGGACGTCACCGCGAAGCTCTACGGCGGCGACGTCACCCGCAAGAACAAGCTGTTGAAGAAGCAGAAAGCGGGGAAGAAACGGATGAAGGCCGTGGGGCGCGTCGAAGTGCCCCAGGAGGCTTTCTTGGCTGTCTTGGAGATTGACGAGTAGGGACGGAGCGCTCGGCGGGCGGGTCCTGTCCCCGATTTGGTTCCACCATCCCTGCAACTACGCAGGGATGGTCCCCCAAATCGGCGCCACCCGCCCGATTGGCCGTCTGGCCAGTTAGAGTGCCCGGCCATGGCTCTGAAGACTGACGCTGTTGGAAAAGAGTGGCCTGCGACCACGTACCAGGTGGGGCGGGAGAAGATCAGGGAGTACGCGAACGCGTTGGGGATCGACAATCCCGTGCACCTCGATGTCGAGGCGGCCCGCGGGGCCGGCTTCCGCGACGTGGTGGCGCCGCCGATGTTCGCGGTCGTCTACAGCAGCCCGGCCGTCGGCCCGGCGATGTTCGACCCCGAGGTGGGGATGAACTTCGCGGCGATGGTCCACGGCGCCCAGGAGTTCGAGTGGGACGAGCCCGCCTGCTCCGGCGACGAGATCACGACGACGGCGAAGTGCCTCTCGATCGAGGAGAAAGACGGCAAAGGCTTCTACGTGTTCGAGACGAACGCGGTCAACCAGGACGGCGCCCAGGTCGCGCGCGGCACCTGGACGCTGATCGTGAGGGGGGTTTGAGATGGCTGACCTGAACGTCGGGGACGCGATCCCCGAGCTGCACGTGACCCCGGACAAGTACCTGCCGCATCGCTACGCAGGCGCCTCGGGCGACTTCAACCCGATCCACATCGACGAAGAGTTCGCCAAGGCCGTCGGGCTGCCGCGGACGATCCTCCACGGCCTGTACGGCATGGGCCTGACCGCCAAAGCCAACGCGGCGCTGGCCGACGGCGATCCGCGGGCCCTGAAACGGCTCAAGGTCCAGTTCCGGGGGATGGGCTTTCCCGAGCAGGAGATCGTCGTCTCCGGGAACGTCAAGTCGGTGGACGGGGACCGGGTTGTGGTCGACACCGTCGCCAGGCAGGGCGAGACCGAACTGATCAAGAACGCGGAAGCCGAACTTCGGGTGTAGCGGGTCCCCCGGCCGCAAGCCGCGCTGCTGCGATTCCTAAGATGTGCCGATGCTTTCGCAGCGGCAAGAGCTGATTCTTCGGTTGGCGGTGGAGAGCTACCTGCAGACGGGGCGACCGGTTCCCTCGAAGGAGGTGGCGGAACAGCCGGAGGTCGAGTGGGGGCCTTCGACGGTGCGGGCTGAGCTCGCGGCGCTGGAGGCGGCTGGTTATCTGACGCATCCGCATACGTCGGCTGGGCGGGTGCCCACTGACTCGGGGTACCGGCTCTATGTCGACTCGATGCTCGCATCGGGGGCGATGCCGGCTGAGCCGAGCGTCGAGCTCGAGCTCTCGCGCCTGCGCCGCGAGGTCGACGCGGCGATGCGGGAGACGACGGTTGCCCTGGCCGAAGTCACCGACCTGGTGGCGATGGCGACGGCACCGGAGCCGAGCCTGACGGCGACGATCCACCGGGTCGAGGTGCTGCAGCTGCAGCCGAACAAGGTCGTGGTGATCGGGATCGCCTCAACGGGCGACGTCACCCGCCGCGTCTTCGAGTTCGCCCGGCCGCTGGACCGGGGCCTGGTCGAGTGGGCCTCGAGCTACCTCAACGAGTCCCTCTCCGGCCTCGGCGTCGGGGCGCGGATGATCGAGACGAAGCTCGCCGACCCCGGGCTGAGCGGCGTCGAGGCCGAGTTCATCGCCACCCTCGGCACCGCCTTCACCGACTTCGTCGGCGAGGGGGGAGGAGACCTCTACGTGGAGGGCACCTCGCGCCTGCTTTCCGACGCCCATCTGCCCGACCTGCCCCGCGCCGACGAGCTGATGACGGCGCTGGAGCAGCGCGCAGACGTCCTGGCGATGCTGCGCTCCTCGCTCGACCGGCGCTCGGTCTTCTTCTGGATCGGGGCCGAGAACCCGCAGCCGGAGCTGCGCTCGGTCAGCGTGATCGGCGCCAACTACGGCCTCGCCCACCGCAACCTCGGCGCCGTCGGGGTCGTCGGTCCGCTGCGGATGGATTACGCGACCGCGATCGCCTCGGTCCGCTTCGCCGCCCGCGAGCTCTCCCGCTACTTCGAGACCGTCTACGGCAGTTAGATGGCGCGCGACTACTACGAGGTGCTCGGGGTCTCCCGGGACGCTGGCGAGACCGAGATCAAGAAGGCCTTTCGCCGCCTGGCCCGGGAGCTGCACCCCGACGTCAACCAGGAGCCCGACGCGGAGGACCGCTTCAAAGAGGCGGCCGAGGCCTACGAGGTTCTCTCGGATGCCGAGCGCCGCCGCACCTACGACGCCTACGGCCACGAGGGGCTGCGGTCGGGAGGCTTCGACCCCGGCGCCGGGTTTGGCTCGATCGACGACATCTTTCAGGCGTTCTTCGGCGGCGGTGGCGGTTTCGGCTTCGGCGGTGGCCGTCGCGCCGCGGCGGGTGGGGACGTGGGGATCGAAGTGGAGGTCGATCTGGCCGAGGTCGCGACCGGTGCTCGCCGCGAGGTCACCTATGACGTCGTCGCGCCCTGCGAGCACTGCCACGGCAACGGCGCCGAGCCGGGGACGCCGATCACCACCTGCGAGCGTTGCGGCGGCAGCGGTGAGCTGCGGGCGGTGACGCGGACCCCGTTTGGGCAGATGGTCCGCAGCGCCCCCTGCGATGTCTGCGGCGGCGCCGGCAAAGTGCCGGAGACGCCGTGCGAGGTCTGCGGCGGCGGCGGCCGCACCCGCCAGAGCCGGACCAGCGCGATCGAGGTGCCCGCCGGGATCGAGGAGGGGCAGCGGCTGCGGATCGCCGGCGCCGGCCACGCCGGCGAGCCGGGCGCCCCGGCGGGGGATCTCTACGTCGAGGTGAGGGTGGCCGAGGACGAGCGCTTCGAACGCGATGGCACCGACCTGATCAGCACCGTTTCGATTCCGGCAACCGAGGCGATGCTGGGGACGACGGTGATGGTGCCGACGCTGGAGGGCGAAGAGGAGATCGAGGTCGTGCCGGGCACCCAGCCCGGTCATCAATACGTGCTGAAGGGGATCGGCCTGCCGCGTCTCAGCGGCCGTCGCCGCGGCAACCAGCGGGTGATTCTCGAGGTCGTCGTCCCCGCCAACCTCAGCGAGGAGCAGCGCGAGCTGGTCGAGCGTCTCGACGAGACGCTCGAGGACGGCAACCTTTCCCCGCGGCATGACGGTGGGCTGTTCGGCCGCGTTCGGCGCGCGTTCGGTTGAGGAAGTCGGGTTGATCCGCCTCGCGGTCCGCTGCGCCCCCGAGCAGGCGGACCTCGTCCTCGCCGAGCTGACGGTCCTCGCTCCCAACGGAGTCGAGGAGGAGCGCGGCCCCGGTTACGTTGAGTACGCGATCTACGGCGGCGAGGGGGAGCTGCCGGAGCTGGGGGACCTCGACGCGAGCGTGGGCGGCGGGAGGGTCGAGGTCACCGCGACCGAGATCCCCGACGATTGGGCTGACCGCTGGCGAGACTTCCACAAGCCGCTGCTGGTCGCCGACCGCCTCTGGCTGCGGCCGTCTTGGGAGCCCCCACGGGAGGGGGCGATCGACGTCGTCGTCGACCCGGGCCAGGCCTTCGGCACCGGCGCCCACCCGACCACCCGCCTCTGCCTCGAGCTCCTCTGCGAGCTCGAGCCGGGCGGCGAGGCGGTCGATTTGGGGACGGGCTCCGGAGTGCTGGCGATCGCGGCGTCGAAGCTCGGCTGGGGCCCCGTCAGGGGCTACGACCATGAGCAGGCCGCGATCGAAGCGGCAGCTGCCAACGCAGCCGCCAACGGAGTCGAGTTGGGCCTGGAGCGGATGAACCTGCGCGAGCACCTTCCCGGGCTGGCGCCAACTGTCCTCGCCAATATGACTTCGCCGATCTTGAAAGCGGTGGCTGGGCAGATCGAATCCGCTCCGCAGGCGCTGATTTGCTCGGGCCTGCTCCTCGGAGAGCAGGACGAGGTCGCGCTGGCCTTCGCGGAGACCGGCATGGTCGAGGCCGACCGCCGCCAGGATGGCGACTGGGCCGCCCTTCTTCTCCGTCGCGGCTGAGGGATAGGGTTCGCCCCGATGCTCCTGGCGAACATCAGCGACTACAGCGTCGGCCTCTTCATCCACATCCTGGCGGTGGTCCTGACCTTCGGGCCCACCTTCGGATACGGCTTTCTCTTCTCGGTGCTGCCCAAATACCCACGGGCGGCGCCGGGGCTGATCCGGGGGATGCAGAAGATCGACCACTACCTGATCACTCCCGGGTTGGTGGTGATCCTGCTGGCAGGCATCTATCTGCTGGTCGAAGGCCCATGGGAGAGCAGCGAACTCTTCGTCACCGTCGGGTTTGTCGCGATCATCGCCTTGTTCGGCCTCCAGCATGGGTTCTTCCGTCCCCAAGAGGCCAAGGCGCTGGCACTCGCCGAAAGAGACTTGAAGGCTGGCGACACCCTGAGCGACGAGTTCGAAGAAGTCTCGCGTCGGCTGGGAACCGTCGGTCCCGTCGCCGGCCTGATCGTGGTGGTGACGATCTTCTTCATGACGGTCAAGCCGTAGAGCCCTGACCGATCTGGCGCAAGAGCTCGGACCGGCGCAGCCGATCGGGATGTTCGACTCGGGGGTCGGCGGGCTGACCGTGCTCCACGAGTGCCTGGTCTCACTGCCCCAGGAGGACTTTCTCTACCTCGGCGACACGGCCATGTTCCCCTACGGCGACAAGGATCCGGCCCAGCTGCGAGAGCGCATCCACGGCATCGCCGAGCTGCTGCTCGACCGCGGCGCGAAGCTGCTGGTGATCGCCTGCAACACGGCGACCTCGATCGGCCAGGATGTGGCCGAAGAAGTCGCCGCCGAGCGGGGGGTGGAGGTGGTGCCGGTGGTCGAGCCCCAGGCCGAGATCGCCTCGGCGATCACCGCCAACGCCCGGGTGGGGGTGCTGGCGACGCCGAACACGGTCGAGAGCGGCGCCTACCGGCGCGCCCTCGAAGCCGCCGGCCGTGGTCTCGACGTGATCGAGGTGGCGGCGCCCGACCTGGCCTCGTTCATCCAGGACGGCGCCCTCTTCGATGAGGAGACGATGAGGATGGCCCGCTCCTACTGCCAGCCACTGAAGGGCGCCAACGTCGACACGCTGATTCTCGGCTGCACCCACTACCCATTGGTGGCGCCGATGCTCCAGCGCATCCTCGGCCGCGACGTCCGCCTCGTCAGCGGCGGGCACGCGGTTGCCGCCGCCGTGCAGCGAACGCTGGAGCGATCCGGCCTTGCCCGTGAATCCAGCAGCGAGGGCAGCTACGACTTCCTCTGCACCGGCGACTGCGACGCCTTCCACGCGATCGGCACCCGCTTCTTGCAGATGCCGCTCGGCGAGGTCGAGCAGGTCGCGGTCTAGCGCAATTCACAGTTCCGTTTACAGGATCGCGCCGGAAATTTTGGGATCTGTGCGCACCCCGGATGTCGCCGACTACCCTTAGGGCGATGAGCGTTCTCGAGCAGGTGCAGGATGACGTGAAGACGGCGATGAAAGCGCGCGACCGCGAGCGGGCTGGGGCGCTGCGGCTGATCGTCGACGTGCTGCAGCAGGACGCCAAGCTCGGCAAGGGCGACGAGATCGCGGTTCTCCAGCGCGAGCGCAAGAAACGGGTCGAGGCGGCGGAGGCCTACGAGGGGGCCGGTCGAGCCGACCAAGCCGCTGCGGAGCGATTCGAGGCGGAGCTGATCGAGGGCTACCTGCCCGAGCAGCTCTCAGACGACGAGCTGGCGGGGCTGGTGGCCGAAGCCGTCGCGGAGACCGGCGCCACCGAGCAACGGCAGATGGGCCAGGTGATGTCAGCGCTGATGCCGAAGGTCGGTGGACGGGCCGACGGCAAGCGGGTCAGCGCGGCGGTGCGAGAGAAGCTGGGTGCCTGAGCCTTGGCGCGCAGGCAGCTGACCCTCGACAACACGGTCGCGGCCGAGCTGGCCGGCTCCGAGGACGGTGTTCTGAAAGCCCTGCGGGGGCGGCTCGACGCCGAGCTGCACCTGCGGGGGAACGTGCTGACGCTCGAGGGCGAGCCCGATGACGTCGCCGCCGCCGCGACCGTCGTCGACGAGATGGTCGAGCTGATCGAGCAGGGGATCGAAGTCGCCCCCGGCACGATCGAAGCGGTGACCGGGGCGCTGGACGCGGAAGAGAGCCCGGCCGAGATCCTCGAGGATGTGGTCTGGCGTCACCGCAACACCAAAGTCGCGCCGAAGACGCTGAACCAGAAGCGCTACGTCGACTCGATCCGCCGCCACACGATCACCTTCGGGATCGGCCCGGCGGGGACCGGCAAGACCTTCCTCGCGGTCGCCATGGCCGCCGCGGCGCTGACCGAACGCAAGGTGCAGCGGATCATCCTCACCCGGCCAGCGGTCGAGGCGGGCGAGCGGCTCGGCTTCCTGCCAGGCGACATCCAGGCCAAGGTCGACCCCTACCTGCGGCCGCTCTTCGACGCCCTTTTCGACATGCTCGACCCCGACCGGGTCAATGGCTTCCTCGAACGCAACGTGATCGAGGTGGCGCCGCTGGCCTTCATGCGCGGTCGCAGCCTGAACGACTCCTTCGTGATCCTCGACGAGGCCCAGAACACGAGCCCCGAGCAGATGAAGATGTTCCTCACCCGGCTCGGGTTCAACTCGCGGATGGTGGTCACCGGCGACATCACCCAGGTCGACCTGCCGCGAGACCAGCGCTCGGGGCTGATCGCCGTCAGCGACATCCTCAGCGACGTCAAAGACATCTCCTTCGTTCGCTTCGGCGGGGAGGACGTGGTCCGCCACAAGCTGGTGCAGCGGATCGTCGCCGCCTATGACGCCCACGGTGCCCGCGAGGCGCGCGCCGAACACGGGCCGACGCCGCGCTCGTGAGCCTCGACCTCTCCGACATTCCTGCCGAGCTGCGGGAGGCCGTAGCCGCAGCGCTGGAGGCGGCCGAGGTGAGCGACGGGCATCTCGCGGTCGAGCTGGTCGGCGAGGATCGCATCCGCGAGCTCAACCGCGAGCATCGCGGCAAGGACGCGCCGACGGACGTGCTCGCCTTCCCGATCGACGGGCTCCAACCCGTTGCCGGCCCGCGTGAGCTCGGCGACGTCGTGATCTGCCCGCCGCGCTGCTCGGACGTCACCGAAGCCGCGGTCCACGGGGTGCTTCATCTCTGCGGCCACGACCACGAGACCGATGACGGGGAGATGCTGGCGCTTCAGGCCGAGGTGCTGGAGGGCGTGAGCCTTCCCCCGCCGCGCCCGGACGCGGAGCGGAGGACGCGGCGGTGAGGTCAGGTTTCGTCGGGTTGGCCGGCCGCCCCAACGTCGGCAAGTCGACTCTGGTGAATGCGATCGTAGGCTCCCACGTCGTCATCGTCTCCAGCCGGCCCCAGACCACGCGGCGGGCGATCCGCGGCGTTGCCACCGATCTCGAGGCCGAACGCCAGCTCATCCTCGTCGACCTTCCGGGAGTCCAGCGCCCACGTGACGTCCTCACCGAGCGGATGCAGGGACGGGTCGAGCGCGAGCTGGCCGACTCCGACGTCGTCCTCTTCGTGATCAACGGCGAGGAGGGGGTCGGGCCGGGCGACTGCTTCATCGTCCGCGCCCTGCTCGGCGCCGGGGCCGAGCTGCCGGTGATCTGCGCTGTCAACAAGGCCGACCGCCTCGGCCCGAACGAGCTGGTGCCGGTCCTCGCCGCCGCGGCGGGGCTGGAGGGGGTCGACGAGGTCTTCCCGATCAGCGCCAAGAGCGGCGAGGGGGTCGAGCCGCTGCTCGGGCGCCTCGGCGAGCTCGTCCCAGAGGGCCCTTACATGTACCCGCCGGAGGATCGCAGCGATCAGTCGAGTGAGCTTCTGCTCGCCGAGCTGATTCGCGAGCAGGTGCTGAACCGGACCCGGCAGGAGGTCCCGCACTCGGTCGAGGTCTCGGTCCTGGAGGTCGAGCCGCGCGAGGACGGGCTGGTCCGCGTGCGGGCGGAGGTCTGGGCGGAGACCGAGTCGCAGAAGCGCATCCTGATCGGCAAGGGCGGCGCGAAGATCGGCGAGATCGGGACGGCCGCGCGCCGTTCGCTGGAGGCAGAGCTCGGCTCACGCGTTCACCTCGACCTCCAGGTCCGGGTCCGCAGGCATTGGCGCCGCGACGAGGACCTGCTCGACCGCCTCGGCATCGAGTAGGAGGCGCCGCCAGGCGTGCGCGGGGGTTTCGCCAACCCCTCCTCGCTCAGGCTCCCCCGCGGGCGCCGTTTACGATTGCTCGGATGTTCCCCGAAATCGAATTCGACCAACAGGGCCTGGTCCCGTGCGTCGTGCAGGACTTCGCCACCGGCGAGGTGCTGATGCTCGCCTACATGAGCGCCCGCTCGCTGGAGATGACGCTGGAGGAGGGAGACCTCCACTTCCACAGCCGCTCCCGCGACGAGCTCTGGAAGAAGGGCGAAACCTCAGGGAACTTCATGCACCTGCGCCAGCTCCGCTACGACTGCGACGGCGACGCGCTGGTGGCGCTGGTCGATCCGGCCGGGCCCGCCTGCCACACCGGCGAGCGCAGTTGCTTCTATCGCGAGGTGCTCGGCTCGGCCTCGCCCCGCAAAGACGCGCCGCCGGCCGACGGCGAGCCCTACCCGGTGACTTACGAAGCGCTGCCGGCGCTGGAGCGGACGATCCGCCACCGCGCCCTGCAGCGCCCCGACGGCAGCTACACCGTGAAGCTGCTCGACGACCGCGAGCTGATCGGGGAGAAGGTCGAGGAGGAGGCCGAGGAGGTGGTCCGCGCCGCTCGCGAGGAGAGCGAAGAGCGGGTCGCCGAAGAGGCCGCCGACGTCCTCTACCACCTCAGCGTCCTGCTGGCCTCGCGCGGGGTCTCGCAGGCGAAGGTGATGGAGGTGCTGAATGCGCGTAGCGGCTGATTCGGAGATCCGGCTCGAGCCGAGCCTGGAGGAGGCCCGCGAGCTTGCCCGGAAGGGCAACGTGGTGCCGGTGCGGGCGCGGTTGATCGACGACTGCGAGACGCCAGTCTCGGCTTTTCTCAAGTTGCGCGCCGGTGAGCCGGAGGGGGCGCCCTGCTTCCTGCTCGAGTCCGCCGAGCAGGGCCAGGTGGGCCGTTACTCGTTCGTCGGCCTGCGCCCGCGGGCGCTGTTGCGCTGGAGCGAGGGGACGCTGTCCGAATGGAGCGGGGAGGAGGTGACGGGCGACGCGCCGCCGAGTCACACCGAAGCCGCACACGATCCTTACGCCGCCGTCGCCGCCCGCCTGCGCGGTTACCGGCCGGCTCCGGTTGAGGGGCTGCCGCCGTTCGCCGGCGGCGCCGTCGGCTTCTTCGCCTACGACCTCGTGCGCACCGTGGAGCCGCTCGACGAGCCGAATCCCGACCCGCTCGGCCTGCCCGATCTGGCGCTGATGGTGACCGACGCGATGCTGGTCTTCGACCACCTTCGTCACGAGCTGACGATCCTCGCCTGCGCCTTCGTCGAGGAGGACGGCAGCCTCGACGCCGCCTACGAGCGCGCGGCGGCGACAATCGCCGAGATGCGCGACCGCCTGCGCGGGGCCGTGCCGGCGCCCCCGGAGCCGAGGATCGCCGAGCCGCCGCGCTTCGAGTCGAACATGGCGCGGGAGGAGTTCGAAGCGGCGGTGGCGCGGATCGTCGAGTACGTGCACGCCGGCGACGCCTTTCAGGTCGTGCCCTCGCAGCGCTTCTCGGCGCCAGCCCCGGTCGAGGCCTTCTCCGTCTACCGCGGCCTGCGGGCGGTCAACCCGTCGCCCTACATGTACTTCCTCGAGTTCGGCGACTTTCAGCTCGCCGGCGCCTCACCCGAGCCGCTGGTCAAGGTGATCGGCGACCGGGTCGAGACGCGGCCGATCGCCGGCACCTACCCGCGCGGCGGCAGCGAGGACGAGGACCGGCGCCTCGCCGAGCGCCTCGTCAACGACCCGAAGGAGCGGGCCGAGCACGTGATGCTGGTCGACCTCGGTCGCAACGACCTCGGCCGGGTCTGCGAGTACGGGTCGGTGAAGGTAGACGAGCTGATGGTCGTTGAGACCTACTCGCACGTCCTCCACATCGTCAGCCAGGTTTCCGGAAGACTGAAAGAGGGGGTGAGCGCCCTTGACGTGCTGCGCTCGGCCCTGCCGGCGGGGACCCTCTCCGGAGCGCCGAAGGTGCGGGCGATGCAGATCATCGACGAGCTGGAGAAGGTGAAGCGCGGCGGCTACGGCGGCGCCGTCGGCTACGTCTCCTGGGACGGCGACCTCGACACCGCGATCCACATACGCACCGTCGTCGTCAAGGACGGGCAGCTGCACGTGCAGGCGGGCGGCGGCACCGTCGCCGACGCCAAGCCCGAGTACGAGTGGAACGAGTCGGTGAACAAGGCGCGGGCGGTCTTCCGGGCCGTCGAGGTCGCCTGCGAGCAGCCAGACTGGGAGTGAGCGGATGCGTGTGCTGGTGATCGACAACTACGACTCCTTCACCTACAACCTCGTCCAATACCTGGGCGAGCTTGGGGCGGAGGTCGAAGTCGTCCGCAATGACAAGGCAACGGTGGATGAGCTGCTGGCGCGCGAGCCGGACCGGCTGGTCGTCTCGCCCGGTCCCTGCACGCCGGCCGAGGCCGGCATCTCCGGCGAGGCGATCAAGGCGTTCGGCGAGGCCGGGACGCCCGTCCTCGGCGTCTGCCTGGGTCACCAGGCGATGGTCGAGGCCTTCGGCGGCCGCGTTGTGCAAGGCGAGCCGATCCACGGCAAGGATGGGGAAGTCGAGCACGACGGCAAGACGATCTACGCCGGGCTGCCGAGCCCGATGGTCGCCGGCCGCTACCACTCGCTGATCGCCGACGCGGAGCTGCCAGAGGAGCTCGAGCTGAGCGCCCGGCTGGGCGACGTGGTGATGGGCGCGCGCCACCGCGAGCTGCCGATCGAGGGCGTCCAGTTCCACCCCGAGTCGGTCCTCACCCCGCAGGGGAAGCACCTGCTGGCCAACTTCATCGGCGACCACGCCAAAGGCGGCGCATAGATGCCGAACGACATCGTCAGCCGCGCGATCGACGCGGTCTGCGCCGGGGACCACCTCACCGCCGACCACGCCTCCGCGGTCTTGAGCGAGATCATGGAGGGGCGAGCCGACCCGATCCAGACCGGCGCCTTCCTGATCGCCCTGCGGGCAAAGGGGGAGACGGTGCCGGAGCTGGTCGGCTTGGCGCGGACGATGCGCGGTCTGGCGGCCCCGGTCGCGACGCGGCGCCACGACCTCGTCGACACCTGCGGCACCGGCGGCGGCCCCTCCACCTTCAACGTCTCGACGACCGCTGCCTTTGTCGCCGCCGGCGCCGGCTGCGCGATCGCCAAGCACGGCAACCGCTCCAACACCAGCAAGTCCGGCTCCGCCGACCTGCTCGAGGCGCTCGGGGTGAACGTCGAAATCGAGCCCGAGGGGGTGGGGCGGTGCATCGACGAGGTCGGATTCGGCTTCATGTTCGCGCCGCGCCACCACGCGGCGATGGCGCATGTGATCCCGGCCCGCAAAGCGCTGGGGGTGCGGACGATCTTCAACTTCCTCGGCCCGCTGACCAACCCGGCCGGGGCAAACCGGCAGCTGCTCGGGGTGGCCGACCGGCACTACCAGGAGACGATCGCCGAGGCGCTGGTCACGCTCGGCAGCGTCCGCGCCCTGGTCGTCTCCGCCGAGGACGGGCTCGACGAGCTCTCGCTCTCGGCGCGGACCCGGGTGATCGAGGTCGTCGAGGGCCGCACCGCCGAGTGGTTCGTCGAGCCAGCCCAGTTCGGCCTCGCGCCGGCGAAGCTGGCCAGCGTCGCCGGCGGCGCCCCGGGGGAGAACGCGGCCGTCAGCCGCTCGGTGCTCGCAGGCGAGCCCGGCCCACACCGTGACCTGGTCCTGCTCAACGCCGCCGCGGCGATATACGTCGGCGGCCTGGCGCCGGACCTGGAGCAGGGGGTCGCCAAAGCCGCGGACGCCATCGACTCCGGTGCGGCAGCCGCCGTGCTCGACCGCCTGATCGCGGCAACCGCGGCCGCCGCCGTCTAGGCTTTCCAGGTTCAAGTGGGAATGATGGACCAGCTCATCGCGGGGGCCCGGGAGGGGGTCGAGGCGCGGCGCGCCGAGCTCTCCCAGGCCGATCTGGAAGCGCGGCTTTCCGGCCGACGGGAAGACCGGCCCTTCAACGAGGCGCTTACGCGACCCGGGCTTTCGCTGATCGCCGAGTTCAAGCGGCGCTCGCCCAGCGCCGGCGCGCTCGCCCCCGAGTCGATTGATCTCACCGCCCAAGTTGCCGCCTACGAGCGTGGCGGGGCCGCGGCCCTCTCCGTGCTCACCGACGAGCGCCATTTCGGCGGCTCGCTGGCCGACCTGCGCGCTGCCCGCGCCGCTTGCGAAATGCCGATCATCCGCAAGGACTTCATCGTCGATCCCTACCAGCTCTATGAGGCGGCGGTCAACGGCGCCGACGCGGTGCTGCTGATCGTCGCCGCCCTCGGCGACGAGGCGCTGCGCTCGCTTTACGAGGGGGCGCGCTCGATCGACCTCGATTGCCTGGTCGAGGTGCACGACGCCGGGGAGCTGGAGCGCGCTCTGGAGGCGGGCGCCGAGGTGATCGGGATCAACAACCGCAACCTCGACGACATGAGCGTCAATATCGAGACCACCTTCGAGCTGATGCCCGATGTCCCCGCCGGCAAGACGGTCGTCGCCGAGAGCGGCATCTCCGGTCGCGAGGAGCTGGCCGAGCTCGACCGGGTCGGGGTCGACGCGGTCCTGATCGGCGGCGCCTTGATGGCCGCCGAGGATCCCGAGGCGAAGGTGCGGGAGCTGACCGGCAGCGATGAAAGCACCCGCGAACACCTCGTTTGAATCGGCCGCAGAGCCGGTTTGCCATCTTTAGAAAACTTTTGGAGAGCGTTTAAGGAGAAGTCACGGCCTTCGGCCATCCTCATCCCATGCCTCAGCAACAGTCAAAACTTCGCAGCCCGTTCTTCTCCGCCCTCCTTGGTGGGCTCGTCGTTGCCGTCGTCGGATTGATCGCCATCGCCGCAGGCGTGGGCGATTCCGGCGGCGGTTCGACGACGACCGTTGCCTCGCCGCTCACGGCCCCCATCGACGCGAAGGAAGAAAAAAACACCAACGTCGTCAACCAGATCTACAAGGCCGACGGAAACGGCGTCGCCTTCATCGAATCGCAGCTCGAACCGCAGGAAAGCGAATTCTTCAACCCCTTTGGCGAACCCGAAGCTGAATCGGGGGGCACCGCCACCGGCTCCGGCTTCGTGATCGATAACGAAGGCCACATCCTCACCAACAACCACGTGATCGAAGGCGCCTCCAAGGTCGAGGTCAAACTCGGCGAATCCGAAAAGGAGTACGAAGCCGAAGTGGTCGGGGCAGACCCGGGCACCGATATCGCCCTGCTGAAGGTCGAAGCGCCTTCGAATGAACTGCATCCGCTCGCCCTCGGCCACTCCTCGGAAGTGGAAGTCGGCGACCCGGTGGTCGCGATCGGCAACCCGTTCGGCCTCGACCGAACCGTGACCAGCGGCATCGTCTCGGCGCTGCAGCGGCAGATCCAGGCGCCCAACGGCTTCTCGATCAACCACGTGATCCAGACCGACGCCGCGATCAACCCCGGCAACTCCGGCGGCCCGCTGATCGACTCCGGCGGCGAGGTGATCGGGATCAACTCCCAGATCGCCACCGGCGGCGGCGGTGACGGCAATGTCGGCATCGGCTTCGCGATCCCGATCGACACGATCCGCGCTGAGATCAACCAGCTCGAGACCAAGGGCGAAGTCGAACACGCCTTCCTCGGGATCAGCGGCGGGACGATCACCCCCGAACTGGCCAAGGCGCTGAACCTGCCGGCCAAGCAGGGCGTGATCGTCCAGCAGGTCGTCAAAGACGGTCCGGCGGACAAGGCCGGCCTGGAAGCGGGCAGCACCTCGGCCACGATCAACGGCCAGGAAGTGCGGCTCGGCGGCGACATCATCACCGAAGCCAACGGCGAGAAGGTGACGAGCATGGAAGAACTCATCGAAGTGGTCCAGGACGCCAAGCCCGGCGACAAGCTCGAGCTGCAGGTTCTCCACGACGGCGACGAAAAGACCGTCGACGTCACCCTCGGGACGCAACCTAAAAAAGCGGAATAGTTCGCAGCGTTTCGGTTAGGACGAGTCCGACCCCCTCCTCACTCAACTTGCTCGGGTGGGGCGGGGGAGGCCGTCCGATGGCGTTTCTGCCCGAGAAGTACAAGCCGTTCGGAGGGGGTCGGACTCGTCTTCACGTACGCTGAGGTTGTGCGGGTCAAGTTCTGTGGCATAACTACTCTCGATGACGCGGCTGAGGCCGTTCGGCTTGGCGCTTGGGCTGTTGGGCTGATCCATTTCCATGGCAGCCCACGGGACGTTGATCGAGCTGTGGCGGCTGAGATCGCTGCTGCTTTTCGGCGTAAGTGCGAGGTGGTGGGGGTATTCGTCAACCCGACGCTCGACGAGGTGGTCAAGGCGGTGGAGGACGAGGGGCTGACGATGGCGCAGCTGAACGGAGCCGAGGGGGCTTCTTTCTGCGCTGAGGTGAAGCGGCGGACCGGGGTGAAGGTGGCCAAGGCCGTGCACGTCGCCAGCGCCGCCGACATCCATGCCGCCGAGGCTTTCCGGACCGACTTTCACCTCTTCGACCGGCGCGCCAAGGGGGCTTGGGGCGGCACTGGCGAGAGCTTCGACTGGGAGCTGCTGCGCGGGCACCGCTCCGAAGTGCCGGCCATCCTCGCCGGCGGCCTGCGTCCCGAGAACGTCGCCGCCGCGATCGAGATCGCCCATCCCTACGCGGTCGACGTCGCCAGCGGGGTCGAGCTCGAGCCCGGACGCAAGGACCATGGGGCGATGGCGGCCTTCTTCGAGGCGGCGAACCCGGTCGGCGCTGAGGCATGAGCGCGATCGAGCAGAGGTTCGGCCCTTACGGCGGGCGCTACGTCCCGGAGACGCTGATCCCAGCGCTCGACGAGCTGACCGCGGCGTGGGCGGAGGCGCGTGAGGATGCCGATTTCGTGGCGCGGCTGGAGCAGCTGCGCCGCGACTTCATCGGCCGCCCGACGCCGCTCTACCTGGCTGAGAGGCTCTCCGAGCGGGTCGGCTCGCGGGTGTACCTGAAGCGAGAGGACCTCGCGCACACCGGCTCCCACAAGATCAACAACGCCCTCGGCCAGACGCTGCTGGCGGCGCGGATGGGCAAGCCGCGGGTGATCGCCGAGACCGGCGCCGGCCAGCACGGGGTCGCCACCGCCACCGCCTGCGCGCTGCTCGGGCTCGAATGCGTCGTCTACATGGGCACCGAGGACATCCGCCGGCAGGCGCCGAACGTCGAGCGGATGCGCCTTCTCGGAGCCGAGGTGGCGCCGGTCGAGGCCGGCGCCCGGACCCTCAAGGAGGCGGTGAGCGCCGCGATCCGCGACTGGGTCGCCAACGTCGCCACCACCCACTACGTGATCGGCTCCGCGGTCGGGCCGGCGCCCTACCCGGCCTTGGTCCGTGACCTGCAGAGGGTGATCGGCGCAGAGGCCCGCGAGCAGGCGCTGGCGGCCGAGGGAGGGCTGCCCGCCCGGGTGATCGCCTGCGTCGGCGGCGGCTCCAACTCGATCGGGATTTTCACGCCCTTCGTCGAGGACGCCGAGGTGGCGCTGGTCGGAGTCGAGGCGGCGGGGGAGGGGCTGGAGAGCCGGCGCCACGGCGCCTCCCTGCAGGCCGGGACCACGGGCGTCCTCCACGGCTCGCTGTCCTCGATCATCGCCGACGAGGAGGGGCAGATCCTCGAGGCGCACTCGATCTCCGCCGGCCTCGACTATCCCGGCGTCGGGCCGGAGCACGCCTACCTGCGCGACAGCGGCCGCGCCACCTATGTCGGCGTCACCGACGAGCAGGCGCTGGGCGCTTTCGCCGAGCTGTCCCGGCTCGAGGGGATCATCCCGGCGCTGGAGTCCTCGCACGCGATCGCCTGGCTGCTGGAGAATCCGGTTGGGGACGGCTTCGACGTCCTCTGCCTCTCTGGCCGTGGCGACAAGGACATGGCCGAGGCCACGGCTCGTTTGAAACCGCCTGGTGAGGTCTTGCCGTGAGTGTGGTGGGGGGTTCCGGCGAGGAGCGGATCGCGGCGGCTTTTGCTCTCGCGCGAGAGGAGGGACGGGCGGCGCTGATGCCTTACATGATGGCCGGGTATCCCGACCGGGAGACCGGGTTGGCAGTGGCTGAGGCTTACGCCGATGCCGGCGCCGATCTGGTCGAGCTCGGGGTGCCGTTCTCCGATCCGCTGGCGGACGGTCCCGCGATCCACGCTGCCGCGACCAAGGCTCTGGAAGCGGGAGCGACCCTGGCTACCGCCCTCGAGGTCTGTCGGGCGATCGGTGATCGGGTTCCAATCGTCTTCATGGCCTACGCGAACATGGTGCTCGCCCACGGCGGCGCCACCGAGTTCGCCCGAATGGCTCGCGCCGCGGGGGCGGCGGGCGCGATCGTGCCTGACCTGCCGCTGGACGAGGCGGGGGAGGTGCGGGAGGCGTTCGCCGCCAAGGGGCTGGCGCTGGTGCCGCTGCTGGCGCCGACGACTCCCGCGGGGCGGCGGCGGCAGATCTGCGATGCCGCCCGTGGCTTCGTCTACGTCGTCTCGACCGTTGGCACGACTGGCGAGCGCACCGAGGTGCCGCCGGCGCTGGCCGAGCTGGTCGAGGCGACGAAGGCCGAGGCGAGGACGCCGGTCGCGGTCGGCTTCGGGATCGGCACGCCTGACCAGGCGGCGGTGGTGGGCCGGATCGCCGACGGGGTGATCGTCGGCAGCCGCCTCGTCCGGGCGGCCGGCGAGGGTGGCTCCCCCGAGGGCGCCGCTGACGCGGTCGCCTCATTCCTGGGTGAGGCCCGCGACGCCCTTGCGGCCGGTCGTTCCACCGGAACGATCCAATAGGATTCCGCGCGATATGAGCATGGTCGTAAGCCTTTTTCTCGCGATCACCGCAATGGTGATCGGTTACGCCGCCTTCGGGCAGGGCGGCGGCGTCGCCGGCTTGATCTTCTTCGGCGTGCTGCTGATCGGGGCGATGGTCCGCATCGCCACGCCGAGCAAACCGCAGGCGTAGCCGCAGCTAAGTCCGAATCGCGACGAGCCGCAGGTATTCGGGTTCGATCACCAGGCCTCGGTCACCGCCGGTGTTCACCTCCGCGAGCATCTGGCGGAGATCCTCGGTCAGCGCCCGCTCACCATCTGGACCGACGTGCTCGTAGGCGCTCTTGATCGGGCCGAAGTAGGTGCGGAAGAACTGGATGTAGTGATCGATCGAGAAGAAGGGCTGGCGCGACTTGAGGCGTTGGGTCCGCAGGTTGGAGATTCGGTCGCCAAAGAGCTGCTTCACGTGGTCTTCCTGCCCCCACAAGACAGGCGGCATGACTCCTGGAGGCGGACCCCCGGTGTGCTTCATCACCGTCAGGAACAGCTTCTCGAGGCCTCCGTCGGGGCACCAGTTGGCCATCCCGATCCGCCCACCCGGTTTCGTCACCCGCAACAGCTCGTCGGCGGTCCGCTGTTGGTCGGGAGCGAACATCGCTCCGAAGATGGACATCGTCACGTCGAACTCGGCATCGCCGAAGCGGAGGTCTTGGGCGTCGCCTTCGACGAACTCGACCTCCAGCCGCTCGGCCGCTGCTCGCTCCCGGCCGCGTGCCAGGAGCTCGGGAACGAAATCGAGCCCGACCGTGTTGCCCCAAGCGCGGCGGGCGGCCGATATGGCGCCGTTGCCGCTGCCGCAGGCGACGTCGAGGACGCGCTCGCCAGGGAAGATCTCCAGCGCCTCAGCGAGATCGTCGGCGGCGTGGAAGACGATGCTGGCCACCATCGCGAAGTCGCCTTTGGACCAAGTCTGTCGCGAGGTTTGGGTGGCTGCTTCGAAGTCGGGTGAGCCGTTCATTCCCGCCAGCCTCCCACGTTCCTCACGGCAAAGCCACTGAGCCAGACTTCGTGTTTGCCAGCTTTAATCTGGGGCATGCGCATCGGAGTGCTCACCGGAGGCGGCGACTGCCCGGGCCTCAACGCCGTGATCCGTGCCGTGGTCCGCAAAGGGGTGGGGCGCTATGGGCACGAGTTCATCGGATACCGGGATGGGTGGCGAGGACCGCTGGAAGGCGACGCGACTCCCTTGGGGGTGCCGGAGGTGCGGGGGATCCTCCCCCGCGGCGGCACCATCCTCGGCTCCTCCCGCACCAACCCCCTGGCCGCGGAGGACGGACCGGGACGGATCGCTGCCAATCTGGCCGCGGCTGGCGTCGACGGGTTGATCGCGATCGGAGGTGAGGACACGCTGGGAGCGGCGTCCCGCCTCCACGAGGAGTTCGAGGTGCCGGTGGTCGGCGTGCCGAAGACGATCGACAACGATCTCGGCGCCACCGACTACACCTTCGGCTTCGACACCGCTGTCAACATCGCGATGGAGGCGATCGACCGCCTCCACACCACCGCCGACAGCCACCACCGCGTCCTCATTGTCGAGGTGATGGGCCGCCATGCCGGCTGGATCGCCTTCCACGCCGGTCTCGCGGGCGGCGCCAACGCGATCCTGATCCCGGAGCGGAAGTTCGACGTCGAGGCGGTCTGCGAAATTGTCGGCAGCCGTTTCGCCAGCCGTTTCGCGCCGATCATCGTCGTCGCCGAGGGGGCGGAGCCCACCGGCGGCATGCCCGAACGCGACGAGGCCGCCACCGACGCCTTCGGCCACGCGCGGCTGGGCGGCGTCGGGCACTGGCTCGAGGGCGAGATCGAGCGCCGCACCGGCAAAGAGACTCGGGCGACCGTTCTCGGCCACGTGCAGCGAGGGGGGACGCCGACCGCCTTCGACCGCGTTTTGGCCACCCGCTTCGGCCTCCACGCGATCGATGCCGCCGACTCCGGTCGCTGGGGGTCGATGGCCGCTCTGCGCGGGACCGAGATCGAGCTCGTTGCCCTGTCGGAAGCGACGGCCGAGTTGAAGACGGTGCCGCCCTCTCTCTACGAAGAGGCCGAGGTCTTCTTTGGCTAAGGCACTGCGCCCGGCGCTGCTGGCGCTGGCGCTCCTGATCAGTGGGTGTGGCGCCGGCGGCGCCGCCGCGGGCGCAACGGTCTCCGTCTACGTGGCGGCGCCGCTCTGCGGCGAAGCGCGGGGAGAGCTGGCGAAGGCGGGTGGTGAGGCGGGCGAGCTCGAGGTTCACATGGTCTGCCTCTCGGGATCCGGAGCAGGGGAAGGAGGAGGCGACCTTGCTGCCGCCGGCGCCAGGGCCCGGCGGGCGACCGAGGACTCCAGCTCTGTCGCCTACGTCGAAGCCCCCGGGCACACCGCCGAGTTCAGCCAGTCGATCGTCGAAGCGGCCGCTGTCGCCTGGATCGAGACCGACTCCGGCGCGACGGCCATGCGCCGCATTCTCGCCGCCCTCGCCGGGGACAGCTCCTCCCCCCGCGAGGCCGTCTTAGACGAGGTCGGCTAGCGCCTCGTCCAGCCGCGGGTGCTTGAAGCTGTACCCGAGCTCCTGCGCGCGCCTGGGAAGGACGCGCTGGCCGCCGCGGAGGACGTGGCCGAACTCGCTGCCAAATTTGAGGTCGAGCACGAATCCCGGGACCGGGGTGACAGCTGGGCGCTTGACCGCCCGTCCCAGCGCCTTCGAGAACTCCTTGTTCGTCACCGGTTCGGGGGCGGTGGCGTTGACCGTGCCGCTCACCTGCTCGTTGTCCAGGGCCCAGAGCAGGATTCCGATCTCGTCCTCTAGGTGAATCCAGGAGAAGTACATCTTGCCGCCGGCGAGCGGCCCGCCGACGCCGAGCTTGAACGGCGTCAGCATTTCCTTCAGCAGCCCGCCCTTCGCCGTCAGCACCAGCCCGGTGCGGACGACGACGACGCGCACCCCGGCGTTGTCCAGCTCGTGCGCGGCCTGCTCCCAGGCCTGCGGCACCTCTGAGACGAAACCGCTGCCGGGGGTCGAGCTCTCGTCGAGCTCCTCCTCACCGCGGTCGCCGTAGTACCCGATCGCCGACTGGCTGATCAGCGCCTTCGGCCGCCGCGACTCCTCCAGCCCCTCGATTGCCTGCGCGAGGTTGTGGGTCGCCTGACGGCGGCTCTCCATGATCCGCTGTTTCGACTCCTCGGTCCAGCGCTGGTCGATCGGCTCGCCGACCAGGTTGACGACGCCCTCGACGCCCTCGAAGGCGGCCGGATCGGGTCGTTCCAGCGTCGGCTCCCAGCGGTGCCAGGTGACGCGGGGGTTCGCGGAGCGGGCCCTGCCCGGGTCGCGGCTGAGGCCGACGACGTCGTCGCCGCGGGCGAAGAGAGCGTCACACAGAGCCGTGCCGATGATCCCGCTGGCTCCGGTGACGAGGACCCGCACCTCAGTACCCCGGGCCTGGGCTCTCCACCACCGCGAAGGTCCCGGTCTCCTCATTCAGCCGGGCGATCCCGTCCCGCTTGGCCTCCTCGACCACTGCTTCGGCGACTTTCGGGGCGACTTCGCGGTTGAAGACGCTGGGGATGATGTAGTCCTCGGCGAGGTCGGCCTCAGAGACCGCCATCGCGATCCCCTTGGCGGCCGCCAGCTTCATCTCGTCGGTGATCGCCGCCGCGCCGGCGTCCAGGGCGCCGCGGAAGATGCCGGGGAAGGCGAGCACGTTGTTGATCTGGTTCGGGTAGTCCGAGCGCCCCGTCGCCATGATCCGCACGTGCGGGGCGGCGTCCTCGGGCATCACCTCGGGGGTGGGGTTCGCCATCGCGAAGACGATCGCGTCGTCGTTCATCTTCCCCAGCGAATCGGCCTTGATGATCCCCGGGCCGGAGAGGCCGATGAAGAGGTCCATCCCCTCGATCGCGTCGTCGGGGGTTCCGCTCACCTTGTCCGGGTTGAAGGTCTCGGCGAACCAGCGCTTGGTCGCGTTCATCTCGCCCGCCTGGTAGTCCTCGCGCTCGGTCGAAAGGGCCCCTTTGCGGTCGCAGCCGATGATGTGGGTGACGCCTGCTTCCTGCATCATCTTGGTCACCGCTACCCCCGCGGCGCCGAGGCCAACCACCAGCACCCGCAGCTGCTCGATCGGCTTGCCGGTGATCTTCAGGGCGTTGAAGAGCGCCGCCATCGTCACCACCGCGGTCCCGTGCTGGTCGTCGTGGAAGACCGGGATGTCGAGGCTCTCCTTGAGCCGGTCCTCGATCTCGAAGCAGCGCGGGGCCGAGATGTCCTCGAGGTTGACGCCGCCGAAGGTCGGGGCCATCAACTCGACCGCGCGGACGATCTCGTCGGCGTCCTGGGTATCGAGGCAGATCGGGAAGGCGTCGACCCCGGCGAACTCTTTGAAGAGCATGCACTTGCCCTCCATCACCGGCATCGCCGCCTCAGGGCCGATGTTGCCGAGGCCGAGCACGGCGCTGCCGTCGGAGACGACGGCAACCGTGTTTTTCTTGATCGTGTACTCGAAGGCCTTGCTGCGGTCGGCGTGGATGTCCATGCAGACGCGGGCGACGCCGGGGGTGTAGGCCATCGAGAGGTCGTCGCGGGTTTTCACCGGGTACTTGTTGCGGACGTCGATCTTGCCGCCACGGTGCATCTGCATCGTGCGGTCGACGTAGTCGAGGACACGGGCCCCGCGGGTCGAGCCGATCGCCCGCAGGATCTTCTCCCAGTGGTCGCGATCGGCGGCGTCGATCGTGAACTCCCGCACCCGCTTGCCCTCAGGTCCGGCCCCCGGCACCAGGTCGACCCCCTGCAGCTGCCCGCCCGCCTCGGCGATCGCCGCGGTGAGCCGCCCCAGCGGCTCCTGGCGGGCATCGAGCTCGACCCGGATCGTGACGCTGTATTGAGCGCTGACTGCCATCGGCGGCTATCGAATCAGATTCGCTGCGCCGGCCGACTGCCGTTGCTCCCATGGGATCGCGATCAACGAAGAGACGAAGGATCTTTGGCCCTGTCGACCTGGGTGCTCACGTGGGTCAAAAGTCGACAGGGCCCGCGCGGGTCGTTGTCGACCTCGCGCGGGCTCTGGGGACGGGCGCTGCTGGGAGTTAGTGGCGGGCGAAGGGGTCGATGTAGAGGTCGTCCACCTGCCAGTTGCCGCCGCTGCCGAGCGGGGTGATCCGGATCTGGATCGCGCTTGGGATCAAAGTGCCGACGATGGTGGAGAGGCTGAGGACCGTCGACATCTGCTGTGAGGGCGCCCAGCTCGAGCCGGCGTAGACGGTGCTGACGGTCTTCGTGCGGACCAGGCCGAGCAATGCGTAGGTCGCTTCGACCCGCAGGCCTGAGCTCGGGTCGCCGCTGTTGCGGGCGACGAGGCGGAAGCTCGGCGTGTCGAGCGACATGCAGATTGGCGGGCTGACCGCGGTGCTGCCGGCGGGCAGCGACAGCGACCTGCTGTCGGCGGGGTCGTTCAGGTCGAACGACTCATTTTCGGCGACGGTCTTGGCGCCGCCACCTAGGTACCAGCCCAGACCGCCGGCCTCGAAGCCGCCATCGGGGGCGAGCACGTAGGAGCGCTGGTCGCCCCAGGGCTTGAAGACCTGCTCGGCGCCGGTGTAGTTGCACGCCTGCGCCGCCCCTGCAAAGGCGATCGAGATGACAAGCGCTGCCGCGGTGATCGCGATGAGCTTGCGGATCGAATTCATGGCAAACCTCCCTTTTTCGCAGGCCAAGAAGCCTGGTCGGAAACCAAGCTGGCGGTCGAGCCATCTCGCTGGGCGAGACCTCTGACTTTGCGTCCCTGCCTCACAGCAGGTTTGCCCTTATGCAGCTCACATCTGTTGCTTATGTGGGCTGGGGATCGGAAGAAGAAGATGGAGGCTTGAACGAGTTAGACCATCTGTCTAGTTACTTTTCGCCTCGCCCTCTTGCAAGGCAGCGGAACTCGCTCATTTCTGGACGCGGCGGAGCCGATGTAAACGGAGGTCCAGCTCTGGAACCACCCATTGCCATGCAAACGGCCACGCCACAAGCCAACGCAGAACAGCTCTTCGCCCGCGGGCGAAACCGCGCCCAGGCGAAGGCGCGCGGGCGCGAGCGCGCCGTTGAGCAGCTCACCGGCGGCGCCTTCCTCCTCGTCGCCGCCGCGATGGCGCTTTACCTCGGCTCGCCGCGGGCGCTCGATCTCGGCACCCTTGCCGTCCTCGTCGTCGCCTACGTGATCGCCTGCCGGGCCAAGTTCGACATTGCCGACGGCTACACGGTCCCGACCGAGCTCGTTTTCGTCCCGATGCTCTTCCTCCTGCCGACGCCGACAGTGCCCCTGGTCGTCAGCCTCAGCTGGCTCCTCGGCCGCCTGATCGACTACATGACCGGCCGCACCAGCGTCCACCGCGCCTTCCACGTCTTCGGCGACTGCTGGCACGCGGTCGGGCCGGCACTGGTGCTCGCGCTCGCTGGCGCCCAGGTCTTCTCCTGGGACTCGTGGCCGGTCTACCTGCTGGCCCTGGCGGCCCAGTTCGCCTTCGACTTCGCCGCCGCCGCCGCCCGCGCCCGGTTGATCGACGGGACCTCCCTGGGGACCGTGCTGAGGATGATCGTCCCCGTCTATGGGCTCGACGCCGCGCTGGCGCCGATCGGCCTGCTCGCCGCCGCCGCCTCGGTCGCGCTCGGCCCCGAGGTCTGCCTGATGGTGATCCCGCTGGCCGGGATCCTGGCGATCCTCTCGCGCGAGCGGCAGACCCGGATCGACCAGGCGCTGGCTCTCAGCGAGGCCTACCAGGGCACGGCCCTTCTGCTCGGGGACGTGGTCGAGGCCGACGACGCCTACACCGGCAGCCACAGCCGCGGGGTCGTCGAACTCGCGCTCGCGGTCAGCGACCGGCTCGGCCTCGGCTTCGGTCAGCGGCGGAATGTCGAGTTCGCGGCGCTGCTGCATGACGTCGGCAAGATCGCCGTCCCCAACGAGATCATCAACAAGGACGGCCCCCTCGATGAGGCCGAGTGGGAGGTCATCCGCCAGCACACGATCGAGGGCGAGCGGATGCTGAAGCGGATCGGCGGCGTTCTTGCCGAGGTCGGCCGGATCGTCCGCGCCTCGCATGAGGACTTCGACGGCACCGGCTACCCCGACGGCCTCGCCGGTGAGGAGATCCCGATCGAGGCCCGCATCGTCACCTGCTGCGATGCCTTCAGCGCGATGACGACCACCCGCTCCTACCGCAAGGCGATGAGCACCGAAGCGGCGCTCGCCGAGCTTCGCCGCTGCGCCGGCACCCAGTTCGACCCACAGGTGGTCGACGTCCTCGTCGGGTTGGTTGAAGGAGGCGAGGCCTGAGGCCTGCCTGGCGCGGCTGCCGGTAGCTTTCTCGGCAGTGGTTGCAAGCGGCATAAGCAGGGGCGCGGGTCGGGCGCTGGGCGCGGCGGCGCTTGTCTTGGCCTTCCTCTGGGCGCCCGCTGCCGCCCTCGCTGACGAAGCCGAACAGATCTACCAGCCGAGCGCGATGGTGGAAATCGAACTCACCCTCTCGGCGGAAGCGGAGCAATCGCTGGAAGAACATCCCGGCGAAGACGTCAAAGGCAGCTTCTCGGCCTGGCTTGCCGAGGGTGCTCCGGGAGGCACGAAAACCGTGCTGACGACGGCCCACCCCGTCGAAGCGCACCTCAAGGGCCATCTCAGCGGCTCCTTCGAACCGCTCACCGGCAAGGCGGCCTTCAAGCTCAAGTTCAAGAAGACCGAACGCTTCCTCGGGTTGCGGAAGATGACGCTCAACAACATGGTCGAGGACCCCTCGATGCTGCACGAGACCCTCGCCTACAGCCTTTTCCGCGCGGCGGGGGTGCCGGCTCCGCGGACCGGCTTCGCCTACCTGCGGGTCAACGGCGAAGACTTCGGCGTCTACCTTGACATCGAATCCCTCGACGAAACGGCCCTGGCCCGGCTCTACGGCGCTGCCAACACCCTGCATCTCTATGAGGCCGAATACGGCGCCGATGTCAACGCCGAAGGACTCGCCACCCTGGGCACCACCCCCGCCGAAGGCGCGCCGAAGCTCGAAATGGACGAAGGGGAAGGGCCCCCGACCGACCTCGAAGCGCTCGTCGCCGCGGTTGCCGCCTCATCCCCGGGCTTCTCGGCCCGCCTGGCCGGGCTCGCCGACCTCGAAGAGATGACGCGAATGTGGGCCGTCGAGAAGTACATCTCCCACTGGGACGGCTACTCCGGCGAAGCGGCGGCGAACAAGCCGAACAACTACTACCTGCACAGCGACCTCAGCGGGCTGTTCCAGATGATCCCGTGGGGCACTGACAACACCTGGCAGATCGAACGGAGGATCGGCTTCGACGGGCCCGGCGGGCTGCTGTTCGATGGCTGCCTCGGCGAGCTCGAATGCTTCGGTCGCTACGTCGTCGCCCTGCGGGCGCTGCAGGGGGAGGTCACTGCCCTCGATCCGGACGGCCTCGCTGTCTCGACCGCGGCCCTGCTGAAGCCGTGGCAGGAGCTCGAAGAAGATGAATCGAGCCGAGGCTTGCGCGACGTCGCCGAAATCGAAGCTGCCGTCGCCCACGTCCGCCAGTACATCGCCGAACGGCCGGGCGAACTCACCACGTGGCTCGCCGTCCACGCGCCTGAACCGCCGCCGCCGGGCCCTCAAACCAAACCGGCGGCGTCGGGCTCCGACGCCGGTCTGCCTGGCTCGAAGCCCGAGCCGCCCGCGCCGAGGGGCAGGTTGAAGCTGGCCGGGGTGGTCAAGCATCGAGGCGCGGTCGATCTGCGCTTGCGGGCGCCGGCGCCGGGAATGCTCGCTGTTCGCGGCGTGTGGCACCGGAACGGAGACACCTTCACGGGCTGCTCGGATCAGGTAGCCGTCAGCCCCCCTGGCGAGGCTGCTCTGCGCTGCCGTCTGACCGGCAAGCTGCGGCGGCAACTGCGGCGGCACGCCGTGGGGCTGCGCCTTTTCGTCCGCCTCCGAGGCGACGGCGGCACCACCGAAAAGCTGACCACCGCAGTCCAGCTCCCCCGGCTAGAGTCGCGCGGGTGAGCGACGATTCGCCGGCCCCGCAGCTCTTCCTGATCGACGGCAACAGCCTCGCCTACCGCGCCTTCTTCGCCCTGCCCGAGTCGATCGGGACCAGCGACGGGCGGCCGACCAATGCCATTTACGGCCTTGCCTCGATGCTGGTGAAGATCATCGACGAGCACCATCCGCAGGGGGTGGTGGTCGCCTGGGACGCTGGCTGGAGCGGGCGGGAGAAGACCTACGACCTCTACAAGGCCCAGCGCAAACCGCGACCGGATCTGCTGCGCGAGCAGTGGCCGCACCTGATGCCGCTGGTCGAGGCCTTCGGCTACACCAACGTCAAGGTCGACGGCTACGAGGCCGACGACGTGATCGCCTCGCTGGTCAAGCAGGCCCGGGAGGAGGGCATCGAGGTGATGGTCGTGACCGGCGACCGCGACGCCTACCAGCTGGTTGCCGAGGGGGTCCGGGTGATGAGCACCTCGCGTGGGATCACCGAGACGAAGATCTACGACCGAGCGGCGGTGGAAGAGCGCTACGGCGTGCCGCCGGAGTCGATCACCGACCTGATGGGGCTGCGCGGCGACACCTCCGACAACATCCCCGGCGTGCCCGGGATCGGCGAGAAAACGGCGACCCAGCTCCTGCAGCAGTTCGGCTCGCTGGAAGCGGTGCTGGAAAGCGTCGACCAGATCTCCGGCGCCAAACGCAAGCAGAACCTGGTCGAGCACGCCGAGGACGCCCGCCTCTCCAAACAGCTGGCGACGCTGCAGTGCGACATCGACACGGGCGTCGACCTCGGGGAAGCGATGGCGAGCGAACCGGATCGGGGCGCCTTGCGCGAGTTCATGCGTGAGTTCGAGCTGCGGGCGGTGATGGAGCGGCTGGAAGAAGCGCTGCCGGAGGGCGCGGCGGTGCCGGGCCGCAGGGTCGAGACCGAGCTCGAGGTCGAGGCGGTGGAGGGCGCGCCGGAGGACATCGGCGCCGGGCCGGTGGCGCTGGCGATCGAAGCCGACCGCTGGGCCGCGGCCGAAGGCGACCGCGTCCTCACCGGCTCGGCCAGCGAGGACGAGCTCGCGGTTGCGCTCGCGGGCAAGCCGATCGCCGCCCACGACGCGAAGTCGCTTGGGGGTGGCCGTCACGGCCTGCTCGCGGCGGCCGCGCGCGAGGGGGTCGAGCTGAGCCTCGCGCACGACACGATGGTCGCCGCCTACCTGCTGGAGCCGCAGCGCCGCACCTACGACTTGGTCGAGCTCGCCGCCGACGCCGGCATCGGGCTGGCCGAGGAGGCCGCGGCGCAGCGGTCCGAGGAGGACGACGGGCAGATGGCGCTGGGCGAGGAGATGGAGGCGGGCCTCAACCCCGCCGAGGAAGCGCAGCTCGTCGCCGCCCTGGCCGCCGTGCAGGGGCCGCGGATCGAGGAGCTCGGCCTGGAGCAGCTGCTGCGCGAGGTCGAGCTGCCGCTGGTCGGGGTGCTCGCGGCGATGGAGCGCGAGGGCCTGAAGCTGGATGCCGAGCGCCTGGCCGAGGTCGGCGCCGGCTTCGGCGAGCGGATCGATACCCTCGAGAGGGAGATCTTCGAGCTGGCCGAGGAGGAGTTCACGATCGGCTCGCCGCAGCAGGTCGGCCGCATCCTCTTCGAGAAGCTCGGCCTGACCCGCAAGCGCCGCGGGAAAACCGGATTCTCGACCGACGCCCGCGTCCTCGCCCAGATCCGCGACGAGCATCCGATCGTCGAGAAGATCGAGTCCTGGCGTGAGCTGACCAAGCTCAAGAACACCTACCTCGACTCGCTGCCGGAACTGATCGATCCTGAGACCGGCCGTGTCCACACCACCTTCAATCAGGCCTCGACCACGACCGGCCGGCTCTCCAGCACCAACCCCAACCTGCAGAACATTCCCATCCGCACCGACCTCGGACGCCCCGTCCGCGCCTGCTTCGTCGCCGAGGAGGGAGCCCGCCTGCTCTCGGCCGACTACAGCCAGGTCGAGCTCCGCGTCCTCGCCCACGTCGCTGACGAGGAGGTCCTCAAAGACGTCTTCCGCGAGGGCGAAGACGTCCACGCCGCCACCGCCGCCGAGGTCTTCGAGATCGAGCGCGACGAGGTCGACGTCGGCCAGCGCTCGAAGGCGAAGATGGTCAACTTCGGGATCGTCTACGGGCTGACCGGGTTCGGCCTCGCCGACCGCCTCAACATCCCGCGCAAGGAGGGCGAGGAATTCGTCGCCCGCTACCTCGAGCGCTTCCCGGCCGTCCGCGCCTTCCGCGAGCAGGTGATCGAGCGCGCCCAGGAGGAGGGCTTCGTGCAAACGCTGATGGGGCGCCGCCGCCCGATCCCCGAGCTGCGCTCCGGCAACCCCAACACCCGCCGCCTCGGCGAGCGGCTCGCGGTCAACACTGTGATCCAAGGCACCGCCGCCGACATCATCAAGGTGGCGATGGTGCGCTGCCAGCGGGCGCTGGCGGAGCGGGGTTGGGAGACCCGGCTGGTCCTGCAGATCCACGACGAGCTCCTCTTCGAGGGTCCGCCGGGAGAGATGGAAGCGGCGGCCGAGCTGGTGCGGCGCGAGATGTGCGCCGCCTACCCGCTCGAACCGCCGCTCGAGGTCGACGTCGGCGTCGGCTCCGACTGGCTGGGCGCCAAGTAGTCGCCGACGCCGCCGTTGCCCCAGGCGAAGACTGCGCTTATGCGTCTTTGCCCGACAGCTCGACCTCCTCGAAGGTCGCCTGGCCGTTAGCGACCTTCAGCTCCGCCTCCTGGACGACCGCGCCCGGGACGAGGTCGGCGGTGGTGCAAGCGCCGGCCGCGCCCTGGTCGTCATCCCCCCTGCCAGGCCCGGAGTTGTTGCTGCCCGGCCCAGAATTGTCGCCGCGGTCGTCACCGGGCTCGTCCTCGCCCCGGCCGCCGTGGTCGTCGCCGACCTCTTCGTGATCGCCGCGGTCGTCACCGGGCTCGACCTCGCCCGCACCGCCGCGGTCGTCTCCCGGCTCGGCCTCTCCCGATCCGGAGCCCTCGCTGCTGGCCGAGGCTCTCGAGTGGTCCTCGCACTCGATCTCGGTCCCTTCGGTCACCAGGCCCGAGACCGTGTCGGTGCCGAAGAGGTCGATCGTCAAGCGACCGGTTGCGGCGTCGAAGGAAGCGATCGTCCCAGCTTGCTCCTGCCCGTCCATCACCCCGTCGTCGTCGCTGTCGCGATCGCGCGGGTTGTCGTCGGCGAGGAACTCGGCGCGGTTGCCGAGGTGGTCCCGATCCTGGTCCCGGCGCGCCTGGTCGGTCTTCACGGAGAGGTGGTGCCGCCTCTCCCACCTGTCGGGGATGCGGTCGTGGTTGCGGTCCTTGGCGGCCGCCAGGCCGGGCATGGCCAGGAGCGCGAGCGCTCCAAGCGCCAGCGCGAACCAGGTGATGCCGAGGCGAGATCGCCGTCCTTTGGTGCGGGTCATGCCGTTCCTCCTGAGTTCGAAGTTGAACTGCTCGCGGCTACAACCCGAGCCCCGCCCGAAGATCACGCGGCTATCGGCTTCCGCCCGATCCGCTGGTCGAGTCGGTGCCGCTCAGATCGCCGCCGCCGCTGGTTTCGCTGGTGTCGGAGCCCCCGCTGTCCGAGCCCGAGCCGCCGCCGCCGCTGTCCCCACTGAGAGACGTTTCCCCGCTCGTGGTCGGCTCGCTCTCGACCTCGCCGGCGCCGGGCCCGGAGCTGTCTCCGCCGCCGCTGCTGGTGAAGCCGTCATCGCTGTCGGAGGCGCCGGAGGTGCCGCCGTGGTCGTCAGATCCACCGTCGCCACCGCTGCCGGAGCTGCTCACGGAATGCGAGGAGCCGCCGTCATCGCCGCCGCTGCGGCCGCCGTGCCGGTCGCCGGACCCCGAGCTGCCGCTCGAGCCGGAGCCGGAGCTGGGGCCAGGCCCGCCGGAGCCGCTGCCGGAGTGGCTCGAGCCGCCGGAGCGCGGGTCATCGCCTGGGGATGGGGCCTCGCTCGACCCGCTGCGGCTGTCGTCGGCAAGCGAGCTGTCGCCGACACCAGAGCCCCTGCGATCGTCGCCGCTGTCATCGCTTGACCGCTCATTCCGAGCGCCACTGTCGTCGCCGTCGCCGAGCCAGGAGCTTCGCGCAGCCGAAACCTGCGGCCCGCCGTTGGCTCCGCGGTGCTTGCCCCCTGCCAACGGCGCCGCCTCGGCGGCTTCCGGTCCCGCGCTGCGCCCGTGATGGTGCTCGACCGCTGCTCCCGCACCCACGGCGCCGGCGATCAGCACGGTCGCCATCCCCGCTTTCAGCGCCCCGCCTCCGAGCGCGGCAGCGCCGCCGGCCGCGCCCGCTTCGCCGCCGTGGTCGGCCAGCGCCCGCAGCAGGGGCAGCGGCAGCAGCAATCCGAAGCCCTCGCGCAGCGCCGCTCGCGCCCGGAAGATCGCCTGCCGGGCGGCACCGCCGCTGACGCCGAGCGCTGCCGCGATCTCCTCGTGGCTGAGGCCTTCCAGCTCGCGCATCACAAGGGCGGCCCGTTGCGTCTCGGGCAGCGCCTGCAGCCGGTTCATCAGGTCGCGCAGCTCCTCCCGCGTCTCGACCTCGGCGGCGGCGCTGCGGGCGCCGGGCAGCGCCTCGGAGAGCTCCGCCGCCACCGGATCGCGGTCGCGCAGGTCATTCAGCGCCGTGTTTCGGACGATCCGGTAGAGCCAGGGGCGCAGCTCGATCTCCGCGCCGGTCTTGCGGAGCGCTGGCAGCGCCTTCGAGAAGGCGTCCTGGGTGACGTCCTCGGAGCGGCCGCCGACGAAAGCGGCGGCGAAACGGTCTAGCGGGCGGCGATAGCGCCGCACGATCTCCTCGAAGGCGGCGTCGTAGCCGTCGCGGACGAGGTCGACGAGCCGGCGGTCCGGCTGCGCGCGCAGCGCCGGTCCCATGAAGATGCGGGCGGCGAACTGCTCTGCGGGGGGTGGGGGCATGGTGTTGTGACCTCGGTCGGCCGGCTGGGCCTATGGCGTTACTGATAAGAGAGCGGGAAGGTTCAATCCCGTCTCAACCGACCCAACACATGGCCAGCCCGAAGATCACGCGTAACCCGAAAGACCTCCGTGGATAGGGGCGTCACGGTCCTGATCACCGCCGCTGCTGGCGGCCTGATCGCCGCCCAGGCGCCAATCAACGCCGGCCTCGGCAAGTCGACCGGCAGCATGCCCGCGGCGCTGATCTCCTTTTCGATCGGCACCCTGGCGCTGGCCGCGGTCGTTGTGCTCAGCGGCAAGGCCGGCGGCCTCTCCTCGACCTTCGACGTCAGCTGGTACTACCTGCTCGGCGGCTTCCTCGGGGCCCTCTACGTGCTGAACGCGCTGATCGCGGTCAGCGTGATCGGCGCCGGCGGGGTCGCGGCGGCAACCGTGTTCGGCCAGCTCACCGCCTCGGTCGCGATCGACCGGCTAGGCCTGTTCGGCCTCGACCAGGTCCCGCTCTCTCCCGAGCGGATCCTCGGCGTCGTCCTGCTGCTGGTCGGGACCGTCCTGATCGTCCGCTGAGCGGTCGGCCCAGCGCGACCCCGCGTGCTCCGGCGGCGCGATCGCCAGGTAGTGGTTGAAGGACCAGTCGACGAAGCGCTTCGCGCCCATCAGCTTGATCGCCGGCCCCAGAGCCCGTGGCGGCACCCGCGGGATCAGCTTCTGAACCCGCAGCATCCACTTGAACTTCCACTCGTGCGAGTCGTGGAAGGAGGCGTAGCCAGCTTCCGCTTCGCCGCGGCTCTGGCGACCCTCGTAGACGCCGCGCAGCTCTTGTCCCAGCGCGATTCCGAAGTAGAGCGCCGTCCTGATCCCCTCCGCGCTCAGCGGCAAGCAGTGACCGGCCGAGTCGCCGACGAAGAAGACGCCGCCCTCGGTGGCGCGGCGGAGCTTATGGGGGATCCAGTTGCCCTGGTACTCGTTCGGCTCCTTGCCGAGGTCCCTGGTCAGCTCGACGGTGGTGTCCTTGACGTGGAAGCGGGGATCGAAGGAGCCGATCCCGATCCGCAGCTCGTCGTCGGCGGGGAACGACCAGCCGTAGCCGGCGGGGACGTATTTGCGGTCGATCCAGATCGCCAGGTCCTCGGACTCGCCGCCCGGATGCACCTCCAGCCCGCGCGAGAGCGGCGCCACGGGGGGCTGGTAGCCGTCGCCGCTGGCGAGGACCCGGCGCCACCCGAGCGCGTCGACGACGAGCGGGGCGGAGATGACTCCGCGGTCGGTTTCGACGCTGATCTTCCCGCCGCCGTTGCTGGGGGCGGCGCGGCCGTTCACCTTCGCCGTCTCGAAGGTCGCGTCGCAGTCGCGCCAGAGCAGTTGGCAGAGCTCGCGGTAGTCGAAGGTCGAGAAGGTCCAGGGGAGCCGGTAGCGGGTGTCGCCGTGGGGCGTGTGGATCAGCAGCGAGTCGAAGCGCTGACGCTCGGCCTCCATCAGGCCCAGCCGCCGCAGCCACTCGGTCGGGATGCCGCAGGCGGAGGTCTGGCGCTCGCCGATCTCGTAGCGGTCGAGGATCAGGATGTCGGCCCCGGAGCCCGCCAGCTCGCGCGCGACCGCCAGCCCGGCGAAGCTGGCGCCGCAGATGAGGACGTCGCGCTCGCCGCCCAGCGGCGTGCGCTCGTCACCGCGCTTGGTGGCTCGGACCGGCATCGAGCCGGATTCTGCCATCATTGCCGCCCGTGTCCGCGACCGAGACCATGACGCCTGCGCCCAGCGCCACCCCCGTCGAGGGTTCCGGCGGCCTTCTTCTCAATATCGACGGCAAGATCGTCCCCAATTACGCGGCGACGATGGTGTCCTTCGAGGAGGGCGACGTCGTCAAAGGCAAAGTCGTCCGGATCGACAAAGACGAGGTGCTCGTCGACATCGGCTACAAGGCCGAGGGCGTCATCCCGTCCGGCGAGCTCTCGATCCGCAAGTCGGTCGACCCGCACGAAGAGGTCGAGCTCGGCGAGGAGATCGACGCCCTCGTCCTCACCAAGGAGGACGCCGAGGGGCGCCTGATCCTCTCCAAGAAGCGCGCCCGCTTCGAGAAAGCCTGGCGCCGGATCGAGGTCGCCGCCGACTCGGGCGAACCGGTCGAAGGCAGCGTCATCGAGGTCGTCAAGGGCGGTCTCATCCTCGACCTCGGGGTGCGCGGCTTCCTGCCCGCCTCGCTGGTCGACATCCGCCGCGTCCACAACCTCGACGAGTTCATGGGCCAGACGCTCGAATGCAAAGTCATCGAGCTCAACCGCAGCCGCAACAACGTCGTCCTCTCGCGGCGCGCCGTGCTCGAGGAGGAGCGCAAAGAGGTCCGCGAGCAGATCCTCGGCCGCCTCGAGCCGGGCCAGGTCGTCGAGGGCAAGATCTCCAACATCGTCGACTTCGGCGCCTTCGTCGACCTCGACGGGATTGACGGCCTCATCCACATTTCCGAGCTTTCCTGGAGCCACGTCAACCACCCCTCCGAAGTCGTCTCGATCGGCGACGACGTGCGGATCAAAGTCCTCGACATCGACCGCGACCGCCAGCGCATCTCCCTCGGCCTCAAGCAGACCCAGGAGGACCCGTGGCAGCGGGTCATCAGCACCCACCGCGGCGGCGACGTCCTCGAGGGGACGGTGACCAAGGTGGTCGCCTTCGGGGCCTTCGTTGAAATCCTGCCGGGAGTCGAGGGCCTGGTCCACATCTCCGAGCTGGCCGACCACCACGTCGAGAACCCGAGCGAAGTCGTCGAGCCGGGCTCGAAGCTGAACGTGAAGATCCTCGAGATCGACGAAGAGCGCCGCAGGCTGTCGCTCAGCATCAAGCGGGTCGAGGGCCAGAACATGGCGATGGCCGGGCTCGGGGAGCAGATCGCCCAGGCCGAAGGCGGCCAGGACGACGGCGGTCAGGAAGAAGGGGCCGGGGAGCAGGTGGATCCGCCCTCCGGTTCGATGGCGGACGCGTTTGCGGCTGCCGCCGCACCCGCCGAGGCAGCTCCGGTCGCCGAGGAGCAGCCTCCGGCAGAGGCCGAGGCCCCTTCCGAAGAGGCCCCCGGTGAGCTGCCCGCCGAGGTCGAGGCTTCCGAGGAGGCCGATCCCGCTCCCGTCGCGGAGGAGAACGGCACCACCGAGGATGATCCGGGCGAGCACCAGGAGGGTGAATCGGTGCAGGAGCGACCCGATTCCCCGGACGATGTCGACGAGGCCTCCGGCGAGGATTCCTCGGGCGACGACACGCAGACGGGCGAGTCCGAGCAAGGCTAAGTGCTCAGCCGGGCACTCCCACGCACGCCTGGCGGCTCCGGACACACTTCGCGCCGCGTCGTCCTCAGTCGGCCGAATGGCGCTGCCATTCGGCCTCCCTGCGTCCTAGCTCCGCTCGGTCCGGCGCTCGCCAGTCGCACGCGCGAGAGCCCGGCTGAGCACTAGCGGCGCCGGTGGCGCCACTGAAGATCGGCCTCACCGGTGGCATCGCAGCCGGGAAGTCGGAGGCTCTGAAAGCCTTCGCGCGCCTCGGGGCGGCAACGCTCTCCAGCGACGCGGTCGTCCACGAACTGCTCGAGAGCGAGGCGCTGCGCGAGCGCCTCGCAGAGCGCTGGGGCCCCGAGGTGCGCGCCGCTGGCGGCGTCAACCGGGCGAAGATCGGCGAGATCGTCTTCGCCGATCCCGAGGAGCTGAGCTGGCTGGAGCAGCAAATCCATCCGCTGGTCCAGGAAAAGACCGCAGCCTGGCTCTTCTCGCTGCCTGCGGACACCGACGTCGCCGTGGTCGAGGTGCCGCTGCTTTTCGAGGCGGGCAGCGACAAGGTCTTCGACACCACGGTCGCCGTCGTCACCGCCGATGAGGTCCGGCGCGAGCGCGCCGCCGCCCGCGGCCACGCCCTCGTCGACGAGCGCGAGGCGCGGCAGCTGACCCAGCCGGAAAAGGCCGAGCGGGCCGAGCACGTGATCGAGAACGACGGCTCGGTGGAGGACCTCGAGCGGGCGCTGTCCGCCCTGCTCGAAAAGCTGCGGCGATGAATCGCAGGGTCCGCGCCCGACGCCGCCGCGCCGCCTGGGGCGGGATCGCGATCTTGGCCGGGCTGATCGTCGCCTTCCTGATCGCCAGCGGCACCTTCGACCACGCGATCAACGAGCTGACCCTGCCGTTGCGCCACGAGGACGTGATCCGCCAGCAGGCCCGGGAAAAGGACGTCGACGCGGCGCTGATCGCCGCCGTGATCTACGCGGAGTCTAAGTTTCAGGACCAGGAATCGAGCGCGGGGGCGCGTGGTTTGATGCAGATCACCCCGGATGCGGCGGCGACCATCGCCAAGAACAGCGACGCCACGAGCTTTGAATTGAACGACCTGGGAGATCCCGAAATCAACATCCGCTACGGGACTTTCCTCCTGCGCGAACTGCTGGAACGCTACGACGGCGACGAGGCGGCGGCGCTCGCCGCTTACAACGCGGGGCCGGGCAACGCCGACAAGTGGGGTGGGGCGGACCTCTCGGTCGAGGACATTCCCTTCCCGGAAACCCGCGCCTACGTCGAAGAGGTGCTGGAGAAGCGGGACGAGTACCGGCGCAAGTACGCGAAGGAGCTCGGCTATTAACGCGCCACCGAGACCGCGCGTGGCCGCCCTGGCGCTGGCCGTGGGCGTCGTCCTCGCCGACTCCTCGATCGTCGTCCTGGCGCTGCCCGACATCTACCGGGAACTGAACACGAGCGTCTCCGGGGTGACCTGGGTGCTCGTCTCCTTCAACCTGGTGATGGCGCTGGCGGCGGTGCCGGCGGCGCTGATCGCGCGGCGGGTGGGCCCGGGACGCGCCGCCGCGGTCGGGCTGGCCGTCTTCGCCGGCGCCGGCCTCGCCTGCGGCCTCGCCGACAGCCTCTCGACCCTGATCGTCGCCCGCTGCATCCAGGCGCTCGGTGGCGCGGCGGCGGTGACCGCGGCGCTGGAGCTGCTGCCGGCGACGGTCGGCTCCGAGCAGCGCGCCACGACCATCTGGGCCGCCGCCGGGGCCACCGGCGCCGCCCTCGGCCCGGCGCTCGGCGGCATCCTCACCGAGCTCGTCTCCTGGCAGTCGATCTTCCTCCTGCAGGTGCCGGTGGCGCTGGCGGCGGCGGTGCCGATCCTCGCGGTCGCCAAACACGAGGCGGCGACCGGGATCGTCTCGACCGAGCTGCGGCGCACCGGCCGGCCGCACATCTGGGCGAACCTGGCTCTGGCGATGGTCTCGGCGGCGATCGCGGCGGCGCTCTTCCTCCTCGTCCTGCTGCTGATCGAAGGCTGGCGCCTCAGCCCGATCGAAGCGGCGCTCGTCGTCACGGCGATGCCGCTGGCGGCAGTCCTCGGCGGCAGGCTGGCGGCGCTCGTTTCGGACGCGCGCCCGCGTGCCGCGGCGGGGGCGATCCTCGTCTCCGGCGGCCTCGCCGGCCTTGCCTTCTTGCCCAAGGCGACGATCGCGCTGACGATCCCGCCGCAGATCCTGGTCGGGATCGGCCTGGCCCTGGTGCTCTCGGCGCTGACCGAGACCGCGCTCGGCGGTCGCGCCCCGCAGGCGATCCACGGCGGCTGGACGATCTCCGCCCGGCACGCGGGAGTGGTGATCGGGCTGCTGCTGCTGACCCCGATCTTCACCCATGAAATCGATCAGCAGCGCCACGATGCGATCAACGCGGGCACCGCGGTGATCCTTGACTCACCGGTCAACCCGCTGCTGAAGCTCGGCCTCGCCGAGAAGGTCAGCGAACGGCTCGAAGAAGAGAAGGGCAAGGTGCCGACGATCGGCCCGGCCTTTGAACCGCTGCCCGACGACCCCGGTGAGCGCGCGGAAGTCAAGCAGCTGCAGGGCGAACTGCAGGACCAGCTCGACCGCGGCGCCACCCACGCCTTCAGCACCTCGTTCATCCTGGCGGCTTTGCTGGGCCTGATCGCGCTGTTCCCGATCGCGCTCTCCAAAGAGGTGGAGCTGTGAGCCCGTCCCAAGGTGACCTCACGCGCAACCGCGGCTTCCTGCTCGTGGCCGCCTCAATCGTCGTCTCCCTGATCTTGGTCGGGGCCTACCTGGCCGCCGGCGGCTCCTCGTACACGCCGGAGAAGATCCAGGACCCCTGCAAGCCACGCCCCTGGAGCAATCCGCAGAGCCTCTCGGAAATCGCCAACCAGTTCACGGTCTCGGCTCTCGACGGCGCCGCCTGCAAGCTCGGGGTTTCGCGGGAGGCGCTGACCCGGGCGCTGGCGACCCCGGAGGCGCGGGAACGGTTCAAAAAGAAGTATGGGATCGATGACGCGAAACTGGCCCAGGCGATCCGCGCCGGGCTCGTGCGAGCGATCGACGACGCCGAAGAAGCCGGTGCCCTCAGCCCACTGATCGCGGCGCCCCTACGGGAGACCGTCCAGCGAATCCCCCTCTCCCAGGCGATCGAATTCATCAATGACGCCGAATCCTTCCTCGGCAACGTCAACAGCTTCCTCGGCCCCGCCCAGAACCTCCTCGAAGAATTCCTGCCCTAGCTGGGGCCCCCTGCGACGCGGCTGACGGCCTAACTCGGCTCGGCGATCTTGTAGTCGCGCGCTTTCGCGTCCCAGGCGATTCCGGCGCAGAGCGCTTCGGGGGTGGTGCCGAGGGAGACCGCCAGCTTCACCAGCGTGCCGAGGCGCGGTTCGCGGCCACCGCGCTCGAGCAGCGAGACCTCGGTGCGGTGGATCTCGCACATCTCGGCGAGTTCTTCCTGCGAGCAGCCAGCCGTTTCGCGGGCGCGGCGGAGGTTGACGGCGAAGCGATCCCGTTTGTCCATCCCCTGCATCCTATTGACAGCAAGGGAAGAAGAGGGCTATCGGCTGCTGGTGGCCCGCCAGACCCACAGCATCGCCAGTGGCTGCAACGGCAGGCGCGCCCACAGCGCCCAGCGCGGGAACTTCCGCATGTCGAGGCCGCGGATCTGCTCGGGGTTGACCGCCATGTGGATGTTGGCGGGGAAGACCGCGACCAGCAGCGCCAGCAGCCACCAGCGGCCGAGCCGGCGCGAGGCGGGGTGGAGGACGAGCGCCGCGCCGGTGATCTCGGCGGCGCCGCTGATTGCCACGACCTCCTTCTTCTGCGCCTCGATCGCCGGCGGCACGATCGCTTCGAAGAAGCGAGGGCGCAGGAAGTGCATCGTCCCGGTGAAGGTGAAGAAGGCCGCAAGAGCGGCCCGTGATGGCTTTCTCGACAGCATCGAAGGGCCCAGGATAGGCGCCAGCTATGTTCTGGCTGTGCCCGAGTTCAAGCTGAATCCCGCCTACTCACCGACGGCGGACCAACCGAAGGCGATCGCGGGGCTGGCCGAGGGGCTGCGCGGCGGCGACCGCTTCCAGACCCTGCTCGGCGCCACCGGGACCGGCAAGACCTTCACGATGGCGGCGACGATCGCCGAGGTGCAGCGTCCCTCGCTGGTGATCGCGCACAACAAGACGCTGGCCGCGCAGCTCTGCAACGAGTTCCGCGAGTTCTTCCCGGACAACACCGTCGAGTACTTCGTCTCCTACTACGACTACTACCAGCCCGAGGCCTATGTCCCGGCGCAGGACCTCTACATCGAGAAGGACTCCTCGATCAACGACGAGATCGACCGCCTGCGCCATGCCGCCACCGCGGCCCTGTTCGCCCGTCGCGACGTGATCATCGTCGCCTCGGTCTCCTGCATCTACGGGATCGGCTCGCCCCAGGTCTACAACGAAAAAATGCAGCTCTTCCAGGTGGGCAAGGAGATCGACCGCGACGACGTCCTCCGCAAGCTGGTGAAGATGCAGTACCAGCGCAACGATCAGGTGCTGGGACGCGGCGCCTTCCGGGTCCGCGGCGAGGTGCTCGAGATCATGCCCTCCTATGCGGAGTCGGCCTACCGGATCCAGCTCTTCGGTGACGAGATCGAGGGGATCCAGCACTTCGACCCGCTGACCGGCGAGGTGCTCGACGTGATCGACCACGTCTCGGTCTGGCCGGCCTCCCACTACGTGACCAAAGACGAGACGGTGGATCGCGCCGTCGACGAGATCCGCGCCGAACTGGAATCGCGGACGGCTGAGCTCGAAGCGGAAGGCAAGGTGCTGGAGGCCCACCGGCTGCGCCAGCGGACGATGTACGACCTCGAGATGATCAAGGAGCTCGGCTTCACCTCCGGGATCGAGAACTACTCGCGGATCCTCGACGGGCGCCCGCCCGGCAGCCCGCCGCACACGCTGATCGACTACTTCCCCGACGATTTCGTCGTCTTCGTCGACGAGTCCCACCAGACGATCCCCCAGATCGGCGGCATGTACGAGGGTGACCAGTCCCGCAAGCGGTCGCTGGTGGACTACGGCTTCCGGCTGCCATCGGCGATGGACAACCGACCGCTCAAATTCGACGAGTTCCTCGCCCGGGTGAACCAGCTGGTGATGGTCTCGGCGACGCCGGGCCCGTTCGAGAAGGCCGAAGCGAGCCGCACGGTCGAGCAGATCGTCCGCCCGACCGGGATCGTCGACCCGGAGATCGAGCTGCGCGAGACCAAGAACCAAATCGACGACCTGATGAACGAGGTCAAGAAGGTCGCCGAGAACAAGGAGCGCACCCTCGTCACCACCCTGACCAAGAAGATGGCCGAGGACCTGACCGCCTACCTCCTCGAGTACGGGGTCAAAGTCCGTTATCTCCATTCGGAGGTCGACACGCTGGAACGGATCCAGATCATCCGCGACCTGCGGCTGGGCGAGTACGACGTGCTGGTGGGCGTCAACCTCCTGCGCGAGGGGCTCGATCTGCCCGAGGTCTCGCTGGTGGCGATCCTCGACGCCGACAAGGAGGGGTTCCTCCGCGGCGAGACCAGCCTGGTGCAGACGATCGGCCGGGCGGCGCGCAACGTAAATGGCCGGGTGGTGATGTACGCCGACAAGGAGACCGAAGCGATGCGGGCGGCGATGCGGGAGACCGACCGCCGTCGGGAGATCCAGCTCGCTTACAACAAGGAGCACGGAATCACGCCGGAGACGGTCCGCAAAGGAATCTCGGAGATGGCCGAGTTCCTGGCGATGGAGGACCGGGCGCCGCGCAAGCGGCGGCGCAAACGGGCCGAGGAATTCGCCTCCCCGGAGGAGCTGGAGAAGACGATCGTGTCGCTCGAGGAGGAGATGCTGGCCGCCGCCGACGATCTGCGCTTCGAGGAGGCCGGCCGGATTCGCGACGAGCTGCGCGAGCTGCGGCGCGATCTCGACGGGATGACCGCGGGTACGTAGAGGCAATGCCGGTCGATGTAACCGAGATCACGTTTGAGCGGGAGGTGTTGGAGCGCTCGCGGCAGATTCCGGTCGTGGTCGACTTCTGGGCCGACTGGTGCGGACCCTGCAAAGCGTTGAGCCCGGCGCTGGAGAAAGCCGAGGCGGCGCGCGAGGGCAAGGTCGTCCTGGCCAAGGTCGACGTCGACGCCAACCAGCGGCTGGGGGCGATGTTCCAGGTCCAGGGCATTCCGGCGGTGAAGGCGTTCCGCGATGGGAAGGTCGTCGACGAATTCACCGGCGCCCTGCCGCCACCGCGGGTTGAAGCCTTCTTCGACGGGCTCGTGCCTTCCCGGGCCGACGAGCTGCTCGCCGCCGGCGACGAGCTCTCCCTGCGCGAGGCGGCTGAACTCGAGCCGCGGCGCGCCGACATCGCCGTGGCGCTGGCGAAGGCGCGGCTCGAGCGCGGGGCGGAGGACGAGGCGTTGGCAGCGGTCGAGGGACACGCCGAGGACTTCACGGCCGAGGGGATCGCCGCCCGCATCCGGCTCGGCAAAGCGGGCCTCGCCACCGCAGCCTTCGCCGCCTTGAATCGAGGCGAACGAGATGCCGCGATCGACGGCCTGATCGAAGCTCTGGCCAAGCTGCCGCGGAACGGAGACACGGTCGCCGCCGATCTCGACGCCGACGAAGGCCGCGACCTCCTCCGCCGCGCCGTGATCGGCATCCTCAGCGAGTCCGACCCGGCCGACCCCCAAGTCCGCGCCCACCGCCGCAAACTCTCTGCCGCCCTCGGCTGAGCATAGGCATCTGTCCCCGGTATCCGGGGAGAAATCGGTTCACGAAGACGTGCGTTGCAAAGTCCTTCGACGTTGGTCGAGAAGTGAGCGGATCCGTTTTGCGACCTGTTGCGGTTCCGTTTCGATTCGGCGGGCGGAAATCCGGACGCAGTCGATCCCTGCGAGCTTCATCTCCTCCTGGCGCAGCCGGTCGTTCTCGAAAGCCTCGCGGCTGCCGTGCGTCTCCCAGCCGTCGACTTCAACTGCGAAGCGCTCCGGCTCCCAGTAAGCGTCTAGCTCCCATTTGTCCACCCAGAGATTGAGGACGGGGAGGCGCTCCCCCTCGTTTTCGAGCGCCTCGAGGAGGAGAAGCTCGGAGCGGGCGCGGTCGAAGACGGCCTTCCGGTAGAGGACGAGCGCCTCTTTGAGCTGCGCGGCACCGGGAACCCGAGCGCGGCGCTCGAGCATCTGGTCAAGTGCGTCCAAGTCGAGAAGGCCCCGCCGCTTGGCGCGATCGACTGCTCGGACCAGCTCGCGTCTCGGCTCACTTGCAGCGATATCGCAAAGCGTCCGAGGGAGGGAGGTCACACCGATCCGGCTCAGCGTCGTGATGTCGTGATCGCTCATCGCCATCACCCGGTGGACACGAATCCCTTTGCGCCTGCCTTTGCCGGCGAAGGTCACGTCTACTTCCTCGCTCCAGGTGGAGAAGAGGCTCCATAGCCACCCCGCTGACCGATGGCTCAGGACCGCCTCGTCGTTGAAGGCGAGAAGGGCCGCCCGGCAGCGACCATGGGGAGAGAGCTCGGAATGTCCGACTGCGTAGACGCCGCGGTAGACGCGAACTAGGCGATCGGCCTCGTGCGCCCGGTAGACGTGGCCCTTCGAGAAGCCCTGTTCGCGCAGCTGCCGGTACGACACGACTCCGTACTGCTCCCCCGCCAGATCGGTCAACCGCGAATGTGAACGCATTTCTCCCCGCATACCGGGGATAAGGGCGCAGATGCCTAAAGTTCTCCCCCTGGGAACATCTGTTCGCCTGGCTAGAATCGGTGTGAGTGGCTGCCTCTGAGCGAATCGTCATCTCTGGCGCCCGGGAGCACAACCTCAAGGACGTCGATCTTGAGCTGCCCCGGGACGCGCTGATCGTGATCACCGGCCTTTCCGGGTCCGGGAAGTCGAGCCTTGCCTTCGACACGATCTACGCCGAGGGGCAGCGGCGTTACGTGGAGTCGCTGTCGGCTTACGCGCGGCAGTTCCTCGGGCTGATGGAGAAGCCCGACGTCGACTCGATCGAGGGGCTCTCGCCGGCGATCTCGATCGACCAAAAGACGACCTCGCGCAACCCGCGTTCGACCGTGGGGACCGTGACCGAGATTTACGACTACCTGCGGTTGCTCTGGGCGCGGATCGGGACGCCGCACTGCCCCGAGTGCGGTGAGGAGATCACCGGCCAGACCCAGGAGCAGATCGTCGATCGGCTGATGACGCTGGAGGACGGGACCAAATTCATGGTGATGGCGCCGGTCGTCCGCGGCCGCAAAGGCGAGTACGGGAAATTGCTCGACCAGATGCGGCTCGAGGGCTACTCGCGGGCCAAGATCGACGGCGAGCTGGTCCGCCTCGACGAGAAGATCGAGCTCGACAAGAAGTACAAACACGACGTCTCGATCGTCGTCGACCGCCTGGTGATGAAATCGGAGCTGCGGCGTCGGCTCTCGGAGTCGGTGGAAGCCGCCGCCGGCCTCGCCGCCGGCCTGGTTGAAGTCGAGATCCTCGAGGGCAAAGGCGCGGCCGGGACCAAAGGCGGCGAGCACCCCGGCGGAATCATGCTCTTCTCCGAGCAGTTCGCCTGTCTCAACTGCGGGACCTCGATCCCCGAGCTGGAGCCGCGGATCTTCTCCTTCAACTCACCCCACGGTGCCTGCGACCGCTGCCACGGCCTCGGCTTCCAGCGGGTGATCGACCCTGAGCTGGTCGTGCCCGACCCGACTCTGTCTCTGGCCGAGGGAGCGCTGCAACCGTGGAACCGCGGCATCAGCGCTTACTGGAAGCGGCTGATCGCCTCGGTCGCCGAGGAGTACGGCGTCGACGTCGACAAGCCGTGGTCGCAGCTGAAGGCCGAGGAGCGGGAGATATTCCTCTACGGGACCGGCGACGAGCGCCACCACGTCTCCTACACCAACCGCTTCGGCCGCCGCCGCTCTTACAAGGTGCGCTTCGAGGGGATCGTCAACAACCTGCAGCGGCGCTACGAAGAGACCGACTCGGAGTCCAACCGCGAGCGGATCGAGGGCTACATGGCCGAGCAGCCCTGCCCGGCCTGCAAGGGCGCTCGGCTGCGGCCGGAGAGCCTCGCGGTGAAGGTCGGGGGCCTCAGCATCGCCGAGTACAGCGACCTCTCCGCCCACGCGGCCTCCAGGTGGATCCGCGAGCTGGAGATGACCCAGACCGAGCGGGCGATCGCCCGGCTGATCGTGCGCGAGATCACCGAGCGCCTCTCCTTCCTCGAGAACGTCGGCATCGGCTACCTCTCGCTGGCCCGCTCGGCCCGGACGCTCTCCGGCGGCGAGGCGCAGCGGATCCGGCTTGCGACCCAGATCGGCTCGCACCTGGTCGGGGTGATGTACGTGCTCGACGAGCCCTCGATCGGCCTGCACCAGCGCGACAACGAGAAGCTGATCGCGACCCTCGACCGCCTCCGCGACCTCGGCAACACGGTGATCGTCGTCGAGCACGACGAGGGGACGATGATGGCCGCCGACCACCTGGTCGACCTCGGCCCCGGCGCCGGCGAGCACGGCGGCCACGTGATCTCGGCCGGGACGCCGAAGCAGGTCGCAAAGGACCCGAGCTCGCTGACCGGCCAGTACCTCTCCGGCAAGAAACGGATCGAGGTGCCGGCGGAGCGGCGCCGGTCGACGGGTGAGCTCCTCATCCGCGGCGCCCGCGAACACAACCTCAAGGACGTCGACGTCGAGATCCCGCTCGGCGTCTTCTGCTGCGTCACCGGCGTCTCCGGCTCGGGCAAGTCGACGCTCGTCAACGAGACGCTCCACCACGCGGTCGCCAACCGCCTGCACCAGGCGAAGCTGCGCCCCGGGGCCCACGACGGCATCGACGGCCTCGACCAGATCGACAAGATCATCAACATCGACCAGTCGCCGATCGGCCGCACCCCGCGCTCGAACCCGGCCACCTACACCGGCGTCTTCGACCACATCCGGGCCCTCTTCACCCAGACTCAGGAGTCGCGGGCGCGCGGCTACAAGCCCGGCCGCTTCTCCTTCAACGTCAAGGGCGGGCGCTGCGAGGTCTGCAAAGGCGACGGCCAGATCAAGATCGAGATGCACTTCCTGCCCGACGTCTACGTCCCCTGCGAGCAGTGCCACGGCAAGCGCTACAACCGCGAGACGCTCGAGGTCCGCTTCAAAGGCAAGAACATCGCCGACGTGCTGGAGATGTCGGTCGAGGAGGCGGTCGAGTTCTTCGAGAACGTGCCGAAGATCGCCCGCCGCCTGCGCACGCTGAACGACGTCGGGCTCGGTTACATCCGCCTCGGCCAGGCGGCGACGACCCTCTCTGGCGGCGAGGCGCAGCGGGTGAAGCTGGCGACCGAGCTCTCCAAAGTCGCCACCGGCGACACCCTCTACATCCTCGACGAGCCGACCACCGGCCTGCACTTCGCCGACGTGCAGCGGCTGCTCGACGTGCTCGGCCGCCTGGTCGACGCGGGCAACACGGTGGTGGTGATCGAGCACAACCTCGACGTGGTCAAGACCGCCGACTGGCTGGTCGACCTCGGGCCTGAGGGGGGCGAAGGCGGCGGCGAGATCGTCGCCACCGGCACTCCTGAGGAGGTCGCCGCGGTCGCCGGCTCCTACACCGGCGGCTTCCTCCGTGAGCTGGTGGAGCCGGCGAAGCCGAAACGGCGCGGCGCCAAGCGCGAGTTGTCCGCAGCGGCCTAAGCGCTTGCTTTCCGCCGAAACCCCTGGATCGCGCGCTTGAAAGCGCCTAAGGTGGGTAGTGCACCTCGCGGGAGCGGGGGCAACAACAGGAGGAGGAACCGATGTCAGCATTGAGTTCTCGGGTTTGGGTCGCGGTGGCGGGCCTTGCCGTTGTCGCGCTGGTGGCCGTCGGCTGCGGTGGCGGCAGTGACAGCACGACCAGCGGCGGTGGCGGCGGAGGCGGTGGCGGTGGCGGTGGCGGAACGATCGCCCTCCTGCTTCCGGAAAACGAAACGCCCCGCTACGAAACCAACGACAAACCGGGGATCGAAAAAGCGGTCGAAGAGAAATGCCCCGAATGCGAAGTCATCTACTTCAACGCCGGCGGTGATGCCGAAAAGCAGCAGTCCCAGGGCGAAGCGGCTCTGACCAAGGGCGCCGAAGTCCTGATCCTCGACCCGATGGACTCGAAATCGGCTGCCTCGATCGTCGAAAAAGCCAACGCCCAGGGTGTGCCGGTGGTCAGCTACGACCGCCTGATCGAAAACTCCGAAGTCTCTGCCTACATCTCTTTCGACAACGAACGGGTCGGCGAACTGCAGGCCGAATCGCTGTCGAAAAAACTGAAAGAAGACGGTAAAGCCAGCGGCCCGATCATCAAGATCAACGGCGATCCTGCCGACCCGAACGCGGCTCTCTTCAAGAAAGGCTCGAGCAAGGGCTTCGAAGAAGCCGGCGTGAAGGTCGCCAAGGAATACGACACCCCCGGCTGGACCGCCGAAAACGCCCAGCGAGAGGCGCAGCAGGCGATCACCTCTCTCGGCAAGGAAGGGTTCTGGGGCATCTACGCCGCCAACGACGACACCGGCGGCGGCGCGATCGCGGCGATGAAAGGCGCCGGCATCAATCCCGAAGAACGGCCGGTCACCGGCCAGGACGCGACGGTCGCCGGCCTGCAGCGGATCCTCGCCGGCCAGCAGTACATGACCGTCTACAAGGCGATCCCGCCGGAGACGCAGATCAGCGCGGAAATCGCGATCGCCCTGCTCGAAGGCGAAGAAGTCCCGCAGGAAAAAATCACCGAAGAAATCAACAACGGCAAGACCGACGTGCCGTCGGTGCTGCTGGAACCGATCGCCGTGACCAAAGACAACGTCAAGTCCACGGTGATCAAAGACGGGTTCGTAACGGCCTCCGAACTCTGCACGAGCGCCTATCAGACCGCCTGCAAAGAAGCGGGAATCTCGGGCTGAGATGACCAACGGCACTCCACTCCTCGAGCTGGAGGGAGTAAGCAAGCGATTCGGCCCGGTCCAAGCTTTGGACCGGGTCGACTTTGCCGTCAGCGCCGGCGAAGTCGTCGGCCTGGTCGGCGACAACGGCGCCGGCAAGTCGACGCTGGTCAAGGCGATCGCCGGCATCAATCCGCCCGACGAAGGGACGGTCCGCTTCGAGGGGCAGGAGGTGCGGATCGGCAAACCGCAGGACGCCACCGCCCTGGGGATCGCCACCGTCTACCAAGATCTGGCGCTGTGCGACAACCTCGACGTCGTCAACAATCTCTTCCTTGGTCGTGAGGAGGTGGCGGCTGGGGTCGGCCAGGCCACCCGTCAGCTCGACGAGGTGAAAATGGAGCACGAGACCGCCGACCTGCTCTCGAACCTGGCGGTGACGATCCCGAGCCTGCGCAGCGAGGTCGGGACGCTTTCCGGCGGTCAGCGGCAGCAGGTCGCGGTGGCCCGTTCGCTGCTCGGCGAACCAAAGGTCGTGATGCTCGACGAGCCGACCGCCGCGCTCGGCGTGCCGCAGACCAAACAGGTGCTGGAGCTGATCCGGCGCCTGCGCGAGCGCAACCTCGGCGTTGTCGTGATCAGCCATAACCTGGCCGACGTCTTCGCGATCGCCGACCGTGTCTTCGTTCTCCGCCTCGGCAAAGCGGCCGGCGAGTTCAAAGCCGAAGACACGACCGAGGAGCACGTAATCGGCGCGATCACCGGCCTCGGCGAGAACCGCGAGAACAACGAGGCCGACCGCGAGAAATCCGAGCGCAAGCCGGAGGAGGAGGGGGCATGAGCGCAGCCGAGGCGACCACCGCCGACGACGCCACGACCGGGCAGGGCCCCACCAGGGGCCAGGCCATTCGCCGCCTGGTCCAGGGGGACCTCTCCTCGGTCCGAGTGGTGCTCGGCCTGGTCGTGATCGCGATCATCTTCCAGGTTCAAGAAAGCCGCTTCCTCTCGGCGGAGAACCTGACCAACCTGATGCTGCAGATCACCACGATCGGGTTGATCTCCGTCGGCATCGTCTTCGTGCTTCTGCTGGGGGAGATCGACCTCTCGGTAGGAGCCGTCAGCGGTCTGTCGGCCGCGGTGATGGCCGTGTTGAGCGTCAATCACGGCTGGAACGCCTACCTGGCGATCGCCGCTGCGGTTGCGGTCGGCGCCTCGATCGGGTTCCTGCAGGGCTCGCTCTTCAGCCGCTTCGTCGTGCCCTCGTTCGTCGTCACCCTGGCGGGGCTCTTAGCCTGGGAAGGGGCGTTGCTGCAGGTCCTTGGCAAGACCGGGTCGCTGAACATCAACGACCCCAAAATCACCGGCCTCGCCAACACCTTCTACTCGGACACCGTCGGCTGGATCTTCGCCGTGGTGATCATCGCCGCTTACGGCACCGTGCTCGCGATGGGCTATCGCAAACGGGTCTCCGCTGGCCTCGCCGACGGCGGCCCGATGTCGCTGATCGTCCGCTTCGTCTTCCTCTCCGCGCTGGTGATCGCCGCCGTCGCGATCCTCAACTCCGACCGCGGCGTCCCGCTGGCGGTGATGATCCTGCTCGGCTTCGTCGTCGGCATGGAGTTCGTCGCCAAGCGCACCACCTTCGGTCGCCACGTGTTCGCCGTCGGCGGCAACGCCGAGGCGGCGCGCAGGGCCGGGATCCGTGTCAACGGGGTGCGGGTCGCGGTCTTCACGATCTCCGGCTCGATGGCGGCGATCGGGGGCGTGATGGCCGCCTCACGGCTGTTCGCGGTCAACCAGAACTCCGGCGGCAACGAACTGCTGCTGCTTGCCATCGCCGGTCCGGTGATCGCCGGGACCAGCCTCTTCGGCGGCCGCGGCTCGGTTTGGACGGCGCTCCTGGGAGCGCTCGTGATCGGCTCGATCTCGAACGGGATGGACCTGCTCTCGCTCTCCTCGGCGGTGAAACTGATGGTCACCGGCGGCGTCCTGTTGTTGGCCGTCCTGGTCGACGCGGTTGCGCGCCAGCAGCGGCAGACCTCGGGCCGGGTATAGGTGCGTCGCCCGAGCCTCTAGGTGACGACCCGGTAGCGCAGGTGGGTCACGCCGGCGCCTTCGACGTTCCTGATCAGCTCGAACGCGTGCGGCTCGACGCCGATGCCTTCGAAGAGGCGGCGGCCTTCGCCGAGGACCGCGGGGACGAGGTGGAGCTGCACCTCGTCGAGGACACCGGCCGAGAGGGCGGCCGTCCCGACGCCAACGCCGTGGACGAGGACATCGCGATCGCCTGCCGCCTCCTTGGCGCGGGTGATGGCCTCGGTGACGTCGTCGAGGACGGTGATCAGCGGCCACTGCTCTACGTCGGCGGCGCTCCGGGTGCGGGTGAGGATGAAGACCGGGACGCCGTCGTGGTGGTCCCCCTTCCACCACCCAGCCGGTTCGACCGTGCCGCGGCCCGCGACCACCGCGCCGGTCGCCATCGCCTCGTCGATCATCCGGGCGTTGACGCTCTCGGGCTCGGTTTCGACGACCTTCTCGCGGAACCACCAGTGCAACCGTCCACCGTTGTCGCCGAGACCGTTGTCGGGAGTCTCGTTCGGTCCACAGACGAAGCCATCGAGGGACACGGACATATCAAGCACGCTCTTGGACATCGCTTCTCCTCCTGGTTCGCTCGGCGCCGACCTGCGCCGCTTTACCTAAGCGACGATCCGGCTACGCCGAAATCGACATGAAGCTCGAGGCCGCCTCTAGCGAGAGACCAACAGGGAGGCGCCGATGGCGCCACCCAGGTCGCCGAGCGAGGCGACGCGGACCGCCGGCGGCCGTTCGTTGACGAAGAGGTGCGTGTCCATCTCCTTCATCAGCGGCTCCATCAGCCGCTCGCCGAAGCGGATCCCGAGGCCGCCGCCGAGGATCACCGCCCCGACGTCGAGCAGGTTGATCGCCGAGGCGATTCCGGTGCCGAGCGCCTCGATCGCTCGCTGGATCAGCGCTTCGGCCAGCTTGTCTTCGTGGTCGAGCGCGCGCTCCCAGATGCCGCTGGTCAGCCGCGGTTTGTCGTGCTTCTCCATCAGCTTGAAGAGGTCGGTCTTCTCGCCGTCGTCGTGGCGCTTGCGGGCCTCGGCTTCCATTGCTTTGCGGCCCGCGTAGGCCTCGAGGCAGCCTTCGCGCCCGCAGGGGCACTTGGCGCCGCCGCGGACGACCACCATGTGGCCGATCTCGCCGGCCGCGCCGCGGCCGAGCCAGGGCTTGCCGCCGAGAATCAGGCCGCCGCCGACGCCGGTCCCCCAGAAGACGCCGATCAGGCTCTCGAACTCCTTGCCGGCGCCGAGCTCGAACTCGGCTTCGGTCGCGACCTGGACGTCGTTGCCGACCTTCACCTCGGTCCCGAGCGCCTCCTTCAGGTTTTCACCGAGCGGGAAGCTGCCTTCCCAGCCGGGGAGGTTGCGGGCGGCGGAGACGACCCCGGTCTTCTCGTCGGCGTCCCCCGGCGAGCCGACGCCGACCCCCGCGAGGTTGCTCGTCTCCACCCCGGCGGCTTCGGCTGCCTCGCGCAGCGCCGCGGCCATCGCCTTGGCGACGCCATCCGGGCCGCCGTCGGTCGGCGTCGGGTGCCGCGCTTCGCCAACCACCTCGCCCCCGGTGTCGACGATCGCCGTCTGGATCTTCGTCCCACCAAGGTCGATTCCGCCACGCAAGTCCGCCATGCCTGCGAGTCTACGGCCGATGAGCGGCTGGAGGCTGTGGTGGGCGAAGCGGCGCTGGTACGAGCGGAACCGGCGGCTGCTGCGGCGCTGGCGGATCGACCGGCATGCCGCCCGCGGCGGCTTCTTCATCCGCCACCCGGTCGAGGGCGAGGTGCTGGAGGCGCTCGACGAGGGGCGGCTGAAGATCGGCGCGGGGACCCTGCTGGAGCCGGGCTGCTGGCTGACCCTGGCTCCCCGGGCGCGGATCACGATCGGCGAGGGCTGCTTCCTCAACCGGGGGGTGATGATCGCCGCCTACGAGAGCGTCGCGATCGGCGACCACACGATGCTCGCCAACGGCTGCTTCGTCGGCGACGGCGAGCACCGCTACGACGATCCGACGCAGCCAATCACCTGGCAGGGGTTCACCTCGAAAGGCCCGGTCAGGATCGGTTCCAACTGCTGGTTCGGGGTCAACTGCGTGGTGACCAGCGGCGTCAGCGTCGGCGAGCGCTGCGTCGTCGGCGCCAACTCGGTGGTCAACCGCAGCGTCGAGGACGCCACGATCGCCGCCGGCGTGCCGGCGAAGCCGATCCGCAAGATCGAGTTCTCGGGCGCCGGGGAGGGTTAACGCCGGCAGCGTCAGGCGCCGCCGGCCGCCTCGCCCAGCGGCGGGGTCAAACTCGGCGCGAAGAGACGGGCGAGCACGATGCTGAGCTCGTAGAGGAGAACCAGCGGCACCGTCTCGATCAGCATCGAGACCGGGTCGACCCCCGGCAAAGCGGCGGCGGCGATCGCGCAGCCGAGGTAGGCGTAGCGGCGATTCTGTTTCAGCTGCTCGACCGAGACGATGCCGAGCCGGGTCACCGCGAGAATCCCGACTGGGACCTGGAAGACGACGCCGCAGGCCAGCAGGGTGGTCGCGAAGAAGCTGTAGTACTCGCTGGCTCGGACCTGGATGTTGAACTGGGTGTCGTTGAAGTTGAGCAGGAAGCTGGTCGCGGCGGGCAGGACGACGAAGTAGCCGAAGGCGATCCCGGCGATGAACAGGACCGGGATCAGCAGCAGCAGCGGCACGATCGCCCGTTGCTGGTGCCTGGCGAAGGCGGGGAGGATGAACGCGTAGGCCTGGAAGAGCACGACCGGCAGCGCCAGGATCAGGGCTCCGTAGGCGGAGACGGTCAGCGTCGTCGTGAAGGGCTCGGTGACGCCGAAGGTGATCAGCCGCTCGTGCCCGGAGGGCAGCGGCCCGCTCGCCAGTTCGAGCAGCAGGTCGCTCTGCCAGAAGCAGAGCGCGAAAGCGACGCCGAGGGCCGCCAGCGAGACGATGATCCGCTCTCGCAGCTCGCCGAGGTGGCCGACCAGGTCGACCTTGTCCTCGTGCGAGATCGGCTTCAGGCGGCGCATTTCAGCTCCCTCAGGCCTGAGTGTCCGCGGGCTTGATGTCTGCGGGCTTGACCTTCGCCGGCTCGACCTCAGGCGTGGGGTTCTCGCCGCTGATCGTGCCGCGGAACTCGCTGATGCCGCGGCCGAGCGACTTGCCGAGCTCGGGGAGCTTTTTCGGTCCGAAGACGATCAGGGCGACGAGCAGGACGAGGAAGATCTCGATGGGTCCGATGTTGGGCATGGTGGTCTCCGTGGAGTGGTGGGGTGGGTGGGGCCGAGTTGAAGGGGGAGAAAGTGGGTGGGCGGCGCATCGGCCGAAGCGCCGCCCACCCCCTCGGGGTGGCTACTGGAGGAAGCCCGTCTTTTCGACCGCCTTGAGGACTTCAGCGGCCGTCATCGGTTTGTCGAAGGCGCCGTTCGGCGCCTGGTTGGCCGGCGTCGGCTTCAGCAGCAGGCCAGCGACGGAGGCATGCCGCGCCTCGACCGAATGGATCGAAAGCGCCGCGGCCACGTAGGCGGCGTTGCTGATGTTGAGCGCCTGCCCCGCGTAGGCAGCTACGCCGGTGTTCTCCAGCGCCACCGAGGTTTTGAGGAAGGCGTTGTGGTCGGAGGTGGTGTTGCCGAAGTCGACCTTCGGAGCCTTCACCGCTTTGCCGCCCAGCGCCTTCTTGAGGAAGGCGACGTGGGCGTTCTCATCGGCCGTGACCCGCTTGAGGAAGGCCTGCTCCTGCGCTCCCTTGATGAAGGTCTTCTTCTTGTTGTTGGCGGTCGCCTCGTTGTAGAAGGCGGCCTCCAGGTACTCGAGGGTGAGGGCGTAGTTGAGGATGCCGATGTCGCCCTTGCCGAATTTCGCCGGCGGGCGTCCCTTGCCGGCGGCCATCGCCGCGGCGGGGGTGAGAGCGCTGAGCAGGGCACCGCCGCCGATCAGCCCGCCGCCGGCCAGCCCGGCCTTCTTCAAGAAGTCGAGTCGGGTGTCGCCCTCGAGGGTCTCGGCCGCTTCGTGCGCCGCTTCCTTGACTACTGCATCGATCTCTGAGCTCATTGTCGGGTCCTCCGCGGGGGTGGTGGTCTTTCCTGCTCCTGCGCTGGAAAGCACCCGGCGGATCACTGAATAGGAAAATTTTTCTGCGGCGGTTGTCACAGAAGTGCGACGAAGTGCGCCTATAATTCGCACCGAATGGCCGTGACCCGTTGGGCATGGACCTATGAACTCCAATCTCCTCGCCGATAACCCTCGTCCCACCGTGGCCGCCCCCGCCCTGCGCGCGAAGGCCGAGCTCCGCGCTGCCGTTGCGCAGGCGCGACGCGCCGGCCAGACGGTCGGGTTGGTCCCGACGATGGGATACCTCCACGAGGGGCATCTCTCGCTGATCCAGGCGGCCCGCGCCGAGTGCGACCTGGTCGTGATGAGCCTCTTCGTCAACCCGACCCAGTTCGGCGCCGGCGAGGACCTCGACCGCTATCCGCGCGACGAGGAGCGCGACCTGCGCCTGGCCGGCGAGGCCGGCGCCGACCTCGTCTTCGCGCCGACGATCGAGGAGGTCTATCCCGACGGTCTCGACCGCTTCTGCGCTTACGTGGAAGTGACCGGTTCCCTCACCGGCGTCCTCGACGGCGACCCAGCCCGGCGCGGCCCGGAGCATTTTCGCGGGGTCACCACCGTCGTCGCCAAGCTCTTCAACCTCGTCGGCCCCGACGTCGCCTACTTCGGCCAGAAGGACGCCCAGCAGGCGGTGGTGATCCGCCGCATGGTCCGCGACCTCGACTTTCCGGTCCGGATCGAGGTGCTGCCGACCGTGCGCGAGCCGGACGGCTTGGCGATGAGCTCGCGCAACGCCTACCTCGGCGACGAGGACCGCCATCGCGCCACCGCGCTCTCCCGCGCCCTCGAAGCCGCCGAGCGCGGCGCCCGCGAGGCCGGGCTCGGGATCGGCCTCGAGGCCGCCCGCCGCGAGCTCGCCGCCGCCGCGGTCGAGCCCGAGTACCTGGAGGCCCGCGACGCGGAGACGCTCGAGCACGTCCACGCGCTGGAGGACCGGCCGGTCCTCGTCCTCGTCGCCGCCCAGGTGGGCCCGGCCCGCCTGATCGACAACGTCTTGATCCACCCGACCACCAGCGAGCAGTCCCGACCCAAGCCCGCGAAAGGGGAGAAATAGTGCAGAGGCAGATGCTGAAGTCGAAGATCCACCGGGCGACGGTGACCGACTGCGATGTCGACTACATCGGCTCGATCACGATCGACACCGAGCTGATGGCCGGCGCCGACCTGATCACCAACGAGCAGGTCCACGTCTGGGACGTCGACAACGGCTCCCGCTTCGTCACCTACGTGATCGACGGCGAGCCGGGCTCGGGGACGATGCAGGTGAACGGCGCCGCCGCCCACCTGGTCGAACCCGGCCACAAGATCATCGTCGCCTCGTTCGGCGCTTACGACGAGGCCGACCTCGAGCGCTACTCCCCGGTCGTCGTCCACGTCGACGACGACAACAAGGCGATCGCCGTCGACAGCCACCCGGAGGTGCTTCTCAAATGAGCTCTGGAGCCCGATCCCACACCGCCCCTGAGACCGCTGGCACCGAGCAGCGCCGGCCGGTCAGCCTGCCGCGCCTGAACGAAATGATGGCCAACGGCGAGCCGATCGTGATGGTCACCGCCTACGACTACCCCTCGGCGACCGTGGCCGAGGCGGCGGGCGTCGACGTCGTCCTCGTCGGCGACTCCGCGGCCAACGTCGTCCTCGGCTACCCGGACACGAAGCTGGTCTCGATGGAGGAGATGCTGGTGCTCGGCAAGGCCGTCCGCCGCGGCCTGAAGACGCCGCTGATGGTCGGTGACATGCCGATGGGCAGCTACGAGGCCTCCAACGAGGAAGCGATCCGCAACGCCCAGCGCCTGGTCAAGGAGACCGGCTGCCAGGTGGTCAAGCTCGAGGCCGGCGGCGTCATCGTCGAGCGCGCCCGGGCGATCGTCCAGTCCGGAATCCCGGTGATGGGCCACGTCGGCCTCACGCCGCAGACCGCGACCGCCCTCGGCGGCTACAAAGCCCAGGGCAAGAGCGCCAAGAGCGCGATCAAGCTGCTCGAGGACTGCCTGGCGCTGCAGTCGGTCGGCTGCTTCTCGATCGTGATCGAGGCGGTCCCCTCGGCGATCACCGACGAAATCGTCAAGAAGCTCGAGGTGCCGACGATCGGGATCGGCGCCGGCCCCGGCACCTCGGGCCAGGTGCTCGTCTTCCACGACCTGCTCGGGATCACCACCGGCCACATGGCGAAGTTCGTCAAGCGCTACGCCGACGTCCACGAGACGATGGTCGCAGCGGTCTCGCGCTACCGCGACGAGGTGCGACGCCGCCAGTTCCCCGAGCCCGAGCACGTCTACAGCGTCGAGCCCGCCGAGCTCGACGAGTTCCGCCGCTACCTGAGCGAGGAGAGCCTGGCCAGCGCCAAGGGCTGGGAGTGGGAGCCGCTGCCCTGAGCCAGCTCGCAGCCGCTGAAGTCAGTGCCTGCCCTTCGGCTTCATCGCTTCAGATTATTCGAGGCCCGGGCCGCTCTGGCTTCCGCCCGGTTGAAGCAGGACTGACGCGGGTTGAAGGCGCTGACGCGGCAGAGGACGGCGTGGAAGTGGGGTCCGGTGAGAGGCAGGAGGCCGCTGCCGAGCAGGCGCACGCCGAGCGTTCCGGTCCAGGAGGCGGGGGAGCCCTTGGCGCGCGATCGGTAGCGCGCGCGACCGCTGAACGGCGCCACGAGAGCAAGGCTGGCGGTCTGGGGGTTGGCGCCGCGGCGGCTGACCCTGACGCGGCCGGGCGCCGCCATCTGGAAGGCGGAGCGGAAGACCCGCACCCGGCCCACCCGCTCCTGCAGCGAGGCGGTGATGACGGAGAAGAGGTCGCGGCGGGCGATCGGCAGGCCGGGTGGAGCTTCCAGGGTGATCGCCGTGAAGCGGGTGAGGGAGCCGCCTTCGCGCGAGCGCGCCGAGAGCAGGGTGAGGTTGAAGCCGAAGGGGTCGGTCGGAGTGCTGCTGGCGACGGCCTCGCGGGCGCCTGGGTTCGCGTGCTTTCCGTTGCGGACGGGCACCCGGCGGCAGACCTGCCGGTAAGCGCGGCGCACTTCTCCGCCGAGCTTGCCGACGGCGAGCCGCGTGTAGCCGTGCTGACCGTAAAATTCGATCGTCCCGTGGAAGCGGCCGACCTCCCGCTGGGGCTGGCGGCCGCGGCAAAGCACGCGCTTGGTCTGCGGCTTCGACCGCTCGTGTGGTGCGGTGGGGAAGGGGCGCCGCTTGCCGTGGAAGCGCAGTGAGACTTTCCCGAAGCGCCCGAAGTCAGCCTTGACCTGGTGGCGGCTGATCTTGCCCTTGGTCGTGTATGAGGCGAGCTGGCCGCCTTTGCTGACGGTGAGGGTCACCCGGTGGTGTCCCACGGTGTCGACCGAGACGTCATAGCCACGCGTCCCGGCGGCGGACATCGTCAGGTGGAGGCTGCGGGGGCGAACTTCGTCGCCGGGCCGGGCCGCAGCATCCGTCGAGATGGGCACGACGAGCAGGGAGATCGCGGCTCCGATCCCGATCATGCAACCGGCAGCGCGCCTGACGCGCCGCAGACGCCCCCGTTGCTTCATCACCGCACGTCATTCGCGGCGGCCCGGGCGTTTCCTTTGCCGTGGGCGGGTCTGGGGCCGCCGTTCTCAGCGACCCCAGACTGGCTCGGCTAACGCAAGCAGTCGCTCAGCACTGCCAGTCGGCTTGCCCGGTCACGACTATCCGGTAGGTGACCGGGTCGAGCGCGACTCGCACCAGCCGGGTGCAGTGGTACTTCCCCTGGGCTTCGGTGCTCCGTTCGTCGAAGATCCGGCAGAGGACGACGTGGAGGCTCTGCCGGCTGCAATTGGTGACGCCGTAGCGAACGCAGCTCTTGTCGTGGGCGCAGGTGTGCTTGGCGAAGACGAACGCCTTGTCGGCCGCCGTCTGCACCGGCAGCTTCACCGCTGCTAGAGCCGGAATCGCCAGGACCCAGGTAAGTGCCAGCACGGCAAAGACAACGCTGACGAGAGACTTGATTTTCACGGAAAACTCCCCTTTGAGTGAATAGACGGCAAAAGGCTGTCATTTGCAACCGGTGTGTGTCAAGAATCTGTGAAACGAGTCATCATGAAAAGCGATGAGGGGTGGGCGAACTACGATTCGCCGATGCCGATCTACGAGTTTGAGTGCGAGGGGTGCGGAGCCCGGTTCGAGGAGCTGGTCGCGGCAGGAGCGCCGGTCGCCTGCCGGCAGTGCGGTTCGGAGCGGACGCGCCGGCTCTATTCGAATGTCGCGCCTCCGGGCCGGCAGCCGCGGGGGGCCGCGGTGCGCTCGGATGAATCGCGGCGGCGGGAGCGGGAGGCGGCGCGGCAGGATCGCCTCGCCGAGTCGCGCAAGCGGCGGTCGCTGGGGGAGAGGCCGTGAGCGCGAGCGCGGCCGAGCGGCGGGAGAAGCTGGTCGAGCTCTACAAGGAAGTCCAGCGCTGCGAGAAATGCCCGCTGCACGAGACCCGCACCAAAGCGGTCTTCGGGGCCGGTAACGCCGACGCCGACCTGATGTTCGTCGGCGAGGCGCCGGGCGCCGAAGAGGACCGCCAGGGATTGCCCTTCGTCGGCCGCGCCGGGCAGCTGCTGAACCAGCTGCTGGAGGAGATCGGGCTCTCCCGCGAGGAGGTCTTCATCGCCAACGTCCTCAAGAACCGCCCGCCCGGCAACCGTGACCCGCAGCCGTTGGAGATCGAGGCCTGCGAGCCGTGGCTCTGGCAGCAGGTGCAGCTGATCGAGCCACGCGTCGTCTGCACGCTCGGAAACTTCTCGACGAAGCTCTTGAGCGGCAGCCAGACCGGGATCACCAAGGTGCGCGGGACCCCCCAGGTCCACGAGCTCGGCGGCCGCATCGTCTATCTGCTGCCGCTCTTCCATCCCGCCGCGGCGCTGCGCACCCCAGCGGTGAAGGAGACGCTGCGGGCGGACTTCGCGACGATCCCGGAGCTGCTGCGGCGGCCGCTGCCCGATCCTGTCCCCAGCGCCGAGGAAATCGCCGAGGCCGCGGAGGAAGGGGGGACGGCCCCGCCGCCGCCCAGCGACCAGCTCGGGTTCTTCGGATGAGCCCGGAGCGGGAAGTCGTCGAGTCCGGCTCGGCCGAGGAGACCGAAGCGCTCGGCGCCCGCATCGCGGCGCGGCTGCAACCGGGAGACGCGGTTCTCCTCTCCGGCGACCTCGGCAGCGGCAAGACGACCTTGATCCGCGGTGCCTGCCGCGCGCTCGGCATCACCGAGCCCGTCACCTCGCCCACCTTCACGATCGGCCAGCGCTACGGCGGCGGCCTGCTGCCGGTCTCCCATCTCGACCTCTACCGTCTCGAAAGCCTCGAGGATGAGGACCCGGCGCTGCTCGACGACTACCTCAGGCCCGACGGGGTCGCCTTCATCGAGTGGCCGGGGGCAGGGGAGGGCCGGCTCGGGCGGCCGGCGCTGGAGCTGCGCCTCGCCCACGTCGACGAAGAGCGGCGCCGGATAGAGGTCCAGTGGGCGAGCGCACCCCCCGCAGCCTGACGGTGTTCGGGGTGAAGGCGAGTCCAACTTGTAGCATCGACCCCGGAATGATTGACCCAGGAAAGGCAGGACGGATGAAGGGACTGAGGACGCTCGCGGCGCTGGTGCTGGTGACCGGGCTGCTGACGGCGATGGCGCCCGCAACCGCCAGCGCGGCCGCCTACCAGCATTACGTCGGCTGCGGCGTCTCCAAGAAGGCCAAGCGCTCCCATGCCTGCCCGAGAAAGGCGAAGAAGGGCGCCTTCTTCAAAAGCCTCAACGGCACCGTGAGCTACACCGTCTGCGTCAAGTTCCCAAGCGGGAAAAACCTCTGCGCCCAGGCTCAGGAAGCCAAAGAAGAAACGCTCTACGTGAACAAGATCACCTCGACGATCGTCGGCAGACACGTCGTCAGCTGGTACGTGAAGGGCAAGAAGGTCGGATCCTGGGCCTTCCGGGTCACGGGTTAAGGCGCCCCTGCTCGTCGTCGGGTTCGATACCGCGACGGTAGACACCGTCGCCTGCGCCTGGCGCGACGGCGAGGCGCTCCACGAGTCGCAGCTCGGCCTCTCGCCGCAGGGAAGGCCGCGGCATGCGACCGAGCTCCTGCAGGAGGTCGAGCGGGCGGTCTCCGCGGCGGGTGGCTGGGAGGCGGTCAACCTGATCGCGGTCGGCCTCGGCCCCGGCACCTTCACCGGGATCAGGATCGGGATCGCGACCGCCCGCGGCCTCGGCGTCAGCCTCGGCCTGCCGCTGCGCGGCGTCTGCACGCTCGACGCGCTGGGCCGGGGCATCCAGGAGGCGGAGAGCTGTGGCGCGGCCCTCGCCGTGCTCGACGGCTGGCGGGGCGAGGTCTTCGCCGCCCTCTACGGCGCTGAGGGCGAGCGGCTCTGGGAGCCGGCGGTCTACCGGCCCGAGGAGCTGGCGGAGCGCGTCACCTCCCTCGGCGAAGTCCCTTCGGTGGCCGGTTCCGGGGCGGTACGATTCCGCAAAGAGCTGACTTGCGACGGTGTCCGCATCGCGGACGATTCCGATCCCGTCCACCGGGTCGCGGCGCGGCACCTGTGTGCCATCGCGGCGGCGGCGGCGGGCGAAAATGAAAGCGAGCAGCTCGCCCCGATCTACCTCAGACCCCCCGATGCGGAGCGGTGGCGTGAACGAGACGCTTTCCAAAAGGCCCAATGAGCTGACCCAGGAGGTCCGGGTGCGCCGGCTCGCCTACAGCGACCTGCCGGCGGTGATCTCGATCGAGCGGCGCTCGTTCCCGACCCCATGGTCGCTGGCGATGTTCGTGCTCGAGCTTTCGAAGCCATCGGGGATCTGCCTCGCCGCCTGCGCCGGCGACGAGCTGCTCGGCTACGTGGTCTGCTCGCGCTACGACCAGGTCTGGCACCTGATGAACATCGCCGTCGCTCCCGAGCGCCGCGGCGGCGGGGTCGCCGGTCAGCTGATGCGCCGCCTGATCGCCGAGTCGCAGGGCACGCTGCCGTTCACGCTCGAGGTTCGCGTCTCCAACCACCGCGCCATCGGCATGTACGAGAGCTTCGGCTTCCGCTCCGCCGGCGTCCGTCCTCGCTATTACCACGACAACGGCGAGGACGCCCTGATCATGTGGTTGGACTGAGGCGGTTGAATTGAGGTGGCGGCGTTGAACGAGGGCCTGCTGCTGGCGATCGAGACCTCCTGCGACGACACCTGTGCCGCTGTCCTCGACGGTCCGCGAATCCTCAGCAACGTGATCTCCTCGCAGGCCAGTGCCCACGAGGGCTTCGGCGGCGTCGTGCCGGAGGTGGCGGCGCGGCACCACTTGGAGCTGGTCGAGCCGGTCGTCGAGGCGGCGCTGGCGGAGGCGGGAGTGACCCTGGACGAGATCGAAGCCGTCGCAGCCACCGTCGGTCCCGGCCTGATCGGGGCGCTGCTGGTGGGGATCAGCGCGGCCAAGGGGATCGCGGCGGCCCGGCGGCTGCCGTTCATCCCGGTCGACCATCTCCAGGGCCACGTCGCCGCCAACTTCCTCGAGCCCGACCCGCTGGAGCCGCCGTTCCTCTGCCTGATCGCCAGCGGCGGCCACACGATGCTGGCGGGGGTGCGCGAACACAACGGATACGAGCTGCTCGGCCAGACCCTGGACGACGCCGCCGGCGAGGCCTTCGACAAGTCGGCGCGGCTGCTCGGGCTGGGCTACCCCGGGGGGCCGCTGATCCAGAAGGAGGCCGAGCAAGGCGACCCGGAGGCGTTCGAGATGCCGGTGGCGATGGCCCGCGGCCCGGGCCTCGACTTCAGCTTCAGCGGCCTCAAGACCGCCGTCCTCTACCGCTGCCGGGAGCTCGGCCCCGAGGGTGTGCGGGAGCGGCGGGCCGACCTCGCCGCCTCCCTCCAGGCTGCCGTCGTCGAGCAGTTGCGGATGAAGATGAAACGAGCGCTGAAGCGGGGCGAGTGGGATGCCGTCGCGCTCGGCGGCGGCGTCGCCGCCAACGGCCCCCTGCGCGAAGCGGTGGCGGGGCTCTGCGAGGAGATGGGGGCGCGCTTGAAACTGGTCCCGATCGCCCTCTGCACCGACAACGCCGCGATGATCGGCTCCGCCGCGCGCCACGTGCAAGCGATCCCCTACCCCGACTACCTCGGCTACGACGCCTTCGCCAGTGGCGAAACCAGTAATAGAACGACCGTCGCGCACTGACGCTGTGGCCGACGTCGTCGTCTACTCCCGGCCGGGCTGCCATCTCTGCGAGGAAGCGCTCAATCAGATCGTCGCCCTCCACGCGGAGGGCTACCGCTTCGAGCTGCGCGAGATCGACATCGAGAGCAACGACCTGCTGCTGCGGCGCTACCTCGAGCGGATCCCGGTGGTCGAGGTCGACGGGCTCGAGGTCTCCGAGCTGGTCCTGGACGCCGCCGCGGTCAGAGTCAGGCTCGATACTGTGGGGGCATGGTCGAGTTGATCGAGGAGTTCGATGCCGCCGAGGCGTTCCCAGTCGAAGGCGAGCGCCTCTCGCTGGGGGTCGCTGCTCGGCTCTCGCGCTATCTGCAGGTGCTGACGCAGGCGCGGAAGATGGGGCGGGAGACGATCTCCTCACAGGAGCTCTCCGAGTACACCCACATCAACCCGACCCAGATCCGGCGCGATCTTTCCGGCTTCGGCAAGTTCGGCAAGCGCGGGGTCGGCTACAACGTCGACTCGCTGGTCTCGGAGATCCGCAAGATCCTCCGCACCTCCGGCCAGCACAACATCGCCCTCTTCGGGGCGGGGAACCTGGGCCAGGCGATCGCGAACTCGCCGATCTTCGCCGACCATGGCTTCCAGGTCGTCGCCGTCTTCGACACCGACCCGAGCGTCGTCGGCAAGCCGATCGGCGACATGCCGGTCCGCGACATCGGCGACCTGCCGGACGTGGTCGCCGAGGAGGAGATCGTCGTCGGCGTGCTGGCGGTGCCGGCCGACGCCGCTCAGGATGTGGCCGACCGCTTGGTCAAAGCCGGGGTCAAGATCATCTTCAACTACTCCGAGCAGCTGCTGCAAGTGCCTCCGGAGGTGACCGTCCACACCTCCAGCCCCGCCGTCGACCTGCTCTACGCGCTCTACTTCTACCTGGCCTAGCGGCCCTCGATCTTGGCCCTCGACCTCGATCTCGCCCGCGAGAAGTTCGAGTCCTCGCAGGACTTCACGATCGGCCTCGAGGAGGAGTTCGCGATCGTCGATCCGCGGACGCTGGAGCTGGAGCACCGCTTCGAGGACGTGATCGCCGCCTGCCAGCGCGACGAGATGCTGGCTGAGGCGGCCGCCGGGGAGCTGATCGCCGCGGAGGTGGAGATCCGCTCGGGGCGGTCTGAGACTTTCGCCGCGGCGGTCGAGAGCCAGCGCGAGCGGCGGGCGCGGTTATTCGAGGCGGTCAGCGGCCTGGGCCTGGGCCTGGCGGCGATGGGGACGCACCCCTGGGCGAACTACCTCGACCAGCGGATCATCGACACGCCGCACTACAACCGCCTGCGCAACGAACTCGGCTGGGTCGCCCAGCGCAACAACACCTGGAGCCTGCACCTGCACATGGGGATCCGCGGCGCCGACCGCGCGATCGCCGTCTGCGACTGGCTGCGCGAGCTGCTGCCCCTGCTGCTGGCGGTCTCAGCCAACTCGCCCTTCCTCGACCGTCGCGACAGCGGCCTGCACAGCGTCCGCACTGAGATCTTCACCCGCACCTTTCCGCGCTGCGGGGTGCCCTCCCCGTTCCGGGACTGGGGGACCTACGCCGGCTTCGTCGACACCCTGGAGCGGCTCGGCTCGGTGGTCGAATCGACCCAGCTGTGGTGGAGCGTGCGCCCGCACCACAGCTTCGGCACGGTCGAGGTGCGGATCTGCGACGCGCAGACGCGCGGGGACGAGTCCTTTGCCTTGGCGGGGCTGATCGCCGCCTGCATCGCCCAGACCGCGCTCGACTACGACGAGCACGGCTACGAAGGCAAAGGGGCGCCGCTTGCCGATCGCGAGATCGAGGAGAACCTCTGGCGGGCGATCCGCTACGGGGCGGGGGGGCGGATGATCGACTTCCGGCGCGGGGAGGAGGTGCCGACTCGTTCCCTGCTCGAGCAGGTGCTGGTTTGGACCGAGCCGGCGCGGGCGCAGCTGGGGCTCGACCTGCGGCTGCCGGAGCGAAACGGGGCGCAGCGGGCGCGCGAGGCGCTGGACGGTGGCGCCTCGATCGAGGACATCTACCGAGATGCGGTGGCGGAGACGCGGCGGACCTACGCCAGCGCCGCCGAGGCTCGGCAGTCGGCGTAACCGAGTGCCAAGCCTCGGGTAATCGAGCTTCCAGAGCGGGCTAGCAGCGGTGTCGCCGCCTTCGTCTATAGACTCCCGCGCCGCTAAAACCACCGGAGGAATAGGAACTTGACCGACTTTCTGACCGAATACGGCGTAGTTGTCGCGCTTGTCTGCGCCGGCGCCGCCGTCATCTACGGACTTCTCGTCACCCAGCGCCTGCTGGCGAAGCCCGCGGGCAACGACCGCATGCGCGAAATCTCTGGCGCTGTGCAGGAGGGGGCCCAGGCCTACCTCAGCCGCCAGTACACGATCATTGCCGCGCTGGCGGTGCCGATTGCGATCCTGCTGCTGGTCCTGCAGGACTACAAGACCGCGATCGGGTTCCTGATCGGCGCGACGCTCTCCGGCGCCACCGGCTTCATCGGGATGAACGTCTCGGTGCGGGCCAACACCCGCGTCGCCGAGGCGGCTCGCGGCGGCGTCTCGCCGGCGCTCGACGTCGCCTTCAAAGGCGGCTCGGTCACCGGTCTGCTCGTCGTCGGCCTGGCGCTGCTCGGCGTCGCCGGCTACTACGGGATCCTCGTTCTCACCGGTTCCAGCGACAAGGAGGCTGTCGACGCGCTGATCGGGCTCGGCTTCGGTGGCTCGTTGATCTCGGTCTTCGCCCGTCTCGGCGGCGGCATCTTCACCAAGGCCGCTGACGTCGGCGCCGACCTGGTCGGCAAGGTCGAGGCGGGGATCCCTGAGGACGATCCCCGCAACCCGGCCGTGATCGCCGACAACGTCGGCGACAACGTCGGCGACTGCGCCGGCATGGCCGCCGACCTCTTCGAGACCTACGCGGTCACCACCGTCGCGGTGATGCTGCTCGGCGTCCTCACCTTCACCGGCGAATACGCCCGCGAGGTCGCGATCTACCCGTTGGTCCTGGGTGGCGTCGCGATCATCGCCTCGATCATCGGCGCGCTCTGCGTGCGGTCGAAATCCGGCAACGTCGAGGGCGCTCTCTACACCGGCCTGGCGATCTCCGGGATCCTTTCGATCGCGGCCTTCTACCCGATCACCGACTGGCTGATGAGCGACCCGGTGCGGCTCGGCTTCGCCGATGCCGCAGCGAAGTCGGTCAGCGTCGGCGACCTCTGGCTCTGCGCAGTGATCGGCGTCGCCGTCACCGCGCTGCTGTTCGGGATCACCGAATTTTATACGGCGACCCGTTTTCGGCCGGTGAAGTCGATCGCCCAGGCCTCGGAGACCGGGCACGCGACGAACATCATCGCCGGGCTCGCCCAGGGCTACCAGGCGACCGCCGCCCCGGCCCTGGTGATCGCCCTGGCGATCCTCGGCGCCAACGAGCTCGCCGGGATCTACGGCATCGGCATCGCCGTCGTCGCCCAGCTCTCGCTCTGTGGCCTGATCGTCGCCCTTGATGCCTTCGGGCCGATCACCGACAACGCCGGCGGCATCGCCGAGATGGCGGAGCTGCCCGAGGACGTTCGCAACGTCACCGACCCGCTCGACGCGGTCGGTAACACGACCAAGGCGGTCACCAAGGGGTACGCGATCGGCTCCGCCGCGCTGGCGGCGCTGGTGCTGTTCGCCGCCTTCCGCAGCGAATTAGCCGATGAAGCACCGGCTGGGTTCGACCTCAACAGCCTCTTCAACCTGACCAGCCCCGACGTGCTGATCGGGCTGATCATCGGCGGGATGATGGTCTACCTGTTCTCGGCTCTGGCGATCGAGGCGGTCGGCCGAGCCGGCGGCCAGGTGGTCGAGCAGGTCCGCAAACAGTTCCGCGAGCACCCTGGGATCATGGAGGGGACCGAGAAACCCGAGTACGGGGAAACGGTCAGCATCGTCACCCTGGCGGCGCAGAAAGAGATGATCCTGCCGGCGCTGATCCCGATCGTCGTGCCGGTCATCGTCGGCCTGCTCAGCGTCGACGCGCTCGGCGGCCTGCTGATCGGCGTCATCGTCGTCGGCCTCTTCATGGCGATCTCGATGACCGCCGGCGGCGGCGCCTGGGACAACGCGAAGAAGCTGATCGAGGACGGCGCCCACGGCGGCAAGGGCTCTGAGGCCCATGCCGCTTCGGTCACCGGCGACACCGTCGGCGACCCCTACAAGGACACCGCCGGTCCGGCGATCAACCCGATGATCAAGGTCGCGAACATCGTCGCGATCCTGATCATCCCGATCGTCAAGTTCTGATTCGCCTGGCGGGAGAGGGGCACCGGTCCCTCTCCCGCCGAGTACCTTTTCCGGGGTGCGGAGGCTGACTTATCCGCTGCGGCGGTGGCCGCGGCTTTCGAAGCTGGTCCTCGGTGGGGCGGCTCTGGCGGTCCTGCTGGGCCTGCTTGTGGCTGTCGCCAACGTTTACGTGCTCCTGAAGGGCGGGGACTCGACGTCTTCGATCGCCGAGGTGCCTAGGACCGAAGTGGCGATCGTGCCGGGGGCGCTGGTGAGGCCGGACGGGAAGATGAGCGGGATGCTGGGCGACCGGGTGAAGCAGGCGGCGCGGCTCTGGCAGGCGGGGAAGGTGGAAAAGATCCTCGTCTCCGGCGACCACGGGAGCTGGAAATACGACGAGCCGGACACGATGCGGGAGGCGCTGGTCAACCGCGGGGTGCCGCCGCGGGACGTCTTCGAGGACCACGCGGGGTTCGATACCTGGCAGACGATGGTGCGGGCGCGCAGCATCTTCGGCGTCCGCCACGCGGTGGTCGTCACCCAGGGCTTCCACATGCCGCGAGCGCTGTTCCTCGCCGACCAGGCGGGGATCGACGCCACCGGCCTCACCTCCGACCTCCACAGCTACGGCTACCAGGGCTACAAGAGCGACGCTCGCGAGGTGCTCTCGCGGGTGAAGGCGGTCGCCGATGTCACCCTCGACTCGCCGGCGATGGCCGGGCGGAAGATTTCGATCGCCACCGCCAACGGCCGCGAAAGCTGGGGCCCGGCGCCGCCGCCCGGGACGCCCCCGGCGGGGGCTCCCGACCATTGGGATTCCCCCTCCTACTCGCCGGAAAGCTCTTCGCCGCCGCCGCCCGCCGCCACGCCGCCTGACACCACCCCGCCCGACACGAAGATCGACAAGACGAGCCTGCGGGCCGCCACCCGCAGCGCGAAATTCTGGTTCTCGGCCTCCGAGCCGCCCCGGGGGTTTCTCTGCCGGCTCGATGGCGGCGACTTCAAGCCCTGCGGCTCGCCGCGCAGCTACAAACGCCTCAAGCCGGGGCGCCACGTCTTCGGCGTCAAAGCGGTCGACGCCGCCGGAAACGTTGATGGTTCCGCCGCAGTGGCACGGTTCGCGGTCCCTCAGCGGCGGAAGCGGCGCTGAGCGCTAGGGTCGCGCTCCTCTTGACCCAAAACTGGATCAACGTCGCCGACGCCGAGCGGGAGGGCCTCGAGAAGCTCGAGCAAGGGCCGCGCGACTACTTCGCCGGCGGCGCCGGGGACGAGGTGACGCTGCGCGAGAACGTTGCCGCCTGGGAGAACTGGCGGCTGCGGCCGCGGGTGCTGAAAGACGTCCGCAAGGTCTCTGGTCGGGTTGAGATCCTGGGCAAGCCGGTGGAGGCGCCGGTGCTGATCGCGCCGGTTGCCTACCAGCGGATGGCCCACCCTGAAGGCGAGCGCGGGATGGCCGCCGGCGCCGCCGATGCCGGAACGGTGATGTGCCTCTCGACGCTCTCGACGACGCGGCCGGCGGAGGTCGTCGCGGCCGCTCCCGGCGGGCGCCACTGGTTTCAGCTCTACGCCTTCAAGGACGAGGCGGTGACGCGGGCGCTGATGGAAGAGGCGATCGACGCCGGCTTCGAGGCGGTCGTCGTCACCGCCGACGCCCCTCCCGGCGGCAATCGCGAGCGCGACCGCCGCAACCGCTTCACGCTGCCGAAGGAGCTCGGGACGCCGAGCCTCAGCGCCGCAGTCGGCGGCGAGCGGGCGCTGACGATCGAGGAGACCTTCGCGCTGATGAACCACGCCCTCACCTGGGCCGATGTCGAGGTCCTCGCCTCCGAATGCAGCGTGCCGGTCCTGGTCAAGGGCGTCCTCACCGCCGAGGACGCCGAGCTGGCGCTCGAGCATGGCGCCGCCGGAATCGTCGTCTCCAACCACGGCGGCCGCCAGCTCGACCGCTCGCTCGCCACCGCCGAGGCGCTGCCGGAGGTGGCCGATGCGCTGGCTGGCCGCGGCGCCCTCCTCGTCGACGGCGGCATCCGCCGCGGCGTCGACGTCGCCACCGCCCTCGGCCTCGGCGCCGACGCGGTGCTCGTCGGCCGGCCCGCGCTCTGGGGCCTCGCCGCCGCCGGCGCCGACGGGGTCGCGCGGGTACTCGGGCTGCTGCGGGAGGAGCTCGAGCTGACCCTCGGCCTCTGCGGCTGCACGTCTGCGTCACAGCTGTCACGAGAGCACCTGCGAAGGGCGCCCGCCGCGTCCGTATATTCGGTCTAAGTGACCGCTAAACACATCGTCTAGATGGCCCAGCGAATCCCAAGAGACGAATCGCTGAGCCGCGTCCACGGGGTCGGCGCCCTCTTCTCGGCCGCCTACGGGAACGTCGGCTCCTCGATCTACTACGCCCTCGGCGTCACCGCCGCCTTTGCCCTCGGCCTCACCCCGGTCGCCTTCGTCATCTCCGGGCTGATCTTCGCCGCCACCGCCGCCACCTACGCCGAGGCGACCGTGATGTACCCGGAGGCCGGCGGCTCCTCCAGCTTCGCCCGCCACGCCTTCAACGAGCTGGTCAGCTTCATCGCCGCCTGGGGCCAGATGCTCAACTACACGATCACGGTCGCGATCTCGGCCTTCTTCGTGCCCCATTACCTGGCGGTCTTCTGGCCCTGGCTCGGCGACAGCCCCGGCGACATCGTCGGCGGCGCCGTCCTCATCGTCGGCCTCGCCCTGATCAACATCCGCGGCACCGAGGAGTCGGCGAAACTCAACCTCGTCCTCGCGGTGGCCGACCTCGCCACCCAGGTCGTCCTCGTCGGCATCGGGGTCGTCCTCGTGCTCAGCCCCTCGATCCTGGTCGACAACGTCCACCTCGGCGTCGCCCCGACCTGGAGCGACTTCGCGCTCGGGATCGCGGTCGGGATGATCGCCTACACCGGGATCGAGACGATCTCCAACATGGCCGAGGAGGCCAAAGACGCCGCCCGCACGATCCCCCGCAGCGTCGGCTACGTCGTCGTCGCCGTGCTCGGGCTCTACCTGTTGATCCCGATCGTCGCCCTCTCGGCGATGCCGGTCGTCCAGGACTCCGCCGGCCACTACGTGACCGCCCTCGGCAGCAAGTTCGCCGACGACCCGATCCTCGGCATCGTCGAGAACCTCGGCCTCTCGAGCACCCCGACCGAAGTCCTCCGCTACTACGTCGGCGTCCTCGCCGCGGTGATCCTGCTGATCGCCACCAACGCCGGGCTGATCGGCGTCTCCCGCCTCACCTATTCGATGGGCCAGCACCGCCAGCTGCCGGAGGGGTTGCGCCAGGTTCACCCGAAGTACCGCACCCCCTACATCGCGATCCTGATCTTCAGCGCGATCGCGATCATCACCCTGCTGCCGGGGCAGACCGACTTCCTGGCGACGATGTACTCGTTCGGGGCGATGCTCTCGTTCACGATCGCCCACCTCGCGGTGATCCAACTGCGGCGTAAAGAGCCCGACCGCGAGCGCACCTGGAAGCCGCCGCTGAACGTTCGCGCCTTCGGCTTCGAGCTGCCGCTCAGCGCCGTGCTCGGCGGCCTCGGCACCTTCGCCGCCTGGATCGTCGTCATGGCGCTCAACCCGCGCACGCTCTTCGTCGGGATCGGCTGGATGGTCCTCGGCATCGCCGTCTACGTCCTCTACCGCCGCAACCAGAAGCTGCCGCTGACCCAGACCGTGAAGGTGGTCCTGCCGGAGCCGCTCGGGGTCGAGGAGGTCGAGTACCGAAGCGTGCTCGTCGCCTTCGAGGACGACGAAGAATTCTCGCCGGAGATGGTCGCGACCGCGGTCAAGCTCGCCGGCAAGCGGCGGCGGGGCATCCACGTCCACTCGATGATGACCGTGCCGACCAACCTGCCGCTGAACGCGGATATGCCCGAACGCGAGACCGAAGCGCAGCAGCGGATCGAGGAGGCGAAGCTGATCGGCGGCCAGCGGGTGACCGGTCACGTGGCGCGGGTGCGGCCGGGCCAGGCGGGCTACTCGGTCTCCGAGGAGGCGGCCGAGATCAAGGCGGAGGCGGTCGTCATCGGGCTGCGCTACCGCAACGGCGCGCCGCTCTACGACAAGACCCTGCAGACGATCCTCGGCGAGCGGCCGTGTCGGGTGATCGTCGTCTCCGACCCGAGTGAAAAGCCGCCGGCGATCCCCGGCGCGGCGCTGGCGGAGGCGACGCCGTGAGCGGCCAGCGGGTCTACCAGGGCGCGGTGCGGGTCTTCTCCTTCACCTTCGTCGCGATCGGGCTGGCGGTGCTGATCGCGACCCTGGCCAAGGGCGGGGGGCCGGCCTCGGTCGGCTTCCTGCTGGGGTTGGCTTTTGTCGGCGTCGGCGTCGGCCGCCTCTGGGCCGGAGCGAGGATGAGCGGTGGCGGCGATTAACGGCGGCGGCAACGGCGGGCCCGGTGTCGAGGCGCCCGCTGCCGGCGACGGCGCCCGCCCGCGGAGGCCGGAGGAGCCGCGGGCCGAGCCGATCATGAACCGGGGCCTCGGCGTCCCCTGGCTGTTCGCCGCCGCCTACTCGGCGGTCGGCTTCTCGATCTATTTCGCCCTCGGGGTGGTCGCCGACCGCGGCCTTGGGTTGACGCCGCTGATCTTCCTCGCCGCCGGCCTGCTCTTCGGGCTGACCACGCTCACCTACGTCGAGGGCGGGGCGATGTTCCGCGAGCGCGGCGGCTCCTCGACCTTCGCCCGCCACGCCTTCAACGAGCTCGTCGCCTTCATCGCCGGCTGGGCGATCCTGATCGACTACCTGATCGTGATCGCCCTGGCGGCGATCTCGGTGCCGCACTACCTGGAGCCGATCTCCGGCGACTTCGCCGACCCCGGCTGGGAGATCGCGATCGCGGCGGCGGTGATCGTCGCCGTTTGCGTCCTCAACATCCTCAACGTCACCGGCCGCGAGCGGCAGGCCTCGTTGGTCTTCCTCGCCCTCGCCGACCTCGGCCTGCAGCTGGCGGTGATCGTCGTCGGGGCGCTGGTGGTGATGCACCCCGACCGGCTCACCGAACACGTCCACCTCTTCACTGAGCCGAGCTTCAAGAGCATCGTCTACGCAGCGGTGGTGGCGATGCTCGCCTATGCCGGGATCGAGGCCGCCTCGGACCTGGCCCCGGACATCGACGTCAGCCGCAAGGACCTGAAGCGGGTCGCGACGATCGGGGCGATCGGGGTGCCCCTGGTCTACGCGCTGATGGCCGCGGTGGCGCTGATGGCGGTGCCGGTGATCGGCGGGCCCGGCGGGCCGCACACCGCGCTCGGCGGAGAGTTCGTCGAGGAGCCGGTGCTGGGCGTCGTCTCCCAGTACCACCCGGTCTGGGTTGCCGATTCGATGCGCTGGCTGGTGATGGCGGTCGCGACGCCGGTGCTGATCTGGGCCGCCAGCACCTCGATGCTCGGCGTCTCCCGCCACATCTACACCCTTGCGATCAACCGCCAGATCCCGAGCTGGCTCGGCAAACTCGACCGCCGCAACGCCACTCCGTACGTCGCGATCGTGATCAGCGGCGTCATCGCGATCGGCCTCGTCGTCCCGACCAACGTCAAGCTGCTGGCCAGCATCTACGCCTTCGGGGCGACCCTGGCGATCACGATCGCCCACCTCTCGATCATCCGCATGCGGGTCAAGGACCCCGACCGGCGGCGGCCGTTCCGGATCCCCTTCGGCTTCCACTGGGGGGTGGCGACGGTGCCGTGGCCGACGCTCGCCGCCGCCGTGCTCAGCGGCCTCGCCTTCCTCAGCGTCCTCGCCTACCACTCGACCGCTCGCTGGGTCGGGCTCGGCTGGATGGCCTTCGGCCTCACCTTCTACGTCGTCTACCGCAAGGTCTTCGAGGGGACGACGCTGACCAAGCGGGTCTCGGTCACCGAGCGGGCGCTGACCAAGCAGGTTCCGGAAGTCGAATTCAGCAACATCCTCGTCCCGGTCTTCGGGACCAAGTTCGACGACGACATCGTCGCCACCGCCGGCCGCCTGGCCGCGGCCGAGGCGGACAGCAAGAGCGACGCCGGCACCTCGCGGATGGACGTCGTCTACGTGATCGAGGTGCCGCTGACGCTGCCGCTCGACGCGAAGCTGCCGAAGGAGCGCGAGGAGAAGGCGCGGCGGGCGCTGGAGCGGGCGCGCGAGGTGGGGGAGGAGTACGAGGACGTCGAGGTCCGCACCGACGTGATCCGCGCCCGCAAGGTCGGCGCCGGGATCCTCGAGGCGGCCCGGCGCGGCAACGCGGAAGCGATCGTGATCGGGGGTGAGGCGCCGACCAAGATCCGCGGCGGCGGCGTGCTCGGCGGGATCGGGGCGGCGAAGCCGGCGGAGATCGGGGCGGCGACCGAGTACGTGCTGAAGAAGGCGCCCTGCCGGGTCCTGCTCACCGCCCCTCCGGAACCCCGCTAGTCCCGCGGCGGTGCCTCTAGTATCCGGCCCATGTTCGTTCTGATCGTCGGTTGCGGCCGCGTCGGCTCCTCGGTGGCGCGGGCGATGCTCCGCGAGGGCCACTCCGTCTCCTGTCTCGACGAGGATCCGGAGTCCCACGCCCGGCTCGAGGTCGGGCTGGAGAAAAGCTGGGAGGACCTCGGCGGCCAGTTCACGGTCGGGGCCGGGCTCGAGACCGAGGCCCTGGAGGCTGCCGGGATCGCCGACGCCGACGTCTTCATCGCCTCCACCGACGGCGACAACACCAACATCGTCATCGCCCAGATCGCCCAGCGCCGCTACGAGGTGCCGACGGTGATCGCGCGGGTGCTCGATCCGCTGCGGGCCGAGTGGTACCAGCGCCAGGGGCTGCACACGGTCTGCCCCACGCGGGTCGCGATCGACATGCTGGAGAGCGCGGTGCGCGACTCCGCCGGCCGCGGCGGGGCATCCGACGACGCCACGGCGACGGTCTAGGGGAGCGAGAGAGGCATGTACATCATCATCGTCGGCGCGGGCAAGGTCGGTTGGAATCTGGCGCGGGAGCTGATCGACAAGGAGCACGAGGTGACGCTGATCGAGTCAGACCGTCGCCGCTACCTGACCGTCGAGCAGGAGCTCGAGCACAACGTCACCTACGGCGACGCCTCCGAGCTTTGGGTCCTCGAGCGGGCGGGGATCCAGCGCGCCGACATGGTGATCGCGGTGACCGGCGACGACGAGGACAACATGCTGATCTGCCAGGTGGCGAAAGAGAAGTACCTGGTCGACCAGATCATCGCCCGCGTCAACAATCCGCGCAATCGCCGCCACTTCGACCTGCTCGGGATCAGGCCCTCGGTCTCGGCGACCGACCTGATCCTGCGCCTGCTGGAGCACGAGGTGCCCGAGTACGGGCTCGTTCACCTGCTCGACCTGCAGGAGGAGCAGCTGGAGATCATCGAGATGCTGCTCGGCAAGGACTCGGGCGTGACCGGGCGCCGGGTCGGCGACCTGCAGATGCCCGAAGGGAGCCTGCTGATCTCGGTCCTGCGCTCCGGCAAGGGGTTTGTCCCCACTGCCGACACGGTGCTGCAAGAAGGCGACGAGATCCTCGCCGTGCTCGACCCGGGCAAAGAGGACGATCTGAAAGCGCTGTTCGGCCCCGAGGGCAACGGCGCCGGCGGCGGGTAAGACCGGCCTCAAATCGGACGCTAAGGAGATAGCGATGTCCGATCGTAAAGTCGATTTTCTGCTCGTGGGCGGCGGCATGGCCTCCGCCCACTGCGCCGCCGAGCTGCGCCGGCGCGGCGCCGAGGGCTCGATCCTGCTGGTCGGGCGGGAGCCGGAGCCGCCCTACGAACGGCCGCCGATCTCCAAGGAGTACCTGCGTGGGGACGCCGGACGCCCCGACGCCTACGTCAACGAGCTCTCCTGGTACGAGGAGAACGGGGTCGAGCTGCTGACCGGCCGCAACGTGCTCTCGCTCGACGCGGCGGCGCGGACGGCGAAGGTGCAGGGTGGGGGAGAGGTCTCCTTCGGCAAGGCGCTGCTCGGGACCGGGGCGATGGTGAACATCCTCCGGGTCGAGGGGGCTGAGAACGAGGGCATCCACTACCTGCGCGCCTTCGGAAACGCCGACGCGATTCGCGCCGACGCCGAGGCGGCCGAGCACGTGGTCCTGATCGGCGGCAGCTACATCGGCTGCGAGGTCGCCGCCTCGCTGGCGGCGCGGGGGACGAGGTGCACGATCATCGCGATGGAGGACGTGGCGCTCTCGCGGACCTTCGGCGAGCGAGCGGGGCGCTGGTTCCAGCAGCGCCTGGAAGAGCACGGCGTGACCTTTCACGGCGGCGAGAGCCTCAGCGCCTTCGAGGGCGACGGGCGGGTTCGCGCCATCGTCACCGAGAGCGGGCTGGCGGTCGAGTGCGACACGGTGGTCGTCGGCGCGGGAGTCCGCCCCGATTCGATGCTGGCGCAGCGGGCGGGGCTCGAGGTCGGCGACGGTGGCATCGTCTGCGACTCGAAGCTGCGGACCTCGGCCGAGGGCATCTACGCGGCCGGCGACTGCTGCTCGTATGAGAGCGTCGTCCACGGCCGCCGCATCCACGTCGAGCACTGGGACGTGGCGATGCAGCAGGGGATCAAGGCGGGGGCGAACATGCTCGGCGCCGAAGAGGACTACGACGTCGTCCCCTACTTCTTCAGCGACCTCGCCGACTGGGCCAGCCTGGAGTACGTGGGGCCCGCATATGAGTGGGATCAAGAGGTCTGGCGCGGCAGCCCGGAGGAGGGAGAGTTCTCGGTCTGGTACCTGCAGGGAGGGCGCGTCGCTGGCTGCCTCAGCGTCGGGCGCTCTGAAGACCTCGCCGAGGCGCGGCGGATGCTGGCCGAGCGGGTTGACGTCGCCGGTGCGATCCCACAGCTCGAAGACCCCACCGCCGACCTGGCGTCGATATCCTGAAAACAGCCGTTGCGGCCTGGTGTAATGGCAGCACGCCTCGCTCTGGACGAGGTAGTCGGGGTTCGAGTCCCTGGGCCGCAGCTTCGTTGAACCCCTGCAAAGCTGTCCATTCGCCTTGCTAGCTTCGCCACCGTGAGGAGACCCGGCAAAAAGACGATCCTGCTTCTGCTCGCCGTCCTGGCGGCGGTGCTCGTCGCCGGCTGCGGCGGCGGTGGGGGGGACGAAACCACCGAAACGACCGCGACCGTCGAAGAACCGCAGAAGCTCTCGAAAGCGGAACTGATCGAACAGGGCGACGACGTCTGCGCCGAGACCAACGCGGCGGTGGGAGCGCTGACCTCGGAAGTCGAAGCAAGCTCGATCCCGGAAACGACGGAAAAGACCTCGAACCTCTACATCGGGATGGTCGAACGGCTGCAGGAACTGGGAGAGCCGGAAGGAGCCGAAAGCGGCTTCAACGGCTTCATGGAAGCGGCGGAAGAGCTCGCCAAGGTGGAGGGCGAAGTCAAGCTGGCGACCGAACGCGAAGACACCGAAGCGCTGGGCGAAGCATCGACCGAAGCAACGCCGGCGCTCGAAGAATTCCAGACCCAGGCCGAAACCTACGGGTTCAAAGAGTGCAGCGAAGGCCCGCGCGCGACCCTGGGCGGGCCCGGCTCGACCAGCGCCGAAGCCGAATCAGGTGAAGAACTCGAAGGTGAAGCAGGCGGCGTCGAACCCGAAGCCGAACCTGAATACGTCGAACCCGAATACGAAGAAGCCGCGCCCGAAGAAGAAGTAGCCCCCGAAACCGGAGGCGCCGGCGGTGGAGCCGAAGTGGCGCCTGAAGCTGCCCCCGAAACCGGTGGCGGCTCCGAATCGGGTGGGGTAGGACCCGGCTGATCAAGCGTTTGCCTGTAGGGACGGGTGGGTGTCCCTCTCGTCCCTGGGTTCCTCGCCTTTAAGCAGCCGTCTCTCGCTGAGTGGTCTGTGCGAGGAACAGGACGCCGGGCGCGAGAGGGACACCCACCCGTCCTAGCGACAGTCTCTGAGAATCGCTGAGAGGTCGAAACCCTCTCTCAGTTGAGAGTTAGCTGTTCCTTTTGGTCGCTATACGCCCATAAGGAACAGCTACCTGCCCTTGGTCCTTCGCGGTCCAGCAGAGCGTGTCGGTGAGGGGTCCGGGGGTCCTCTGAGGGAATGTTCGGGCGAAATGCAATCTGGTTCTTGCCCTCCATAGGAGGGCAGAAGGTTTGGGAGCCAGCCCCGAAGGGGCGCGACAAATTCACTCAGAGGACCCCCGGACTCCTGTACAGGGCAGCTTGATCCCGAGGTCAGGCAGCCGAGGACTCGGACCATGCTCCGTAGAGCTTGGCGTAGGGGCCGTTGGCGTTGATCAGGTCGTCGTGGGTGCCTTGCTCGGCGATCTGGCCGTTTTCGAGGACGACGATCTTGCCTGCTCTGCGGATCGTGGAGAGACGATGGGCTATGACAATTGCGGTGCGGCCGTGGAGGAGGCGCTCGAGGCCCCGCTCGATCGTTTTCTCGGTGCGAACGTCGACGTTGGAGGTGGCCTCGTCGAGGATGAGGATGCGGGGCTCGGCGAGGAGGGCGCGGGCGAAGGCGACCAGCTGGCGCTGACCGGCCGAGAGCTGGATGCCGCGCTCACCGACTTCGGTCTCGAGGCCTTGGGGGAGCTTGGCGACGAAGTCGGTGGCGCCGACGGCGGCGATAGCCGCCTCGATCTCTTCCTCGGACGCGTCTGGCCGGCCGAAGGCGACGTTTTCGCGGACGCTGCCGCTGAAGAGGAATCCCTCCTGCGGCACGATTCCGAGCTGGCGGCGCAGGGCCCGCTGCTGGACGCCGCGGAGGTCGTTGCCGTCGACGCGGACGGTTCCCTTCTGCGGGTCGTAGAAGCGGGCGACCAGCTTCGCGAAGGTCGACTTGCCAGCGCCGGTGGCGCCGACCAGGGCCAGGGTCTGCCCCGGCGGCACGTGGAGGTCGACGTCGCGCAGCGCCCAAAGGTCGTCGTCGGGGGCGGCGCCGTCCTCGGTCGCGGTCTGCTCGGCGTAGGAGAACCAGACGCCGTCGAGCGCGATCTCGCCGCGCAGCGTCCCGGGGTCGATCGCGCCCGGCGCGTCGACCATGTCGGGCGCCGTGTCGAGCAGGTCGAAGATCTTGTCGAGCGCCGCCATTCCCTGCTGGTAGGTCGTGTAGAGCTGGGAGAGTTCCTGGATCGGTTCGAAGAAGCGGGTCAGGTAGCCGACGAAGGCGACGACGACGCCGACTTCGATCGCCCCGTTGACCGCCTGGCTGCCGCCGTAGAGCAGAATCACCGCGGTCCCCACCGCCGCCAGCATTTCGACCGCCGGGAAGTAGGAGGCGTTGAGGTAGACGGTCTTCATGTTGACGTCGCGGTTCTCTTCGTTCAGCGCTGTCATCTGCGTCTGGTGGCGCCGCTCCTGGCCGAAGCTGCGGACGACCCGGACGCCGCTGAGCGTCTCCTGCAGGTAGGCGGTGACCGCGGCGATCCGCTCGCGGGTGGCGCGGTAGGTGCCGGCGGAGACGATCCGGAAGACGACGCTCGCCACCGCCAGCAGCGGGAAGGTGACGAAGGTGATCAGCGCCAGCTTGACGTCGAGGGCGAGCATGATCCCGACCACCCCAACCAGGGTCAGGGTGCTGGAGAAGATCGTCACGAAGCCGCTGGTGACCAGCTGGTTCAGCGCTTCGACGTCGTTGGTCATCCGCGAGATCAGCACGCCGGGGCTCCGGCGGGTGAAGAAGCCGATCGACATCGACTGCAGGTGGGAGAAGATTCGCTCGCGCAGGTCCTGCAGCGCCCGCGTCCCGATCCAGCCGACGAGGTAGGTCTCCCAGTAGGTGGCGACCGCGTAGAGGACGGTGGCGAAGACGAAGGCGCCGACGATCCAGTCGAGCGCGGCGACGTCTCCGGCCCGGATGCCGCTGTCGATCGCCTTCCCCAGCAGGTAGGGAGGGGCGAGGGCGGCGCCGGTCTCCAGCAGCAGCGCGACGAACATCAGGATCAGCCGGCGGCGATAGGGGCGCAGCAGCCCGAGCATCCAGCGCACCTTCCGCGCCCGCTGGTCCTGGCCGCGGACCAGGCGCCAGAGGTCGGCGAAGAGCCGGCCGACGTTGGCGAGCCTGCCGCCCTCGCCGTTCACAGGCGCGCCACCTCCTCGCGCTCTTCGAGGTCGCGCTGGAGGAAGACCGTGTCAGCGAGCCCGTGCTCGGCGATCTCGCGGTAAAAGCCGCAGCCCGCCATCAGCTCCTCGTGGGTGCCGCGGTCGACGATCGCGCCGCCGTCCATCACCACGATCTCGTCGGCCAGCGAGACGGTGGAGAGGCGGTGGGCGATGATGAAGGTCGTCCGCCCGGCCATCGCCTCCTGCAAACCGGCTTTGATTGCCGCCTCGGTGGTCGCGTCGACCGAAGAGGTGGCGTCGTCGAGGATGAGGATGCGCGGGTCGGCGAGCAGGGCGCGGGCGATCGCCACCCGCTGGCGCTGGCCGCCGGAGAGGGTGAGGCCGCGCTCGCCGACCCGGGTCTCGTAGCCGTCGGGCAGCTGGCGGATGAAGGCGTCGGCCTGGGCGCGGCGGGCGGCGGCTTCGATCTCCTCCATCGTCGCGTCCTGGCGCGCGTAGGCGATGTTCTCGGCGACCGACGCCGTGAAGAGGAAGCTGTCGTCGGCGACGAAGGCGACCTGCGAGCGCAGCGACTCGACATCAACCTCGCGCGCGTCGGCGCCGTCGACCAACACCGACCCCTCGCTCGGGTCATAGAGCCTGGCGATCAGCCCGACCAGGCTCGTCTTCCCCGACCCTGACGGCCCGACCAGCGCCACCGTCCTCCCGGCCTCGACCGAGAGGTCGACGTTCGTCAGCGACGGGGAGCCGCCGTTGTAGCGGAGCGTCACATCGCGCAGCTCCACGGCGCCGCCGCCCGCTGGGAGCGGCAGGGCGCCCGGGGGGCTTTGGATCGCCGGTTCGCGGTCGAGGATTTCGAACATGCGGTTGCCGGAGGCGACGGCGCGCTGGGCCATGCCGAGCGCCATGCCGAGCGAGCGCATCGGGCCAGCGAGCATGGCCACGTAGGTGTAGAAGGCGACGAAGGCGCCGAGGCTGAGGCTGCCGTGGATGACCTCACGGCCGCCGACCAGCAGCACCAGGGCGATCCCGATCTGCGGCAGCAGGCCGATCAGCGGCGAGAAGAACGCCTGCACGCGGGTCGTGTAGATGCTCTGGTCGAAGACCCGGGCGACGGCGCGCTGGAAGCGGTGGAGCTGGTGTTCCTCGCGGGCGAAGGCCTTGACGATGCGGATCCCGGAGACGTTCTCCTCGGCCTCCGCGGTCAGCTCGGCGATCCGCTGCTGCACCTCCTGCTGGGCCGGGCGCGAGATCTGGCTGTACTTCGTCGCGGTGAAGATCACGAACGGGGCCGGGATCAGCGCCACCAGCGCCAGCAGCGGGTTGATCACGATCATCACCACCGCCGCCAGGGTGATCGTCAGCAGGTTCTGGGTGATGAAGATCAGCCCGTAGCCGAGGAAGAAGCGGATCGACTGCAGGTCGACCGTCGCCCGCGACATCAGCTGGCCGGTCTGTTGCGAGTCGAAGAAGCCGAGGTCGAGCCGCTGCAGGTGCGCGTAGAACTGCTGGCGCAGGTCGAATTCGACCGCCAGCGAGACCTTGCCCGCGACCAGCCGCCGCACCACCGTCAAGCCGAGGCGGAGGATGCTGGCGCCGACGATCACAAGCGCCAGCGGCAGCAGGTCCGGCTTGTTGCCATCCTCGATCGCGTTGACCGCCTTGCCGATCAGCCACGGGATCAGCACCGTCATCCCCATCGCCGCCCAGGCGAAGACCAGCGACCCCCACAGCTGCAGCCGGTAAGGGCGCAGATATCCCATCAAACGGCGGTAGGTGCGCATCCGCCCTACTATACAAAGTGAAGTATTGGCTATTGGAGGCGGGCCGCGGCCTTGGCGCTTGGCACTTTGCCGTCTTCGCACTTCTTCGCGTGGTGGCCGGGCGGCTGCAGAATCTGGAAGTTGGTGACGTCGTGGACCGGGGTGACGGCGCCGTTGTTCTGGGCGAGGTTGACGATCAGGCGGTAGAAGCCGGGGGGGAGCCCGTGGTAGTAGATCTCCGGCCGGGTGGCGGGGGAGTAGCCGCCCGCGGTGCCGATCCGCTCTGCCAGGACCCCGTTGGGCCCGGCGAACTTGGCGTAGTCAAAGGATTTGCCGACCAGGCGCCCTTTGCCGAGGGGGCTGTTGATCGCGTGCAGGAGCTTGACCGGGTCAACGCAGTCGGGGACGCGGTTGAGGCTGAAGCGCAGGTGTCCCTCGCCGAGCTGCGGTTCGCCGCCGAACTGGTGCGGGGCAAGCTGGAAGTTTTCGACGTTGACCTTGACGACGACGGCGCGGGCGGTCTGGCGGGCGCCGTTGCGGGGGGAGACGATTTCCACGCTCGGTTCGCCGGGCACCCGGCTTGCCGCCTGCGCGGGCTCCGAGCTCTCCTTGCCTCCGAAGATCACGGCGAGGGCCACGGCGACGGCGGCGAGCGCCACGGCGGCCAAAGTTGCAGTCCTCGTCCGCATCGGAGCGGGAACACTACGCGGATCACGGCCCGCGCCTGCCCTCTCGCTAACCTCGTCCGCTCTCGATGAGCCCCGCCACCCAGCTCGCCTACCGCATCGGCGCGGCGGCCCGCCGCCCTGCCAGCTGGATCCAGCTGCTCAAATTCGGGCTGGTCGGCGGCTCCGGCTACCTGATCAACCTCGCGGTCTTCGCCGTGCTCGCCGGCGGCCTCGGCGTCCACCACGTGATCGCCGCGATCGGCGCCTTCTGCGTCGCGGTCACCAACAACTTCGTCCTCAACCGCTACTGGACCTTCGGCCCCGGCGAGGGCCCGGCCCACTTCCAAGCCGCCCGCTTCTTCACCGTCAGCCTGGCCTCACTGGGCCTGAACATAGCCGTCCTGGAGCTACTCATCTCCAACCATCTGACCGGAGAACTACCTGCTCAAGCGATAGCGGTCGCAGTAGCTATGCCCTTCAACTTTCTCGGGAACAAGCTGTGGACTTTCTCCTGACTGTCGGTGGAGGGTCGTGTGCCCCTCACCAGACACTCAACCCCGAGCCATAGCGAGGGGTGTCTGGAGAGGGG